>Ga0210391_10001908_pt1 | contig 18504 bp, 19 predicted proteins | sample IncBWC12OmetaG_FD_160573 | JGI IMG/M metagenome (GOLD analysis project Ga0210391, IMG submission 160573) | Forest soil microbial communities from Barre Woods Harvard Forest LTER site, Petersham, Massachusetts, United States - Inc-BW-C-12-O ... | reverse complement strand
GCATTCAACTCGACGAAGTCTCGTTTCCGATCATGCTCGCATGGCGAATGCACAAAGAAGGCATGCTTAAGGGACTCGATCCCTATCCGATGGTGCTGCGCGCCGCGCACTTCCTCGTCGAAAACGGACCGCCAACGCCCCAGGAGCGATGGGAAGAAAACGCCGGCTACTCGCCCTCGACGTTGGCCGCCAATATCGCCGGCCTTGTCTGCGCGGCCTGCTTCGCGCGCGACCGCGGCGACCTAGTGACTGCGAAGTTCCTCGAGGAGTACGCGGATTTCCTCGAAGCCAACATCGAAACCTGGACCGTCACCAACCAGGGCTTCCTCGTCCCCGGCATCAAGCGCCATTACGTCCGCATCAATCCAATCAATGTCGCCGATCCCGACGCCGACGAATCGATCGAAGGCAAGCGCGTCTTCATCAACAACCGTGGTCCCGGCGAACAGAATGAATTCCCCGTCGCGGAAATAGTCGACGGCGGATTTCTCGAGCTGGTCCGCTACGGCATCCGCAAGGCCGGCGATCCGCTGATGGAAGATTCGCTGCGCGTCATCGACGCCGTCCTCAAGACCGACTTCCCCGCCGGCCCATGCTGGCGCCGCTACACTCACGACGGCTACGGCCAGCGCGACGGCGGCGGCCCGTTCCTCGGATGGGGGCGAGGACGTCCATGGCCACTGCTGACGGGAGAGCGCGGACACTACGAACTGGCTGCAGGGCGCGACCCCGCGCCCTACCTGCTCGCCATCGAGCGCTTTGCCAATGCCACCCAATTGCTACCCGAGCAAATCTGGGATCAACCCGACCTGCCGCGTCGACTACTCAAGTACGGCAACCAGACCGGCGCGGCGACGCCCCTGATGTGGGCGCATGCCGAGTACATCAAGCTGCTGCGCTCGACCTGCGACGGCCGCATCTTCGACATGATCGATGAAGTCCGCGACCGGTACATGAATCCCGCCCGAAAACGGAGTCGCCTCATCGTTTGGAAAGCCAACCGCCGCGTGAAGTCAGTCGCACCCGGCGATCGCTTGCGCATCCAGGCCAATCAGGCCTTCACGCTTCATTGGTCCAACGACGAATGGCAGCACGTCAATGATACTGGGTCGATCGTGACCCCGCTCGGCTTCGAATACGTCGACCTCGACATAGCAGCCGACGCGCGCGCCCCAATCCGCTTCACCTTCAAATGGCGCGAAACGAGCAAATGGGAAGGCCGCGACTACGCCGTGACTGTCGCACGCTGAGACCTGGGGTAACTAGCCGTCCTAATTTTAGCGCGCTAAAATGTCGCTGTGGCTTCCACCAGGCATACGGGCCCCACGGTCCAAAAAAATACCTCACAAGCAAAAAGTCGCGATGACGATTTTCAAGCATGGCTGGTCGGTCAAGCCAATGCGCTTCATGCTCGTCAATATCATTCGCTGGATTGGCAGGCGCTCGCCGAGGAACTCGAAGACATGGGCGCTGCCGAAAAGCGCGAATTGAGAAAGCGGCTTCGAAACCTGCTCTTCCATTTACTGAAGTGGCAATACCGGTCTGGGCGCAGAACGAATAGCTGGCGACGCACCATCAACAACGAACGCGACGAGATAGACGATCTGCTGAAGTATTCTCCCAGCTTGGTCACGGAACTTGAATTGTCTTTTGAAGAGATGTACGAGCGTGCGCGTCGCGATACTAGCGACCTTTTGAGAGGCGCAGCGAAAGCAACGCTCCCGGAAGCTTCGCCGTGGACGTTGGAGACCGTTCGAGATTCGGATTTTTGGCCAGATCCCGTTCCTGTCCGGCGCATCACTCTTTGTTAACGCCTCGTAATCTCCCGGCGAGGCGCACCATATCGGCGACGAGTCTGCCGCTTTGCGCGACGGCCATCGCGCTGCTCTCGTGATTTCTCCGCGAACTTGCCCTGCCGTGTGCTGCGTCGCGCTGGCACGAACCTCGCTCTTCCTTCTCCGACGTTCGCCTTACGATCCGTTAATAACTTTTTCGGCGAACCGTCGTACTGTCAGCAGCAGGAGGAATTACCGATGAGTAGCAAGGATCCGTTAGTGCGCGACGCGGTTGAGATGCGTCTGGTATTCGCGCTCCTCGTGCTGATGGCGGTACTCATCGTTCAGGGATGCACCGCGTTCAATCCGCAGGGGGCGGCGATCCAGCAGGCGCCGAACTACTACAACGGCGAGCAGTACAGCCAGCTCTCGCCCGAGCAAAAGATGCAGCTCGAGGACCACCTCGCCAACCAAAGCAACTCTGCGTGGCGAACCAGCGCCGACGTCGCGTCGAGCGCCGGCCAACTCGGCCAAGGAACGGGAGTTCTGCTGTGGGGCATCCATTCAATCCAGCGGTGATCGGCTCGAGGGCGGAGGTTCGGTGTGATTGCAGTTACGATCGCGATGCCGCGATTGGCCGCGGTTCTGTTCGCAGCGCTCGGCGTCGCGCTCGTGCTGTCGTGCATCTCAGGATGCACGGCCATGGCGCCTCAGTATGCCGCCCAGCAATATGCGCCGTCATACTACGAAAGCAACTACAACACGCTGACCCCGCAGCAGAAGTTTCAGCTTGAAGATCATCTCTCCAACCAGAGCAATCAGGCCTGGCGGACCACCGCGCAAGTGATGAGCGGTGCCGGTCATTTGCTGGGCGGGACGGGAACTCTACTCGGTGCAATACACGCAATGGAAAGGCCAGTGCATCCAACAAAACACCGAAATCTTCTCTAACCACTGGGTGCAGGGGTCACCTCTGCCCAAGAAAGTGTGAAACCCACGGCGGGTTTCACATTGAATTAAGCGATTGAGATAGAGGTGCCGAGAGAGCGGTCCAATGCCCTCTCGTCTACCTCACGGTCATTGCGAAACAGGCATCTGCGAGGTGACCGTAAACGGAAACGTCTGTGCCGACATGAAAGGTATATGCACCGAATAGTTATAGGTCATCACGACTTTGGCATCGAGCTGAGAAGGAACCTTGGTATCTGTCGGGAATGTCACGGCGACGTCGCTGGTACTCAGGTGCAAATCGGGCGCGGCAGCAATCGCGACGGCCTGGATCGAGGATGCGTCGCTGCTCGTGCTCCCATGAACGCTGGCATAGCGCGCCGCCAACCGGGCAGCGGAGCAAAGTGAGTTGTAGCCCAGCACCACCTCGGCCATGAACATGATCGCGCTTATCGTCAACAAGAAAGCCATCGACGCGAACGCGAATTCAGCTAACGCCTGACCGGACGCGAACCCGGATTTTACCGTGGGGGAGCGAGTTACCTTTTTCACTGCATCACCTGCATCTTGGCGGTGCCGCTCAAGACGATCGGATTGGCGAGTCCCGGGTATTTTCCCAGTGTGTGGAAAGGCGCAGAAACGCTGACTGTTACGTAGGTGGCGCCAGGATTGTCCGTACAGTTGTAGGACGAAGAACAGATCGGGACCGTGGTCGCAGTGCTGATGCATGTGCATTGGCTCACCGAGGGCGAGCCGGAACTCAGCGCGATGTTCGAAGCGTCGTTGCTCACGGCAGCGGTGATTCCATTAGTGTCAGCGGCATTCGCCAGGCTCTGAACTGCGTATTGTACGCCCGCGCGCGCGGCGGCTTTCACGGAGATCTGCGTGTAGAACATCCGCGAGAAGTCGGCGGTCACGAACAGCAGTATCGACAGTACTGCCATGCCGCCGGCGAGCTCGACAAAGCTCTGGCCACGCGGCCGCGAACGTACGCCCAGGACCAATCGCCTCAGTGATTTACGTATGCGCTTATTCATAGATGGTATTCGAGGACAGTGGTGAAGTCCCTCCCAATGAAGAGTAGTTACTGCCGATAGTCATCGAAGCATTACCGGTAATCGTTAGCGTATCCGCGATTATGAAGGTGTAGCCGCTGCTGCTGGAATTGCCGAGATAGGTGAGCGAGGTCGTCGGAAAATAAACCACGCCGTCAAAGGTCGATGAAGAATTGCCTACGATGGAGCTGCCCGTCGATCCGCTCGAAATAGTCCTATCCTGGAAAAACAGTATCCCCTTCATCGGACCCGAGGTGGGCGCGCTGAAGTTCGCGGTCTCGTTGCCCGTCAGGTTGATTGGGCCGTAGCCGCCCAACCCATTCGTGTCGAAGAACGTCACTCCCGAGCCGCTGAGAGTAGAATTGCCGGTTACCGACAAGCCTCCGCCGGCCAGAATGTAAGTGCCCGGCTCGAATGTCACGTTGGAGTTTCCCGTGATCGAGATTCCGCCGTAGTACAGACCAGGCTGAAGCGTCACCGCGTTGTTACCGTTGAGCTTGAGCGGACCACAGAACGATACTCCGCTCGCGAAGGTCGCCCCGAAGTTTCCTGTCAACGTGACCGCGGCACCGCTGCCTCCACCGTTCTGGTATTGGCCGGCGGCGAAGTTCGCAGTGGTCAGGTTTCCAGTGAAGGAAATCCCGTTACCAAAATTCCCGGTCAGAAAGTTGAGGGTCCCGACGTTTCCGCCGATGCTGATGCCGCTGGAATAAATCCCGGGAGCAAGGTTTACGGTGGGGTTGTTACCGCTAACTGTCTCCGATCCGCCGTGAGTCGTGGCCGCCTGACTGCACGTAGGCACCGATGGCTGTTGCAGCGAAGCGAGCGGGTCGGGCGCCGGCGCGATACCTGTGATAGGAGTCGGCGCAAAATTCATGTTCCCCAGTGACGCCGAATTGTAGTTGCCGGCGACACCGGTAGAAGTAGTCTGGATCGTGCCGTTGCCCGTGGCGTAAAGCCCGTTCGAATTGCTCGAATCGTCAATCAAGCCGCACGAAGCCGTAATGCTGACGTTGCCGGTAAACGAAACCGCCTCGCTCGCCGAAGGGTCGAGCGCGTAGATGCAGCCCGGCGCGTTGACGCCGCCGGCTATCGCCATAGTGCCCAGGTTGATTGAGGTCTTGCCGAGCGCGCGCAGAAAATAGGTCGGAACAGCTTGCGCGATATTCACCTGCACGCACTGCTCATTAGCCGCGCCCGGGCAGCTCACCTGGGAAGTTGTTATCGTCACCCCATTGGTCGCATTGGTGAAGCCGTTTATCGAGGCAGCATCGTTGGCCGCGGTCTGGTATCCGGCCGCCACACTCGACGATCCCTGTAGCGCGTTGGCGGCTGCTATTGCGGCCGCGTCTGCCGCCGTCTGCATCTGCCGGCGGGTGCCATAGATCACTCCGATATCGGCGGCCAGCCCGGCCATACCGAGCAGTGCAACTATTCCCAGCGACATCAGGACATAGATCTGACCGCGTTCCCTTCTGCGCCAGTACTTTCGGCTTTTGACGATCATTTCTGAAACCTCGATCGCTTGTTGATGAGCCTTGGCAATCCAATGGCCCGATTTACGTTCCTTCATTCGAAGCAACGGACAGAATCGGCCTGGACTCCTGACTGGAGGAGAGCAGAACGGCCCGGTCCACAGGACAAGCAACCGCAATGCCAAGAGGGAGCCGAAAGGGGAGCCTTTATTTGCTGTAGTTTTCTCTCGATTCGGAACAAAATTGTTGCTGTTTTGCTACCTTATGTAGCATCAAACTACCTCGTAGTAGTTAGAAAGTAGCGAAGCGGGCAATTGATTCAACGTTTCTCGTCAAACGGTGCGCAGCCATCTCGACCATACCAGGCCTGCGTTTTTTAACTCAGGGGAACGTGCTCGCATCGTGGCTCGATCCGTTCGCGATGTGCCGAAAAAGGATGATTTTATTACTATATGTAGGTATATCGGGGCGCGCTCAGTAGTATTATATAACGCAAAGTAGATGCCCGTGGTGCTGACGCCCAGCATCCTAAGGGGAAGCCAGTTCCCGCCTAGGTCCCCGGCGAAAATCTCCGCCATTAACAGCCGTTTAGCCTTCGTAACCTGCAAATCTCCGCCTCCGTACAGTGATTAGGAGGTTTGATGACAATGAAGCGTTTAACAACCAGTGTCCTCGCGCTGTTCGGACTCCTGATGGTGGCGATGCCGTCCGTCGCCTCCGCAGAGATAGTCCGAGTCTATCCGCGGAATGTGCAACCGATGGTGGTGCAAGAGGTCGTCGCGACCACTCCGTTCACGACGGTCGAGTACTATCGGCCCTGGGCATGCGGCAACCCGTGGTTCCGCCATCATCATCGGTGGATGTGCCGCTAACCAGCCAGCGCGCGAGGAAACGCGAAAGCGGGCGGCACGTCACCAGGCGCCGCCCGCATTCTTTCTCGCGTGAAGCCACCCGCGATTTCAAAATCTGATAGTGCCTTCCCCTCCGGGCGGGAAGTTGCACCAAAGTCCAATAGAACCTTTCCGCGCGATCGACGATAGTCGCGCAAATAACAGACCGTTGCGGAAGCAACGATCTCACTACACGCGATTGTTCGCGGGAGGGATTATGAATCGATTACTCAGGAACCTTACACTAATGGCGCTGGTTGCTGGCCTGCTTCCGGTCAGCGCTCGAGCGCAGGACACGGGGCCGGCCGCCGCCGCCAAAGCCGAAATCGCACAAGACGCGATGGCTGGGCTCGGGCGCGAGGAGCTCGAAAACCGGCGCCAGGAGATCGTCGTCGCGAATATGAAGTTCTCCAACGACGAACAGAAGACCAAGTTCCTGGCCATCTACGTTCCATACCAGGAAAGGCTCATGAACAACCTCAAGCAGCGCAAGAAGCTACTCGATGACTACCAGAACGAGCAGCAGAACGGCGTGATCTCGGACGCCGACGCGACCAGACTGCTCAACGCCAACCTGACGTTAGACAGGAACCGGTTGATCGCCGAATCAAACTATCTGCACGCGTTGAGGGCCATCATGCCGATGGAACAGGCGCTGCGGGCGTATCAGATCGATGAGCGTCTGAACGCCTTCTATCTGAACGACATACTTGGCGTCATTCATCTGGCCAAGTAAGCACCGTCTATCGCGCTCGGGCCGCGGGCGGCGTGTCACTCAACACCCGCCCGCGTCTCTTTCTTCTTAACGTTCTACGCCAGCCGCTCGATCTCGAATTGTGTAGCGAGCGAAGCCATCATTGCCTCGACTTCGTCGCGCGAATCCGCCGAGAAATAAATCCGTAGATGATGCCGCACGGGATCCTCGGTCCGCAGCGTCGCGAGATTGTCGTACGACTCGACTATCGACTTGAACAGCACGATCTGCCCGGGCGGTATCGCAATCAGCATCGAATCGATCTTTGGTCTCTGTTCGCTCAAGGTTTACTGCCAGCTCCCCGACCCCTAGCATTCTAGCCGATGAAGCTGCCGCGGGTCTTGTTCGTAACCGGCAAAGGCGGCACCGGCAAGAGCACGGTGGCCGCCGCGATTGCGCTGGCGCTATCGAGCCGGCGGCCGACGACGCTCGCCGATCTCGACGGCAGGATGTCGGCGGCGGCCACGCTCGGGGCGATCCCGCGCGATTCTGCCGCCGTGAAGGTGACAGACTCACTCGACGTGATCGCGATGGCGGCGCGGACCGAGCTCGAAGCTTTTATCGAGCGCATCGTGCCGATTCGCGCCATCTCGCGCCGGATGCTCCGCAGCCGTACTTTCGGCTACGTCACGGCAGCCCTCCCCGGCCTCGAGGCATTCCTCCTGCTCGAACGCCTGCGGATCATGGCCGGCGACGCCGCGCTCGAAGATCGCTACCTCGTGATAGACGCGCCCGCGTCGGGCAGCGCCGTCGAGATGCTCTCGGTCTCCGCAGGTGTGAAGGGCATCGCGCCGGCCGGCACGCTCAACCGCCTGGCCGACTCGATCGACACCTTCCTCGCCGACCCGACCCGCTTCGGCGCCGTCATCACGACGACGCCTGAGCAGCTCGCGATTGGCGAGGCACTCGAATCCGCCGCGACACTTCGCGATCGCCTCGGCATCGTCACGGTCGCCGTGATTATGAACTGCGTCCCCGATTTACTCTTCGACACCGCCGAACTCGCCGCGATGAGCGCGCTCGACGGTCACGCCCGCCTCGCGATACGTCGCAGCGCCGCCCACGAACAGGCGACGCTGGCAGCACCGCGGTTCGCCGCCGCCGGCCTGACGACGGTAGGGCTGCCGATGATGTTCACGCCGGCGATCGGACTTGCGGAAATAGAGAAGCTGAGGCGCGCTTTGGAAGCGGGACTGCTCGACCGATGAAACCCAAGTCGCAACCTAAACATCACGCGAAGCATCACACGCATCGCGAGCCGCTCGACCTGCCCGCGCAAAGCCTCGTCATCTGCCTCGGACCCGGCGGCGTCGGCAAGACTACAATCAGCGCCGCGCTCGCGGTGCGTGCCGCGATACTCGGATGCGCCGTCGACGTAATGACGGTGGACCCCGCGCCGCGCCTGCTCGACGCGCTGGGCCTTGCGGCGGATTCCTCCGAGCCGGTCGAAGCACCACTCGACGGCATCCGCCGGTCGCGACGCGGCGGCGCATCGAATCGCGCGAGGCTGCGCGCGTTGCGGCTCGACACGAAGCGCACCTTCGATTCGATCATCGCGCGCTACGCAATGTCCGACACCGCGCGCGACGCGATTCTCGAGAATCGAATCTACCGCAATCTGTCGGGCGCGCTCGCGGGCGTCGCCGATTACATGGCGATGGAAAAGTTGCTCGAGCTGGCGGCCAATCCAGCCACCGACTTGTTGGTCCTCGACACTCCGCCGGCGACTGAGGCGATCGACTTCCTCGACGCGCCGCGTCGCCTCCTCGAACTGCTCAACTCGCGAGCCATCAGTCTGCTCGGCGCGCCCGCCGGGCTGTTCAAGAGCCCGCTTCGAGTCATGGACATAGCAGCGCGCGCAGTGCTGGCTGCGTTCGACCGGGTGACCGGATTGAATCTGTTGAGCGACGTGCAGTCGTTCGTCCGCAGTTTCGACGGTATGTACGAAGGCTTCTCCGCGCGCGCCGCGCGTGCGCAAGACAAGCTGCGCGCGGCCGACACGGCAATTGTGATCGTCACGACCGCGGAGTCGAGCAGAATCGCGCAGGCGCGCGAATTTATCGGCGCGCTCGGAAATGCCGGCCTGCGGGTGTCCGCGATGGTCGTGAATCGCGTGCTCGCCGACCTGCCCGACGCGTCGGAACTGGCGTCGGCGCGCATCGCGCCGTCATTGAAAAAGAAGTTGAAGCGCAATCTCGCCGACTACGCCGCACTCGAGACTCGCGAGGAAGTTTCGCTGAGCGCGCTGCGCGATTCGCTTCCGGCGGGCGCGGTGTTGATGGTTGCGCCCGACCTCGGCCGCGAGCCGCGCACAATCGCCGACCTCGCGGAGATCGGCCGCAGCATCCGCGCCGCCTGATCAGCCCGGTTTCTTCGCGCGCCGAATCGTGGGCTTCGGTTTCGTGGGTTCGTCGTGATCGAGCAGCCGATCGAGCTTGATGCTGAGATTCAGCAGTTGCGAGCTCAGGTGATCGAGCCGCGCCTTCAAGTCGCGCACGTCTTTCTTGGAAGGGATGTTGACGAAGTCGAGCATCTGCTCGACGTTGCGGTCGAACGACTGCTTGTTCGCCATGAAGCGCTCACCCGCCTTGCCGAAACTCGATCGCATCCTGTCGTTCGACATGATCTCGTTGAAAAAGCCCGCGATGCCTTCTTCGCTCATCTGGCGGAGCTTATTCATCAGGTTGTCGTCATCGCCGCGTGCCATCGCTTTCAACTATTATATAGGGGCTGTAGCGCGCAAACCGATGACCATCGTAGCCAGCCTGCTAAGCATCGCGTCCGGCTTCGCCCTGATGGGGTATCACGAGCCGCCCGCGAATATGATCGCGACGTCGATAATCATAAATCTCGCACTCACTCCTCTGACCGCGATCGTCGCGGCGCGGCGCGGCCGCTCGGCAATTCGATGGATCGTCGCGGGACTCGCGCTCGGCGCATGGGCGCTCGCCGCGGTTATGATAATTCCACCGAGCCGCCCTGCTCCGCCGTCGCGTCCCGATGCGCCAAGCTATCCGCCTACTTCTGATGCTGCTTGATCCACGCGGCAGTCGGCGCGAACACGTCAGGCTCAGACTTGGTGCCCGCCAACACGTCGAGATGGCCCCACCCGTCAAACTTTGTGAATGAGGGGTCAGGCGCTCCGGTCGATTTCGATGCGGCCTCGACCTGGCCGGGCCAATCCGCACCGAAGTTGGTGCTGGCGAATGCGATCACCGGGATCTTCGACGCCCCCAACGACGCGAGCAGCGCGGGCGTGAACGGATTCTCGGCGTCCTGAACGGCAGGCCAGTAGCGATCAAACGCGATCAGCAGTCTGGCCAGCATGACGGGGTCCGAAAAACCGCCTTGCATGTTCGCGAACGCGCCGTTGCCTGGCGCCGCATCGTACATGACGTGCTCCAGGTTCTCGCGCGCGGTTTTGTACTTGGGAATCGGCGCCGGCTGATCGGGATTGTCGATCACCATCTGCATCAGCGTGTGCCGCTTGTCATAGGTCAGGTGTTTGCCGCCGACGTCGTCGGCATATTGACCAGGCTCGGGCGGCGCGGCGCGCATTGGATGACTCGGGATGAATCCGTCGATCGCGATGATTCCCGCGACGCGCCCAGGATGTATCGCGGCATAGAGGTACGCGAACTCAACGCCGCGGCTGAAGCCGGCGACGAACAGTTTGTCGCGGCCGGTTTCTTTGCTGACAAACTTCGCGGCGGCGTCGACGTCGGATTCGAAGAGATCGTTGGTCCATCCCGCGAGCTCGGCGAGATCGCTCTGGGGCGTCTCGGGCGGAATGAAGTGCGTGCGATAGTCCATCGACCACACATCGACGCCGTGCCCCGCCAGGTAAACCTGGATCGAGTAGCGTGAATCGTCGAGCGCCACTTCGCCGTTCATGTTGGTGCCGGGAAGGTAGAGCACGACGGCGTTGGGATGCGCAGGGGGAGTCGGCCCCTTGGCGACGCGATGCAGCGCGATTTTATCGAATGGCGATTTGCCGACGGTCGCTTCGAACGACCACTCGAAAATTCCGGGCGCGCCTTTCAGTTCGTGTGCCGCCCCGACGGCATTAAACTCGGCCGATGCGACCGCGCGTGTTGCGAAAAGCAAAAGCAGGACCGCCAACAGGTCAAGTGAAAGGTGCCGTCGAATCTTCATGGGGCTTATCCTCTCCACAATTTCGCGTCGTCGCACAAGTGCGCGAATGGCGGGAGCCCACACCTGGTTGACCCTTCGCCGTGCGGCGTGCGAAACAGAGGGCGGACGGGTTCTGCCGCCAATTTCACACGGAGCAAAATTCAATGAGCAAGAAAGTAGAGTTCGCTTTGTTCTCTCCGCAAGCCGGACAGTCGTGGCATCAGCTCGAAGAACGGGCGCATCGATGCGAGAAGCTCGGCTACCACTCGATCTGGCTGGTCGATCACATGTGGACGCGCGGGATGCCCGACCTCGACCATCACGAATGCCTGGCGCTGATGGCGGGGCTGTCGGCGAAGACCGAGAAAATTCGCATCGGCACGCTCGTGATCTGCAACTCGTACCGCAATCCCGCGCTGTTGGCGAAAACGCTCTCGACCATCGATCACATCAGCAATGGCCGGCTCGAAATCGGTTACGGCGCCGGCTGGATGGACGAGGAATACAAGGCCTACGGCTACCAGTTTCCGTCGATGGGCACGCGGCTCAAGATGTTCGAGGAAGGCCTGCACATCATGAAGGCGATCTTCGAGGAGAAGCGCGTTACCTTCAAGGGCAAGCACTATTCGTTAGAAGAAGCGATCTGTAATCCGAAGCCAATGCAAAAACCGCATCCACCGATCACGATCGGCGGCAGCGGCGAGAAGATCATGCTGAAGCTGGTCGCACGATTCGCCGACCGCTGGAACTGTCCGGCCGGCTACGAAAGCTTCGAGCACAAGTTCAACGTGCTCAAGCAGCACTGCAAAGACGTCGGGCGCGACGTCAACACCATCGACGTGTCGGAGCAGTTGCTCGTGTGTATCGGCCAAAACGATGCCGAAGTCGAAGCGAAGTGGAAGGCGGCGCAGATGCTCAAGCCGTTCGTCACGACCGGAATCAAGGGCACGCCGAAGCAGTTGATCGAAGAACTTAGAAAGCGCGTCGCGATGGGCATTACGACGTTCACGATTTTCTTCAGCGACTTTGCGCCGCCGCCGACGCTAGAACTGTTCGCAAAGGAAGTGATGCCGGCATTTGCGTAAGGCGATCGGAATCTGCGCGCCGTTGGTCGCCGCCCTGCTGCTGGCGGGATGCTCCAGTCAGCCGTCGTACTACGCGACACAGCTCGACACGAGCGGCGGGCTCGGGCCGGGCGACGCGATAACGCATGCGTCGGCGACGATTGGGCAGGTGACCAGCGTCACGCCGATAAGCGATGGCGACTCGGAGATCGCGTTCGAGGTCGAGGGCTCGCATGCGGACGAAATTCATTATGATTCGATCATGACGCTGAACAACCTCGGCACGGCGCCTTCGCTCGATGTGATGAATGTCGATGCGATGAGTCATAGCGCGCCGTCGGGCACGCGGCTCGACGGCGCGTCGAGCATGAACGAAGTGCAGATGTTTATAACGGCGCGCGGGCCGGGCAGCTTCGCGCAGGCGCTGGGGAACGTCGCGAACATGGGCTCATCGACGGCGCCGGCGCCGTCGCAATCGACCGTGCAGATGACGCAAATGATGGCGGCGATTTCGCAGCAGACGCTGGCAACCGCGGTAGCAGTCGCGCCGCCTACGCAACAACAAATCGACGAGGCCAAGCGCGAGTCGCTCGGCGTCGAACGACAGCTGATGCGCAACGGCAAATCCGAACAGGCCGAGCGGCTGCGCGCGTCGATGGGCGGCATGATGGGTGGAATGACCGCGCCGATTAATCCGACGGCGTTGCCGCCGACCTCGCCGAATCCGTAGCGCGTAAATGGATCAGAACTAACTTGGATCAACACCGACTCACTGAATATCTCAAACGCAAGATGCCGCATGCGAGCGAGCATCAGGTGAAGAGCCTCAAGCGAATTTCCGGCGGTTCGTCGCGCGAGACGTACGCGTTCGACCTGGAGTGGAGCGAAGGCGGCGAGACGCACACGCGGCCGTTGATCGGGCGGCGCGATCCGACGGGAGGTTTGCTGAAATCAGATCGCGAGCGCGAGTTCAACGTGATTGCCGCCATGCATCGCGCGGGTCTCAAGGTTCCCGAGCCGCTGTTCCTGGAACTCGACGCCGGCGTGATGGATCGTCCCTTCTTCATAATGCATCGCGCGGCGGGCCAAACCGGCATGGGCGCGTTTCCGGCGGCGGAGGCGGAATCGACGCGGGCGAAGGTGGCGGATGATTTTCTGAGCGAGCTGGCGCGACTGCAGTCGCTCGACTATCGCGAATGTGGGCTCGAGATTCTTGGAGCGCCTCAAAGCCTGGAGGATCCCGCGCGCATCCAGGCGGCGCACTGGAACGAAATTTATGATCGCGATCGGTTGGGCGAGCACTATCCGATTCTGACCGCCGCGTTCGCATGGCTCAAAGCCAACCCCGTCGTCAGCGATCGGATCGTGATCGTTCACGGCGACTATCGCTCGGGAAATTATTTGTACGACGAGAACGGAATTATCGCGATGCTCGATTGGGAGATGGCGCATCTCGGCGACCCGATGGAGGATCTCGGATGGGCGTCGATGATGTTCTGGGGCCGCGAGGAATTTGCCGGCGGGCTGATGGAGCGCGAAGCCTTCTACAAGTTGTACGAACAGAAAACGGGCCATCCTGTCGATCGGGAGCGGCTCTTTTTTTACCAGGTGCTCGGCAACGCGAAGATGGCCGTGATTTGTCTGACCGGGATCCGCGATTTCGTCGAGCGGCGCACGTCCGATGCCGTCATGCCGTTTCTCGAACTGCTGCTGCCGGCGTTGTTGGGGGACCTCGCCAACCAACTTCGATTGGTGTGAGAGACTAAGATGCTAAGGCCAACGTTGAATGAGCTCATCAGCGGAATGCAGCGGACGATCATGGAGGCGCTGATGCCCGAGCTGACGTCGCCGTATGCGCAGGGTCAGGCGATGTCAGCGATCGCGATGCTCACGCATGCGGCGGCTGTGCTCGAATCGGCGCCGGCGTACGACGCGGCTGAAATAAAAGATCTGCGCGCGACATTCGCGGCGCTCAGCCGGCTTGGCGACAAACATTTCCCGAAAAAAGGCGGGCTCCGCGGCGTGCTCGCGCGTGCGACTCGCGCCGGCGCAAAGAATCCACCGGACCGGAGCGCGATGGAAGCCGCGATGGCCGCATTCGCCACGGCGGTCGCGCTCGGTCATATAGATGAGAGCGTCGCACGGCACGTCCGCGGCTACATTCGGCGCAATCTCGAGCGCTCGCGCAAACTGCTTGGCGGTTCGCTGCCAACCGGCTGAGAATCATTAGCATCGCTGAAACTCCAGCGAGCGCCGGAAGGCGTCGCCACATTGCGCAATTAGACGTTATCTCTAGCCATCGTACGTCACTCTCAGACTGAATTACGTACGTCATGACCACTTGCGCACTAAAATCCTTCGGAGTAGAGTGCGTAGAGCTAACTAAGGAAGCAAAAACGGATTATAACTAAGTGTAGAAAAGAACCACTAACTGTATGTTGCGCTCTTGCTACAAATAGTTAGGAGTTCTAATCTGGATCTCGACGGAAGCCGAGATGCTCCAAGTTGGCGCAGAACAGACTGCGAGGGTAAAAACATGAGCGTCGTAATGATTCCCACTCCCGGAACGACTGGCGGTCCATGCCGAGGATCCTGCAATCATCCGAAGTGCCACACGATGCGCGCGATGGCGGATGAACGTTGCAATCACTGCGGCATTCGCTTCGGTTTCGGATCCAAAATTACCGGTGAACCGCCGATGCATCTGCGGTGCGCGCAAAACATTGCAGCGCAAGCCGGCACGCCGGCAACGCATCCGATTCACGATCCGGCCGGGAGCCATCCTGGCACAACGCCTCATCACGGCGACAAGCACTAGCGCGCCGTCTCCTCTCCAAATTTGATTCGAGGCCGGGCCGCCGATCCGGAATGTCGTGATCGGCGGCGCGCTTGACACCTTCGACGCGTGCGCGCTACCGCTCAAGCGTGAGCCGGGAAAGAGTCAGTGAAGTGCGAGCCGTCCGCGATAGGCTCGATCATCCGGTGATCGACGCGGACGGGCATCTGATCGAACCTGCCCCACTTTTTAACGAATACCTTCAGAAAGTCGGCGGCACCGGCATGCTCGAGCGCTACAATCGCGAGCTGCGCGAACATCCGACCGGCTCGCGCGGAAACCGCGACGCCGGCGATATGCGTGGCGCATGGTGGGGCGTTGTCAAAGACGCGTACGACCTCGCGACGGTGATGGCGCCGCGGCTGCTGTACAGCAGGCTGAACGATCTCGGCATCGATTTTTCCATTCTGTATCCCACGCTGGGACTGGCGCTGCCGACGATTCATGACGGCGAAGTGCGGCGGATCGCGTGTCGCGCGCTGAACACGATGAACGCGGAAATCTGCGGGCAGTTCCGAGACCGGATCGCGCCGGCCGCCGCGATCCCCATGCATACACCCGATGAGGCAGTCGCCGAACTCGAATACGCGGCGCGCCTTGGCTTGAAGGTCGCGATGATCCCGCCGGGCGTGGCGCGTCCGATTCCTGCGCTCGAACGCGAACATGCAGGTGCCTTTCCCAATGCTGCGTACTTCGATTGCTACGGGCTGGACAGCTTCTTCGACTACGATCCGGTCTGGCGCAAATTCGTCGAGCTGAAAATTGCCGTCACTTCGCATGGCGGCGTCGGCCTGCGTTACCTGCCGCTCGGGCGGCGCTCGCCGACCAACTACATGTTCAATCACATTGGCGCGCATGCGTATCAGCAGGGCGAGCTGTGTCGCTCGATCGTGATGGGCGGAGTTGCGACGCGATTCCCGGAGTTGGCGTTTGGCTTTCTCGAGTGCGGCGCCGGATGGGCCTGCGACCTGCTCCATTCGCTCGAAGAGCATTGGGAGAAACGCAACATTGCCGGCCTGGCGAACTATGATCCGTCGCGACTCGACCGCTCGCGGCTGCATCAGCTCCTCGCCGAGTACGGCGGCCCCGAATTCGTCGCGAAGAATTCAATGCGCGCGGAACGAGCCTACGACGAAGGCCTCGAGCGTCACGATCGCGCGGCGGATCGCGACGAATGGGCGCTGACGGGGGTGCGCGACGAACACGACTTCGCGCGAATCTTCGCCAACTTCTATTTCGGTTGCGAGGCCGACGACTTGAGCGTCCATCGCGCGCTCGACTCGCGCGCCAATCCGATGCGGACGCGGCTGCAGCCGATCTTTTCTTCCGATATCGGTCACTGGGACGTGCCAGATATCTCCACTGTGCTGCTCGAAAGCCACAAGCTGGTGGACAAGGGGCTCCTGAGCGACGCGGACTATCGCGACTTCGTCTTTTCGTATCCGGCGCGGCTTCATCTTAAGGCTGATCCACGATTCTTCGCGGGCACCGCCATTGCGGATTCCGTCGCCAAGCTGAACGCATGATGCTTTCGGCTGAACGCAAGCGCGAATGGGCTGAGCAGGGTTTCTTCATCATTCGCGGATTCACGCCGCTCGAGGATTGCCGCGCCATGCATGCGCGGGTGGTCGAGATTTGCCGGCTCAATGCGGCGGGTCAGCACGTTCCAAACGTATTCGTGCTGCCGGAGAAGAAACCCAACCCGGTCGCGCGAAACCCCGAGGACCACGTCGGCAAAGTCTTCCGGCTTCATCGCGATCCGATTTTCAAAAAGCTGGTCGAAGAACCCGCGGTGATCGACATCGTCAGCGAACTGATCGGCCCGGAGCTCGACTGCTTCGTCAGCCAGTTCATCTTCAAAAATCACGGCGCGCTGGGACAGCCGTGGCATCAGGACTCTTACTACTTCGCCTTCAGCACGCGGCCGCAGGTCGGAGTCTGGCTCGCCGTCACCGAGGCGACGCTCGACAACGGATGTCTGCACGTGATGCCGGGCTCGCATACCGAACCGGTGCACGAGCACGTGCCGGACGGGCGGCCGCACGCGCAGTACGGCTACACCGAGATCGTTGATTACGACACCTCGAAGTCCGTGCCGGTGCTGATGCAGGCCGGCGACCTGCTGGTCTTCCACAGCCACCTGATGCATCGCTCGACCGACAATATGTCGGGCGGCATCCGCGCTGCGATGGTGTGGCACTACACGAAGTCGGGAACGATCGATCAGACCCGGGAGAAGTTTGGCCACCAGAACCCGTCGCACGATTTCATGAAGATCGAGCGGCGCCGCGCAGCCGAGGATTAGCACATGAATGGAGCTGAGAGTTTGATTCGCACGGCGATCGCGGCGGGCGTCGAGGTCTGCTTCGCAAATCCGGGGACGACCGAAATGCCGCTTGTGGCGGCGCTGGATTCCGCCGACGGGCTGCGGCCGATTCTCGGACTGTTCGAAGGCGTTTGCACGGGAGCGGCCGACGGCTACGGACGGATGGCGGAGAAGCCCGCGATGACGCTGCTGCACCTGGGCCCGGGCTTCGCCAACGGCATCGCGAATCTGCACAACGCCCGGCGCGCGCGCTCGCCGATCGTAAATTTGATCGGAGACCATGCGACGTGGCACGTCGGCGCCGACGCACCGCTTACATCGGATATCGTTTCGCTCGCGACGCCTGTCTCGGGCTGGATTCGAAGCGTACGCACTGCGGCGTCGCTGGCGGACACGACCGCGCAGGCAATCGCGGCGGCCGGCCGCGCGCCGGGACAAATCGCTACGTTGATCATCCCGTCGGATTGCCAGTGGGATCCCGCCGAGCGCCACGCCGAAGCAATCGAAACGCCAGCACTTCCTACGTGCTCATCCAAATCGGTCAAAGCCGCGGCTGAATCGATTCGCAAGGGCAATCGCGTCGCACTTTTTCTCGGCGGCACCGGACTTCGTGCGCGCGGACTAAAGGCGGCTGGGCGCATCGCCACGAAGTCGGGCTGTCATCTGATATGCGAAACGTTTCCCGCGCGACTCGAGCGCGGTGCGGGAATGCCGGCGCTCGATCGCCTACCCTACTTTCCCGAGCAGGCAATCGAGATGCTGAAACCATTCGATACGATTGTCCTCGCCGGTGCGAAGCGACCCGTCGCGTTTTTCGGTTATCCCGATTTTCCCAGCCAGCTGATTCCCGAAGGTCTCAACACTGCGATTTTGGCTGAACCGACCGAAGACGTTCCGGCGGCTCTGGAAGCACTCGCCAGCGAGATTGCCTCACCCGCTTCGGTGGCGACACCATCGACGATTGCGCGGCCTGAACGTCCCGTCGGAAAGCTCAACCCGATGACTGCAGGCGCCGCGATTGCGTTTACGATGCCCGACGGGGCGATCGTGATGGACGAGGCTGCTACGACGGGACTGCCGTTTCTTGCGGCGTCGGCCGCAGCGCCGCCGCATACGTATCTCTCACTGACGGGCGGCGCCATTGGGCAAGGAATGCCGTGCGCAACCGGCGCCGCAGTCGCGTGCCCGGACCGGCGCGTGATCGCTTTTCAGGCCGACGGCAGCGGGATGTACTCGTTGCAGGCGCT
>Ga0210391_10001907_pt1 | contig 18506 bp, 14 predicted proteins | sample IncBWC12OmetaG_FD_160573 | JGI IMG/M metagenome (GOLD analysis project Ga0210391, IMG submission 160573) | Forest soil microbial communities from Barre Woods Harvard Forest LTER site, Petersham, Massachusetts, United States - Inc-BW-C-12-O ... | reverse complement strand
TGCCCCTACAACATGGAATTGATCGATTCACACGCGCATATTGATGATTCTCGGTTTGATGAGGACCGCGACGCGATGTTTGGGCGGGCTCGGGCGGCTGGCCTGACTACGTTGTTGGCGATTGGGACTGGGCCGGGGGCGCACAAACTGGATGCGGCGATACCTTACGCGGAGGCGCATGAGTGGATCTACACCACCGTGGGAATTCACCCGCACGAGGCGAAGGACGTAACACAGGCACATTTAGATGAATTGGCGCGATTGGCGAAACACCCCAAGGTGATTGCTTGCGGCGAGATTGGCTTGGATTATTTTTACGATCACTCGCCACGGGATGTGCAGGAACGCGTGTTTCGCGATCAGATGGCACTGGCGGCGGCGGCGAAGTTGCCGATTATTATTCATTGCCGGGATGCTTGGGCGGATTGTTTGCGATTGATTGAAGAAGTGTGGCGTCCTACGGGCCTGGGCGGGATTTTGCATTGCTTTACCAGCACTTTGGAAGACGCGCGGCGCGGGATCGAGATGGGCTTCATGATTTCGTTTGCGGGGAATTCTACTTATCCGAAGACGCAGAATTTGCGGGACGTTGCGAAAGTTTTGCCATTGGAGAACATTTTGATAGAAACAGACGCGCCGTATCTCGCGCCGCAACCTTACCGCGGGAAACGCAACGAACCTGCTTATGTGGCGGAAGTGGCGCGTACACTCGCTAGTGTGAGAGACTTAGCCGCGGAAGAATTCGCCGCCAGGACAGCAGGGAATTTCCGGCGATTTTTCCGTCTTTCCCAGCCGTCGATGAGCGCGGCTGCGGAGTCCCAAAGATGATTGCAGGCCAGGGGAGGAAGGCTATCGCGCTGCTTACTGTCAAAGAGATTTTTGATCTCGTGCGAGATGATTTGGCTTTGGTTGAGGAAGAACTCGCGCGACAGAGCGCTGGCGCGTTTGAGCCGGTTGCGGAAATTACAAGCTATTTGCTGGGCGGCGGAGGGAAGCGTTTGCGCCCGGCGTTGCTCCTGCTATGTAACGGAGCTAGCGGGCGGCGGAGTCCGGGAGCGATTCGGTTGGCGGCGGTGGTGGAGCTGCTTCACAGCGCTACGTTGATTCACGACGATGTGATTGACAGCGCGGACACGCGGCGTGGGAGGCCTTCGGCGAATTCGCGTTGGGGGAATCATCGCAGCGTTTTGGCGGGAGATTGGCTTTACATGCAGTCGTTTCAAATGGCTCTGGAGGAAAGAAATTTTCGCATACTCGATGTGCTGATCGATCTTACGCAGAAGATGGTTGAGGGCGAGCTAATTCAGCTGGCGAAAATTGGGCGCATTGACGTTACAGAGGAAGATGCACTGCGGCTCGCCACTTATAAGACCGCTTGTTTGTTCAGCGGTTGCGCGCGGTTGGGAGCGGTGCTTGGTGGACTTGAAGGCGCAGAGGAAGAAGCGCTGGCGGATTATGGGCGTTATGCGGGGCTGGCTTTTCAGTTGGTGGATGATCTTTTGGATTTTACGGCGTCGACCGAGCAGCTTGGGAAGCCCGTGCTCAGCGATTTGAAAGAGGGAAAGGTTACTTTGCCCCTGATCTACGCTATGGATAATGGACACCGGGATGCGCGTGCATTAGTGGCGCGAGTGCTTGAGGAAAAAGAATTTAATTCGGTGCGGGCGGAGACGATAGTTTCGCTTGTGCATGATTCTGGGGCGCTGGATCGGGCGCGGAGTCTTGCGCATGAATATGCGCGGCGGGCCAAGGCTTGTTTGGAAGGGCGCGTGGATTCGGAGTATGCGCGGGCACTGATGACGTTGCCGGATTTTATTTTAGAGCGCGAGAATTAGAAGCTAGGTTTTGCGAAGACTGGCACGGCCCTTCGAAGCTCAGGGTAAACGTGCCGTGCCCCTACGGAAATGCTTCCTTTTAAACTGGTCTACCATAAGGGCTACGACTTAAATCTGGGCGAGCACGTTTTTCCTTCGCAGAAATTTCGTTTGATTGCAGAAACGTTGGCGCGCGAAGGAATCGCGGGAAGCGAGTATTTCCTTACGCCTGCCCCTGCGGCGGATGAGGATATGCTTCGTGTGCATGCCTCGGAGTGGGTGCGCAAGCTGAGGACAGGAACGTTGTCGGCCAGCGAAATTATGAAGTTGGAGATTCCGTTTTCGAGGGAGGCAGTGGAGGCGTGTTGGCTTGCGGCGGGTGGATCGATTTTGGCGGGGCAAGGGGCTTTGCGCGACGGGTTTGGATGCAATTTGGGTGGCGGATTTCATCACGCTTATCCGGCGCATGGCGAGGGATTTTGCGCGATACATGATGTTGCGGTGGCGATTCGAAGGCTGCAGCATGACGGCGCGATTCGAAAGGCTATGGTCGTCGATACGGATGTGCATCAGGGGAATGGGACGGCGGCGATTTTTGCGAAGGACGAGTCCGTTTTCACTCTTTCGATCCATCAGGAAAATAATTATCCGGCTTATAAGCCGCCTTCGGACGTCGATTTGGAGATGGCCGATCGCGTGGAAGATGACGAGTATCTGGCAGCTTTGATTCCGGCGGTGCAGACCGCGCTCGATGAGTTTCAGCCGGAGCTGCTTTTTTATGTTGGCGGGGCGGATCCGTTTTGCGAGGACCAACTTGGTGGATTGATGCTGACGAAGAATGGGCTGAAGACGCGCGACCGTCGGGTATTTGAAGAAGCGCGGCGGCGCGGAATTCCTGTGGCGACCGCTTTGGCTGGGGGATATGCGCGGCGCGTTGAGGACACGATTCGAATCCATGTGAACACTATTCTTGCTGCCCGGGAAGTCGCGCTCGCTTTTCCTCCGGCTTCGGCAGCTGGACAAGATTAGAATTGCGTTTGCATTCAGAGTTTAATTTATTCAACAGAATATGAGGTATTCATGATGCGTCCTGGAGTGCGCGCCGTTTCTGGTTTGTTTTTTCTCGGAGCCATGCTGGCGCTGGTTCCCGTCGCGGCGCATAAAGCCTTGGCGCAAACGCCAGCGGATTCAGCGAAAAAGTTGAAAGTATACATTTCGGTGGACATGGAAGGCGTAGCAGGGACGGTGACAGCGGATCAACTTGGTCCTAGCGGATTTGAATATGAGCGGTTTCGCCATTTTATGACTGACGAGACGATGGCGGCGGTGCGAGCAGCAAACGAGGCAGGCGCCAGCGAGATCGTTGTGAGCGATTCGCATGGAAACGGCGAAAATTTGCTGATCGAGGAGTTTCCGAAAAACGTTCGAATTGTGCGCGCGTGGCCGCGGCATGGCGGAATGATGGCTGGATTGGATTCGAGCTTCAGTGCGGCCATTTTTATCGGTTATCACGCATCCACCACGAATCCGAAGGGAGTGCGGGCGCACACGTTTTCGAGCGCGCATTACGCGCGTGTGACTCTGAATGGCAATGCAGTGACTGAGGGGGAGTACAACGCCGCTTATGCTGGAGCGAAAGGTGTTCCGGTTATCTTTGTATCTGGCGATGATGCCGCAGTGGAAGAGATCAAGTCGCGACTCGGAAACATCGAAAGTGTCGAGACGAAGAAGTCGCTCGGCTTTCATTCGGCGGAGACGCTCACACCGGCCGCTTCCTGCGACAAAATCTATGCAGGAGTGAAATCCGCTTTGAGCCGGCTGCACGACTTCAAGCCGTATGTGATCAAGACCCCAGTGACGCTGGAAATTACGTTCAAGAATTACACGCCAGCGGAGCTGCTGAGTTACCTACGATCGGTGCAGCGCGTGGATTCGCATACGATCCGGTTTGTGGGCAAGGACATGGATGAGATTGACGATTTCGAGGAATTCGTAGGGAACTACAACGCCGATTTGGCGCCATGAGAAGAGTTTTCTGCGTGTTCTTATTGGGCCGCGAGCGCGTGGCGGACGGCGTTGCTTAATTCCGTATCCACATCATCCGGATCGAACCCTTCCGCACGATAGGCAATTTTCCCCGTGCGATCCAGGATCACCACGGTAGGAAAAGAACGGACGGAAAGAAGCGTGTCCAGCCCATCCGCAAAAACCACGGTTGTGCGTGGTTTTTCCTCCTGCAGATAGGGCGGCACGAGAGATTCGTCTTCGTCGCAGTCCGCGGCAAGAAAAACGATGTCGGCGGTTCCCTGGAATTGCGCGGCAATGCGCTCGAAATGGGGTTCCATTTCGCGGCACGGCCCGCACCAAGTGGCCCAAAAATTCACGACGACGATTTTTCCTTTTTGTTCGGTGAGCGAAAACGGCGAGCCGTCTTGAGCCTTGCGCAGCGTGAAATCGTACGGCTCTTTCGCGCCGGCGTTTCTTTTGGGTTTTGCCGCTTCCGAGGTGGCGGCGACCTCGTCGTAGGAATGCAAGATGTAGTCGCCGAGGCCCTGGTCGGAACCGTGGGCCAGGCGCCAGACGTTGCCGAGCTTTTGACGAATCTCGCGGCGGTTGGCTGCAGAGGCTGAAGTCGAGGCATCCGCCAAGGCGAAGGCTCTGGCATATTCACGGATGGCGCCGGGCAAGTCCTTGTTCAACTCCGCGATTTCGCCGAGTTTCTCTCCGGCGGCAGCGCTCGGAGAGAGCGACATGCTCGCGCTAAAGTCTTTTTCCGCAGCGGCATTATCGTGGAGCTTGAACGCGAGTCTTCCGCGAAGCACGAGAATGTTCACCTTGTCGCGTTTCTGTTCCGCTTCCCATTGTTCTTTTGAAACTTTAGGAGATTTTTCGCTGTCGGAACTGTTGTTGATAAAGTCCAGGACGCGAGTGGAATAGTTGAGGGCGCGGCGGAGGGCTGCTTCGTCGCCATTGCGTTCAAGAAGTTGAATGGCGAGGAGCGTCATGGACATGTCTTCCGGAGAAATGGCGACGAGGCGCTCGGCGTAATCGGTGGCTCGCGGGGAGTCCCGCAACTGCAGGCTGGCTTCGACGAGCGCGCGATAGATTTGTGGCCGCTGCCGCGACTCCGGATAGTCCTTGAGAAATTCTTCGAGATTGCGGACGAGTGAGGCACGGTCATTGCCGGCGCGGTCGATCGCTTGTTGCAACTCTTCGGTTTCCGTTAGTGTTTTTGCGGCAGGCTGCTTGGGAGCGGCGGGTTTTGTGCTAAGTGCAGGAGTCGCCGGACTTCCGCTTTGCTGAGCGTAGGCGGAACGACTCGCAAGACAAACCGACATGGTCGCGAGAGTTACGAGGGCGAGCGCGACGTGTTTTCGCCTATTGATCATCAATTTGGATTCTAGTCCGTTTGGCGAAAAATTGTCCAAGGACCTTGGGATTGGCTAGTAGGTCAGTTTCCAGTAACGGCTGCGGGTCATTGTTGTCTATAATGCGCGCCTAGCGATCGATGTTCGTTGCTCGCCCTGGGCACTCCAGATTTAGGAGGTAGCCGTGCAGACATTTTGGCAGGACTTGTGCTACGGCCTCCGCGTACTGCGCAACTCGCCTGGATTCACCGTCGTCGCTATTCTTACACTCGCCCTAGGCATCGGCGCAACTTCCGCCATCTTCAGCGTCGTGGACCGAGTTTTGTTTCGCAGTCTGCCATACCATGAAGACGCGAGGCTTGTTTCCGTCGGACTGAAAGCGCCGCTCGACGCGAACGAATTCATGCTGGCCATGGACTACGTCGAGTGGCGCAAGTCCGCGCCGCCGTTTGCTGAGATGGGTTCCATGCTACCGGGTGGGTTCGACTGTGATTTCACCGAGCAGAATCCCCTGCGGATGAGATGCGCTCGGGTAGATGCGCACTTTCTGCCTACTTTCGGCATCCAGCCGATTCTCGGCCGCAACTTCACTGCTGAGGAATGTCGTCCGCATGCTCCGCGTGTCGCGCTGCTTTCGTACGGCTTATGGCGGTCGCGCTATGCGGGAGACCCGAAAATCCTTGGCCGCTCGGTATCGCTGGATGGAGAGCCGGTGCAGATTATCGGCGTACTTCCTTCACAATTCGAAATGCCCACGCTTACACGCGCTGACCTGCTGATTCCGGCGGCGCTGGATGAAGCCGGTATGCGACGCGATGGACAGCAGCCGATTCTTCGCACGTTCGGGCGGCTGAAACCCGGAGTGACAGTTTCCCAAGCGCGCGCTGCGCTGCAGCCCCTGTTCGATCAGGCGATGACATTCGTCCCGGCCGCCTTTCGCAACGACGTGCATCTGAGCGTGCGATCGTTGCGCGATCGCCAGATGGGTGATGCAAAATTCGCATCCTGGATTTTACTCCTTGCTGTGCTCGCAGTGTTGCTCCTGGCATCGACGAATGTCGCTAACCTGCAGCTCGCTCGGGCCACCGTGCGACGTCGCGAAGCGGCAGTGCGCATTGCGCTCGGCGCAACCACGGTAAGGCTTGCGCGACAGGCTCTGACCGAAAGCATGTTGCTTAGCCTGGCGGGCGCAACGGCAGGCTGTTGGGTTGCGTATGGGCTGCTTCGGCTGTTCGTTTCGATCGCGCCAGAGGGAATTCCACGGTTGGAGCAGGCGTCGATCGACTATCGGGTGCTTCTTTTCACGCTGGGAGTGGCTCTGGTTTCAGGTCTTTTGTTTGGCTTGGCCCCTACGTGGCGACGGCCCTCCCCTGAAATTTTGACGGGCAGTGATGGCCAACCGAGCAGCCGCGGCCTAGTGCGCCAGATTCTAGTCACGTCACAGATAGCGATCTCACTTGTATTGCTGACGGGTGCAGGTCTGCTGCTAAGGAGTCTGTGGAGGTTGGAGAGTGTTCCGCTCGGAATGGACGCGCAAAATGTTCTGACGGCGGAGGTAACGCTCGGGCAATACCGCTATCGGCAAGAGTCGCAGCAAAGAGAGTTCTTTGAACAGCTTCGGACGCGATTGAAGGAGATTCCGGGCATCAGTTCCGTTGCCCTTAGCGACTCGATTCCGCCAGCAGGAGGCATGCAGGACGCAATCTTCTCGAATATCGAAATTGCCGGGCGGCCGCGCACACCGGAAGGAACTGGCGGTATGGTTGGCTTCCGCGAAGTGAGCCTCGAGTATTTTTCGACGCTGGAAACCAAAATCATGCAAGGCCGAGGGTTCAACGATGACGACCTGGTTCCAGGCCAAAACGCAGTTATCTTGAGCGACGCGCTGGCACGCAGGCTTTTCTCGAATGGAGACGTCCTCGGCCAAAGCATGCGGTACGACCAGAAAGGGCCGTGGCGCACGGTTGTTGGGATCGCGGCTGACGTGAGAAATAATGGCCTCGAAAAAACATCCGATCCGGAGTTTTACATCCCGTGGAAGGATGATCCGCAAGAGTACTATGGCCACGCATTCGTCATCCTGCGGACACCCGTGAACCCGAATACCATCGCGAAATGGGTACGCGCCGAAGTGGCGAGCATCGATCCAACACAACCGGTCATCCTCGAAGCCATGGCGCAGCGCGTAAGCAAACTGACCGACCGGCCGCGATTCAATGCAGTGTTGCTGACGCTGTTTGCAGTGACGGGAGTGTGCCTCGCCGCGGTGGGATTGTTCGGCGTGGTGGGATATTTGGTTGCCCAACGCACCCGCGAGATCGGCGTACGCATGGCGCTCGGCGCGACTCCACACAACATCCTGCTGCTGGTATTGCGCGGCGTTACGCGATGGACTCTCGCAGGCGCATTAGCAGGCTTCGTCGGTAGTTGGTTTGCGGCGCGGCTGTTGCAATCGCTTCTGTTCGGGGTGTCTGTGCACAACCCTTGGTTGCTCTGCCCTCCTATTGTGTTGTTGGTTGCGATCGCGTTCCTGGCGGGCCTCATTCCTGCCAGGCGCGCCATGCGGGTCGATCCTATGGTGGCGCTGCGACACGAATAAGTCTCTCCGCCCTTTCTGTGCCCGCACCCCAATCTGGTGAGCTATCGCACGCAGAACATGACGGTAGCTACTGATTAGTGGGGTACTCGGAAACTGAACCACTACCTTGGGATTGGGTCCCAGAGGGCGGCGGCGTTTTTGAAGGAAACAAGCCCATCCCCTACAGATTTCTCAGTTGTAGCGATGGGCATGAGCGCAACGAGGGGCCCCTGGCAGGAGAATCGGTTATTGCGCGCCTTGGACTTCAATAGAGCCGGATACGGTGTGAATTTCGACGCGGCCGCCGCCGTCACCCATGTGGGCGCGTAGCGAGTGCTTACCTTGCTCCTCAATCATAATGGGAATTTGCGCGCTAATTTGACCGGTCACGGCGCCAGCGGAAAGATGAAAGCTGGCGGTCGCAGGCACAGCGATGTCCACGCCCCCGGAGACGGTCTTCAAATCCCAATAGCTGTTGCCGCTTGGATTGCCCTGGACGGTGACACGTCCAGCTGTGGCATGGGCTTTCACGTCGCCATTTGCGTCACGCACCTCAACGGTTCCGCTGGAAGTGTTGGCATCGACGCGCCCGCCAGGATTTTTCACTTCAACATTCCCTGAAACGGAGTGAGCCATGACGTCACCCTTGGCGTTCAAAACGGTAACATTGCCAGAGATGCTGGTAGCGCGCACATCATCGCCGCAATTTTCAGCAGTGACAGTACCGCTGGTGGAGGAGAACCTGACGTCGCGGCCGATGTCTTGTCCGCGGACCACTCCAGACACTGACGCCGCCTGCACGGGGCCTCGCAGGTTGCGAACAGTCTGAGATCCGGACACGGTGGAAGAATTGACTTCCGTGTCGCGGGGCACTTCGATGGCGTAGGTAATGGCAACGTTACGCAAGCGCGACATTTCTTTTCCGATGCGGAGAGTGTCGCCTTTGAGTTCGACGGGAGGGCTGGCAACGATGTCGTCCAGCCGCTTCTGTGGGTTGCCTAATCCAAAGCCGGAGACTCGGACATCTGCGTGCACGTGCACTTTGCCGTCAGCACTGCCAATGATGCTTATATCACCTGAGACATTGCTTAGTTCCAGGCGGATGGGGCCCGAGACATCCAAGGAGCGGTCGAAACTGCCGGAGACGGAAGGGCCCATCTGGCAGCCAGCCAGCGCCACCACGATGGTGAGCAAGATGACAGATGAGGCCAGTTTGTGACGTCGCGTCATTCTTCCTCCGGCGCCAAAGGCGGCGCTTTCCTGCCTTTCCCTGTTAAAAGATACGCAAAGACCAATGAAAATGTTCCGGTAGCCCAAGGGGCGAGCTTTGCCTTAGCGCGCAAGGCTCTCGTTCAGCGAGCCCTGCCGATAGCCTTCCAGATCCAGCGCTACAAACGTGAAGCCTGCTGCTTTCAATCGCGCGGAGATAGACGCAGCCATTTCCGGCGACATCGCGCGAGCCATTTCTTCGGGAGCAATCTCCACGCGCGCAAGTTTATCGTGCAGGCGGACGCGAAATTGCAGGAAGCCCAGTTCGCGGAGAGCTGCTTCGCCCCGCTCGACAAGGGCAAGCCGCTCTGGAGTCACTTCCGTCCCGTAGGGAAGCCGGGAGGCAAGGCACGCGGAAGCGGGGCGGTCCCAAGTGGGTAGTCCCGCGCGTTGGGAGAGCTGACGAATTTCGGCTTTGTGAAGTCTGGCGTCGAGCAGGGGCGCAAGGACGCGATGCTCCGAAGCCGCCCGGTGGCCCGGTCGGAAATCCAGCGTGTCGTCGGCATTCACTCCATAGGCTACGACCGCGAAGCTGCGTTCTTGCGCCATCACATCGAGCACTGTGAACAATTCGTCTTTGCAGAAATAGCAGCGATCCGCGGCGTTTGCACGATACTTTGGATTTTCCATTTCGCGCGTTTCGATGAATTCATGGCGCACGCCCAGTTGTCGGACAAAATCCTCGACCACGATTCGATCGTGCGCGGAGTAGCTTGGAGAAAGCGCGGTCACCGACAAAGCGCGCTCACCAATGGCGCGATGGGCGGCCCACGCGAGGTAGGCGGAGTCGGCGCCCCCGGAGAGAGCGACGATCACGGAAGGGAATTCAGCCAATTGCTTCAGCAGCGACAACTCTTTTTCTTCCGACGAAAGTTGCCCCTGTTCCCCGAGATGGATATGCACGAATGTATTCATTTCCAACGAGAGTATACCCCACCGGATGGATTATTTCGTTTGCCCGCCTCGTACGAAGGCACGGTCATTTGAAGTCGAGCAAGACGTCAACCGTATGTTTGTCTGCGTCTGTGCGAAGCCAATGGCCGACAGTATCGTAGTGCACGGGCAACTCACCGAAAATTTCGGCCGGATGAGACTGCAACTGAGTAAGAAATTTTTCGAAGATAGATTTATCAAAAACAGCGCCCGCGGCGATGGACCACATTTGATGAATGCGTCCCTCGGCAGCGAGCGAAAGCCCAGTCAGAACCATCGTTCCGTAATGATACTGCGGGCCTTCCGTTACAGAGACTACATAGGAAACGCCGTGCGTCTGGTCATCGTACGAGGCGACGGGATCAATCTTTGCATCGAGGTAGCCCAGGTGTCCGTACTCTTCCCGGGCGCGGTCCCACCCTGCCTCGATTTGCATTCCGTCGGCTGCGTCATCAGTTTTTAGCCCGATTTCTTTGGAAAGCGTGATGGTGGAAAGAACAGAGTTTCCAGACCATTGGGCTCCCTTCCAGTGATAAACAGCGCCAGTCGCTACCGGGATGAAAACCGGGATTTGATCGGGCAGTTTCTGGTTGGGATTGCCGGTCAAGCGTACTTCCGGCGGGCCGAGCTTCACGCGCAGGAAGCCTTGCTTTAGATAGAACGGCCGCAATTGTTCTGAAAGAAAGAGGTCGATAGTCATGCGCGAAAAAGGTTTGCCTTGAACGTCGCCAAGCTGCTGCTGCACGACATGGGAAGAAGAAACCGCAGGATCGCTAAATTCCACGTTGGCGATGAAGAACGCGGCGCCTTCGACGTGAAATTCCTGGACGTTGCCTTCGGCTAGAGGATTGGCAAGCAACTGGTGTTCAACAGTCACGTTGAGTTGGTGCGAGGCCAGCAAATCTTTTACGGCATCCGTGGCTTGATCGACGACCGCGCCAGCTTCAGGGAGAGTGCCGTCGAAGAAGGGTGCTTTTTTACGGATGGCATCGCCGAGCTCTCCGTCGGAGAACCACGGAATGTTGTCGAAATAAACGGGAACTCTCGGAGCTTCTTCCAGTTGGAATGTTACGATGAGGCCGTCAGCGCGCGTCTGGAAGCTGTAGTTCACTTTGGCGAACAGGCCGGTTTGCAGCAGGCGGTCTGCGGCGGCTTGCAATTCTGTTTTTCCGACTTGGGAGCCTTTTTCGAGTTGAGCGAGCGCGATAATTTGGGGTTCGGAAAGAGTTTTCAGGCCTTGCGCGCGGATCTCGTGGAGACTTGCGGTCGCTGGTGCTGGCGTTTGAGCTTGCACCGGGACAAAGAGAAAAATCGAAGCGAAAAAAGACATCTCCAAGAAGACCCGGAAGAAGCGACTCATGTTTTCAGTTTAGCGGAAAAAGGCGCGCGGGCCTATCCAGGGGAGAGGTTGCGGCGAGAATGTAGGGCGAAGAGCCGTGCGAGATCTTTCTGCTATTCGACCGTTACGGATTTTGCCAAGTTACGGGGTTGGTCGACGTCGCACCCGAGGCGCACCGCGATATGGTATGCGAGAAGTTGCAAAGGAATGATCTCCAACAGCGGCGCTAGAATTTCCGGCGCCGTGGGAAGCTCGATAATGTGGTCTGAGGCTTCGCGAGCGAGGTGGTCTTTTTCTGTAACGATGGAGATGACGATTCCATCGCGGGCTTTTACTTCTTGGATGTTGGAGACGCTTTTTTCGTAGCGCGTGACGGATTCCGGGTCGGTGTCGTCGCGAGTCGCCAGTACGACCACAGGCAGATTTTCATCGATAAGGGCGTTGGGACCGTGTTTCATTTCGCCGGCGGGATAGCCTTCGGCGTGAATGTAGGAAATTTCTTTGAGCTTCAGCGCGCCTTCCAGGGCGATCGGATAATGAATGCCGCGCCCGAGATAGAGAAAGTCCGTGTAACGGAAAAACTGGCGAGCGAGGTTTTCGTAAAAACCGGAGGCGTCGGCTTGCAGGATCGTCTCCATCTTGTGAGGGATACGCGTGAATTCCTGCATCAGCTTTATCGCGCCGGCTGGGGCGAGCTTGCCGCGAATTTGTCCTAGATAAGAAGCGAGGAGCATGAGCGCGGCCAATTGTGCGGTGAAAGCCTTCGTCGAGGCCACGCCGATTTCTGGACCCGCGTGCGTGATAATTGTTCCAGCAGCTTCGCGGGTGATCATCGACCCCATGACATTGCAGATAGCGAGAGTCGGCGAGCTTTTAAGCTTTGCTTCGCGTTGCGCCGCAAGAGTGTCGGCGGTTTCGCCGGACTGGCTGATACAAACGGTCAGCGTTTTCGAATCCAGAATGGGATCGCGATAGCGAAATTCGCTGCCGTAGTCGACTTCGACCTGAAGGCGAGCCAGCCGTTCAATCATGAATTTCCCGGCCAGGGCGGAGTGCCAACTCGTGCCGCAGGCAACGATGCGCACTTGCTGGAACTCGCGGAATTGTTGTTCAGAGATTTGCATTTCGTCCAGGAAGACTTTTCCAGTGTCTTGCGAGATGCGGCCGAGCAGAGTGTCGCGCACAGCTCGTGGCTGCTCGAAAATCTCCTTTTGCATGAAATGCTTGTAGCCGCCCTTTTCGGCCATGATCGGGTCCCAAGCGACGTGATGCGCGGGACGCTCGACGGGGCGGCCATCGTGATCCATCACGCGAACGCCGCTCTGCGTGAGAACGGCGATATCGCCATCTGCGAGGAAGAAGATCTGGCGAGTGTGTTCGAGGAGGGCGGGAATGTCGCTAGCGACAAAGTATTCGCCGTCACCCAACCCGATGACAGAGGGCGGACCGATGCGCGCCGCTACGATTTTGTGCGGATCACGAGCCGATAGGAAGACCAAGGAGTAGATGCCGCGCAATTCCTTGAGAGACTTGCGAACCGCGTCTTCGAGCGACGCGCCGCCTTGCGAGTTTTTTTCAACGAGATGGGCGACAACTTCCGTGTCTGTTTCGGTGACGAATTTGTGTCCTTCGCGCTGGAGTTGTTCTTTCAGCTCGAGATAATTTTCAATGATTCCGTTGTGCACGACGACGATTTGGCCGGTGCAATCGCGGTGCGGGTGCGCGTTTTCTTCCGTTGGACGGCCGTGGGTGGCCCAGCGGGTGTGGCCGATGCCGTAGGTGCCTTCAATGGGCGACTTCTGAATGACTTCTTCCAGATTGCGGAGCTTGCCCGGGGCGCGGCGAATTTCGAGTTTTCCTTCTTTCGTGACGACCGCGATGCCCGCGGAATCGTAACCTCGGTACTCCAGCTTTCGCAGTCCTTCGATGATGACAGGCACTACCCTCTTCGGCCCGATGTAACCAACAATTCCGCACATGCGCGGGGTCTCCTGAGAATGCTATTTGATTAGACTAGCACGGACTTGGAATGAGCCAGCTGGTTCCTCTTCTAGATGTGGCGAAAAGCGCCAAGTTGCATCAGGGGCGCAGCGGTGCGTCCGGGGCCTGTTGCAGTTCGTAGGAAACGAGATTGCGGTTCGAATCGAAGTGGAAGGTGACGCGCGCTGTGGCAGGCTGAAGCGTGTCTGTGTCGACGTGGCGCACCACGGCGACAAGAGAATTCTTGTCGGCAGAGTCCTCGACGGTGTAACCGCGCGATTTGAGGAAGTGATCCACACGGGACATGGGGGTGCCTGGAGGAAGCTGAGTGTTGAGCATCTCGTCGATTTTTTGTAGGCGCGAGTCGGATGTATGCAAGTGGCTCTTACATCCAGTAGCCAACAGCAACGAGAGAAGTGCAACGCAAGCCGGCAGTAGAGACGACTGAAAGTTGGATGACGGCGAGGAGAGGTGGCGATCGTGAACCATGCGCGCAGCGCTTACTCCACGATTTCGAAGCGGGATTCTTCAATGACGGGGTTGGTGAGCACTTCTTTCGAGATGTGCTCAACTTGCTTCACGGCTTCTTCGTGGGTCAGTCCCTCGACATTTAGCACGAAGAATTTTCCCTGGCGCACATCCTTGACAGATGCGTAGCCCAGCCCGGTGAGCGCGTGTTGAATCGTTTGTCCTTGAGGATCGAGTACCGTGCGCTTCGGCATCACCCAAACGTGTGCTTTCATGGGGTAAGTATAACATTGCGGGCGACCGGAGAAAGCGTCCGGTAGAAGTGCACGGCCGCTTCGGACCGCAAGGAGAAGCATGGGCTCAAAAATTGCGGGATTTTTTGAGAGAGAGCTTTTTTTCCTCCGTGAGGAAGGCGTGTTCGAAACTCATGTCTGCCAGTTGGGCCAGTTCCGTTTCGCTCAGGCCCATTTGAGCGGCGTTTTCGTATTCGGCGAGCAGCGTCGTATGAAACATCGCAGGGTCATCCGTGGAGAGGACGATGGGAATGCCATGGCGCCAGAGTTGCGGCAGTGGATGATCTGAGATGCGCGCTCCGGGGAGATGCAACTGTCTTGCCAGCGCACCAGTGCGGATATTGCTCTGCGGGCAAATCTCGAGCGGAATGCGGCGGTCGACGAGCAAGTCCATAAGCGCGGGATCTTGCGCCGCGGCGATGCCGTGGCCGATGCGCTCCACGTGCAACAATTCGATCGCTTCGCGGATTTTTTCGGGTTCGCCGACTTCTCCGGCATGCATCAAGAGATGAAGTCCATTATTGGCGGCTTGCTCATAAACGGAGCGAAATTCGTGGGTGGCGACGCTCATTTCGTCGCCGCCAATGCCAAACGCCACGATGGATTTGGATTGGCATCGTTTTGCGGCGTTTACAACATCCATAGCCGCTTCGGTCCCGAATTGGCGCGCCGCGTCGAAGATCCAGTTGATACGAAGACCCTTTTTCTCAAACGGCTCAGTAGCCTGCAAGAGGGCTTCGAAGTTGGCCCCTGGCTGTTGTTTGCGGAGCAGCATCACGCCGATAGAAAGCGTGACTTCGGCGTAGACCACGCCTTGCGTCAACAGATCCTCGCATAAGTCTCGCGCGATAAGTCCATAGTCGCGCGGCTCACGTAGAAACGATGTGACCCATTTAAAGGCGTCGATGAAGCCGGTGAAGTCGAGATAGGTGTAACGCTGGCGAACCTCGTCTTCTGTGAGGAGGATGTTGTATCGCGCCGTTAGGGCGCACACCGTTGCCGGCTGAATCGATCCTTCGAGATGAAGATGCAACTCGGCTTTGGGTAAAGAAACAATGCTTGCTGGAAGGAGTGAAGATTTCATTCGACGAGCATCAATGAGGCAATTGCGGACGGCCGGCGTTGATCCATGCCGTCATCCAATACGAGCCCACATCGGTAGAAGCTTCGGAAAGCTGACGAATCAACATAGCGGCGGCTTGGTTGTAGAAGCGATCGTAGTATTCGTCGTTGTAGGCGTAAGACTTTCCGGCAATGTAGGCATTGCGATCCGCGAGGAGAATCGTCTCCAGCCAACTGTGCGAGGCGAGGCAGACTTCAAAAGCGTGATCCGTCGGATCGTTAATGTAGGAAGCGTCGCTTGGGCGCATGGGGAAGAAGGAAGAATAACGATCGATAAGGACAGTCCCAAATCGTTCGTTGACACCCGCCTGCGCGGTCAGCTTGCCGTCAAAATCTTCCGTGGTACTGAAGGGATCGTGGGCTTCGGCGACATAATTCGCAAGAATCGCGGCGTCGAGTTTGGCTTCTTCCCAGCGACTGTTTTTCATGTCCTCCGTCAACTTTTGGCTGTAAACCCCAATTTCCCACGGCAGAACACCATTGGCCTCCAGCTTTGATTTGCCGTATTTGGTTACCGCCGCTTTGTAACTGCGCGGGAGGGCGTCGAACGGAAAGCGGCCGTACTTGTCGAGATAGACATGGTTATTGCGCTTTTCCGCTGGAGTTTTTGCGACAGCGTCCAGAGGGTCACTAACGTGCTCGAGAAGAATCGAGCGGTAGGATTCAAAGAATCCTCGAATGTCTTGCGGCAGAGTGTCGATGGCCTGGTTTAAGACCAACTTGTGCGCATTGCGGCCCCAAGCAGCGAGGTGGTGGGGGAACATAACGCAAATCCCCAGCAGAAACCCAAACAAAAGGCCTGCTCGAATTTGTGACCCTCTGGGAAATCCCCAACGCATTTTCGATTCCTCTACCGTCTGTTGGCGGCCCGGAGCGTGCTGTGCCGCCGGCCATAGAAATAGTAAATCACGAGACCGATAGCGAGCCAACTAATGAAGCGGAGCCAGTTCATGATCGGCAATCCAGCCATCAGCAAAAGGCACGTGATGATCGTGAGTACGGGTGCGATCGGTCCACCCGGCGCGCGGAATGCACGCGGACGTTCGGGCTCGCGGTACCGCAGGATGAGCACGCCGGCGGCGACCAACGCAAAAGCGAAGAGCGTGCCGATGTTGGCGAGGTCCCCAAGCGTGCCGATATCGAGAAGTCCGGCAGGGACACCCACCGCGAAACCGGCGACCCATGTGGAGAAGTCAGGCGTGAGATAAGTGCGATGAACGCGGCTGAAAATTTTGGGAAAGAGGCCGTCGCGTGACATCGCAAACCAGACGCGCGCCTGGCCGATTTGAAAAACAAGCAGCGAAGAGATCATGCCCATAAGTGCGCCAATGAGTACGACGAGGCGGAGGCTGGAGATGTGCAGTTTCTTCAGCGTGTTGACGACGGGAGCGGCGTCGTCGACGAGCGTATCCCATCGAACAAGGCCGGTGAGGACGACGACCACGCCGATGTAAAGCACCGTACAGATGATGAGAGTAGCGATGATGCCGCGCGGAAGGTCGCGCTGAGGGTTCTTACATTCTTCGGCTGCGGTGGACACAGAATCGAAGCCGATATACGTGAAGAATACGATGGACCCTCCGGTCAGGATGCCGGGCCAGCCGTTCGGAGCAAAGGGGTGCCAATTCGAAGTGTGAATGAATCGCGATGCGAAGGTGATGAAGGCGAGGATGGCAATAATTTTGATGAGCACCATGATGTTGTTGGTCTCCGCGGACTCGCGAATACCGCGAACAAGAATCACGGTGAGAAGCATCACAATGATGAAGGCGGGCCAGTTGAAACCGAAATGCCAGCCTGGGCCGTAGATGTCGTTCCCTTGAAGGTCCTGAAGTCCCGAGGGCAAATAGGCGGGGGAGATCCAGCGCGGGTTGGGATGTAAGCCAAACCAATCGAGAAGATCCACCAGATGGGCCGAGAATCCGACGCTGACGGCCATGTTGCTGACGGCGTATTCCAAAATGAGATCCCACCCGATGATCCACGCGATGAGTTCGCCCATGGTGGCGTACGTATACGTGTAGGCGCTGCCAGCGATGGGAATCATGGCCGCGAGTTCAGCGTAGCAGACGGAAGCAAATCCGCATGCGATGGCCACCAGTACAAAGGAAAGCGCGATGGCGGGGCCCGCGCCCGGCCGGCCGAACGAGGACTGGCGCGTGATCAAATATTGAAGGAGCGGAGCATTGAGAATCGAGGAGACTTGGAGTTTCTGGCCCGCGATGGCAGTGCCAACAATGGTGAAAATTCCAGAGCCGATTACGGCTCCAATCCCGAGAGAGGTGAGGCTTAGCCAACCCAAAGACTTTTTAAGTCGAACTTCCGCGTTCTCACAGTCCGAAATCAGTTGGTCGATACCCTTACGATGGAAGAGTGCTGATCCCACTCATGCTCTCCGATCGCATCACGGCAAGCGGAAACACCTGGCCGGACACGTGTTTGGGGAATGAACGCGCCTCAATGTACCCCGAGATGCCTTCTTACGCAACAAAGGTTGCGCCGCCTGCAAGGCCCGCGTAAGAGCCTCAGGCCAGCTCGAGCTGAGCAAAGCGCTCGATGAATTTTTTTGTGCCACGGCCCGGAAAACTTACGGAGACGCGGCGGTCTTCTTCGTCGCCTTCCACGCCGACAACGGTGCCGATGCCGTAACTCGGGTGGCGAACTTTACGTCCAAGCATGGGATCTGCGTTGGCGCCACGTTTTGCGGCGGGCCGGCCAAACGAGCTTGTGGTTCCCGCCGGCTTGGGTGCGGATACTGCGGGTTCTGGTTTCCCGCGAACCCGCCGCAGAAATTCGTCTGCCGAGTAGGAATACTCTGGATCGGGTTCGTAACGGCGCTTTTCGCCGATCTCGGCCATCGAACCCCGAACCGTTTCTACCAGTTCGCTTGGAATTTCTGCGAGAAAGCGCGAAGGAAGCGAGGCGCGCAATTGCTGTTCGTTGCCGAAGATGCGGCGGTATACCGCTCGCGTCAGTGTGAGCGAAGTCCGCGCTCGCGTCATGCCGACGTAAACCAGGCGCCGTTCCTCTTCAATTCCTTTTTCCTCATTTAACGAACGGCCATGCGGGCAGATGCCTTCTTCCATCCCCGTCAGGAAAACGTGATCGAACTCAAGGCCCTTCGTGCTGTGCAAGGTAATCAGGGTCACACCCGGCTTGCCCTCGAAAGAATCTGCGTCGCTGACCAAAGCGGCGGCATCGAGAAAGTCCGTAAACTCTTCGCCCGCTTCCATGCTTTCGGCGACCGCACGCGTCAGTTCTTCCAGATTCTCGAGCCGCGCGACATCTTCGGGTGAGTTGCGATCTTTCAACATGGCCATGTAGCCGGTTTCTTCCAAGACG
>Ga0210391_10001903_pt1 | contig 18535 bp, 13 predicted proteins | sample IncBWC12OmetaG_FD_160573 | JGI IMG/M metagenome (GOLD analysis project Ga0210391, IMG submission 160573) | Forest soil microbial communities from Barre Woods Harvard Forest LTER site, Petersham, Massachusetts, United States - Inc-BW-C-12-O ... | reverse complement strand
GCAAAGCCGGGCCAGCCCCCCAGCCCCCCGAGAAGATAGAACCGGTAACTGCTCCAGCGCCAAGTGTGGTGCCCAGCTTTCGAAAACCACGAAAGCTGGGGCAGCCCCATTTGTGGTGGCGCACGCAAAAAGCAAAGCCGGGCCAGCCCCCGAGCCTCTGTGCCTCATCTGATATGCCGAACGGGAATTTGGCGCTTCTGAAGAGAAATAAACTCCTTCCCTGTGAACAGAGTTTCACTAGCTCTTCGGTTTCGTTACCTGGGAAGGGTTACCAACGTGCCAAGCAGACTTTCAAAGTCTTTGTTCCGCGGCCGGGCGAACAATGCGCTAAATGCCTGAGCTATCTGGCATTCGCAGGTTCGGGAGAGACATTCCGGGGATATTTCACAGCCGGGCTTTCGCATTGGATAGTGGAATCTCGCATGCGCATATCTCTCCTACAAAGGGAGCGCGAATGCGTTTTGAGCCATTGGGCTATCTGCTCCCTAATGCTGCCGACTAGAAGGAAGGAAATGAGGAACACGCTGGTAATCACGGGCAAGGCATGGTTTGTGATGATGCTGCTGATCGGGTCTGCCCTGGCGCAGAGTCTGCTCTCGACGACACCGCCGCCTCCAATGACCGGTCCGACTTACGATTTCAGCACCGGCTACAGCTATCTCGCAATGCCATTTCCCGGGGCCGGACAATCGCACCTCAACGGCCTCGACGCCAGCGGGTCCATCGGCTGGAACAAGCACTGGGGGGCGACCCTGGACGCAAATGTTTTCGGCAGTCCCGACGTTCCTGGGACAGGCCACCAAGCCTATGTGCTGAATACGCAATGCGGTCCAGAGTTCTATCCGTTTGAGCACAGGAAAACTCGATTCTTCGTCCGGGCACTTGGCGGCTCGGCGTTAATCGACGCAGCGATCCCAGCCGAAGGCGGTTCCTATCATGGATGGTTGCTGCGTCCATCTCTCGCATTCGGTGGAGGATTCGAGCAACCGGTCTCGCGGCAATTCGGCATCCGAGTCAACGCAGATTACTTGCGGACGTTGTTTTCCGGCCCCATCGGCGCGGCACTTCCCGAAAACAATCTTCGGCTGACCGTTAGCCTCGTGATCCGCGCGAGAAAGATTGGGGAAAGGGTTGAGGCACCCCGATACTGAAGTTTCAAAGGCAGCTCAGCAGTGCCACGTTGCGTTCGGTTTCACAGATCTCCCCTATTGAGTCCCACGAGCGAAATAGAAAGACTCCCACGGAAGTGGAGAGAAATACCTCCCCGACAATCGAGTTCAGGAGCCGTTTTCACTATGCGTATGCGAATCTCGCTGTATCTCTTGTTGACGAGCCTATTCTTACTTGCAGGTTGTGGAAGCGTTGGGTTCACTCCGACTACGCCGCCGAGTTCTGCGCCCTCGTTGACTTCGATTGTTGTCACTTCCGCGAGCGCGTCAATCACGGTCGGCCAGAGCGAGCAACTGACGGCTACCGCAAAATACAGTGACGGCAGCACAAAGAATGTAACCGCGAGCGCGACGTGGAGTTCTTCGTCTCCGAGTATTGCCGGCGTCAGCAAATCCGGACTGGTGACTGCAGCCACGGCTGGGCAAGTCAAGATCGCAGCCGCGCTCGATGCCACAACCGGCTCGATGAGCTTCAGCGTAACCCATACCTTAGTATCCGTTTCGGTTGTACCCGCAGGGAATGTCTACAGCACAAGCGCCGGTTCGACGCTGCAACTCAGCGCCTTCGCGCATTACAACGATGGCACTTCGAGCGACGTTACCAGCAGCGCGGCATGGACTTCCAGCGCGACGAGCGTCGCAAGCATCAGCGGCGCTGGGTTGCTGACCCCGATTGCAGCCGGAAGCGTGAATGTCCAGGCCAGTTACGATGAGATGACAGGCTCCGCAAATGTGAGTGTCACCGACAATCTGGTCTCACTCTCGATTAGTACCGGTGCTAACGCGGTCAATGTTGGAGGTTCACTCCAGCTGACTGTGATGGGCACCTATCAGGACGGAAAACCGCCTCGGCCAGTCAGCGGAATCAGCTGGATCTCGTCGGCGACCAATTTGGCTTCTGTCAATAATGCCGGCCTTGTTGCCGGACTCAAGGGGGGAACGGTCACAGTAACCGCCAGCCTCAACTCGCTTTCCACCAGCATTCAGCTTTCGGTTGTTGCAGTTCTTCAATCTATCGTGCTGACCCCGTCTGGCCCTGCTGTGGTTGTGGGCGGGCGACAGCAATTCCATGCGCTCGGCAACTACAACGATGGCAGCACGCAGGACATAACTAACGCCGCGCAGTGGAACACCTCGAATGCCGGCAATGCGTCCGCTGCCGCCGGAGGGGTTGTTACAGGCGTTTCCGCCGGCTTAGTGACTATCAACGCAAGTTCGACGGGCATTACCGCTTCGACCGCCCTGGATGTGGTCAACAGCGTTTACGCAGCTTTCACCGGGCCATATGCTTTCAGCCTGACGGCGGGCAGCAACAAGGGCGCAGCCTTCTTTGCGGGCAGCATCTCCGCCGATGCGCAAGGAAACATTTCGGGAGTGGAAGATTCGAATAGTCCGGCGGGAGTGCAGCAGAATGTAGCTGTGAGCGGCACTTCTGTAATTTATCCCGACGGACGCGGCCTTCTGGTTATCAGCCCGAATGCCTGCCACCCATCGGGGATCACCTTGCGCTTCGCGCTGAATTCCGGCGGCAACAAAGGCAGCCTCATCGAGTTCGACGGTCTTGGAAGCGCGAAAGGGAGTCTGGAGCTACAGAATCCGGCTGCCTCCAATGCTGCGGCGATGGACGGGATGTACGTTTTCCGTGCGACTGGGGTCGACTCGGGCAACAATTCGTCGAAGTTGCCACAACCTTTCAGCATGGTAGGAATGTTCGCTGCGAACGGCACGGGCTCGGTGATGCAGGGCATCGAGGACATCAATGATTTCGGCACGTTTTCGCTCCAGGTTCCTCTAACCGTATCGACCTACACCGTTAGCTCGAATGGCAGGGGAACATTGCAATTGAGCAGCGCTTCCGGCACATCTAACTATGTCATCTACGTGATCGATTCCACGAAGGCAAATCTTATCGAAACGGACGCCGCGCCTGCGAATGCAGTCCTTGGCCTGGCGGAGTTGCAAACGGCGCAGACTTACGATGCGTCATCGCTCTCAGGCTCTTATGCTTTCCTGGTGGATCAGCCAGTTCAGTTAAACAGCGGGAATCTGAATTATTTCAATTTTGAACAGATTGGAAGATTTAATCTCGACGGCAATGGGAATCTGAGCGGGCTTCGGGACGGCGAGAGCGTAACCGGGGGTTATAACGTCAGCAACAACACCGTGAACGGCCGGGGCATGATCATCACTCAAGGCATAACGTCCGGGCAAACCACAACCGATGACCGCATCTACGTGTTTTACGTTGTTTCCCCTTCCCAAGTTTTTATCCTGCAATGCAACAGCACGAATGCAAGCAGCTTGACCGCACCCGTTGGTGAAGCTGACGTGCAGACAGGAACGCCATTTAGCGTGGCAAGCTTATCCGGCACCTATACCATGTCCGTGTTTGATATGACCCTGCAGACGGAGTCGCTCATGTCGCTGAACTTCAGTGGGAATGGGAGCCTCCAGGGCCTGGTCGATGTTGGAGCAACCGGGATTGCGGCAACTAATATCGTTGTCAGTCCACAGCTTTTGTACACTCCTGACCCTGCCGGTTTCACTGCGCTGCAATTGACCACGCCGGTGGGGATGCGGCAATACGAACTCTACCTCGCGTCGCCGGGCGAAGCATTTGTGGGAACGGATACGCCGACCTACGGAAGCCTCGAGCAGCAATAAATTAGCGGTTGGAACACGCAGCTTCTACCGGGCAAGTTCGTTCTTCCGCACTGATCTCGATCGACTCGGGGTCAGTGCGAGCTGTTTGCGCGAAAACCAGTCGCAGCATGATCAACTAAGACCCCGTTACGCGATAACACGCCAGCCCGGTTTTTGCGCCAAGCCACCGAAAAGGTTCGTTCGGAACGTAATCCAGCTTCGCGTTGAGGAAGGGGAATTGTTTCCACGGCTCCTCGTGGCCGGCTTCCAGATCGGCAATGATTCTCCCGAAGACTGAGGTCAGATTCACGCCGTGTCCGCTGTAGCCGAGTCCATAAAAGATGTTCTTACTTCTTCCAATGCAACCTACTGAAGGCGACTCATCGAGAGACCAGTCAACTACTCCATCCCAACCTGCTTCGAACTCGATACCCGACAGCTTTGGGTAGATTCGCACCAGCTCACGCTGAAGTTGAGCAAAATGAGAAGCGGCGTCGCTGGGATTTCCGTCCCCGCCGTTGAAGAAGTAGCCGGGACTGCCTCCGCCAATGTGGATGCGGTTGTCTTGGGTCAAGCCGAGATAGAAGACTTCGGTGCGGCTGTCATTGAACGGGACTCGCATGCGCCATCCGATCTCGGCCAGTTGCTGCTTGCTGAGGGGCGGCGTCACTGCGACGTATTCGTGGACGGGCACAATCGAATTTCGGAAGTATCCCAGCTTCGAGGTGAAGGCGTTAGTGGCCAACACTAACGACTTTGCCTTGATCGAATATCCAGCGGTCGTACGAAGAAGGTTCTCCTGACCGTCCTCGATACTGGCTACAGTTGTGTTTTCGTAAATCTCCACGCCAGCGTTCTCGGCGGCGGCCTTGAACACATGCACCAGTTTCATGGGATGGACCTGCCCACCGCTCGGGTCGAAGAAGGCCGCCTCGTAGACTTCGGTGCCGATGGCGTCAACCAGTCGCTGCTTGTCCCAGAACTCGACCGGCATGCCGAGAGATCGCGCCTGCCGCACATAGGCCTTCGCGGCTCGAATGTCCTCGGGCGTACTCAACACCTGAAGAGCCCCGTTGTTTTCTAACTCGCAGTCGATTCCGGTCAACGCGCTGAGCTTCGCCAGCGTCCGGATGTTCTCTGCAGTCAGGTCGTAAATCTTCTTGTCGATCTCCGGTACGGAGCTGAAGTTCATATACCGGTCCTCGGTCATGGTCAGCACCATGGCGCCGTTTCGTCCTGAGGCTCCGTTGCCACAGCCCTTCGCTTCGAGAACGACGACGCGCTTGTGCGGTGAGATGCTGCGGATGTAGCAGGCCGCGGAAAGTCCGGTGAATCCGCCACCCAGTACCGCGACATCTATAGCAATGTTCTGCGTCAACGGTGGATTCGACGGCGGCTGAGCTCTTGCCCAATAGCTGTGGTTGGGCGCAAACACAAAAGGTTCGTGCCAGATTTTGGGAGAGATCTGGTTCAGGCTGACGGAGCCGAGCAACGCTCCGCCACCTGCAAAAGCTGCCTGTTTTAGGAAGCGCCGGCGGCTTGAGATCTCTGGCATGAGGGAATAGTCGGCCTATGTTATCGTGTTTCGGCTTGCCACACTCTGGAGGCAAGGAGGTGTTGTGATCTCTTCGGGAGCCTCGATACGTCTTCTCTTCGTAACAGCGCTGATCCTGGGGGCGACGGTTTCCTATGCGCAAACATCTGCAACTTTTGTTTCAAGCGCTCCAGGTCAAAATCCTCCGGCTGGAAATGGAACGAATACTTTTTCAGGCAGCGTGCCGACCAAGCTCGTCGCCGGACGGATGCCATTGTCGCTGGAAAATGCGATTGACCTCGGGCTAAAACATAATCTCGGATTACTGCTTTCACAGGCTGACACGCGCGCAGCCCGCGGGCAACGCTGGCAAGAGCTGAGTGCGCTGCTGCCGCAGGTTACGGCCGCGCCTTACGTAGCTGTATCGAAGCTCAACCTTGACGAACTTGGATTCAGCGGAGTCGCTTCGGTGTTCCACATCTCCACGTCGATCGGGCCGTTTTCCTACTTCGACGCTCGCGCGGCAGTGAGCCAAACGTTATTCGACTGGAAATCCATTAATAACGCTCGCGCCGCCGGTGAAAATGTGAAATCGGTTGACTACACACTCAGGGACGCGCGCGATCTAGTTATTCTGACGGTTGGATATGTTTACTTCCTGGCGGTTGCCGATGAAGCGCGCATTGCCACGGATGAAGCGCAGGTGGAGACGGCGCAGGCGCTTTTTAACCAAGCGACGGACCAGGTCGATGCGGGCACGGCCGCCGATATCGACGCGTTGCGCACCAAGGTCGAACTGCAGACCCGGCAACAGCAGCTGATCCAGGCGAAGAACGACTTTGCCATTCAGAAGATCGCTATCGCACGCGCAATCGGCCTGGCCACGAGCCAGGATTTCGATCTCACCGACAAGTCTCCGTACCAGCCGCTCGATGGTCTGACCGTGGATGAAGTATTAACGCGGGCGTACGCTTCGCGATCCGATTATCGTGCAGCCGAAAGTGCAGTTCGAGCAGCGGACTTATCACGCAAGGCAGCGGTCGCCGGCTATTTTCCATCGCTAGCTTTCGGTGCAGATTATGGAACGGCCGGGACTCATCCGTCAGATTCCGGGCGCGTATACGACGTACGCGGAACGCTATCGGTCCCGCTCTTTACGGGCAACAGCGTGCATGGCGACATTCAGCAGGCCGACGCACGACTCGAACAGAGCCGCGAGCGACTGGAAAACCTGCGAGCACAGGTCGAGGCAGATGTACGCACCGCGCTGTTGAACCTGCAGTCTTATGCGGACCAGGTCAAGGTTGCGCGCAGCAACATCGACCTGGCCGACCAGACACTCACACAATCCCGCGACCGCTTCAGTTCAGGGGTCACCGACTCGGTAGAGGTCGTGCAATCGCAAGAGGCGGTTGCCAGCGCGCATGAGCAATTCATTTCAAGTTTGTACAACTATAATTTCGCGAAAATTTCACTCATTCGCGCCCTGGGTGCTGGCGCTCAAGGCGTGAAGGAATATTTTCCAGGAAAATAAGATGGCAGACGAAACTGCTTCTCCTTCGCACTCTGAAACTGGAGCTTCCGCGTCTTCTGGGTCGACGCCGGAGAAAAAGTATTCACCCGACGCACGGCGCAAGCGGCGCAGGAACGTCATTATTATCATCGCCGTCGCTGTGGCGATTGCCGCGGGCCTGCTCTTGTGGCGTTATTTAAGCAGCTACGAATCGACCGATGACGCCCAGGTTGATGTCCATCTCTACCCGGTAAGCGCCCGCATCTCAGGTTACGTCGTCAAGGTCAATGTCGGCGATAACCAGTGGGTGGAAAAAGGAGACGTACTGGTCGAAATCGACCCCACGGATTACCAGGTGGCCGTGGCGCAAGCGCAATCGAATCTGGCGAACTCCGAGGCTACGGCGCGATCGCTCAACATCACAGTACCGATCACGTCGGTGAATTCAAGCAGTCAATTGCAGTTTACTTCGTCGGGAATAGAGGATGCACGGGCTGCCATCGCGGCCGCGGAAAAGCAATTGGCTGCCTCGCATCAGCAAGTGGAGGCGGTCGAGGCGACCGACGTGAAAGCCCAGGACGATCTGCGCAGATATAAGCAGCTGGTCGATAAGCGGGAAGTGTCACAGCAAATCTACGATCAGGCGCTGGCGACGGCGAGGTCCAGCACCGCCAACGTCGCGGCCGCGCAGGCGAACGAATCTGCGGCCCAGCAAGTTGTGCAACAAACGCAGAGCCGCCTCACCCAAGCGATAGCTAATCACCAGTACGCTCAGACGGGCCCACAACAAGTATCTTCCACCAGGGAACGCGCGCAAGCCGCGATCGCAGACGTTCAGGAAAAACGCGCACTCCTGCAACAGGCGGAGTTGAACCTGCAATACACGAAGATCATTGCTCCAGAGAGTGGAGAAGTTACCAAGACTGTGGTCGCGGGCTTGAACGTGCAGCCAGGGCAACAGATGTTGACGGTTGTGCCGCTGCGGGATGTCTATATCACCGCCAACTTCAAGGAAACCCAGATGAAACACATGCGACCGGGACAGCGCGTGGAAATTCATGTGGATTCCAGCGGCCGCGATTATAAAGGGCGCCTGGACAGCGTCGCCGGGGCGACGGGACCATTGTTCAGCGTTCTGCCCCCGGAAAATGCGACCGGCAACTACGTGAAAATCGTGCAGCGGATTCCGGTAAAGGTCGTCCTCGATCCGGCAGAAAACCGCGACCTGCAGCTTCGACCGGGGATGAGCGTGGAACCGACGGTGTATTTGCGATGAGCGGTATTGCACAGGCTCTTCCCCTGGAACAGGCCCGCTGGACGCCCAAGTTTAATCCGTGGCTGATTGGGGTGGTGGTGGCGCTGGCGGCGTTCATGGAAGTCCTCGACACCAGCATCGCCAATGTCGCTCTGCCTTACATCGGCGGCGGTCTCGGCGTCAGCAATGACGACAGTACCTGGGTGCTTACCTCTTATCTGGTTTCGAACGCGATTGTTCTTCCGATCAGCGGTTGGCTCGCGGTCCGGCTTGGCCGGAAGCGATTTTTCATGGCATGCCTGGCTATTTTCACAGTGAGTTCCGTGCTTTGCGGGGCGGCTTCGAGCTTCGGGCTGCTACTGCTGTTCCGAGGGATGCAGGGCGCGGGCGGGGGAGGGCTCCAGCCGATGGCGCAGGCCATTCTGGCCGACACTTTCCCACCCGAAAAGCGCGGTTTGGCTTTCGCGTTGTACGGGATTACGGCGGTGGTCGCCCCGACCGTCGGCCCGATTCTGGGCGGGTGGATCACCTTCAATTACACCTGGCGCTGGATTTTCTTTATCAACTTGCCGGTCGGCCTGCTGACGTTGGGGCTGGTGCTTCGCTTGATCGAAGACCCTCCATACCTGGCCCGCCTGAAAAATGCCGGTGTAAAACTCGACTACATCGGGATCGCACTATTAGCGCTTGGCGTTGGGGCCCTGCAGGTAGTCCTGGACAGAGGCCAGGAGGACGATTGGTTCGGTTCGCGCTTCATCTTGACTCTGGCGATCGTCTCGGCAGTGTGCCTGGTCTCGCTGGCGTTCTGGGAGTGGTTCAACAAACATCCGATCATCGAGGTCCGGCTTTTCAAAAGTTTCAATTACCTGAGTTCGAACCTGATGATGTTTACCTTCGGAATCCTGTTGTTCAGCAGCCTGGTCATGATGCCGCTGTTTCTCCAAACCTTGCTGGGATACACGGCTGAACTGGCGGGACTGGTCCTCTCTGGAGGAGGGCTCGTCACCCTGCTCTGCATGCCAGTGGTGGGCCAACTCACCACCAAAGTACAGGTGCGCTACATTATTGCCTTTGGCTGGCTGGCACTGGCAATTTCGATGTACTTCTCTACCCAGCGCATTGACCTGAGCATCAGTTTCGTTTCCGCTTCGTGGTTGCGCGTCGCTCAGGTTGTGGGTATCGGTTTCCTTTTCGTACCGATCACTTTGGCGGCATACATCGGCATGCCTGCTGAGAAGAGTAATTCGGTCGCCGGCATGATCAACTTCATGCGCAACATTGGAAGCAGCGTGGGGACCTCCATGGTGACAACGCTGATCGACCGTCGCTCCGAATACCATCAGTCGGTTCTGGTCGGTCACACAGCGCCGGGCGTTCAGAACTTTCAGAACCTGGTCGACGGGGCAACCCGGCTTTACATTCATTCGGGAATGAGCGCACCAGACGCGCGGCACCGCGCCTATGCCAGCCTCTACCGAGCGGTCCAGTCGCAGTCGGCGACCCTGGCATATGTTGATACGTTCATGGTTCTGGCGGTGATTTCCGCGATCATGTTCGTGTTGTCATTTGTCCTAAAAAAGAATGATCCGGGAGGAGGGGGCGAAGTGGCGGCGGGGTAATCGCAATGCAATGGCACGGTGGGCGCGAGTGAGTACAGCATGAATGTCGCTGAGAGGTCCGAGGCTCAGTTGAGTCTGGTTCCGGGATCGACTCCGGCCGGATTATGCGTAAGGCGGGATGCCCGGTGCCGTTGGATTCAATGCGGCTCAGAAAAGGCCGCCCCTGGTAAGGAGGTTGGTTTTCATGATTAATATCATCGCCATTGAACGCGAATATGGGTGCGGCGGAGGCGACATCGCTCAGCTTGTGGCGAACCGGCTCGGCTGGAAGCTGTGGGATCAACGGCTGACCGAGGAGATTGCCAGGCTGGCAAATTGCCCCAAGCATGTGGTCGAGGCTCGTGAGGAACGAAACGATCCGCTGTACTACAGGCTTTTTAAATCTTTCCTGCGAGGCAGTTATGAAGGCAGTATCAATGCGCCCAAGCTTAACCTGGTTGACAGCGAAACTATTTTTAGAACTACCAAGCGAGTGGTAGAACACGCTGCCGAACATGGAAATTGCGTGATTGTGGGAAGAGGTTCACAACAATTTCTTAAGGGCCGAACGGACACTTTGCGGGTGTTTCTCTATGCTCCGAGAGAAGACAAAGTGCGCCGACTGACAGCCCGCGGCAAGAGCGAGAAAGAGGCTGAAGAGCTTGTCGATAACGTCGACCGGGAGCGCGCCGATTTTATCCAAAGGTATTTCAAGGTCGAATGGCCGGACCGCGCAATCTACCATTCGATGATAAACACTGCAATCGGCGACGAAGAGGTTGTCGACATGATTCTGAATTTCTTGAAGGCCTGCCAAGCGAAAGCTACGGCCTAACATTTCTTCCAGAATGCCGATGCCAAAATCTGCGAACAGGAAGGAACTAAGAGATTCCCAGACGAAGCGGCCGATTGGTGTGCGGCTAGCGACTCCCTTCCTGCTACAGTTCCCGGACTTAAGGAGCGTAACGGGTGAAGACAAAGTCGCGAGCTTTGGCGGGCTCGTGGCAAGGGAAGCAGGTTTTGAGCGCTGCTGTGAGATCGGGTTTGCCGTCTTTGAATTGAGCAAATCCCCAGCCGCCGGTCGCGGCATATTTTTTGGAGTCCTTGACCATAAACTGAACATTGGTGGCGGAGCCAGCCACAAAAGATTGGGAACGGCCAAAGGCTTTGTTGTTTTCTTCCGACGGAACGTAATTCCATGCCAATCGGGCAATGATTGTGCCATCCGGGAACGGAAGCTTGCCATCCCGGTAGGCTTTGATCGCGACAGCGTTGCCCAGAATAGCGCGAATATCGTTGAGGTTGCCTTCTTCGTGGGCTACAGAGATCAAGCTCCAGTCGCGGTATCCGGGAGGAATCCTGATTCCGAAGATCGGGGCGGCCGCTTCGTCTGCATTTCCAGATGCGAGGGGCGAAGAGACCATGACGCCGATCGCCACTGCGACCGCAAGCAGCAGAAAAAGGATTTGTTTCATAGCTATTCCTGCACGTTTTTGTGCTGGGGCTGCGTTCGTCATCATCGGGAACCTCGCACCCACTCGATGCCGCACCAGTTTGTGACGGGAAGAAAGGGAGCACACATCTTAAGCGGTTTTTTCCGTTCTTGCCACATGGATCCGCACGGGGTAGTGGTGCAGTTTGGATTACGCGAAAAGCCGGTTACACGGGAGATCCTTCGCTACGCCCGAGAAACGGCTGCGCTCAGGAGACGCCGCATAAGGATTTCGAGGTTTCGACTCAAACTGCACTGCTACCCTTGAGTCCTGCACTTGCGCTTCGGCGGCCCACCGCGACCGCGGGTCATTGCTGGCGATTTTTTACATAATTTAATCACTCCGTAATGTTGCTTCTCTAGCATCGCAGAGACTTCAGTAACAACCCTCACGTTCAACAGCGAAAGGACCAAGATCTATGCGTCAACTGCTGTCTGTGTGCCTCATCGCAGCCATCGTTGCCGGACCGGTGCTGACTCCGGCAGCCAGCGCCGCCAATGCCAAGACAACCACTCCCATCCAACACATTGTGATCATTTTCGGAGAGAACCGGTCGTTCGACCATTATTTCGGAACGTATCCAAATGCGTTGAATCCCGCGGGCGAGCCGCAGTTCACAGCGCTCCCGAATACGCCGACCATAAACGGCTTGAGCAACGCGCTTCTTAATAACAACCCCAACCTCAATCCGCTCAACGGCAGCGGCGCGACGAATCCCTTCCGATTCGATCGCACGCAGGCCAACACGCAGGATATGAGTCACGATTACACTCCGGAACAGATGGCATTCGACGGCGGCGCGATGGACCTGTTTCCCGCCAACACCGGCAGCGCCGGGCCGCCGCCCAACCCTCCGCCGCCGGCCGTGCTGACGAACGGTCAAGTGATGGGCTACTTTGACGGCAACACGGTGACCGCGCTATGGAATTACGCTCAGCACTACGCCATGAGCGATAACTCGTACAGCACCAACTTCGGTCCTTCTACCGTAGGCGCGATCAATCTAATTTCCGGTCAAACCAACGGCGTGGTGAAGAACATCAACGGCACCGGGGCTCTGATCTCGGATGGAAACGGCGGATTCTCGGTAATCGGAGACCCCGATCCGCTCGGCGATGTGTGCTCCAGTTCCAGCGGAGAACAGACGCAGATGGGCGGACAAAATATTGGCGACCTGCTCAATACGGCTGGTATCACCTGGGGATGGTTTGGCGGCGGATTCAATCTCAACATCGTCAATCCCGATGGCAGCACCGGGTGCAACCGGCAATCGACCTCGCCGGTCGTCGGAACGCAGGGCGACTATGTTCCACATCACACTCCGTTCCAGTATTATGCTTCGACTGCAAATCCAACCCATGCCCGGCCGAAATCGGTAAGCACGATTGGCTTCTCGGGTGATCCTGCCAATCACGACTATGACGTCGACGATTTCTTCACAGCGGTGAAAGCCGGCAATTTCCCGACGGTAAGTTTCCTCAAAGCCATCTCGATTCACGACGCCCATCCGGGCAACTCGGATCCACTGGATGAGCAGCAATTCGTGGTGACGGTGTCGAACTTCCTGCAGCAACAGCCGGAGTGGCCGAACACGGCGTTAATTGTGCTCTATGACGATTCCGACGGCTGGTACGATCATCAACTCGGCCAGATCGTGAACGGATCGAAGACATCCGCGGACGCGCTCACCGGTCCCGGAGCCTGCGGAAGCGGCAGCACGGCGCTCCCCGGCCTTAACCCGGCAACCCTGCACGCACAGGGACGATGCGGCTATGGTCCGCGGCAACCTCTGGTCGTTATCTCACCATGGGCCAAGCACAATTTCGTCGATCACTCGGTTACCGATCAAACCTCGGTGATTCGATTTATCGAGGACAATTGGCTCAATGGACAGCGCATTGGGCAAGGCTCGTTTGACGGAATTGCAGACTCGATCAGCTCTTTGTTTGATTTCACCCAGACGATCAGCAACGATCTGTTCATTCTCAATCCGAATACGGGCGAACCGATTGTAGGGGCTTCGAAGTAGTGGATAAATAGTCTGAACGTAAAGTGACAACGGCAAGGCGCGGGCGATCAAGCCCATTGCCTTGCCGTTGTTGTATGCTTGGCCAAAAGATACCTGTGATAACACGCCGAAATTTTCTGCAAAAATCAGGCCTGATCGCCACCACAATCGCGGCCGGTAAAAGCCGGCTGGTGAGCGCCATGTCGGACGGTTCCATGTCGCACAGCGGCATGGCGCAGGCCGTCGCCACTTTGCCGCCGGCGCTGGATGTCAGCACTCTTGCCGAATTTGTGGACCCGCTTCCGATCCCTTCGGTCGTGCAACCTCAAGGACGCCGGCCCAGTCCAGCGGACGCAAAGTTGAGCGTTCCGTTTTATCGCATTCAAGCGCAGGCGATTGCGAGCAAAGTCCACCGCGATCTGCCGGCCACGAAGTTCTGGAGTTTTGGTTCCTCGACACCCGGTCCTACATTCGAGACGCGATCCGGCGAACCCGTGCTGGTGGAATGGATGAACGCCCTCCCGAACGAGCATTTCCTTCCGGTGGATCATACGATTCACGGAGCCGAGGCCGATATGCCCGCGGTTCGGATGGTGGTGCACATGCACGGGGCAAAGACTGGACCGGAAAGCGACGGATACCCGGAAGATTGGGTCGTGCCGGGAAAATCGTCGCTCTACTACTATCCGAACCACCAGGACGCGGCCATGCTTTGGTACCACGACCACACGCTTGGCATCAATCGCCTGAATGTTTATGCCGGACTGTTCGGAACGTTCTTTATTCGAGACGCGGCCGAGGATGCTCTCAATCTGCCCAAAGGCAAATACGAGGTGCCGCTTCTTCTTTATGACCGGCTGCTGACGCGGGAGGGGCAACTTCTTTATCCGGTGTCGCCAGATCGAAAATCACCGTGGGTTCCGGAAATTTCCGGCAATGCGATTCTGGTTAATGGGAAGCTTTTTCCCTATCTCGAAGTCGAGCCTAGAAAATATCGCTTCCGTGTACTCAATGCCTCGAATGCGCGTTTCTATCATTTATCGTTTGCGAATAACGCACCGTTCCATCAGATCGGAACCGACCAGGGATTGGTGGGCGCGCCGGTTCCGCTGACTACGCTCGAAATCGCGCCAGCCGAACGCGCCGATGTCGTGATTGATTTCAGTGATTATCGGGGAACGCAGCTTGTTTTGAAAAACGATGCCTTTGTGGTGATGCAATTTCGCGTGTCGTCTGCCAAGGTGGCCGACACGAGCGCTATGCCGCGGACCTTGGTCCCGGTGCCGAAAATCCCGGAGTCGCAGGCGGTGCAAACGCGATTGTTGACGCTCAACGAATACGTGAACAAGGCCGGCAATCCGGTCATGATGTTATTGAATGCTTCGAATTGGAAGATGCCGGTGACGGAAAAGCCGGTGCTGGGTTCGACTGAAATCTGGACGCTGATCAATCCGACGAACGACTCCCATCCAATTCATCTGCATCTGGTGCGTTTCCAGATTCTCGACCGGCAATCATACGTGCCGTGGATGTTTCAGACCAAGCGCCAGCTGCAGTTTTTGGGGTCGCCGCAGCCAGCCGAACCCAACGAAGCGGGGTGGAAAGATACGGTGCGAGCCGATCCGCACATGGTCACTCGAATTATCGTTCCCTTCACTGGTTTCGCAGGCCGGTATGTGTGGCACTGCCACATCCTCGAGCACGAGGACAATGAAATGATGCGTCCCTACGAGGTGGTTGCGGCAGTCTAAGTCAGGAGCCCCAGAGAGTTCTTAGTCAGTGCCCGACCTGGTCTTCCATGGCCGGTTCGAGGTTGCTCTGGATGATGCCCAACTCTATATAAATCGGGCGCATGATCTTCCGGATCGACTTCAACTGCGAGGTGAACCAGACCGATCCCGCAACGCAAAATGCTCCCGTGATCATCACCGCGTGAGGCGCTCCGAATTTGTGGGCGAGGGCGCCGGCCAGCAAGCTGCCGAATGGCGCCATCCCCACGAAAGCCATGGTGTAGTAACTCATGACGCGGCCGCGCTTGTCTTCCGGAATCAGCGTTTGAATGATGGTATTGCTGGCCGCCATGCCCTGCATCATGCCGAATCCTACTACCAGCATCAGAAGCATCGACAGCCATAGCGCACGCGACAGGCCGAAGCAGATTAGCCCGAATCCAAAGAGGGCAGCCGAGATTTGAATCATAGTGGTCAAGCCGCGGACATTCTTGCGAAGGGCGAGAGAAACCGCCGAAACGAGCGCGCCGATTCCGGAGGCGCCCAGAAGAAAGCCAAGCGTGTGAGGGCCGCCATGGAGCACGCTCGATGCAAAGATCGGCATAAGTACGGTGAAGGGCATCCCCATGAGGCTGAGTAGAGCGAAGAGTGTGAGAATGATTCGGACCGGAGGAAATCCCGCAACATAGATCCAGCCCTCCTTGAGCTGGTCCCACACCGAACTGCGGGCGTTGGAGGAGGGCGCGATTTTGACGCGCATCATCAGCAGGGAGGCGATTACCGCGAGGTAACTCACGCCATCGATGGTGAAACAATATCCTTCGCCAGCGGCGCCAATGATCAAGCCGGCGAGCGCCGGACCGATCAGCCGCGCCATGTTGACCATAGAAGAATTGATGGCGATGGCATTTCCGAGATCGAGCTTGTCCTCGACCATCTGCATCAGGAATGCCTGCCTGCCGGGCATATCGAAGGCGTTGATCATTCCCTGGAGAATGCTGAGCGCGATGATTTCGTGAATGTTGATCCGGTGCGCGAGAGTCAAGACCGCGAGCGCGAACGATTGCACGGAGGCCAGAGTTTGGGTCCAGACGAGGATTTTGCGGCGCTCGAGCCGGTCGACCAGAACTCCGGCGAAAGACGCGAAAAGGAAAGTTGGGATCTGTCCGGCGAACCCGACGATGCCAAGCAACAAGGCAGACCCGGTGAGGCGGTAGACGAGCCAACTCGTGGCCACGCGCGTCATCCAGGTGCCAATCAGGGAGATGCTCTGGCCGGAGACAAACAGCCGGAAGTTGCGATGCCGAAGCGCCCGCCAGGCATGGGATACGCGGCTGAAACGATCCTGGGGTAACACGTCTGCGGCTTGGATCGGCTCGGAAGTCTTCATCCTATGTTTTTGTTCTGGCTCAATTTTGTCTCAAATGCCGGAATCCGCAGTGAGATGCGGATCAAAAGAATCGAGACCCTGGAAGACGCGACAAAACTGGAACCTCCCATACCTCATTGTAAAGGCTGCGTTTCTGCATTTATTGCCGACTGCAAAATCGAATTCCCGGTCCGGGCAACGCGGAATCCACAGGAAGCAACTAATTGTTTAGTTGACGTTTTTTAGGCCCGTTCGTCCAACTTCACAAGGAAGGTCTGGAGAGGAAATTGGCGAGGAACAAGTCTGTAACGCTGACCGAAGCCGAGTTGCGCATTATGAATGTGCTTTGGCAGAGAGGGTCGGCGACGGTTCACGAAGTGCTGGAGTCCATGTTGGAGAAGCCACCTTTGGCATACAACTCCGTCTTGACGATGGTTCGCATCCTGGAAAAAAAGGGGTACGTGAGGCACGAGAAGGACCGGCGGGCTCACGTGTACACTCCGCAAGTTCAGCGTGAGGATGCTACGCGGTCGGAGGTGCGGAGGCTGGTGAGCCGCTTTTTTGGCAACTCGCACGAGTTGCTGGTGATGAACATTCTGGAAGACAAGAGCATCGACGCAGGAGAAATTGAGCGTCTCCGCCGTCTTCTGGAAGGGAGCAAGTGAACGGACGATGATGGACGCGTTTGGAATGCGCGCGATGGCTGAGATCTCCGTCACACGAATCGTGGACTGTCTGCTTGAGGGGACGGTGATCTTTGCGGTGGCGGCGCTGATCGCAGGCCTGTCACGGCGACAGGGTTCGTCGGCGAGATTTGCAATATGGTTTTCGGCGCTGATTGCGATTGGCATTTCGCCGTTGTTGAGCGCCGTGAGCCGGCCGCATGGTGGGATTCTTGAAGGCGCGAAGCCTGCCGCCCTTACCGTGCCGGGTTCCTGGGCAGTTTACTTGTTCGGGCTCTGGGCGGGGATCGCGGGTTGCTTTCTCCTGAGAATTGGTCTTGGGCTCTGGCGGCTTCACGTATTTCGCGAAACCTTGGCGCGAGTCGATGTGAACGAACTCGATTGCCAGGTGCGAGAAACCCTCGCGCGTTACAAGGAAGGCAGGGCTGTCGCGTTGTGCACATCCGACCGGGTGCGGGTGCCCGCGGCGATTGGCTTGATCCATCCTGTTGTCGTGGTTCCGGCCTGGGCAATCGAAGAACTTTCCGGCGAGGAACTTAATCAGGTCTTGTTGCACGAACTGGCCCATTTGCGCCGACGCGACGACTGGACCAATCTGCTGCAGCAAGTGGTGAAGGCAGTCTTCTTTTTTCATCCGGCGGTGTGGTGGATCGAACGAAAGATCTCGCTAGAGCGGGAGATGGCCTGCGACGACGCTGTGCTCGCGGAAACGCTGAAACCCCGCGCCTACGCGGAGTGCCTCGCTCACATCGCCGAGAAGAGCATAGTTCGGCGCGGCCTGGCGCTGGCACAGGCCGCTCTCGGGCGCGTGCGGCAGACTTCGTTGCGGGTCGCGCAGATCCTCGACGCGAACCGGCCGGTTGGGAAGCGGGCCGGCTGGAAGACTGCCGCAACCCTGGCTGGTTTTGCCGGCTTGTGTGGTCTCATGGTTTCGCGAGAGCCGCAATTGGTGGCATTCAAGGATGCGTCGCCAGCGCAGTCGAGCGTCGCGTTGACGGCTTCGGGAAATTCGATCTCCCCGAACCCGATGCTGCACGAGGCAGCGTTCAAGAGCGTGCAGGCTTCTGAGATTGCGGCGCGGCCAAAGGTAACTCCTTTCATTCTTCACAGAAAGAATGCAGTGACTGCTGGTGCGGGCCGGCTGCCTGCCGATTTAAAGAATTCCAGGGCGCAGGATCAAGCAGTCAGAGAATCGGCATTGCTGCGCCTGGCTAGCTTGCGGGTTGTGCCGGTGATTTCAACCGAGGCCGTGTTCATGGTGGTGGATCGGGGTGGGGCGAATGTGAGGGTTGAGCAAATCTATGAAATCCAGGTATGGCGATTTGTGGTTCTGCGGCCGGCATCGATGTCCCGTAGCGAGATTCTTCACAAGGAGATTTAACAGGATGTAAGGGAGTTTTTTTGCCGACAATAACTAATTAATTAGTTGATCGTGAAATTGGAAATTGGTGCAGAGCTCTAACGAAATTCAACAGAAAAGGAAAAACGTATATGAATGCAAGAACGTGGATCAGCCAACATTTCTCGAAGCGATGGGCGA
>Ga0210391_10001902_pt1 | contig 18540 bp, 14 predicted proteins | sample IncBWC12OmetaG_FD_160573 | JGI IMG/M metagenome (GOLD analysis project Ga0210391, IMG submission 160573) | Forest soil microbial communities from Barre Woods Harvard Forest LTER site, Petersham, Massachusetts, United States - Inc-BW-C-12-O ... | reverse complement strand
GAACTTCAGACACTTTTTGTTACGCGCTCTCGGGGCGAGAATGGTGAGGTTGCTCTTGAATCAAAGGCGCATGGCATTCAATTTTGGCACGAAAACACGGCGGTTGTCATAGCGATCCCCGAGGGGGCTGACGTTATTCGAATCAACTATGAATGGGACGATTGGGTTCCATACCCGTCGCGGCTCGCTGACTACGGCCCTGATGCTGAAGGCGAATTGCCGCCTACCCTCGACTGTCGCCTCTACTGCGGAGAGAAAAGTGTGATTCTGGAGGCTGACAGTCTGCCACAAGATGGATACATGCCACCGGTAATGTTACAGGATCGGAAACCTGCATTTGGGTGGTATTTCAGGGTGCGGAGACGGGCCGGGTTGCTCATTGGTCGAATTGTGCGGCGATTCCTTAGGAAGCCAGCCCCGATTACGCCCGATCCCGGCTTCCTGATGCGCCTGACCGATGAAGAGCGTAGGCTGGACCCGACGGCTCCGAAGTGTCCGCGAATCGAAAATGTGGCTGAAGCAAGCCCAGATACGCCCCTCGTCGTTGTAGTTCATGGGACTTTCTCGTGCGCAGTTCAGGTGGCGGTGCGGATTGGCGAAGTCCGCCCCGACCTTCAGGTAGCCAGATTTGAGCATGACACCTTTCTCTCGATTACCGAAAACATTAGAGCATTGACCGAGGAGCTACAACGGCTGGCTGTTCTGGGGCAGCGCAAGGTGCTGCTTATTGCTCATTCGCGTGGGGGTCTAGTCGCATGTCAGGTTGCGGCCCGCCTCCGGTCCTCACATCCAGCGATGAAGGTGCGGGTTTGGACGCTTGGAACACCACACTGGGGCACACCCCTTGCGTCACTAGGCGGAGGTCTAGCTCAAGGCATGGGAGCGCTCTATCGCTTGTGCGCTCGGCAGAGAGATGGAGCGTTCTATGCGACATACGCTGAGGGCGCGGCATCGTACCTCACCTCAGTTGGGCAGATGCCCCGGGGCATTTCTGTCATGAGCGAGGGGTCGGATTTTTTGGATATGCATCGGCTTTTAGCGGAAGGGCTCGATCTTAAGACCTGGGGAGCGGAATACGACATCGCCTCAGATAGCGGCTTAGGTCATGGCCTGCTTCTGTCTACCGCCGTATCGGAAATGTTTGACGGTCGTCTGAACGATTTGGTTGTTCCGACACAATCTGCGATCCTTGATCACTCTGCATCATTGCAATCCTGCAATCACTTCCAGTACTTCGACCACGCGACATTTTACAGCGCTCTCACGTCCATGAGCTTCACGTAACTCGGCAAAATCTCCACCTTCCTGCAAGAGAGCGGGTTGCCCCAAGCGCTGTCAGCCTCCGCTCCGAGTCAACCCCTAAAGGCCAGATCTTCCGAAGCAATCGGGGACGGGTCGTGCTCGAAGGTCGATATCAGGCCAAACCGCTCATCGAAACCTATTTATGGGATTCTACGAACCTGTCCCTGTCAAGGATTACTCCCTGTAAAGGGCAATAATCTACTTGACGCATCCACTGCTTATCGACTTTCTGTGCCTCAGAATTGTCCTTTCTCATAAGGGTGATAGATAAGCGGTCTGTAATGTTTTCGCAATTGCTGCTCGTCAATGACTACCCAAAATGATGGCAAGAGGTGGCGCAATCCGATAATGAAATTATCGTATCGCTGAGGGATTTTTACTTCATGCCGATTTGTCGCCCACGCGATCATGTCTGCAATCTGCAAGCCTGGAGTTTTTCGCATCACAGCGGAGCCGATATGATCAATGTGTCCCCACTGGTACTTAGGAATCTGCTCTAGTCGCGCGCGATTCCACTTCGCCTTAATGATTTCCTCGAACGGTTCGTTTTGATCGAAGTAATAATGCGCCTCATAATCCAAGCCTTTATAGTGCTCAAAATACCATGTACTCATTTGTCGTACGCACGCAGAGGCAATCATGTCAGCGGGAGATTCTAGTTGATACGTCTCCGCGCGAAGTTTCCTGTAATCACTCATCTTGAGAGAACAGGAAAAATGACAATATCTATATCTATCCTTGGGGGGAGGAGTGCTCAAATAGCTAAGCAGGAGATTGATGAGACCGAACACGTGATCGTCATTCCATCCCTTATCGGGGCTGAACTCCCCGCGCAAGGGAATCGCTTCTACCATGTGCATGTATGATGCACGCGGATTATTCCCTTGGAGAATAAGGTTCCAGTCCCTTTCAATATCAGCCCACACGTCGTCACAGGCTGCTACAGCGCCGATAGTGAACAGTTCCTGATCTTCTTGGCCGCTTTTATCGAAATATGCTTTCAGCACAACGAGCAGACTCCTATTCCCCAGACTTGAAGTAGGAGCCAATCTCCCCAAAATACTTTTGGGCACCACCGGGAATTAACTAATTCTCTCCCGGCAAAATCGATCTTGGACCCTCGGATGAGTCTAGTCAATTATTGCCCTGTAAAGGCGCCCATCGAACAAGGTATTGTCTGGAGCGCTCTCGACCTAGAATCATGCGATGCCGACTTCCCGATACCGGATTGACCCACAGCGACTCCCAGCAATTATCGCTGAGGCCGTGGAATTCCACTTCAGGCTGCTGCAATCAGCGGAGCCAGGAACATTCCTGTCGGAGCTTGCTAATTAATTCCGCTGGCCTTGATAAGGCTCCGATAGGAATGATGACCACGTCTTCCGAGTTCGTTGATCAGGTCAGTCGTCGCTGATACTACGTCGGCATCACCCGTGCTTAACCCGACTCGTAGTATGTGGTCGAGTTCGCTCGTCCAAAGGTCCACATATTCGTCCGCTCCAAGTACGATCATTCTTGTGCAATCCACCACCGCGTGGGGATTCGCTTCGACGAGACGGGACAACCGGCCCAGCGCATCAAGAAGAGGCTCGTACTTGCCCTGTGCCAACCGGAGACTCCGTTCGAGGCGATCAAGCACCCACTGATCATCGAAATAGGATGTATTGAACCACCAGCCAAAACTCCCGAATACCTCATTCGGTTTCTTGGCACGCTCGGACTCCAAAATGTAGTCCCAAAGGGTTTGCAAGCGAGTTATAACCTCGTGCGCGACATCGTTTGGAGATTCTGAAAGAGACTGACCAACATAAATAATGGCAGAACGCAGAGCGTTTTCGTCAACACCCGCGAGAAATTCGGCCAGTTGAGAGTTTTCCTCTAGACCAATTTTTCCCCACCAATACAACTGGACAAGATGATGCGCAAGCAGCGCACTCGGGTGATCCATCATATGACCTTTGCCCTGCAATCGGGATTCATCGGGAATCCTAATGGCTTCCCGATAGTGAGCCTCTAGAATTGCGAACAGATCAATATAGGCTTGGTTGGCGGCGAGATACGCTCCCCAAGCGACGTCCCTGAGTGGTTGGAGTTCGGGCTCGTTTGGAAAGATTTGCTGGCGCGACCGAGATGCCCAACGCGGCGCCACTAGATTGAGGAACGGGAATCTTTCTCCGTAAATCAATCGGACGGAGAGGCACTTCTCTATCGCAGGGGCCAAATGCTTGTCCAAGTACGCGAGGATTTCTGGAATATCGTCAATGGACCTCCCTTCAGGCTTGAGCCGATTGAAACGCCACTCAATGTAATTGAAACCGACTCGCACTGCTCTCGGACGGAGCGTATTGAGTGAATAGCTCCATACATCTTTTGCCTGAGCTGTCGGATCGTCGTAGTTCAAACACTCCGATTCGTCGTTCGAAAGTGTATCAATAAGCTTCCAGGCAAGCGCGTCAAGCTCTACTGGCAGAACGTCCTTTTTTATGGCGTCTTCGAGTGTGTCAACGATTGCGAAGCGTGTGGGATGCCAGCTTGAATCGTGCCCATGCCAGTCGTCTTGCTCTGCCTGCTCCGAAGAGTCGGGTTGGCTACATATCCATTCCGCAAGCTCAAGCAGAGGCGGCCAAGCTAGAGTTACACCGTTCCTTGCGGCTTCGCGGAAGCCTTGAAATGCCGCACGTACATAGGTTGGAGGGAGTTTCTTGAACTCGTCAAGCCGAGATAGGAAACGCTTAGGGGCAGCCTCAATCGCAGTGGTCAGCTCGCGAGCCAAACCCTGATACGAGGGACCAAATGGCTCGCTTGCATTCGGAGACCATGTACGGAGGTAGCCGAAAACTTCGTCCAGCGACATGGCCTGCAGGTCAGCACTGCTTGCAGGGCTGCTTCCCCCGAGAGGAACGGCGCCTCCTCGAACAACCGGATTTTCATGGGTCCGCGCCACACCGAACTCCTTCTCAAGCAGTTCAACCTGCGGAATTCGCTCAGGCGGTAGACTTTGGCGGATTGGTTCGTAGCGTTCAAGTGTCCACTGGCGAACAAGCTGCTCAATCTGCTCCTTTGATAGTCCACGCTCGTTCATTCGCGTTTGATCGAGACCGGAGTCAATCAACACAAATATCGAGTTTTGCTGGTCCGCAGACATCTTCGGAAAAACCACGCGCAGGAGTTGGTTATATTCCTGTCGAAGTCCGAAAGCGTGAAATAAGGTTGAGTCACTGAGCTTCTTTACCGCCAAGTCAAGGTCCAAGTCTGGGTACTTCGCTAGGACGAATAGCTGAATCCGCTCGAAGACGACGAAGGGCCGACGTTCCAGAATCTGCTGTGCTTCTTTCCATCTCCCTTCAGAAGCCATACGTTCTGTTGCTTGAAGAATGCCGAGAATCAGCAGATGCTTGGCCACTTCGTGCATATCCCAATGATCCAAATGCGCACGCCAAATGTAGGAGTAGTCCTCGACGGGGCGGGCAGCCTTCTTGTAATTCGGGTACTCTTGTGCGAGAGCGAAAACAAGCTGCCCGGATAGGAGCGTCAGATAGTCCGCGCCTAGACTACTGGCCAGCCGCTCACCGCTCTTGCGAAAGATGGACGCGTAGTCGAAACCACGGATCGCTGTTTGGGCTTCGTGGCGATAAACGTGACCGGAAGGCCCAACGGTCACAGGACGAGGGTCGGGAACTACGTCAAGAACTGAATGCAGTATGACCAGCGCGGCCTTCGACTCCCCTGCCTCAGCCAGATTCGCCGCGATCTCTCCAGCTCGATCCATCCCTATCAATCCCTTGCTCCGTGCAGACCTAGCCAAGGCGTCCGCCAGCTTTGCCGCTGCCGCCGGTGGCATTGCGAGGGCGGCGGTCAAGATGTCTTGTATAACAAAGGGATTGCCTGTTTCCGGGAACACTCCCATGATCTCGGCGACGAGGTCAGGTTTCAGCCCCGCCATACGCGCAAGGTATCTACTCGCCGGCCACAGATAGAACGTCACTACGTTTCCTTCGTGGGCTGGCGTCGGAAACTGGCCGAAGAATTTAGCCTTACGCAGCGGTTCTATCCACTCCGGGTTGTCAAGACGCTCGAAGAAATAGCGCTGCTGCTCCAAGTAGGGCATCCCCGCAATCGCCCGACTTATGAGTTCAGGAGTTGGCCTCTTCCAGGATTTCATCCAAGCCCTCCATTCCTTCGTAGAACGTTCTTATGAAACCGAGAATGAAGTTCTCCAGTGATGCAAATTGTTCTTGCAATTCCCGCTCATCCGGTGTGCGCTGCTGCACCGCGAAGTGAGCGTAGTGATGAAACCATTGACGAAGACGCACCCATTCCTTTAACAGGGGACGCAAGGCTTCAGGCCTTTCGACTGTTGCGGGGTCTTTTTCCCGGAATAGCTCTGCCGCCTGATCTTCTTGGTTCGTGCTGCCTCGCCTATGTTCTTGAATCAGCCGCTGCAAGAGCGTCATTAGATGCTGAGACATGGTCACTTCAGGAGAGGTCGTTTGTTCGACCGATGGGGCAGATTCCGCAGCTTCAACAATGCCGCGCGCGTCCAGGCCCTCCTTTTCCCAGACGGGTTCGATCTCACGGAGAATGCGAGTCGTGTCTGCGCGCTCTCTCTTGGCGACGCCCCGCAAGTCCTGCAGGCCGGTACAGAGATCTCTTCCCGCATGGCAGATCATCTGTGCGCGCCCAGGGAACGTAACATCGGCCAAAAGGCGAAGCGCAACCGTGTACGCCTCTCCAAGAGTGGGTGATTGCGCGGCCAGCCACTTGCCGATTTTTTCTTGATCCGGGCTCATTACGTTCAGCACGGAGTTGTGGTGTCGGAGGCCAGGATAAGGCCCTAAGCGACACGGGACTCGCGCCCCTTTATCGAGATAATGGTACCGGATTTTGTATGCAGCAAGTGCGTTGGTCTGTAAGTTAATGCGGAAGTAATCCCGGTAGCCCCCTGCAGCGTCCCCTCGCGGCCAGAACGGGCTTCCGGAAAATTGGCAGGGCACGTCAAGTCCAAATAGTTTAATTGCTTGTCGGGGATGCCGCAGTGCGGGCCGCGTTTCAGCGAAATTAAATCTCTTGAAGAAGACAACTTTTTACAATTTGCGGGTTTCAGAGTTTACAAGTGCCCTGTCTTTGGTGCGGGGGAAACGGGAACTACGTTTCGGAGGTTAAGGATCGAAGAGACAGAAGCAATGAATTGTACGAACAGGTTGCCGCACTGGGATGAGCAGCAACCGAAACAGCTAAGCGACATCCGACGCGTGGGGCGAGGACTGACTGGACACGGTGTCGTTCTCCTTGCTGCATGGTCAGCGTCGGCAGTGGTGAACCAACATGGGGACCTGGCCAGCCATTCAGCGATTTGCCGAACGGAACTCTCCTACCCGCGAAACCTGGGCAAGCATAACCGCGCGCGCATTTTCTTCGTCCTGCCTTGACCCGGTAGTCCTTCAACTCAATCAGATGCAGCAACTTCGTCTTGTTCGTCAGTAGAACTGGCGCTGGAGATCCCATGCGGGCGCTCATATCGCGGATATCACTATATGGAGATGACTAGAAGATGAGTGTCCGCAGTCGCCGCAGCCGCGTTTCTCGGAAGACGGCTGGCGCTTACAAAAGCAGTCCCTCTACTTTGATTGGCGCAATCACACGCAGGGGCCCACGACTTCGGAACGTGATCGCAGCTGCTCAAAGCGGACGATTTGCAGTGAGATGTGCTCATGGAAGAAGGTCCCGATCCCAAGGGCAAAAAGGCAAACCAACCCTTCAGTTGGTTGCCGCAGATTGACCAGGTTCTGGTCGTCGGGATGAAGTATGGTCCCAAAGGGACGCATGAGGCAGTCAAGAAGCTACGGCAGCTCGCTCCAGAACTTTCGCCCGCCCAAATCTGGCATCGGATCCGACACCTGCGGGAGAAGGATCGCGGTAAGCGTACCGGACCCATCGACTGGAGCGAAGACGCCATTGAAACCCTTCGAGATGGCTATCGGAGTGGGGGACGAAAAAAGGCCGAGGCAATCAAGACAGTCAGAGCACTTTATCCGGGATTGTCAGGATACGTCGTGTCCAGATTTGCCCGGAGTCAAGGTTGGCTGGAAGGAGAACGGGGAACCAAAAAGAACGAAGGCCGTCGACCTTGGACAAGGGAAGAGGAACAGGAGCTATTTGTACGGGCCGGCTACGATTCAGTCAAGGAGATTGCTCGGAAGCTCCGCCGCTCGGAACAATCAGTTCGCTTCCGCCTTAAGGGGCGATCGATAAGCGCCAGAGTTACGGATGGATGGTCCCTACGACGGCTCCAGCAAACGTTGCATGTCAGCTATCGCCGCCTTCAACATTTGATCGGGAATGGTTTCCTGAAAGTACGCGACCCAAGGGTATCCCTGATCTCACTGGCGGAATGGTGTGAGAAACACAGGACTACGCTGCAACCGGGAGTAGAGGACAAAATTGCCGCAGACCTGTGGAAAGAAGAGAAAGGGCACTCCTGGGGCCGAGTTGCGAAGCTCTTGGGTGTCACTACTGCCGAAGTGGGGAGATGGGTCGCAAGCGGGGAACTCAAGGTAGTAGATCCTTCCGTGACCGACCGAGCCTTTGAGGTGTTCTGTCGCCAGCACGGCGCGGAATTGAATTTGCAACTCATGGACCCAGAGGTCGCGAGGTGGCTCATCGCGGAGTATGGTCTGAATGTAGTGGCGCCGCGGCTAACCTCAGTACCTTTTTCGCAGAAGCAGGCACTTGTCGTCAGACTATGCCCAAAGTGCAAACGTGATATTCGAGGGAACGTGTATTTTCGGCACGTCCGATCATGCCGTGGGGCGATGTCACAGAGGGATAGCGGACGATTAGACGTTAATCAGCAAGCAAGTTGAGACGCCTCATCGGGCACCGAGACGACGTACGAATCAACTTGTTTACGCCAGCTCCGGAATGAGGGGTAGGGATCGGGTAAGTTCGACGCCCAAATCTCATCACACTGCTCCCAGTACTCCATCGTGCGTATCGCACCGGGATGACTCCTGGCAGACGACAAGATCGCATCCATCCAACCGCCCGTCTTGGGGTCCTGAAAGAAGTGGTCCGTTATCCAGAGCATCAATCGATGCCAATCTTGCGGGAAATCTACATGATCGGCCTTCCGCGCTTTCGCATTGAACTCCAAGAACCCACGACATCGACGAGCGAGCTCTCGGGCAACGCTGTGAACGAGCGGAGGCCCGGCTTCGAGCGCCGGTCGAGCCCAATATGCAAGGGCCTCCCAGTCTACGTAGCGAGCAACAGCTTCGGTGAGACGCTTAGGTTCGACCAGTCTGTACGACGCCCTGGCCTTGCGAGCTCCTGGGGTTAGGTGAGAGAAAGGGTCGCACCCAGCTGCATCGCTCAGCCACCGCTTCAGTGATGGATACTTTCTCGGTTTCGCGTTTCTCCACTTCTTCACGCATTCGGACCAATACACTTCCGCCCTCCTAGAACGCGGATCGCGGATAGCGTAAAACTGGACCGCATCAAACCAACCCTCACTTTTTGCACGGCCAAACATGTGTTCCTGACTCCAAAAGAGAAGTTGAACAGACAGTGGAGGATAGGTCCTCGAACGATCGCTCTCACATCGTTGCTGGTCCTCGATGAATCCTGGGCAGCGTCGGTCGAGCATCTTGGCCAGCCAGCCGGGTATACCACCCTCGGTCTCAATGACGGACCGCGCCCAAAAGTAGAACTCCTGCATCTCTACGTACTGACTCCGAGTTTCCAAAAGCAACTGCCAAGGGACACGACGGGCTTGATCATCAGCGCGATCGCGCGCGGCTCTCTCAATCTTGTAAACCGAATTGTCCGCTCGTCGGCGCTCTTTCTTTCCTAATTGTTTCGATCGCCTCACGTGCGCGAACCTCTTCTCGTGATTTTGTTGCGACAACTTGTCTCTTGAAAAAGACAGCTTAGTCTACGATCCGCGCGGAAAACAAGAAGTCAACCCCGAGCGGTGTTGTAGTGCGGGCTGCTAGAAATGTCAAGCGGACCGCGCGGAGGGTAGTGGGTCAGTTTGAATCAGCGGGGTGTCTCCCCGTAATATTCTGTCACGATTATGAGCCAATTCAGATTTCAGGTTCAGGAGATGAGGGATAGCACGCCGCGAGAGTGGTTGTGCGTATGGGCTGACCGATACCAGGGATATGACGAGACCGAGTACGCGGATCTGATTGAGAAACACAAGCTGCTTTCAGCCGAGGACTTCAGGCGCATCGGTAAATGGAAGGATGATGCGACGACAGAGAACCAGTGGAAGCCAAACGTCGCTTCAGTGGCTTATCTAATCTGGGAGCGGGCGGCTGAGGAATTGCCAAAATGCCCGGACGAGAGCGGGGTTGCAGTTTTCCTGGAGGACTGGTCCAGCAGAGAGTACAGGGACGTGTTCAATAACGGTTCGAGGGAGAAACGATTTGGGCTGTCCCGCGCAACTACACTGCTTCATTTCATCAGCGGAGGGCGTTACCCCATCTTCGACTCGCGGGTAAAAACGGCACTCGCTCGACTGCTCGGCCGGCCGAAACTGCCGGACACTGTCAGATCGTATTTGGACTCATACATCCCCCTCTTCAAGGAGCTGGCCGATCACTGCGAAACGAACGATTTTCGCATGTTGGACAAGGCGCTCTTCAGCTACGGTGCCTTGGACGAGCGTACATTCTCAAACTGACCGACTACCGCACGGAGAACCATCTAAACCCTCCCTCTCTCACTTGCGAAGGGGACATGCCAATGATCGTGCAGGCGTCTCACCACCCGTGTTGCTCTCAGGTCGAAAAAAGCTGTGGGTGTCCCCCTTCGCCACGGCGGAGGACACGGCGACGCTTTCGCGCCGCTGTCACCACCCATATTGTTCTCAGTTGGAAAAAGCTGTGGAGGTTTGCTTGGCGACCACGAAGAGCACGCGGCAAACGATCTCACATGCCTTTGTCCTTTATCACGAGTTGGTTACCGAGCTTTCTCATGCCGACCTCAACAACAAGTTTACGACCGAATCGCTCTAATATGCCCCAGCCTTCCTCCAACGGATAACTGACCGCCGAAAGGCCATTGGACTTGGTGATTAAGTGAGGTTAATTTTGCCCCAAAAGCAGCCGCTTTAGGGTGCTGCCGGAGGTGCATATGCAACATTGGTCTCAAGTCCCTTTGGTCCGTCAAGCCCAGCTCTGTGCTCGTTCGAAGTGGGCGCGTCAAACCGCCGCTCTTGTCACCCTACTTCTGGTCCTGCCTGTGGCCGCGTTGGCACAGGGCTCACCGTTCGACACGGGATTTAACGCCATCCAAAGCCTTTTCACCGGCACCATCGCGAAGGTTGCAAGTCTGGTCGCAATCGTGATCGGCGGCTACGGATTCGCGCATGGCGAACCCGGCGCAAAAAAGGCGCTTGCTGGCGTTGCCGCTGGAACGGGCATCGCCGTTCTCGCCGTAAATGTCCTGAGTTGGCTCTGGGGCGTATAGCGCCACTTTCAACCAGCGCCTCCAACGAGGAACTTATGCCCGACAAACCACAGCAGAAGCATCGCACAAATCGAGTCTTCAAGAGCCTGCACAAGCCGCTCACCTATTTGGGCGTTGAGCGGACGCTCTTCTACTTCGTCTGTGTCGGCGCAGTGGGGGCCTTCAACCTCTTCAATTCCATCCTCGCCGGTATCGCCGTATTCATCGGAGGTTTTGCTTTCGGGCATTGGGTAACAAACAGCGATCCGGCCTTCCTCCGCATCCTCGCGAAATCCGAACGCTACAAGCTGCGCTATGACGCCGCGAAGCAGCAAGTTCCGCGCGTGGAGGTAGTGTGATGCTGCGCCTCGATAAAGTCATCAAGCCGTGGAAAGAGAGTGCGTCTCTCAACGACCACATCAACCTGTACGGCTTCTGGAACGAGACAGCCTTCCTTACCAAAAGTGGCGATCTAGGCATGGTTCTGAGCCTTCCCGGCGTGGACTACGAAAGTCTGGACCGCTCGGAACAAGAGTACGCGGTGAAGCGGTTGGAGGCAGCCCTCAAAGCGTTTGGCCCAGGCTTCCATGTTTACCAGTACCTTTTCAAATCGAACCGCCCCGACACACCGTTCGCAACGTATGACGATCCGATTGTGCAAGCGGCTATCGACCAGCGGAGGAAGTTCTTTGAAGCGAAACGCGACCATCTTTATCAAGTTGAAATCTTCTACTGCATTCTGCTCGAAGGCACCAGGTCGAAGACCGGGGTGGGCGCGGCAATCGCTCGAATCTTGCGCGATCCCGCGGGTGCCGTGGGAGAACTAAAAGTGCAGTTCACCAACGACAGCATGAAGACGCTGTTGCGCACGCATATTGAGCACGACCTTCGACGGCTCGACCAGGGCGTACAGGCATTCGCTCGACAGCTCGCAGACTTCATGCAAATCGAAGTCTTGAATCAACCGGGACAATTCACGTTCTTTCGCCGCTTGCTCAATTACGACGACTGGCGCGTTGCGGGCAAGCCGCAGTCCACGCAGTTTCTCGACTATCAGGTCGTCAACTCCGACATCGAAGCAGAACGCGATCATCTCCGCGTCGGCGATCACATCGTTCGGGTGCTGACGATGAAAGAGGCCATCACTGAGACACGGCCTTTGGTCCTGGACACCTTGCTGAAGATTCCCGCTAACTTCTATGTGGTCACAGAGTGGACGCCGCTGGCGACAGACGAAGCTCGCAAAGAAGTGAACAAGCGCCGCCGCCACTTCAATATGTCCAAAACAGGGTTTGTCTCCCAGATGGGCAACGATGCCACGAAGACGAACCCGCGTGATGTGCTAGTGGACGAGTCCAAACAGGCCGATATTGAGAATCTTGGCGACTGCCTACGCGCCCTGGGTGACGGCCAAACACTGGGCGATTTCTCGTTGACGATTGTGCTGTACGGCCGTTCACAAATCGAACTGGAGCAGCTCGGCGCCGAGTTCACTGGCCTCTTCACCAACGCGGATGGCAATCTGTTTGCCGAAACCTACAACCAGCTCAACGCATACTTCGCCACCGTGCCCGGCAACTATGCGCTGAACCTTCGCAAGGTGTATCTGCTGAACACGAATTACGCCGATTTGTCTTTTCTGTTTACGATCCTTCCCGGCGAGAAGACGAACGCGCATCTCGGCACCGAGTACCTGGCTGTGCTCGAAACCGACAACAGCACGCCCTACTATCTCAACCTCCACACCGGTGACGTGGCCCACACCCTTATTCTCGGGATGAGCGGCAGTGGCAAGTCCTATCTATGTGTTTTTCTTTTGCAGAACGCGCAGAAGTACAAGCCGCTGACCTTCATCTTCGATATCGGCGGCAGCTTCCAATCGCTTACCACGATATTCAAGGGCTCGTATCTCAATGTGGGTCAGGAAGCGCGGGACTTCACGATCAATCCATTTTCACTGCCACAGACCAAAGAGAACCTACAGTTTCTTTTTAGCTTCTTCCGCGTGCTCATTGAGGGTAATGAACAACGTTACCGCATCGACTTCAAGGAGGAACGCCGATTGTGGGACGCGATCGAGCGCATCTATGTTCTGGAGCCGAACCAGCGCACGATTTCGAATTTTGGAAACATCATTGGCGAGTTGAAGGAACGGCTGCACCGTTGGACCCGCGGTGGCCAATACGGCTTCCTCTTCGACAACGCCGAGGACACGCTTTCGTTCAAAAGCTTTCAGACGTTCAACTTCCACGGCTGGAACGATGCGCCTGAGGTTTTGGAACCACTCCTCTTTTACGTTCTGCACCGGGCATCGAATGAGATCACTGACCCCAAGAAGCTCGGCACACCCAAGTTCTTCCTGCTGGACGAAGCGTGGCTCTTCATCAAGAACGAGACGATTCGCAATTACGTGGTACAGGCGCAGAAGACATGGCGCAAGCACAAAGCGGCGATGATCCTGGCGACGCAATCCATCAAAGAGCTTGAGGAGTCGGGGATGCTGGCGATAGTGGCCGAGAGTTGCCCAACAAAGATCTTCCTCGCCAACCCGGATATGAACCGTGACGTTTACCGGGAAGCGTTTCATCTGAACGACACAGAACTGGATCTTATCGACGGCCTTGTTCCACCGGGCCAAATGCTGATTCGCAAGGCGCAGACCTCAAAGAAAGTGCATTTGAACGTCGATTCCGTCTCGCACTGGATGGCAACCAACAACGCCCGCGACAACCTCAAGAAGCAGGAGTATTTCGACCGCCACGGTTTTGCGGATGGCCTTCGCCATCTCGCGGAAGAGTGGCCATTCCAGCCGCGCACACTGGCCGTATCAACTTCGAACAACAACCGCTAAGGAGAGCTCTATGCGGCATCTGAAATTCGTCATCAATTGCGCTTTGGTTTTTTCTTCCATCGGTGCTTTTGCCCAAGACGCTGCGCGCACGGTGCAGTATCACTCGCAGGACATCGTTCCCATCCGCGCCAAAGTGAAATATACGACCCTGATCGAACTCCCCACGACAGAGAAGATCATGGAAGCCGCCACGGGTGACAAGGAGTTCTGGATCGTGGATGTGGTCGGCAACTTCTGCTTTGTGCATCCGGCGAAGCAAGGCATCAGCTCCAACTTGAATCTCATTACGGACAAGGGGAACATCTACAGTTTCACCCTCCAGGACATCTCTGCCTTATCGACGACTCCCGATCTGAAAGTGATTGTCGAGCCCGCCGATCGTTCTGCGATTGTGGCCGCGAGCGGCCCTCCGCAGTTCGTGCCCGCCGCCCAACTCGAACAATCGCGGCAGCAGCTTGCCGCTCTGCAGTCGCACGTTGAACAGGCGGTGGATGAATACAAAAGCGCCTATCCAACACGGCTGAAGTTCGACTATGCGTATAAGGCAAACGAAGCCCCCTTCGACATTCAGTCGATCTATCACGACGACAGGTTCACCTACATCAAGACCAATGCGCCTGAGAAGTTCAGTGTCTATGAGATGAAAGACGGCAAACCCAACCTCGTCACCTACGATCTCCGGGAAGGGACGTACATCATCCCGAAGATCATGGACAGCGGATACGTGGAGCTGGGCAAGAAGCGGATGGAATTCACGCGCAAGGGATCACCATCATGACCGAGAACGTCTTCACTCCCCGCACAGAGCCGCAAACGGAACCAACGTTGCGCCGCAACCTGGAGCTGCCAAAGGGTGTCTTGCAGAAGAACCTGAAGACCTTCGTTTATCTGGGGGCCGTATCGCTGGTGATTGTGGCGGCGCTCTTCAGCTCGTCCGGAAAGAAGACGCCCGCGCAGCAGGCCGCCGCCAAAGGGCAGCCACCGCAACCCACCTTGCAGGACAACACTGATAACAACGTGCAGGAGTTGAAGAACCAGCTTCAGGCCGAACGTCAGAAAGAACAGCAGGCGACAATGGCCACCGCTGCGATGGGAGATTCAGCGCTCGCGTCTGCGACTCCCCAGCAGCGGGCTGCAGCCGCGGCCTATGGACCGACCGGCGTTGCCGTGCCCTGTATTCCGGGCCAGCCCTGCCCGCAAGCGCAGCAGGGCAACATGCAAATGCAACTCACACCTGTGCAACAGCAGGCACAGTTGATCGCCGCGAAAGAACGCGAGCGGGCTGACAACTCCCGTTTCGCTTCCAATCTTGTGTACTCCCGCTCTGCCGACCCGCCGCAACAACAACAGCCAGGCCAGACGATTTCCAACCAATATGGCCCTGCCGAACGGCAGACAAACAGCAGTCTCGTCCCCCCACCAGCAGAAGGAAAGCAGGAGGACACGCCCGGAGGCTATAAACGCCCACTGGAGGCCAACATCGATTCGGCCGTCGGACAACCCTATCTCGTCTACGAGGGTTCGATTCTCGATACGGTTCTCATGAATCGTCTGGATGGCGATGCCGTAGGACCGGTCAAAGTCCTTGTCTCAAATCCGTTGTATTCCCACGATCATCAACACGTGATCATTCCCGAGGGAACGGTTGTTTTGGGCGAGGCGAAGAAGATTGGAGCGGCAGGCTTCGGCCAACAGCGGCGGATGGCCGTCGTTTTTCACCGCCTGCTTATGCCGGATGGTTACTCCGTCGATCTCGATCAATTTCAAGGTCTCGATCAGATCGGAGAGGAAGGGCTGAAAGACAAGGTCAACAATCATTACCTTCAGATTTTCGGCACCTCGATCGCTTTGGGTGTGATTGCCGGAGCGAGCCAGATCACTCAGGGTGGCGGCACCATTACCACGAGCGGTTCCCAGGCATTCACCAACGGGGCTGCGGGCAGTGTTTCACAGTCTGCCACCACGATCCTTGATCGCTTCATACAGATACCGCCGACTATCACGATTCGGGAGGGCCACCGCGTGAAAGTGTATTTCACGCAGGACTTGCTTCTTCCTGCGTACTCGAATCACACTATTCCGCAAACGTTTTAGGAGGCTTTCCAATGCGAATCCTTGCCCTCTCCCTGCTATTCCTATCGACCTTCACCATTGCCGGCTGCGAAAGCAAAGCCGAAAAAGTGAAGAAGTTGGTGGACCAATACAACGTCGAATACCCGCCCTATGCCAAGGCCTGCCTGGACGAAGACATGACCTCCGGAGCCTCAAGAATGCTAACAGGAGAGAAGCTCACTCCCGAGCAGACAGCGGCTCTCGAAGCCAAGAAGAAAGAACGAGACGCACGGTGCAAGCCAGAGGCCGACCGTCTTGCACAGCTCCAGAAAGAGATTCTCGCTGCACAGCAGTAAAGCCGTACCGCTGTAAAGCATCGCGAAACCAACGGCGACGAAGGGACCAGACATATGAAGAGACTAACCCTTACCCTGCTCGCCGTTGGGTTTGCGGCGGCGTTGCAACCGTTCGCCAATGCACAATTCGGTTCTGGCATCGTGTTCGACCCGACGCAGTCGGCCCACGCCATCACCCAGATCGAGCACGAAGAGCAGTCCATCAGCAACCAGGTGCAACAGATCGAGAACGGCCAGCAGATTTTCTCCAACACCGTCAAGATCGCCAGCACGGCACTCCAAACCTACAACCAGCTGAAGCAGCAGTACAACCTCTACCACCAGATGATCCTTGCGCCGCGGATGCTTTATTCACGATTTCTGTCTCCAACTTCTGACTTGCTAATGCTGCAACAGATCTCGAATACCTATGGGAATTCGATGGGGTGGCTCAATTCTGCAAACACCGGCAAGGGGGCCGCATCGTCGTACCAGCAAGTTAGCGTTCCGAACACCAACAACATAATCCCCGGCTACGGCACCGCGAGTATGGCCGGGCAGCTGCAGATTGCCGCGCAGGGCGCCACCGTAGACATCACCGATTCCGTGATGACCAACAACCTCCAAGCCCTCGGGACCATCCGCGCAAATCAGTCGGCAAGACAAACGGACATTACAAATCTGGAAGCCGCAACCCAAACCCAGGACCCGTCGCAGCAAACTATCATGGCCGAACTGCAGCGCATTAACCAAGCCCTGCTTTTGCAGCTGCGCACGTTGCAAGACGCAAACCAAATCAATGCCAATCTTGCATTGCAACAGATCGTTACCCAAAAACAGCAGCAGGACGCGATGAAATCCGCATTCCGTGACTCGGCAGGATACGAAAGCTACTACAACGCCAACATCACAACGACCAGCGGTGGCGCGGCGAACCTGCTTACACAAGCGTACTGAGTAGGCGCAAGCAGAAGAAAACAAGAGGGCAGGGAACATGGGTATAGGTTTCTTCAACTTTATTGCTCAGGCGTGCCAGTCGCTTGCAGCCACGGCGGCTCCCTCCATTACAGCAATGGGAGTTCACATCGTAATAGCGTTAGCCACCATCGTGTTGGTTTGGTTTGGTGTGCAGGAAGCACTCGCATCGGCGCACGGCGGGCCGGGGTTCAGCATGGGGAGGTTTCTGAACCTCTTCATGCTGCTCACCTTCGCCTACGCGATGGTGAACTACTACGACACCTCAATCCCCGGACTTGGCTTTTCCATCAAGGGTTTTATCGACGGCGGAACAACAAGTCTAGTGAACCTGATTGGCGCCGATGGCTCAACTTCGATGCTGAACGAGATCCACACGGCATCCGCCAAGACAGGGCCGTCAATCCTGAGCAGCATGATGAATCCGTACTACGCCATCGTGTACTTTGCGGTGCAATTCCTATTAGCCATGCTGGCCGCGATCGTCTCCGCAATTTTGGCCTACGGTGCAATTGCGGCAACGATTATCGGATTACTCGGCCCAATCTTCATACCATTCCTTGTCGTCGACAAGCTCGATTGGTTGTTTTGGGGATGGCTCAAAGCCTATCTCGGATTCAGCTTTTACAAAGTCGTCGCCGCGGCGACGATGAATGTTCTGTCCCATGTTCTAACGAACTATTACATCCAACTTGGCCAGAGCGTGTCGGACCCATCGTTGATCGTGCAGACGTTGCCGCTTCTCGTCATTCTCGTACTGGTCAACGTCTACATCCTTTTCAAAATTCCGACCATGACACACAGCTTATTCACTGGCGCCACTGGTGGACACGGTGGAGGTCTGGGCTTGGCGATGATGGCAATCCGGGCCGCAATGTAATCGCGCCGGTAGAGACAAGAAATGAGGCCAGCAATGAGTACAGAAATCACGACTACAGCGACACTGAGCGCCGAAACACCGGCCAATCCGGCCATTACTCGTGCCGCAGAACGTTTCCTGGAACAGTATGGCGATCCGCTGGTAATGAATACCTATCTCAAGGTGACGATTCTCGTATTGACCGCTGTCTGTCTCGCGTTGGCAGCACTCACCTACAACAGCCAGAACGCGCTCGCCAACATGCACCCCATGATCGTGCGGATCAATGACGTAGGCCACGCAGAAGCGATCGACTATCGGAACTTTCAGTATCGCCCGCAGGAAGCGGAGAACAAGTATTACCTCACTCGCTGGGCAGAACTGTATTTCAACCGCAATCGTTTCACGATAGAACGCGATCAAACGCAGTCACTTTACTTCCTCAATAGCGACGTGCAACGCGCCGTGATCGACCAGGAACGCAAAGACAACAGCATTCAGAACTACATTAAAGACAGCTCTTTGCCCTACGTCGATGTGGAGATCAAGAACGTCATCCTTGACGACCTGCGACAGTCGCCATATTCGGCACGCATCGAGTTCGAGAAGGTGTACACGAACCCCGCGGATCATTCCGAACTCAAGCGGGAGCGATGGACAGCCAGCGTCACCTATGTCTTTCGCGAGAATGTGAAAAACAATGAGCTTGCCGT
>Ga0210391_10001900_pt1 | contig 18559 bp, 18 predicted proteins | sample IncBWC12OmetaG_FD_160573 | JGI IMG/M metagenome (GOLD analysis project Ga0210391, IMG submission 160573) | Forest soil microbial communities from Barre Woods Harvard Forest LTER site, Petersham, Massachusetts, United States - Inc-BW-C-12-O ... | reverse complement strand
ACAGACCCCTTCCACTCAGACTCCTTCCTGAGTAGGGCCGCATCACAGCGGCCGGTCAAGAGCCAGCAGGCGAAAAAGACTCGATCAATTACTCATCTCATCCTCCTCGCCAACATGGCGCGCCGAAGTCCATGCTCCAGGCCTGGTCTGGCGCCGTAGCCTTGAGCCGCTCTTGCCTATGTCGTGCAGCCTTCCGCTTCCCGGCTGGCTTCATCCTCTTCAGTGTTAAGCCTTCTTCCGTGTACAGCCGATACACCAGGTACTTGCCAACTTCCCAGCCTTCGCGGTTCAAAAGCACGCGGATCTTACGATATCCATAGCGCACTCTTGCTTGAGCGATCTCGCGGATGCGCATCCGCAACTCAGTCCGTGGGTCCAGGCAGCTTCGATAACGGTAGGTCGCCCTCGGCACACGCAGAACCCGGCAGGCTCGCCGCTCGCTGACCAGGTAGCTCCCCACCAAACGCTCCACCATCGGTCCACGCCGCGAAGGCTTCACCATTTTTTTGAGAGCACGTCCTGCAACATCGTCTTGTCCAGCGTCAGCTCCGCCACAAGCTGCTTCAGCCGAAGGTTCTCTTCCTGCAACTGAGCCATCTGGCGCACCTGGTCCACTTCCAGGCCGGCGTACTTCGCCTTCCATCGATAAAAGGTCTGTTCGCTGATCCCCGCCTTGCGGATCACCTCCGCCACTGGAACACCAACCTGAGCCTGCTTCAACACCCCGATCATCTGCTCCACACTGAACCGCTTCTTCCGCATCCCAAATCCTCCTCTTTCTCAGGTCAGATTTGGTCGAAGACTAACATTGCAACTGGCTCAGAATTCCCGGAGCCCATCACTGAGCCGAGTGAGGTTGGTACGCGGACTGCGATCCAAGGTGATGCCCGAGCCTTCCCACCGGCGCCGCAAAGTCGGGGACGTCCGGCACCGCAAAGTCGGGAGCGCCTAGCGCCCCTTCTGTCAGTGACCAGATACAAACGGCGCCGATTACTGTTCCCGCATCCGCGTCCCCGGTGAGAGGGAATTGGGCGGGCCCTGTTCTCAGCATTCTCTTCCCAGTTCTTGCTACAGTCATGTCATTGATGTATTGGCTTAGCCGACCAAGAAAGATTGAGGAAGCGAAAGACGTAGAGACTTTTTCTGCGGCCCTGCAGGGCCGCGCGAGCGAAATCTTCGCGAAATGTTTGCTTCCGCGCTGTATCGCTTCTGTTGACGGAAGAGCAGTACAAGAAACTCAAAAATCGATGAAGCCCCAAAAGCGAAAGGGCGACTGCTCTTGCGAGACATCGCCCTCCGGCAGTCCGATTTCTCGAAGATCCGGTTCGGCAACCCGATCGCGGCATCGTCATCCCGGAATTCTTCGGGACCTGCGGGCTCGCGCCTACTTTCCCGTGCTCTCCCGTTATCACATCCGCCGCAAAAGCTTCCCCGGTTCCATCCCGGCATCCGGTTTCCCGAATGCCCTAGAGTCCCGTTGCCGGGCCTCTCGATTTTCCCGTTTCCGCTTTCTTCGTCTGGAAGATTTCTCTTCCGTTGGTTTTGATAATAGCCCTGAACCTTGCGAATACAAGGCACTTCCAAACATTTTCCCGTGTGGAAATAGCAGCCCGATTGTGAAAAAAATGACGTCCCGAGAATATAGGCTTGATGCAATGCCGCTCGATAATCCGAAGTACGACGTCGCGATTTCTTTCTTGCATCAATACCTTCCTTTGGCACAGCCCCTGTCGATTCGGAAGATCGCCGCTGCGATGAAGCTGGCCAACGGGACCGTGGCCAAGCTGGTAAAGCAGGCGGCGTAGGAGACACAAAATTATTTGAAAACTTCCCTCTTTACAAAAAGCATTTAGAGGTACGCGAGAGGGGACTGAGACTCGAACCCGCGACCTCCGCTGTGAAGGTTAGACTCATGGTCGCCACCTATTCTCAGCATCGGTGGCACCGTAAGGCAACCCAAATTGCCCAAAATCACATTTGCGTACCTTCGAGACAACCAATTGCCCGAATGAGAGCGGCTAAAAGTGCGGCAACAGCAGAACCGATACAGAGCCAGCAAGACAACTTTCGTGCATTCGTGTGGACTATTGGGGTTTCCAAACGTAAGAGTCGGTCGAGCGGGGAATCTGAGTGCATCCGAAAGTTGGGGCGGGATGTTTGTTTGATGAAAACGCCAAGAGGCCGGAGACCATAGCGCAGACCAGCAGGGTCGCGTAGAGGGTGAGGATCACTAGCCGGGGTCGCGCTTCGCGAAGGCTCGAGAACGTGAAGCCCTTGCGAATCTCTGTGAACCGCCCGAAACGATGAGCAAGGATCTTGACCAGGAAGTCGGTGCGGGCTTGCTCGTCAATGTAGCCATAGGCGGTATCTCTCTTCCGAATGACGCAAGCGTAGCCCTCCACGGAGTGATTTATGGTCCAATCTTGATCCAGTCGGGGCCAATGTCCCATTACCGAAACGTTGCGGCGGCAGTAAGCTCACTCAGCCGAAAGATCACAAATCGATGAAACCGGCGAGGGTTTTATTCGGAACAGCTCTCCCCGATGCTTTGCCCACCCGTGTGTACGAGAAGCCGACCAATGATCCATGTGGAGCAATTAGCGACTGTGCTCTCCCTTATCCAGTTGAGAGATCGTCCTTGGACGATCTTCGTGAAGTTCATGGTGCAACTCGTCTACCTTTAGCTTTGCTTTTTTCAAAGTTTTCTTTCCCGCTTTGGTTATTTTGTAGACTCTTCGTCTTCGCCCACTGACGTTCATCAATTCCGAAACCAGAAGTCCGTTGCGTTCCATGCCATGGAGGAGTGGATACAGAGTTCCCGGTCCAATCCGGTAACCGTGATGCTTCAGCTCCTCCATCATGGCCAAGCCAAAAATAGGCTCATGAGCGGCATGAACCAGCACATGGATGCGAATGAGTCCGGTAAAGATTTCCCGTTGATGTGATCGCACAGCCACAACAATACGCTTCCAGCGACGACTTAAATCATAGTATCGAATTTCGATGATATGATTTGGGCGATTAGGGTAGTTGTGCTGACCCGAAGTGCTGGTCCCTTCTATGCATAGATATTCATTGGTCCTCTGCAACGCGATATGCGTACCCCTCTTCGCGTTACCGGCAGTACCCGTCAACTCACTTGCCCAAACAACCGAGAAAAACGGACCCACAGCCATGACGTTGGAACAGGTGATCGAAACCACAAGCGCTAACTACCCCTCTATCAGGGCATCCCAGGCCCAACAGAGGGCCGCGCAGGGAGCCATTGGGGTCGCCAAGACCGCCTATTTGCCCCACTCCGACATCCTCTGGCAGACCGATCGAGCAACCGCAAACAACATCCTCGGACTCTTGCTGCCGCAGGCGACCATTCCCAGTGTGACCGGGGAAGTGCTCCCACCTGATCCGACGCGAAGCGCGTGGAACAGTGCGGGAGGTGCTTTGGTTAGCTGGCAACCCTTCGACTTCGGAGCGCGAAGCGCTAAGGTCGAGGTGGCTCGACAAGGGAGTGAGGCGGCAAGGCAGGCCGCATTCCTTACGCAATTGCAAGTGAGTGCGAACGCGGGAAGCGTGTTCTTTGATCTTTCTGCTGCAGAGCAACTCGTGACAGTTGCGAAGGCGAACGTCCAACGCTATGAGTCCTTCGACAAGGCAGTTCATATTCTGGTCGACAACACACTCCGTCCTGGCGCGGATGCTTCCCAAGCCGACGCGCAATTGGCGCTGGCTCGCAATCAACTGATTCAAGTCGAGACTCAGGTTGCGATCAGGCGCGCCGCGCTCGCTGAATATCTGCAGACTAAACAAGAGCAAGTTGAAGTGGACGTTTCAGGTCTTCTCACCGAACCACCTGCGAGCGATCTTTCCATTATCACGGCAGTGAGTCACCCGGCAGTGCTTGAAGAGCATGCCCTGAACCTTCAGCAGGAGGCTCAGAAGCGATTTCTTGACCGCAGTTATGTACCGGTCTTCAGCACTTCTGGAGTGGTCTTCGGAAGAGGCGCAGGGACGAATGCCAGCGGAGTGTTTCCCGGTGGCACCGCAGGGCTTGCACCAGACACGCTCAACTGGGCGGCAGGCATCCAAGTCTCCTTTGCAGCCCTCGACTTTTTCAACATCCGCGATCAACGTCGCGTTCAGGAAGCGAACATCGAAGCCGAGCATGCGCGCCTGGATCAAGCCGTCAGCGACGTAACGACAGCGGTCGAACAAGCGCAGGCGAACCTAGCCGGAGCTCGCCAACTGAGGGCAAACACCCCGATCGAGCTTGCGGCTGCGCAAGCAAGCGAACAACAGCAACAGGCCCGATACCGATCTGGTTTAGCGACCGTGGTGGACGTCTCCGCAGCAGAGGGAGTTCTTGCGCAAGCGGAAGGTGATGATGCGATTGCTCGCCTGGGAGTCTGGCGAGCCGAACTTGGGCTTGCCGTGGCCCAAGGCGACCTTCAGCCATTTCTGCAACTCCTGCAGGGCCAGGCGAAAGGGAAATAGCACCCATGTGGCTTATTCGTATCGCCCTACGGCGTCCCATCACCATCATCGTCCTTGTTGTCGCTCTCGCATTCTCGTCTGTGCTGGCTATCATGCGTACCCGCGTGGACATCTTTCCGAACCTCGATCTGCCGGTCATCTATGTGGCGCAGCCGTACGGCGGCATGAGTCCGCAGCAGATGGAAGGATTCGTCTCGTACTACTATGAGTACCATTTCCTCTACATCAACGGGATTGAGAGCGTGGAGGCGAAGTCCATCCAAGGCACTGCGCTCCTTCGGCTAACCTTCCACCCCGAAACAAATATGAGCGAAGCGCTTGCGCAGACGATTTCGTATGTAAATCGCGCCCGAGCCTTCATGCCTCCCGGAACGGTTTCGCCCTTCGTCATTCGTTATGACGCCGGGACGCTGCCGGTGGGATATATGGTCTTTTCCAGCCCGTCGCGAACGCTTGCTGAGATTCAGGACCTTGCACTGAATCGCGTTCGCCCCCTCTTTGCAACGCTGCCTGGAGTTTCGTCCCCTCCCCCATTCGGAGGCAACCAGAGGACGATCGTCATCAACATTGATCCGCAGAAGTTGCAGGCGTATGGGCTCTCGCCTGAAAAGGTCGTTCAGGCGCTGACAAGCGGCAACAGCATTCAGCCGGCAGGTAATGCCGATATCGGGACGACACATACGCTGGTGACAACCGACTCCACGGTGACTCAGATCAACGATCTGCTCAGCATTCCCCTCAAGCTGGGCTCGGGAGCGTCGGTCTATATCCGCGATGTTGGGAGTGTCTCCGACTCTTCCGATCTTCTCGCAGGCTATGCACTGCTAAATGGGAAGCGCACCATCTACATTCCGGTCACAAAGAGGCCGGATGCCTCTACGCTGACAGTTGTAAAAGAGGTCCGGCAGAATCTCGGGCGCTTCCAGTCGCTCGTTCCCGAAGACATCAAAATCACCTATGAGTTTGACCAGTCTGCGTATGTCCGGGGCGCCCTCATGTCGGTTCTGCGTGAAGCCATCATCGGCGCGCTGCTCACCGGGTTGACGCTGCTGCTCTTCCTCCGGGACTGGCGATCATCTCTGATTGTGGTTGTCACGATTCCGTTCGCGCTTTTGACGGCAGTGATACTGCTCAAGCTGTCGGGACAGACGATCAACATTATGACCCTCGGCGGGCTCGCCCTCTCCGTCGGCGTTCTTGTAGACGAGGGAACCGTGCTTCTCGAAAACATCCATGTTCATCTGGATAACGGAGAAAACACGGCGAGGGCGGTTCTCCTTGCGAGTCGCGAGGTGGCCGTACCTCGACTTCTCGCGATGCTCTGCGTCATGGCGGTATTCATCCCGTCCTTCTTCATGACTGGACCTGCCCAATCTCTCTTCCTGCCTCTATCACTCGCGGTTGGTTTCGCGATGGGTGCCTCGTATCTGCTCTCCAGTTCACTCGTTCCAGTCTTGGCCAATTGGATGTTGAAGTCCAAGTCTGAAACCGAAAGGCAGAAGCCGCACACCGAAGGCAATTTTGATCGTTTCCGTCGCCGATTCGGACGAGCGCTCCAGAAAGCGATGAGCATTCCCACGATTCTTCTGAGCGCTTACGGCATCGTCGCTCTCCTCGTACTACTTTTCATCACGCCTCATATAGCCGAGGAAATATTCCCGTCTGCCGCGTCGACTCAGTTCCGTCTTCGCGTGGACGCACCGGATGGAACCCGCGTAGCCGTAACGGAGCAGCTGGTGAAACGAGTTCTTGCTTCGATTCGTGAGACAGTAGGTGACAAGAATCTGGATCTAAGCCTGGGCTACGTCGGAACTCAGGGGTCTTCGTATCCGATCAATGCTGTCTTTCTCTGGACGAGCGGCCCACAGCAGGCCATCATCAACGTCGGGCTCAAACCAGAGAGTTCTCTCCAACTCGCAGCTCTCGAGGAACAACTGCGGAAGAAGCTGCCGCAGCAGTTTCCTGAGGCAAAGTTCTCGTTCGACCCCGGCGACCTCATCAGCCAGACTCTGAGCTTTGGCTCTTCATCTTTGGCGGAAGTGACCATAGCAGGTCCGCAGTACGCGGACGTTGCGGGTTATGCGGAACACGTTCGTCAAAAGTTGGCTGCTGTTCCCGAACTCCGGGACCTCGAATATGAGGAGCCCCTGCACTACCCAACTGTCGACATCAAGGTCAATCGCACGATGGCAGGGCAACTGGGAGCGACGGCGGATTCGGTCGGTTCTGCGGTCGTTTCAGCGACAGCTTCGAGTCGCTTCGTAGCGCCCAGTTACTGGCGTGATCCAAGGTCGGGCGTCAGCTATCAGGTTCAGGTGCAGGTGCCGCAACCCAAGATGACATCGCTCGCAGACATCGGGAACATTCCAGTCGGTAGCACAACCGGAGGTCAGCCTCTTTTGAACCAGCTTGCCGACTTGAGATCGAGTACAGTTCCGGGTGAACTGGATCGCCAGAATGGTCAATGGATGCTCGCGCTTTCCGCCAACCTCGGCGGCCGTGATCTGCGACGGGCAAACAACGCGATTGAGAAAGCGGTAATCGACGCCGGCACGCCTCCGCGCGGTGTGACAACCGCAGTTCGCGGACAGGTGAGCGCCTTACAACAGATCTTTGGCGAACTCGCTATTGGGCTGTTGTCCGCGATCGGCGTGATCCTTCTGCTGCTTACGGCAAACTTTCAATCCCTCAAACTTGCGCTGGTGGTGCTCTCAACAGCTCCCGCCGTTCTTGCCGGCTCCGTGCTCATGCTGTTCCTCACTGGAACAACGTTGAATCTGGAGAGTTTTATGGGAACCATCATGGCGATTGGTGTTGCGGTTGCAAACGCGATTCTGCTTGTCAGTTTTGCAGAACAGAATCGCTTGAAGGGCGCGAGCGCGCCAGAGGCAGCACGCGCTGCGGCTACAGAGCGGCTGCGTCCAGTGTTGATGACGAGTCTTGCCATGATTGCAGGAATGATCCCAATGGCGCTCGCCTTCGGTCAAGGAAGCGAAGAGACGGCTCCTCTGGGGCGCGCTGTGATCGGTGGTCTTGCAGTTGCGACCGTCGCAACGCTCTTTCTTCTGCCGATGGTTTTTGGTCTGGCGCAGCGCAATGCACCGACGGCATCGCGCTCGCTCGACCCGGAAGACCCCAATAGCAAGTGGTTTGAACGATCCTCGGAGGTTGGACGATGAGGAGCTCGCTCTTCGCTTCTTCGGTGTTGATGATTACGGTTTTGGGCTGCAGCTCTGCCACCTCAGATAAGAACGGAACAACACCTGCTCCTTCCGCGCCGAATGCACCCACCACCGTCAGCACGGTCGCAATCGTGTCGAAGAAGTTGCAGACAATGATTGCGTTGCCCGCGCAACTCGCACCGTATGAACAGGTCGATATCTATCCGAAGGTGACCGGCTTCGTCGAAACTGTGACCGTCGATCGAGGGTCGCATGTGCATCGGGGACAATTGCTGGTCAAGCTCACTGCTCCTGAACTCGTGAGTCAGCGTTCCCAGGTCGAGGCTGCAGTCAGGGCGGCTCAATCGCAACTTGCGACAGCACAGGCGAAGCTAGCCTCGGACAACGGCACCTATCTCCACATGGTGGAGGCCGCCAAGACGCCCGGCGTGCTCGCAGAGAACGATGTGCTTGTCGCCGGACAAACGGTCTCTGCTGACAAAGGGCAGGTCGATGCTGCAACCCAGAATGTAGAAGCAACGAAAGAAGCGCTGCGCAGCGTTAGCCAGACGGAATCCTATCTCACGATCACTGCCCCGTTTGACGGTGTCGTAACAACCCGCAATCTCCATCCGGGCGCACTCATCGGTCCCGCTTCCGGCGCAAGCGGAGCACAGCCCATTCTTCAGATCGTGAACGACAGGCGTCTCCGTCTGGTTGTGCCGATTCCGGAAGCGCAGGTTGGGGATATGAAGGCGAGCCAACTTGTCTCCTTCACTGTCCCGGCCTATCCTGGGCAGACCTTCAAAGCTCCCATTCAACGAATCTCTCGCGAAGTCGATGAAAAATCGCGCACGATGCCGGTGGAATTGGATGTCAAGAATCTCGATGGGCGGCTCGCGTCCGGCAGCTTCACGACCGTCTCATGGCCGCTGGAACGTGGATATCCAACTCTCTTTGTTCCCGCGACCGCAGTTACCAGCGATCAGCAGCACACCTTTGTGATTCGGGTGCGCAATGGCAAGGCCGAATGGGTGACGGTTCAAACCGGTCAGAGCGTCAACGGCGAGATCGAAGTGTTTGGAGATCTGAGTGCTGGAGAGCAGGTTGTTAAGACTGTATCAGACGCCATTCATTCTGGGGATCCAGTCCGCGTTCAAAATCAGGCTTCTACCACCAAGTGAGTCGTATGCCATGCGGGAGCGAAACGATCGAGTCTCTCCAAGACGGGAGAGTTATCTCATCAAAACTTCCTAAAGAGTGCAGGAAAGGTTGCGGGTGTATGCCGCTTTTGCAGATAAGAGATGAATTCCGGCACTAACCCGGTAAGGCGGGGACATGTTAAGACTCCAAGCGGCCGTAAAACCGGCTACCCGGACGCTGACTTTACAAGTGTTCCGTGCCTGGTGAAGGTAACTGGAGATCTTAAGCAAACGGAATCGGTTGCTATGCCGCTTCCACGGAAATCACTTCCCCAAATGGTGCCCGGCGCGTTTCAGTGGAGGCCCACAACACTGGGTATGCAGGAGCTTCTCTCGGGAATGCGCCGCATAGGTCTATGAGGAAGCCCAGGGTCTGCGGCACAATTCCGCGCTCGTCCAACCAGTTGAAGCAGGGCGTGAAGTTCGTTCCCCTCCGCCCACTGGAGTGAGTGCGATCGGCTGCCCTGCCTCATAGTCCTCGGCCTTTGTGGACCTCGGTATCGAAGTAGAGCACGTGCACCCGGCTCGGTCGTTGTCCTTCGAGAATGGAGCGGATTTCCGCCTCGAAGAAACCTAGCTGACGCGCGTTGATCGACCACTGAGCAATCGACGGCCATGGCGATTTCCCCCGCGCCTTCACACCTGACACCCGGAAGATAGAGCCTTGCCCAGATGTGCCGCCGATTGGGCGGCATCCAACTGTAGTCGGGCACGGCGCAGCAACTCGCGCCAGTCCACGCCTGGGGCCTGGGATTGTGTCAGGAATCCGAATGGCTCAGTCTATACATGCCTGCCGGTGATTCTCAATGCATGAGAGTTGGTCGTAGGAGAATGTCAGGAAGAGGACAAGCAAATCACTGAAGATGACAAGCCGTCCCTTGGTTGGTCGAGGGTGATATCGGTTCTTTGGGTCGTTCTACGATCTTCCGATGAGGATGCCCGTAACGAACACGAGTGCTCCGCCGAGTCCCACTTGCAGTGCTGCGGAGAATACTGGCGTATCCATGAACCGGTGTCGCACCCATGTGATAACCCCGAGTTCGACGAGCACGACGGCCATTGCCGTCCCCAGGGCTATCCGAAACTCCGGGATAAGGAACGGGAGGGTGTGACCGATGCCTCCCAGCGTCGTCATGGCGCCGCAAATCAGACCACGTGCCCACGGGTGTCCGCGGCCGGTAAGACTCCCGTCATCGGACAACGCCTCAGCAAAGCCCATGCTGATGCCTGCTCCCAGCGATGCAGCCAATCCGACCAGGAAGGCATCCCAGCTGTTCTTTGTGGCCAAGGCCGCCGCAAATACCGGGGCCAAAGTCGACACTGAGCCATCCATCAGTCCGGCCAGGCCAGGTTGCACGATTTGCAGCACAAACAGCCGCCGGCGCGCCTTGTCCTCATCTTCCTTCACGTCCGGACGCAGCTTCTCTTCCGTCAGCTCCTGAGCGCGATCTTCATGCGTGCGCTCCTCTTGGGCGAGGTCATCGAGAAGCTGTCGGATGCTCGCGTCCTGGGCTCGTGCTGCGGCCTTTTCATAGAACCGGCGGGTCTCGACTTCGATGGCGCTTGCCTGCTTGCGAACGGTGTCGAGCCCCAATGGACGGATCAGCCACACCGGCGTGCGCTCGACGAAGCCTTTCACGTCCTGGCGGCGAATGAGTGGTATGTGCTCACCAAACTTCTGCCGATAGAGTTCGATCAGACGGCGGCGGTGTTCCGACTCTTCCTCCCGCATGCTGTCGAACACCGCGGCAGATCCGGCATAGTTCTCGCGCAATCCTTCGAAAAAATCTGCGTACACCCGCTCGTCTTCTTCTTCCAGAGAAATCGCCAGAGCGAGTATCTCGCGTTCCGATAGCTCGTTGAAATTCTTCATGGCGCTCCGCTCCTCTCATTTCTATAGATATTAGTCACCCCAAGGGACGTGTCACATGTCGATAAGTAACAGCGGAATCCGGTCGTGCTGCGGTTAAGTCACGAATAACGGAAAAGCATCATAAAGCCAAAATCCATGTGGCTCTGCTGATGGCAGTGGAACAGAGTTGCGCCCGGATTGGCGGCGACAAAATCGACTTCAGCGGTCGAGTTCGCGGTCACCACTACGACATCTTTCCGCAGGCCGGACATGGATTTTCCGTCTAGGCTTGTTACCTCGAAGGTGTGCCGGTGAAGATGGATGGGATGATCGTCGGCGCTCTTGTTGCGCATGGCCAGACGGTAGCGCTTGCCCTCCTGCAGCATCACAGTGTCGGTCTTCGGATAGGACTTTCCGTTGATGGTCCAGTAATCAAAGTCGCCGTGACCGCGGAATTTCGACTCGAAGAGCAGAGGAATCTGATGGTCAGGCTGAATGGCTGCGGCCTCTTGGTGGGCGAAAGGCCGATACTCCCATAGAACCTCAGGAGGATTGATCCACTTCGGCTCGCCCTGCTGGGCGGCGTATTCGATAACGATACCCATGCCGGCCTTGCGAATGTCGTCGCGAGTTTCCCCCAGGATCCACACACCTGGATTCTTCATCTCGACGACAACATCGGCTCGTTCTGCCGGTGCCAGGCGAAGTGCAGTGACGTTGATCGGATTCGGGACCGGATTGCCATCCATCGCGACCACTGTCATCTCGTGGCCCGCCAGGGCGAGCCAGTGCGTTACGGTAGCGCTGGCGTTTACGATGCGAAAGATGACGCGCTGGTTCAGCTTCACCCGGATTGGAGTGCCGTGGCCTAGCATGCGGTCGTTGATGGTCGAATAGTCGTAGGACGCGTCCATCGAAGCGTCCGTCGCGGCTGCCATGTAGGCATTCCAGTCGTGCAGGGTGAGAAAGATTTCCTGATCGTAGGCGCCGGGTTCGTTCTTTGGCTCGATGTAGAAGCAGCCGAATTGCCCTGAGTAGAGCCCTCTCTTCAAATTATGGCCCGCAATCGTGTGCGTGTGATACCAGCGCAGCCCCGAGGGTCTGGGAGTGAAGTCATATCGTAGCTGCGCGCCGGGCGCGATCATCGGCGATCCCTCTTCCATGGCGCCGTCCTGCTCGGAGGGAATCCAGAGGCCGTGCCAGTGGACAATCTCCGGGATGCTGGTGCGATTCAGCACATCGATTGCGATCGGCTTTCCCTCGGGCCAGCGGATGAGCGGGCCGGGCACCCGGCCGTTGTAGGCAATCGTCTCAACGTGTTTGCCCGCCGCGATCTCCAGCTTCAGCGGAGCAATTTCCAGGCACGCGTCGGCCGCGGCTTGAGCCCACAGATTATGTTTCGCGGAAGAAGACACTCCTAAGGCAGCCGCAGACTTCGCGATGAATTCACGCCGGTTCATTAGCTTTCCCAATCTCACTGTATGCTCTCGGAGCTACCCGCTCGATGGTGTGTCCAGTCGAATCGTCTGCCCACAATTGCCTTTACGATCCAATGATCGGTGGCCGAGGTCACTCCTACGCCGACACCGAAGTTGATCTCCCAGTTTGGTGAGACATTCAGATCAACTGCAGGGAAGAACTGCTGCTGCTGATTGTGAAACGACTCAATGTTGTGCAGAGACCCATAGTCGGCGTAATACTCGAGGCCGCCGGAGATGTACTTGTTGAAGTCATAACTGAATTTGGCATCCGGCGCGAATTCCACGCCCTGACTGACGCTCTGCCCGTGAAACGATCGTTCCAGCGCCGGGTTCACGGTGAAGTACCAGCGTCCTATCGACTTGTCCACGATGGGACGGATCTCCCATGTCCAGGTGTCGGTCGAGAACTGGCGTTGCTGGTACCCAATCTCGGTGGAAAGACTTACACCCACCGGCCAATGCCAGCTGTCAGGAACGCGAACACGCGGACGGATGTGGTCGCCGACCCATTGCCACCCATCGCCGTCGCGGGCGCTGGTGAAGATGTAGAAGCCGACCTCAGACCAGTTGTTGATGCCATGGGTGATCTCCAAAGTCTCATGTTCCGCGTGATTGGTGGGATAGAGTCCGTCGGCGGCATATTGCGAACCCGGGAGCGGCTTGGTCCCGTCAGCGGTAAAGTTGCTGTGCAGCTCCAGCATTGTGGTTTTCGGCGCGACGGTGTCAGAGCCGTAAACCTGAATTTCGTAGTTATCCTGCGCATGTGCTACGCGCCCGCAAAGACCACCAAATATCGCAGCAGCGAAGATCAACAGGCAAACAGTTTTCCACCTTAGTGGGCAGGCTAGTGCGAATTGTCGACGTCTTGAGACTATATCTGTCACGCTTTATATCCAGCACTAGTTGAGCCACGGCTCGAACAGGAGGGGTGACATGGCTCTTCATTTTTGGCGAGAATCTCCTTAGTTTGAGATCTGGCCGACGAGATTGAGGTCAATCGCTACATCATTCTCTGCCTTCCAGATCAGGAAGCTCGGGTTCTTGAGACCCCACTGCACATAGGGAACGACGAATTGCGCTTTCGCCGTTGCCTTCGAGCCATCGATGTGTATCTGCATCGGAATCGTCAGGTCGTGAGCAGCGCCGAGCAGAGTGAACACTCCGCTCACCTGAATAGTCGAGTCGCCTGAAGCAGCAATCATTCCGTTGTACGTTTTAGGCGCGAAAGAGACGGTGTCGAACTGGTCCACCTCGAGAATGTCTTTGTTCATCTTCTTATCGCGGCTATCGTTTCCCGTCTTGCCGCTGCCTGCGGCGACGATGACTATCCCCGATATATGGGAGGCGGTTCGGTCGAAATTGATTGATCCGGACTGTACGTGGAAGGTGCCGTTTACGACCTCGTGGGTCGTGTTGAGCTTCATCTTGACCTCGCTGGCATCGGGGTTGACGGCGAAAGTCTGATGCTGGGCGAATACGGCTGGAGCGAGGACGGCAGCGAGAGCCAATACTACGAAAGATTTCATTGCATTTCCCCGGAGGGTTTTGACTACATCGTTGGTTCTGCCATGGCTCGATTTCAGTTAGCGAACGCCTGTGGAGCAACAGCGGCGGGCTGGGTGACGCGTGTCAGCCTAGCCGTCACGCGCATCGCTCCGGGCCACACTCTGAGACAGAACGGCAGTACAGCGCGCGCGAGTGAGTTGTTCAAGCCATTCGCTGCGAACTCGGCAAGGCGCATCTGGGGCAGCATTGCGGAGCGTAATTTTGTCTGAAAGACCGGCGCCGGCTCCGCCGCAAGATAGGCGGCGGCGGCACGGCGGGCAGTGTGCAGGGCGATGGAGATACCATCGCCGGTGAACGAAGGGATTACGGCGGCCTGATCTCCGACGCAGTAAAGCCCATCCTCGGTTGTGCGGCGGATGTAACCATACGGGATATGAGTGATGGCGATCGGTTTGTCGAGCAGTGGCTCAGCACCGTCGAGCCGCATCGCGAGGTGAGGACAGTCCTGCTGCATCTTCGCAATGAGGCTCTCCCAGCGCAGCCCCGCCCGTGCGAAATACCGCTGTTTCACCACACTGCAGAAATTCGCAATGCCGTCTTCCACCGGTTGGATACCCCCGTAGCCTCCGGAATAGAGCGTCAACTCGGAGGCATCCTTCAGGTCAGCGGTCTGCGCGGGAGACAGTCGGTAATACATCTTGAAGGCGACCCATTGGTGAGGGTCCTTCGGACGCCCGTGTCCACGCAGATCGTGCTTGCCCGTAGCGAGAAAGGCCGTTGGAGCTTCATAACTGGTACCGTCGTCGAGCGTAGCCTGCCAGAGGTTGGTGGTCGTGCGACTGAGCGACTGCACGCCGCGACCACGCTCGACGCTGACTCCCGCAGCGATGGCCTCGGCGATGAGCGCTGTATCCAGCGCTTTGCGCGTGAGTGAGGCAGCGTGAAAAGGTAACGGAGCCTCCGCGGCCCGCCTAGCCGCGGCGAGGCGAACGTAGTCGATAGGCACCGCACCAAGCGCGGCCACGTCGATGCCAAGTGCATGAAGGTCCTCAAGAGCCTCTCCGCTTAGAAACTCTCCGCAGACTTTATGGCGCGGTGTCGGCTCGCGTTCGATCAGGGTGACTCTTCGTCCCTTTCGAGCGAGCGCGATCGAAACCGCACAGCCTGCCACTCCACCACCGACGATCAGTACTTCGTCTTGCAAAGCATTCCCTCCGAACTCGATGCATATTCAATCAATTTGTAGAGAACTCCATAGTTCTAGTAGACGTCCAGAAAGCAATTCGGCACGTCATTCTGTACGAATCGTCATTTTGGAACCGGTAGAGCGCTGGCTGGACGGATGCAGCCTGCGTCTATGACATTGGCCCTTAAAATCTCATGGCTTCCTATCCGATCAGTTACGACGAGTGGTGAGCTCGTGCCAGTTAAGGCCGAGCTCCACGATCAGCAGCGAGGCGAGGGTGAACGCAATCACGCCGACGGCAGATAAGACGTCGCCCAGGTGGCTCCAGTAACGAGGCCAGAGGTTGAGGACGCGGCTGGAGACAAAGGTGAACGTAACTGCATAGGAGCGCGCCATCCATTGGCGGTGCTGTGTGATTTGGCGGTTGCGCGCGGTGATGAAGGCGGCGGTGGTGCAGACCATCCAGGCGGCAGCCTGCATGGAGGTTCCGGGAAGACCCGGGCGGCCGGCTGCGAGAGCGATCCCCGTGAAGGAACCAACAAACACGGAGATGACGTAAATGCGACCGAGGATGCGATGGAGTTGGAGGTGACGCTCGCGGATCCGCGAGGAGAAATTGATGGGGCCGATCAAAAGAGCGAAGATTCCGGCGAGTGTATGCGGGATGAGGAGATGGCGGTCGGCAATGACCTGCAGACGGTAGGCGTGGTACATCGGATAGTCGGTAATGAGGAGCAGCTCTGAGGTAATGAAGACGAAGAGTACGGTGAGACCAAGCGAGACCCAGAGAATGGTCTTGAATCTGGAACCGGCGGAGCTGGGCGCTAGCAGAGTGGAAATTGGCATTATTCGCTTCTCAGATGGTTAGACGTGCTGAGGTGCGCCATGAGGGCGATGGGGGCGAGAGGCTTCATATCTCTTGGCCTAGCGAGACGCTTCAGAGTCACCGACCTCATTTCCAGCGCCCCACGCACAACCGTCCTGGCCGCCACTTCTCCACCGTCACCGCCTCTCGCGAGACCTCAGCCGCAGCCAGCAGGCTTGCCCAATCCTCCTTCCGGAATGCCCGCCGGAACGACACCGGCCCATCATGCCGCACAAGCCAGTGCCACCGCACCAACCCAAACATCCGACTACTCCACTCAGACCTCTCCAAATCATTGATAAACCAGCCTGCCTGCACGCTCGCTTCCATCCACCTCAGCAGCGCGATGATCTCCTCGTCCTCCAGGTGATGTGCCAGCAGCGAGCTCACGACGATATCGACCGGCTTCTTCAGTCGATACTCCAGAGCATCGCCGGTCACCCATTCGATTCCGAACTCCTTTGGCGTGGACTCCGCTGCTGCAGGTGCCGCATAAGGATTCAAGTCGATCCCCGTTAACTGCACAGCAATGCCCCGTCTCCTTGCCCAGCCTGCAATCTGCCGTAGTAGATCGCCGCCGCCACTGCCCACATCGACGATGTGTACTGGATCGCGCAATCCATGCGGCAACCGCTCTAGCCAAGCCAGCGTCGGCCGATAACCCAGCAGCCAGCGATTGACTGTTTCCAGACTGCGCAGGCAGTCACGGAAATCCTCATAACTACAGTTACCATCCATCAGCTCCGGCAACTCACGTGGAGAGACCCGCCGACTGAAGTCGATCTGTGCACTAGACCGCATGGAAGCGCATCGTCTCCGCTGTTAACCCCGGCCCAAACGACATCGCCCAACCACGTTGCCCCGGGCGCGCTTGCTGCATGATTCGCTGCAACACAAACATGACCGTCGCCGACGACATGTTGCCGAAGGACGATAGCACTTCGCGCGACGCTGCCAGCGCATCCGTCGGCAGTTCGAGCCCGTTCTCCACCGCATCCAAAATCGACCGTCCGCCAGGATGCACCGCCCACAGGTCGATGCCGTCGCGCTCCGCCATCAGTTCGCCCTCATGCAGCGCGCGGCCCAGCTCTCCCGGCACCTGCCCGGAGAGCAGCATGTCGAAACCTAGCTCGCGAATCCTCCAGGTAATCAGGCCACGTGTCTCCGGCACCATCACCGCCTTGAAGCTGTCCAGCGCGAGACCCTGCTCGCGAGCAGTGACGAGGCTCGCCGCAGCGCCATCGGCAAAGACCAGGAAGGAGAGCACCTGCTCCAGCTCCTGCGTTTCCTGGAAGTGCAGCGTACACAGTTCCAGGTTGACCATCAGAACACCCGCCTTCGGATCTGAGCGCACAATGTGCCGCGCCAGCTTCAGCGCATTGATCGCGGCATAGCATCCCATGAATCCAACCATCGTGCGCTCCACGTTCGCTGAAAGCCCTAGGTGGTCGACGATCTCAAAGTCCAGCCCAGGCGCGTAGAGCCCCGTGCAGCAGGTCACCAGCACATGCGTAATACCGGAGCGTTCCTTCTCATTGAGCGCAAGCCGGTCCACGGCCTTCCGCATCAGCACCGGAGCGCTCTGCTCAAACAACTCCATACGCCGCGCCGTGTTGGGAAATTTGCCTAGCCGATAAAACTCATGCGCGTCATACGGTGAGAATTGGCCGGAACCTTTCTGCGGGTCGAGGAATGAATAGCGATGCGCGATGCCGGCGCGGCTCACCATGCGGCGGAAGACCGTGCGAAGCCGCGGGTCGGCAAGCATCTTCTCTGCGAAGACCCCGAAGGCGTCATGCACATCGTGCTCTGGTACGGCAGTGGCGATGCGGTTCAGGTAAGCCGTAGTCAAGTGCAATGGGCCCTCAGCCCGGGTTATGGGGATTAGATGTCGCGTATGTGTTGGGGAAGCTGGATCACGAAGAGACGACGATCCGGCGACAGTCGACTACTTGAGAGAACAGGCTCCGTATTCTCAATACAACGGCTACTCTATGAGACGAGACCGTTGTTCTTTTGGTCGCACTTTGCAGGAAGGGAATAGGATGACGATTTGTTCATGGAGTATGCAATCACCGGAGCGCCCCCTGAATTTCGTCCGTCCACACGCTAAATTACGGAAGAGCAAAGCAAGATGCGCGACCACGAGTGTTCTTTGGAATCGGTATTCAGCGCTCTGCCAACGCCTAAAATCTTCGAGGTCGACACCCCGAGATGACACCCGCAGCATCCCTCAGATCCACCTCGCTAACAACGGCGAGGTCTCTCTGGAACTCGGAGCCTACAATCCCATGTGCTGCTCCCACCAGTTCATCGGTAAGCTCTCCACTGACGGCTCTACTCTCCAGGGAGACTTCCCGCCGGGTTCCAACCAAAATCCCCACGCTGAAATCTGGACCAAAGTACACAGTGGCTCCTGCGTGGATCCAACCACTCTCAACAGATTCCAGTCACAAGCCTGCCCACCCGGCAAGAACTAGCAGGCACATCTAAGCGCCGTCCGAATCCTTCCACACGACGATCGATGTTTTCAGCAGCCTGCTAGGGCATTTCCGAGAGTGACGAAGTCCTGTTAGTTCTATCCACTTTAGTCCTGGTATAACAGCGCTGAGCTTCGATGCGTTGGAACCTCTGCAGGTTTCTGCGCGTAGGTTTGATTTAGAGGCCAAGGTGGAAAAGCTTTCGTATGCCCCAAAAGACAACGTGTCTACTTGGTCGAGAGAAGAACGGGGCCCAAGATGGGTTAATGCTGTCATGTTGCTTACATGGCTGTTGGCGGGGGTTGTCGCGTTTATTCCTTTCGCATTTGATACGT
>Ga0210391_10001899_pt1 | contig 18563 bp, 14 predicted proteins | sample IncBWC12OmetaG_FD_160573 | JGI IMG/M metagenome (GOLD analysis project Ga0210391, IMG submission 160573) | Forest soil microbial communities from Barre Woods Harvard Forest LTER site, Petersham, Massachusetts, United States - Inc-BW-C-12-O ... | reverse complement strand
AGTCATAATTCGAGTGGCACAGCGAACCGCATCGTTGAGGCGGCCGTGCAGCTCTTCTCGCGACAGGGTTTCGCTGCCAGCAGCACACACGAGATCGCCCGGCTGGCTGGGGTCAGCGAAGTTACGGTTTTCCGTCACTTTCCACGGAAGAAAGATCTCTTCTGGGCGGCAACTGAATCCCGTCTCCGGCGTTTGCGAATCAGCAAGGAACTGCTCGGTCGACTCCACGCCGATGAAAATCCTCGGACAGCTCTGCCGGGCGTAGTTGCCCTGCTGGTCGAAACCTTTCATAACCAACCAGAAATGATTCGCTTACTCTACCTCAGCCTCTTTGAGCTGGACCATGGCGACCGTATTTTGCGCAAGCATCTGGTTCCACTGTTTCAACCGCTCCGTGAATACCTTTCGCGGTGTGCATTAAAAGGGACTATTCGTGACCTTGAACCAGGAGTTGCCGCGCTGGGGCTTGCAGCATTAGTTGCTGCTCACCAAGGGTTGCGATCGGTTCTGACCGAAGACGAAGGTCCCGCGGCAAACACCGATGACGCAATCGTGACCTATACCCGTTTTTGGATGACGGCGATGTTGCCCGAACCTGCTTTAGGAACACCTTAACTTAAGAAATAGATCTGGTTTTGGCGTGCCCCTTCCCAGGCGCTCATCACCAAAAGGCGACATGAGAGATAACCAGTCCACCACCACAAGCAAGAACACAGAGTTAGAAGCGATTAACTTCTCAGACATTTTTCCGGCGACGATGGAATCTCGCGAGGACCGCATCTCGATGATCCATCTCTGGCGCGTGCTTCAAAAGCGGCGCTGGTTAGTTCTGGGCAGTCTGGCGACAATCGCTTTACTCGTTACTGCTATCTCGCTTGCCCTTCCCAAGCGCTACGATGCGTCCTCACGGTTGCTGTTGGACCTTGAAGGTTCCGAGGATCTTGGTCTCGACCAAGTAGTGATGCCCATTGGCATCGACTTGGACACAAAGCTACAAACACAGATACGGATCGTGCAGAGCGATACGATTGCCAACAGCGTTATCAAACAGCTTGGACTTCAGAACAACCCGGAATTCGCCGGGAAACAAGCCCCGGCTTCTGGGCGTGATTTCGACAGCCTGGACTTGCAAACTCGCGCGGCACTCACGAATGGACTGCATCGGTATATGACCGTCCAACTGGTACCCAAGACGGAAATCATGGAGATTCACTTCCGCAGCCGGGACCCCAAACTTGCAGCGGACATCGCGAATGCCGTGGCCAGCACTTATATCGAACGTAATTTTCAAACCAAATATCAAGCTACCCGGCAGACTTCTGACTGGCTAACCAAGCAGCTCGAGGATGTGAGAAAAAACGCCGAAATCGCGCAAGAAAAAGTGATTTCTTATCAGCAGAAGACCGGTCTCTATGGAACCGACGAGAGCCACAACATTGTTATTGACAGGCTCGAACTGCTGAACAAAGCGCTTTCCGAAGCCGAGGGCGACCGCATTGTAAAAGAAGCCAAGTATCGTATCGCGATGACAGAAAACCCGGACTTGATCGCGAACATTGCTCCGGAAAGCCTGCTTGGTGCGCTTTACAAACAGCGGGCTGAGAGCAGGTCCGAATATGCACAATTGGCCGCCAAGTATGGAGCTTCCTATCCCCGGGTGATTCAACTGCAATCGCAATTGCAAGAATTGGACTCCAGCATCGCCGAGGAAATCACCAAGGTCAGCGAAGCTCTCCGCGCAGAATACCGGGCTGCGCTGAAGTCCGAGCAGATGTTGCAGGCAAGTCTGGACAAGCAGAAAGATGATGCCTACAAGATGAATCAAGACGCCATTCAATATGGGATCATGCGACGTGAAGTTGAATCCAGCCGCGACCTGTATGAAGGGCTGCTTAAGAAGCTCAAAGAAGCTGGTATTCTGGCGGGGCTTAAATCGAGCAACATTAACATTATCGATCAAGCCAGCGTGCCAGTCGTCCCGATCGAACCCAGGATTCCGCTAAACATAGCTTTGGGATGCGTGGGGGGGCTGTTGTTCGGTGTAGCTCTGGCCTTCGTTGTTGAGAACGTCGACAGTTCCATACGTACGCCGGAAGACATCGAAACCTACTGTTCGCTGCCCTCGCTCGGAATCATTCCCAGCGTGGCTCTGGCCGACAGTCCGGCGCGGAAACAATTGACCCGAACCGGAGCCCCGCATTTGATTCTGCCGATTACGATGGAGCACCGCAATTCCGGCGGTGCCGAGGCATTTCGCGCCCTACGGACTTCCCTGCTTTTGTCTTCTCCCGGTTCGCCCCCACAAGTGATTCTCGTGACCAGCGCGATGATGCAGGAAGGCAAGAGTTTCACGTCCATGAACCTTGCGGTCGTGCTGGCTCAAACCGGGCATAAAGTACTGTTGGTCGATTCCGACATGCGCCGTCCGGCAGTAAACAAATATCTCGGCATTGCCACGAATCAAGGATTGAGTGCCTGCCTGGCGGGTACCGAAGACTCGGCCGCTATGATCGTCAAGATCGAAGAGATACCGGGACTTCACGTACTGCCGGCCGGCCACATGCCACCTTATCCTTCGGAGATGTTGGCCTCAGAGGCATTGCCTAAGCTCGTGCAACGCTGGCGTGAAGAGTTTCGTTACATCGTAATCGATACGCCACCAGTTCTGGCAGTAACCGACGCAGTCGTAAGCGCGAGAGTCGCCGATGTGGTAGTTCTGGTTGTACGCTCTGAAAAAACCGGCAGACAATCCCTCTTGCGCACACGCGATTTACTGAAAAAAGTCCACGCGAATATCGCTGGCGTGGTGGTGAACGACCTCTCTTTCAACTCCGTGGAATATCGCCAGTATTACGGGTACTACGGCAAGGATCATCAAGGCTATTACCACAACGGAAACGGAAATGGCAACGGGAACGGCAATGAAAATAACAACGTCGCCAATTGATCCGAACGATCAGGCAAACTCTTGAGGCTCTGAATGAAGCAATTGACTTTTTATTCGAAGTGGTTCGTCGTTCTGTTTGTTCTATACGTTTTATTCGCGACGAATTCAACTGCACAGCAGAAATCTGGTGCGGGGACCAGCATAGGCAGTAGCAGCACGGGTTTTGGGAGCGGGGCTGCGGGTCCGATCGGCGCAGGCGACCTGGTCGAGATGAGCGTTTTTGATACGCCCGAGCTCAGCGGGAAACTCCGCGTCAGCAATACTGGCGACATCATCCTCCCACTGGTCGGATCAATTCAGGTGGCGGGCATGAAAGCGAGCGATGTGCAGAATCTCATTCGGCAGAAATTTATCGACGGTGGATTCTTGAACGATCCGCAAGTCACAGTTTTCGTTGCCGAATATGCCACACAAGGGGTCTCGGTGCTTGGCGAAGTCAAATCTCCGGGTATTTATCCCGCTTTCGGTACGCACAATCTGATGGATTATATTTCCAGCGCGGGTGGTCTTACGCCTCTGGCTGGCACTAACATCACCATCACCCGTCTAGCACATCCCGATGAACCAGAGCACGTAAAGATTTCGACCAGCGCAGCCCCGAAGCTGGCAAACAATCCGGAGGTTTTGCCGGGCGATTCCATCTTCGTGGAGAAGACCGGGCTCATCTACGTGATCGGTGAGGTCGCACGCCCGGGCGGATTCCCAATGGACCATGATGACCACCTAACCATCCTCCAAGCCATTGCTTTGGCGCAAGGCACAACTTATACGGCCAAGAAGGGATCGACAAAGATTCTCCGCACTACTTCGCAAGGACACGAAGAGATCCCGGTTGATCTGAAGAAAATCCTGGCGTCAAAAGCCGCGGACTCATCACTTCAGGACAACGACATCCTTTTCGTGCCCAGCAGCGCCGCCAAAGCGACATTGAAGAACATGGAAAGCCTTCTCCCTGTAGCCGCTGGCGCGACGATCTACCGCATACCCTAAATCTCTTTGAACAGGCGCAGTATGAGAGTTCTTCAGGTCACTAAGACGTCCGAAGCTTCTTTCTGGGCGGTACGACAAGCAGCGTATCTCGTCAGGCAGGGAGTTGAAGTTCATGCCGTACTTCCTGCTGCCACCGGTACTGCCGTGGCCGCCTGGCAAGCATCGGGAGCCACTTTGCATTTCTTGGATTGCAGCTTGCCCATCCGCAAACCCGCCACGGTCTTGCAACGGGCGTCACAGATTCGACAATTGATTGAAGCCGTGCAACCCGATCTGATTCACACTCACCACGTTACAACTACCGTCATGCTACGCCTTGCGCTGGGCCGCAGACATTCGATCCCAAGAGTTTTTCAGGTGCCGGGACCGCTTCATCTGGAGCATTGGCATACTCGTAGTTTTGAAATTGCGCTGGCGGGCGAAAATGACTTCTGGATTGCCAGCAGCCGTTTCATCATGCAGCTTTATGAGAACGCTGGTGTGGCTATAAATAAGCTTTTCCTGAGTTACTACACAACCGACACAACATCGTTCTCAAACGTGCGAACCGGATACCTGCGTCACAAAGTCGGCATACCAGAAGATGTCCTGCTCATCGGAAATATCAGCTTCATTTATCCGCCAAAAAGATACCTGGGACACACCGTTGGCCTGAAATGCCACGAGGACACTATCGAAGCAATCAGCATTGTGCAGCGCCAGCGGAATGACGTTTGGGGAGTCTTGGCTGGCGGCACCTTCGGTTCCTCTGACAAATATGAACGCCGACTTTGCGCTCTGGCAAAGCAAAAAGGCAACGGCAAAATATTAATGCCCGGGAGGTTGAATTCACAGGAAGTGGCCTGGAGTTGGCCAGACTTCGACTGCGCCATCCATGTGCCTTTGTCAGAGAATTGTGGCGGAGTGGTCGAACCTCTTCTTGCCGGCGTTCCCACAATCGCTGGAAATGTAGGAGGCCTGCCGGAGGTTGTGCAGCAGGGTCTAACTGGCGAACTTGTTCCAAGTCGCAGTCCGCAATTACTGGCGGAAGCTGTATTTAAATTGCTTGAGCACTACGACGAGTTCTGCCGAATGGCCGAGCAAGGCAGGCAACTTGCGAATGTAATGTTTGACCCCGAGCGCTGCAGTAATGAAATCTTATCCATTTATCGTCATCTGTTGTTCAACGAATCCAGGCCTCCAGCTTTCGATTCCAGAAGCTTTTTGGTTTCCTCTCAAGCTCCGAATCTGACAACTTCGGGTCCTTCCTTAAAACTTGCAGATGCAGTTTGCTGATTTAACCTTTGCGATGCATCCGACAATAAAACGCACCTTTGACGTCACGGTTAGCTGCGTGGCCCTATTACTTTTGTTGCCGCTTCTTCTTGCGGTTGCGATGCTGGTGCGTTGGTTTCTGGGCAAGCCAGTGCTTTTTCGTCAGGACCGGCCAGGATTGAATGCGAGGTCGTTCACACTTCTCAAATTCCGCACCATGACTTATGCGCGCGACGTGAACAGCGAGTTGCTTCCGGACGCGCTACGTCTCACCGCTCTTGGGCGCTTTCTTCGCAGCACAAGCCTGGATGAATTGCCTGAATTGATCAACGTGATTCGCGGGGAGATGAGCCTGGTCGGGCCGCGTCCCCTCTTACCCCAATATTTGAACCGGTACACTCCAGAGCAGATGAGAAGGCACGAAGTTAAACCGGGCATCAGTGGGTGGGCGCAGATCCACGGCCGTAATAACCTCGACTGGAACCAGAAATTCGCGCTGGATCTGTGGTACCTCGATCACCAGAGCTTTTGGCTCGATCTGTCCATCCTCGCAAAAACTGCCGAACTGGTTCTCACTCGAGAAGGGATTGCAAAACGTGGCTCTGCCACTATGCCTGAATTTCTCGGCGCGAATGTCGAACAAGGAAAAAACAACGCGTGATGCGGCCGAAACGAATTGTTATTGCCGGAGCCGGCGGTATGGCAAGAGAAATTGCATCCGCATTGCGCTCAATCGATCCCGACAGCCAGCAATTTGAATTTTTGGGTTATGCCGTCAGTGACCTTTCGCGCTTGGGACAAAGGGACAGTCGCAATCAGGTACTGGGAGATTTCGCCTGGTTAAGCGCGCACCGTGACTCTTTTGATGCGCTGGCCATCGGCGTAGGCAGCCCTCATCTTCGCTTGAAGCTTGCAGCCGAGCTGCGCCATCTACTGCCGGGAATGGAGTGGCCTGCGATTTTACACTCGACTGCGATCATTGACTTGGATTCAGCACAAATCGGCGAAGGATGCTTTATCGGAGCGGGCGTTACTGCCACGGTCAACATCACACTCGAGCCCTTTGCGTTGTGCAATTTCGGCTGCACCATTGGCCACGAAACGAGGATCGGCTCAGGATCAGTCGTGAATCCTGGAGCAAACATTTCCGGAGGAGTAGTGATCGGAACTGGAGCACTCATCGGCACTGGAGCGCAGGTCTTGCAATATTTGCAGGTCGGTGCGGGCGCGATTGTCGCGGCGGGAGCCGTTGTCACTCGTGACGTTAACCCAGGCACTACCGTTGTAGGCATCCCCGCGCGACCCGAACGAATTCAGTCCGACGTGCAACAACTCAACTGCCAAGTCTAGTGCTAAAACACCTCCCGGGCTCAAGTCGAATGAAAGAAAATGAACAGTAGCAGCTTAGTGGAAGCCAAGACAGCAACCGGCTTTGAACTTCCTGTCCGGTCTCACGTGCCCCAATTGGCGCGCAAAGGACTCAACTGGTCTTTCGTCCTCTTGCCGGGAAGATATTTGCTTTCGATGGCAAGCACGGCGGTGTTGGCAAGGCTGCTTTCTCCTGCTGATTACGGGCTGCTGGGGATGGTCGTCACCATCACCGTTCTTGGTCAAGCCATATCGGATTTTGGATTGTCGTGGGCGACGGTGCAGCGGGAACGACTCGATCGCAATCAGATCGATGCTCTGTTCTTCATTAACGCTGCTTTCGGATTATTTTTGACCGCTCTGTGTTTTCTGTCTGCGCCTCACGTCGCGGCTTTCTATCACCATCCGGAACTTACGCAAATTATCGTCGTTACAAGCGGAACGCTATTTCTGTCTTCCTTGGCCGTGCAACCAACTGCATTACTACTTCGCCAGATGAAGCTCAAAGAGCTCAATTTGTCCGCTCTCTGCTCTTTATTGATCTCTGCAGTCGTCACTATAGTGATGGCCAAACTGGGGTTTGGATACTGGGCGCTTGTGGCTCAGCTTGTTTTGCAGCAGACCATCACGACCCTCCTGTCATTTCCGTTAAGCGGATATTTCCCGAGGTTTCCGGCGCACATGTTGAACATTGGTACGCTCTTAACCTTTGGCGGGTACTCGGCAGCTTACGGAATCGTCAATTATTTCGCCAGGAATCTCGACAATGTGCTGGTCGGGAAGTTCTGGGGCGCGACCGCTCTCGGATACTATTCGCGCGCTTACTTCTTGATGACTCTGCCCGGCATGCTGGTGATGAGCGTGTTCAGTGGCGTGCTAATTCCAGCCATGGCGTCCTTACGGAATGAACCCGCGCGGATGCAATCGGCCTACCTTCGCGCCCTTCGCTTGATCACTGTTTTGGGATGTTCATTGGCCGTCGGTTTGGCGGCAACGGCGCCGGAAATCGTAGATTTTGTTTACGGCCAGAAGTGGCACGCGGTTGTGCCGATCCTGCTATGGCTCTCGGCTGCCAGCATCCTTCAGCCCATACAAAATACATCCCAGTGGTTGTTTATCGTAGCCGAGCGTGGCCGTGGGATGTTCCTCATGGGTATCGTGGTTGCTGGATCCGCGACTCTAGCTTTTGCTTTAGGAATTCGCTCGGGGCCCATTGGAGTGGCTCGGGCCTACGCCATTTCCAACACACTCATTGCCTACCCGGTTCTTATGATGGGACATCGGGCTTGTGGTCTGGATATGAAGAAGACGATCGCCGAAAGCGCTCCATTGTTGTTTTGCGCACTCATCATGGGTGGGGTCGTTTGGCTTGTCGGAGTCGGATCGAGTGCTGCCGGCATGGGTCCGCATAGCCGTTTAGCGATAAAAGTAATCGTTGGAATGGCTGTTTATTTGGGCTGCCTGCGTCAACTCGCCTACCCCACATATTCCGAAATTCTGGCCCATGTGAATCTATAAGCGATGCTTCACGCTCACGTTATCGACGAACTTCGCACCGGTGGCGCCCAAACTCACCTCGTCACCGTGCTGCGGGAAGCTGTCAAATACCACGGCATCGAGCATCACGTCGTGACCTTGTTTGGTGATGGAGAGCTCAGCCAAGAGATCCGCGATCTGGGAATTCAGGTCCATGTTTTGGATCTGCGACCGTATTTTCGTGAAAGAAAGTTTCTGGCTGCAGTTTCCGACGTTCAAACGTTGCTGGAAAGCCTGCGACCAGATCTGGTAGAAGCGCACCTGACATGGAGCCGTTTTATCGCGTTATTTGCCGCGTGGCGCGCTGGGGTGCCATTGCTAATCGGATTCGAGCAAGGCGATCTTTACATGACATCTTGGAAGTTTCGCGTAGCAAATTTCTTCGCACAATCACTCGCGCATCGCATTGTAGTGTGCAGCGAGGCAATGGCTGATTGGGCCCATCGCACGCACGGCATCTCTCGCTCAAGACTTCTCGTCATGCATAACTGCGTTGACCTGGTGCGCTTCAGCAGGAACGGACTTAGGGCGCAAGACATTCAATTTTCCAAAGGAACTACCGTGTTTTGTGCTGTGGGAACGCTTGGCCGTGGAGTAAACAAGCGCGTAGACGTTTGTATTCGCGCGTTGGCGGCGGCACGGTCGGCTGGCGCAGAAGCAGCGCTAGTGATTTGCGGCGACGGAGAACAGAGGAGCGAACTCGAGAAGCTTGTGCACTCATTGGGCATTGCCGCCCACGTACTGTTCCTGGGAAATCGTTCCGATGTGGCTCAGGTACTGCGCGCCTGCCACGTGTTCTGTCATGCTGCGCCGTTTGAGCCGTTCGGAATTGTGGCGATTGAGGCAATGGCTGTCGGACTCCCGGTTGTTGCGCCCAATTCGGGTGGAATTCGGGAAACAGTGGAGCACGGCGTAAATGGCCTGCTTTACCCGGCGTTGAATCATCAAGCTCTGGGCCAAGTCATGGTCACATTTTGCAAGGAAGCAGCGTTGTGTGAATCTATGGGTATGGCCGGCAGCAAAATCGTGAGAGAACGATTTTCAGTCCAGCGCTATGTTTCGGAACTCTATCGGACCTATGGCATTGATCTGGCTCGCAGCACCGCAGCCGTAGGAGCCAGCGCGTGAAGGGCAAAAACCAAGTTAGCACACACGAGACCAACCTCGACTTCATTCGGGCGCTTGCAGTGCTGATGGTGGTCGGATCTCATTTAGCGTTGTTCTTCGGAAACCCGCACATCGGCTTTCTTCAGCCTTCCCTGTTTGGAAAACTCGGTGTCCTGATTTTTTTCGTTCACAGTGGAATTGTGAACATGTTTTCGATTGAAAGGCACGTTCAAAAGCATGGTGAAAACCGGCTTTTCCGTGCCTTCATGACTCGGAGATGTTTTCGCATCTATCCATTATCGATATTTGTGGTCTTGGTGATCTTTTTCACCAAGGTACCAGTAAGCCGCATCGATAATTTTGTCACCACCGTCGGTCAACACGCTAACGGCGAGTTGGTCGCGAGTTTGCTTCTGGTACAGAACTTCGTGCGATTCGATCAAATCCTGGAACCTTTGTGGAGCTTGCCTTACGAAGTTCAGATCTACTGCTTGTTCCCCTTGATCTATTTAGGCTTGCGCCGCTTTAGCTCGGCAAAAGTGGTGGTGTTTGCCTGGGCGATATTGGCGGCAGTGGATCTACTAGTCGCGCCGCGCATTGTTAAGCACGGTTACATAGGCAGTTTCGTCACGATCCCGGATTTGCTTTTTTACTTCCTCCTATTCCTCTCCGGTGTGTACGCATATAAGGAAATGCAAACCTCCCGACGGGTGCTGCCGTTCTGGCTTCTGCCGGCTCTTTGGGCATTTACCTGCTTAGTCTGGTTGCTTTCTTATGACAACATCAAGTGCATTTTTATAAGCCTTTTTGTCGGTCTCGCGCTTCCATGTGTTCGAAGCTGCGAAATGAGCACGCTAAACGGTGTCTGTAGTTGGATAGCCAAATATTCGTATGGGATCTATCTGCTACACGACCCCGCGATATGGTTAGCCTTCGTGGAACTGGGCCACCTTCCGATCGCAGTGCGGGTCGGAACTTTTCTGCTCGCAACCTTTGGCGGCAGCGTACTGATTTACCACGCACTCGAACATCCCATGATTCTGATCGGTAATAAGGCAGCCGCCATGATCAGCAGGAAGCAACTTTCCGCCAAGGTACACACTTCTGCAGCGATGGCCGGAGTCCGGGCATGAACCGCTCAGTGCTCATTGTTACGCCGTTTTTCGCACCTCAGAATCATGGAGCAGTCTATCGTGCGTACAAACTAGCAAAATATCTGCCCCAGTTCGGCTGGAAACCCATCGTTCTCACCGTGGACACGCAATATGAGTTCAACGAAGACCCGGCTTTGCTTGCCGAATTACCCAAGGAAATCGAAATAGTGCGTACGCGGTATATTGAGCCGACCTTGCGAGGTGTGCGCATGGCGCTGGGGGGGCGGAATAGGACCTTCAATGGCGCAAAAGCAACTGCCCGCAATCAGAACGGTGCAATGTGCCCCGTTCGTAGATCCGTGCTTAATGGCGCTTACGAGTATTTGCTCAGAAATTGGTTTCATATTCCCGACGCCTATTGGACTTGGGCAAGAACAGCGATAGCCGCGGGAAACAAAATCATTCGAGAGCGCGGCGTCAACGTGGTGTACACCTCCTCGTCACCATACTCTTCACTTGTTGTGGGCCGGGAACTGCAGAAGGCCGGAGTCCAGTGGGTCGCAGATTTTCGGGACCCACTCGGCTATTCTCACCGGCTGGCGAATTATTCGCCTCGCGTCTACAACCGTCAGCGCAAAACGGTGAGACATGCACTTAGCCATGCCGATGCCGCCACTGTTCTGGCATCGAGTTACCGCAGTATTTTTCGTGACTTATTCGGAAACGGACACACTGATCCAATTTTCATACCTACCGGAATTGATGAAGACCTGCTGGAATCACCAGAGCGGCAACTGCCGACGCGAGATCCCTACCTGATCTTTGCCGGAGAGTACCTGTCGGAATATGACGGTTCATTTCTGGAAGCATTCTCACAAACAGTACAGCAGGAAGAGATCGCAAAGATGCGAGTCAAGCTGTTAGTAATTGGGACGCTGGAAATCAATCGCAAAAGGCTGGCACCCTTCATCGACAAGTTCGGGCTTCACCAGCAAATCGAATTTGCCGATCAAATGCCACAAAGTGAAGTATATAAACTGCTGCGCGATGCATGTGCTGGAGTGTTGATTCCTGGTAGCCGCGCCTTCTGGTGGACGAGCTTTGCGAAGATGACCGACTGCATTGGGATGCGAAAGCCCGTAGTGGCGGTTGTTCCTGACCCGTCCGAAGCCCGCACTGCGTTGACCCGCTCCCGGCTGGGTATTTTTCTGGATGGCTCCTCGGCAACTCGAACACGGATTCTTACTGATTTCTTGCTCGGTAAGCACAAATTACCAGCCCCTGATGAAGATGAATGCGAACGCTACACGGCTCACCATCAGGTGCAGTCTTTCGTCGAATTATTTGAATCACTATCAGCGCGCGGCAGGGTTTATAAGCAATGACCTGTCACAGTCTTATGCTCGCCGCGCTTCTACCGTTGATTGGTTGCAGCGTAGCTTTTGCAGTATCGAGTCCAGCCGCTCCCCGAATCTATTACATTTCCTCAACGTCCGGGAACGACATCAATGACGGCCAAAGCCCTCAGAAGGCCTGGCAGCATTTGTGGAAGGTCTACCTGAAATCCGTTTCCAATGACATATTTCACCCGGGCGACAGCATCCTGTTAAAGCGCGGCGATCAATGGAATGGTCAGATTCGCCTGCAAGGCAACGGCACTGCCGAGAAGCCCATCATGCTCGGTGCGTATGGCGAGGGTCCGAAGCCGTTGATCTACGGAGACAACCAAGATGCCGTTTGGCAGCCTGTAGCCGGCCATGAGGGGACCTACACAACCGACATCGGAGAAGGAAGTATCCTCGGAGCTATTTTTTTGGACGGAAAGTTCTTGAAAATTATCTACCCTGTTGGATCACTGAATCGGAACCAAGATATGGACGCATTTCTGGCTCGGTTACAACCGGGAAAACTGGCAGGACAGTTCGGTGGTAGGCTCTGGATTCGAATGATTGACAACAAGCCACCGAGTGAGGCAATTCGTATTTTTCGCGCAGCTGGGGTTTCCGTGGCAAATTCGAGTTATGTGCAGATTGAGAACCTTGATATCCAGCGTTTTTATGTTGGCCTAGACGTGACGAGCTCCGAGCAAGTGCTGATTCATCACAACGACATTCAGGATGTTCTCGGAATCGGTATTTATCTCCGATCGGGAGACACCAAGTGCAAGGTTGAAAGCAATACGGTTTTCCGCAGCGGCAACACCGCTTTATATGTTCTAAAGGGAACCAGTAATACGTTCCGCGATAACTGGGTATCGCATGTGGACGCCAACATTCTCGGTATTCACGTAACTGGGGACGGCATGGGCGTGGGCTTGCAGGAATCGCAGGCGAGTCTCGTCGAATACAACTACTTCGCGCATAGCGGTGGCATGGACTTTTACTATGAACAAGGCAGTACTGTTCGATACAACTATCTTTATCGGGTGCGGTCCGCAGGCGCGCCCCACGGCGTGAACCTCAACGTATATGGGAATATTTACAACCTTGGGGACGCGGCGGGACGGCCCGGATCCACAGGAGTAAACGCCGTAGCCACGGGTCCAGGGACGATCAGCGTATTCAACAACACAATCTTTAATGCGTCCAACTTTCTCCTGATGGGATCTTCGGACAAGGGTGGCAAGATCATATTTTCAGACAACATTGCGACCTCGGTTCTGCCCGGAACGGCCATGACCGTGTTCGGAACCAGTGTGGCATCCAACCATAATTGCCTTTGGACGCCCGGCCAGACGGTTTTTCGTTACAACAGTTCCAACTTTTTCTCCCTCAAGCTGTATCAGGCGGCAAGCGGACTCGATAAAGATTCCATTTTCGCTGATCCGCAATTTCTCACCTCGACTCCGATTACACCGCTTGATTTCCGTATTAATCCAAGCTCAGCATGCGATTCGGTCGCTGTGAATACTCTGATATCGGACCCGGCCGCCGGCCGCACTTACGATCACGACCATCCCGACACAGGCAAGACAATTATTGGAGCCTTGCTTAGGGATAAGGCGGCAAAACGCACCGACCTTCCCACCCAAGTGTGCACACCTCATTGCTTTCAACATCCGTTTGCCGTTGCCAGCGACGTCTATCTGGTACGGCTGACGTTCGCCTCCAGTTTGCTGTCCGGAGAAAAGCATGAGTTTAGTTTCTTCCTAAATGGCAGGAGAATGGCAGTAGCCTTCGAGCCTTCGAAAACCGGGGATTCGGATGCTCTTCTTCGATCATTTCTTGTGCGTCCAGACGCCGCTTCGATAGTGCTCGAACCAGACGCAAGTACCGATACATCCGTCGTTACCGAAGTTGCGATCATGCCATTCGATACAGTCCATGGCGATGGACTGCAAGTCATTCCCTGGTAGTCCGCATCGTTTTACATGACACCCGCAAACCAACGACAACTTCTTCTGTTCGCATTTGAATACCCACCGGTTTCTGGTGGAATCGCCAGACTGTGCGGGGGAATCAGCGAGACATTACAACGTGGTCATTTCAACGCTCGCGTGCTTACCCAGGATTCCGCATCTCCGAGTTCTTGCGCTGGATTGCCACAGATCCGTGTGAATTCTCGACGCCCTATTCGCGAGTGGCTCGCATTTCAATGGCTGCGAAAACAAATGCACAAAGCATTTTCAGTTCGCCTGACGACTGTCTGTGGAGTCTGGTATCCCGAGGGCTTGATTGCGTATCTCGCTGGAGTCCGTCCGCTGGTTATTCTCGCACATGGAGCAGAACTGCTGCCCCCCATGAGCCGTTGGAGGCGGCCTTTCTGGCATGTTTTGCAGCGACTCGTGTTGGAAAACGCAAGCCTGGTGATTGCCAACAGCGAATATACGCACCAACTCGTATCCAGAGTGGCTCCCAAAGCACACGTCGAAACAATTCCCCTGGCGGTTGATCCCGATCGCTTTGCACCGGGAAACCGCGACACCGCGAAAGCGAAGTTTGGCGTCGCGGGCAAGCGAGTGCTTTGCACCGTGTCCCGCATTCACCATTACAAGGCACATGATACGGTCTTGCGCGCGCTTGCAAGTCTCGCGCCGGATGAGCGCGAAGAACTCGTATATCTGGTTGTAGGCACTGGGCCTTACGAAACGGAGTTACGAAAGCAGACAGTCAAACTAGGGATTGAGTCTCATGTCCGCTGGCTGGGATTTGTTTCTGAGGAGGACTTGCCTCAGGTTTATTGGGCCTCCGATTTGTTTGTGCTCTGCACCCGCGATGCTCCCGAGGAGCGTGCGGTTGAAGGATTTGGATTGGTCTTTCTCGAAGCGCAATCGTGCGGCACTCCAGTCGTTGGCACTCGCAACGGCGGAATTCCGGCCGCGATTCGCAATGGCAAAGGCGGATGGCTCATCGAACCGGATGATAGTCAGAGGCTCACAGACATCATTCGTGAGTTACTACAGTCGCCAGAATCGTTTCGTACTGCGGGGATCCAGGCCCGGCAACGCGTTCTCGATGAGAACACATGGGAATGTTATGGGCAGCGTTTCACTTCAGCCTTGCAAAGGGTCGAGACTTCCCATGAATAAACGCAAAACAAACATGGGTCCCGGCGGCCGCCTTCCCTCGTTGGACGGACTGCGTGCTCTTTCCATCGGCATGGTAGTGATCGGACACTGCAGTGGAACCCTTAGGACAATCAACTCCGGCGCTGCCACGATCCTCGTTTACATCGGAGCAGGCCGTCTTGGGGTTTCCATCTTTTTCGTTATCAGCGGCTTTCTTATTACGACATTGCTGGTTCGGGAACACCTCTCCACGCACACTATCAGCCTCAAAGACTTTTATGTGAGGAGAGCATTTCGGATCTTTCCGGGGTTTTATGCGTACTGGCTGGTTGCCTTAGCCTTGACGTTTCTTGGATACATACATCTGTCGCACTCCGACCTGATCAGTGCGGCAACTTATGTCTGGAACTACACTCCTCGCAAAGTGGACACGTGGTTTCTTGGGCACACATGGTCTCTAAGCGTCGAGGAACAGTTCTATTTACTTTGGCCGTTGATGTTGAAGTTTTCGGGCCCGAAACGGGGAACGTGGATCGCCATCGGAGTAGTGATTGCCGCGCCATTCATTCGCGTCGCTTCGTATTTTCTTTTCCCGGCGAGCCGGCTACGGATTGGAATGATGCTGCACACACGCGCGGATTCACTGATGATTGGGGCACTGCTGTCGTTGATATGCCTAAATCAAGATCACTTGCGCCTTTTGAAACAATTCGCCGGCTCCTGGCTGATTCCCGTTGCGTCGCTCTGCTTTGCCGTAATCGACACTGTGCTAACCATGCGGTTCAAAAGCGCGTACCTCCTCTCAATCGGGTTTTCGCTGCAAAACCTGATGATCGTATTGCTGATTGCTCATGTGGTCTTTTATGACAAAACCATGTTAGGACGGATCCTCAACTATCCCGTAGTCGTGCACGTCGGTCTGATCTCCTACAGTTTGTATCTTTGGCAGCAATTATTTTTGACAACTAAAAATACTACCTTCACTGGAATGTTTCCGCTGAATATTGTGTGCGCATTCTTTGCTGCGGAGATTTCCTACTATCTGCTTGAGAAACCATTTTTGCGGTGGCGCAAACACTTCTCGCATGCTTCAGGCGAAACAGCACCGCCGAGGGAAAGCATTCCTTTGGAACCGGAGATTATACGCCTCGCAGCCTCGGCTTCCGCTTAGAGTCATGAGATTCATGGATCAACAACAGCAGGGAATTTCGGTTGTGGTTCCAACGCTGAATCGGGGACGATTCTTGATTGACACGCTTCACGATTTGCTCGCGCAAAAGCACCGACCGCTCGAGATCATGGTCGTGGATCAATCCCGCGAAGAAGACCCGGTGCTGCTCGGACTGGTTTGTCGGTACCCCGATCTGTTTTCGTATCACAAAGTGCCATTTCGCGGTTTACCGCTCGCGCGCAACTACGGGTGGCAGCACGTCAAGTACGATGCCGTCGTTTTCGTTGACGACGATATTCGCTGCGGTCCTTCGCTGGTGAGCGAGCACCTTCGCGGATTGACTCGGCCGAATATCGGAATGGTGGCGGGCGGAATCGACGAGCGAAGTTCTTTCGAAAACAACAGCCTGGCGCCGGGACAGTTCAACTCATGGACCGCAACCCCACAACGTGGCTTTACCCCGACTGGGGATTGCCTGGTAAAGCATGTTCCCGGGGGTAATTTCTCTGCGTGGCGTTCAGTATTGCGAGCTGCCGGAGGGTTTGACGAAGCGCTTGCAATCGGGGCGGCATTGTATGAAGAGACGGAACTCTGCTTGCGGGTCCGGAAATGCGGCTTTGACATTTATTTCAATGGAAGCGCCCGGCTTCAGCACTTGTCCGCGGGCGATGGAGGATGCCGAGTTCCCGACCTGCCAGAATACATGGGCTCCTTGGCACACAACCGCGCTATCTTGATTGGACGTCATTTGCACTGGTTTCAAACTCCGGTTGCATACCTCAGGCTTTTCCTGCTTTTCATTTCCTACGCAGCGCATTATCACACTCTCCGGGTATTCCGGCCGGGAATTGCCGGATTCCTAAAAGGTGTGAAGGCCGCAAAACAGGCGCCGGTGTGCAGCCACTACACGCATGAGGAACCCGCATGAAACGGCTTTGGCTTTTCATTTTTCCGTTGCTTTTCATGCCCAATGTCGGCTTCTCGCACCGAACTGACTTTGGCGTACTCGAAGTCTGTGACTGGCTGATTGTACCTTTCATTGTTTCGCTAATTCTCGTTCCATCCGCCGTGTATGAGCAACGGGTCGCTAAACTGAAGCCGCTGTTGTGGTGCTTTTTGGTTTGGGCCTTGTTCTCCACATTATCCATTCACTTCCGATATGAATATCTCGACGACGTTCCCATCCTCATTGGATCCTGCCTGAAACTAGCCAGGCTCGTGCTCTACGTAGTCGCTGGCATTCTTATCGCCAGAAGGCTAGGAGATCCAAAAACACGAGCGGAATGGACCTGGTCACTGCTTGTGGCGTTGGTCGTTCTTAGTATTGGTTTGCTTGTAAGCAGCGGAAATCCGGATGCGCAGCCAAACGACGCGCTCGAAGGATACAAGTCCTACAACGCAATTATCGTTTCGGTGGCGATTCTCTGTTCATACATCGCAGGGTTATGGATCGACAATGTAGGCAGTCGCAAGTGGAGACAATGCGCCAGCATCGCAATTGCATTTGCGATATGCGCTGTATTCATCTCGAGTTCGCTTTCAAGCCACGGGCGAGGAGGGTGGCTGGCCTTCGCCGCAGGTTTTGGTTACATCCTCTGGAAAAGAACACAGGCTCTGAAGACTCTGATGATCATTTTTATTGTGGGCGTCGTGTCATTCACCGCGTACGAAGTTCTTCCCAATTTCCGATCTGTGGTTGATTTGACCCTGTCGCCTTCGAGCGAGCTACAGTCGGTGGACGATGGCTCACGTCTCTCGACATGGGCCCACGAGGCCCCTAAGCTGATCGATGCGCCTTTGTTGGGCACGGGGTTTTACCATCGCGGCGGAACATCGGGCCTGTGGGACAGCGGGTCGCATAACTTCTTTCTTCAGATGTTCTTAGAAACTGGTGTCGTTGGTGGCATCCTCGTGATATCAGTTTTCGTGCTTGCTTGGCGACAGGCCGGATTAACAGCCATGAGTCGAAATAAGATCGGCGTTGCCACCCGCGCGGCCTCGGTCACAGCGATCGTGGGTGGCATGAGCGGCGAATACTTTTACGGTGGGGTGGGTGTTCTGGTTGTGTTCGCCGCTTTTGCGATGGCTGGTGCGCTGCCTGCTATAGAAGTTGTGTTCATGACTGACAAGGCGCGCTCGCAAATCGTGCGATGGCGGCGGGTGGCCTCATGATGCCACTGATCTCGGTAGTCATGCCGGTTTTCAATGCTGCCAACACACTGCCCCTCGCCCTCGCATCTCTCCAAGCCCAAAGCTGTGAGGCTTGGCAATGCATTATTGTCGACGATGGCTCAACGGACAACCCCGGACAAGTCGTCGATGCCGTCGGCGACTCCAGAATTCAGTGCCATCGCCTCGATCGCAACCGGGGCCGCGGTTATGCTCGCCAATATGCTTTGGAAATGGCACAAGGCAGATACATCACATTTCTTGACGCCGATGACTGGATTTATCCCGAGAAGTTTCAAGACCAAGTGGAGTTACTCGAAGCTGAGCCAGATGTTGCCATCGTAAGCACTGGCATGGCCATCACGAACACGAACGATCATTTGGTAGGAGTGCGATGTTCAAATCGAAGTACGCCGGTTA
>Ga0210391_10001896_pt1 | contig 18571 bp, 12 predicted proteins | sample IncBWC12OmetaG_FD_160573 | JGI IMG/M metagenome (GOLD analysis project Ga0210391, IMG submission 160573) | Forest soil microbial communities from Barre Woods Harvard Forest LTER site, Petersham, Massachusetts, United States - Inc-BW-C-12-O ... | reverse complement strand
CCTTCTATTCGATCTGAGTAGTCTTTCGGCAGAGGTTGATGCTCCAATGAATCTGCCTGAGCTTCGGAATTTGGATCTTAGTATCGCGCGAGCACGAATTGCGCTGTCGCTCATCGCGATGCTGTCGTTGTATATCGATCCCAGCACCGCGGGCGGCCTCTTCCACCTGAATGCTTACGCGCTGACGACGCTGCTTTGCCATCTGGCGTACAGCGTCGGGATGTACTTCGCACTTAGCCGCCGATTCTCGGACGTGAATCTCCAGTTGCTTTCAACTTGCTTCGACCTGTTCTTCGCGACCGCGGTCGCATTCATAACCGAAGGCCAGACGAGCGCTTCATACGTATTCTTTGTCTTCGCGATTGTCGCCAGCGGCAGCCGCGTGCGGTCACGTCCGATCGTGACCGTGACGTTTTGCAGTGTCGTTCTGTATCTGAGCGTGATTGTGCTGACACAGGGCATAACCAGTGTTTACGACATGCGCGCGGTCTACCTGGCGATAACTGGATATTTGATTGGCTTCTTTTCACAGCAGCGCGCGCTGTTTGAGGCGCAGGTACGCGAGCTCGAAACGCGAGCCGAGCGGCAATCGATCGCGCGGTCGTTGCACGACGGTTACGTGCAGGCGCTGGCCGGAGTTAATTTGCGCCTCGAGACCTGTCGCGCCTTGTTGAACAGAAATCGTCCGCAGGATGCGTTGCTGGAAATCACCGATCTGCAAACCGGCGTCGCCCGCGAGTATGACGCGGTGCGAATCTATCTGCGCTCACTGGCAGGGATCGACCAAGGCCGCAGTGCGGAGCTTTCGGCGAGGACCGATCCGAGCTTTGAAGTTCGCGCCGATTTCAGTGGGCGCAGTCTGCTCGGCGAGCATATACTCCAGATCATGCTCGAGGGGCTGCGCAACGCCAGGAGCCACGGCTTGGCCAACCTCGTCAGGATCGATGTGCACGAATCCAACAACAAGGTTGCGATCACTATTGAAGACGATGGCGTGGGCTTGTCGGACTCGTCGGCACGGCCATGGGCTATTGCCTCGCGAGTCGCAGAACTGGAAGGGCAGATGAGCATGCACAGCGACGGCAGCACGCGACTGCTAATCGAGCTTCCGAACAGCTAGGGCATGGCAACGCCGCTGCGCATCATAATCGCCGACGATCACGCTCTGTTCCGGCAGGGACTGAAATCGCTGCTCATGCTGCAGCCGGACACGCAGGTCGTCGCCGAAATAGAATCGGCGAATGACGTCGAGCCTGCAGTATCGCGCACGGACAGCAACGTTCTTCTACTCGATCTGCAGATGGACCGCTGGATGATGGACGACATCCCGCAGCTCAGCCGCCTGACCAATGTGATCGTGCTGACGGCGAGCGAGAGCGCCGAGAATGGAGTGAAAGCTTTGCGGCTCGGCGCCAAAGGTGTCGTGCAGAAGCGCTTTGCGATCGAGACGCTGATGATGGCACTGCGGTCGGTGGCAGACGGCCTCGTGTGGATGCCGCCGATGGTGCAAACCGAATTTGCGCGGCAGGAAAGCTCGAGCGGCAAGGAATTGACGCCGCGCGAATCCGAGATTGTCCGCTACGTTTGTTCGGGAATGAAAAATATCGAAGTCGCTGAGCGGCTTGCGATAACCGAGAGCACCGTCAAAACCCATCTCAACAATATTTTTCAAAAGCTCGGCGTGCGTGATCGTCTCGAGCTGACGCATTACGCTATCAAGACTGGAATGGTCGCGGTGATCGATCGCAGCCGCTGACATCACTCGATCGTGATGCTCAAATGATGGGCGCTGCCGTTAGATGCGGCAGCGTCTTTTTTGTCGAATTTTTCCTACCAGCGGCGATAACTACGAGTTAAGTGAAAATTTGAAACCTAAGATGGATCGGCTGCTCCATCGATAGTTCTACAACCTGATTCGTCGTTAGGTGGAGTCGGGATTTTTCGCTCCGGGGCATACGTCTTGCTCTAAGGCAGTGCGGCGCGATCAATGCGTCCGTCGCGTCGCGAAGGCCAACGCCAAAAAATCAACCTTGGAGGGAGACGATCGATGTACTCAGGAGCAACGGGAATTTGGGACAGACTACGCGAGGCGTGGCGAGATCCGATGGTGCGCAAAAACGCCGGGTCGTTGATGGCCGGCAAGATGATCGGGCTGGGGCTCGTACTCTTGCTGATCACGAAATGGTATTTGCCCGCCGCCGCATACGCGGACACGGCGCCTGCGTTGCCGCCGCCGCAGGTCAATGCAATCAACACAGTGTGGACGCTGGTGGCAGCCTACCTGGTTTTCTGCATGCAGGTCGGCTTCGTCATGCTCGAGTCGGGCTTCGCGCGATCGCGTGAGACCGTCAACATCCTGGTCGAAGGAATCGCCGACACCTGCATTTGCGGCGTGACCTTCTGGCTGTGGGGATTCGCATTCATGTTCTGCCCGGGCACGCCGTGGATCGGCACGACCGGCTTCATGCTGCATAACCTCGCACCGACCTACGGCACCACCGGCGTGCCACTGCTCGCGTACTGGGTGTTCCAGTATGCGTTCGCTGACACCTGCTCGACGGTTACCTCGGGCGCGATGATCGGCCGCTGCGATTTTATCGGCGACCTGCTCTACAGCGTCGGCGTGACCGGCTTCATCTATCCGATCATCGGCCACTGGGCCTGGGGTCCGGATGGATGGCTGGCCAACCTGAACCCGGTCAACTTCCATGACTTCGCCGGATCGACTGTCGTGCACACGATCGGCGGAACGGTGTCGCTGGCCGGCGCAATCGCGCTCGGGCCTCGCCTCGGCCGCGTCTTCAAACGCGACGGCGGTCAGCCGATGAAGCCGCACGATTTGATAATCGGCGCGACCGGCGGTTTGATCCTGTGGTTCGGATGGTACGGATTCAATCCGGGCAGCACGCTGTCCGCGATGGACGCACAAGGCATCGGCCGCGTCTCGTTCAACACGACGATCGCTGCATGCTCGGCGGGTCTCACGTCACTGTTCTACTCTTACTTCAAAGGGCAGAAGTGGGATCTGGCACTGACCGTTAACGGATTCCTGGCCGGTCTCGTCGCTATCACTTGTCCCTGTTACTGGGTCGATCCCGAAGGCGCGTTCCTGCTCGGAATCGGCGCGGGCATCGTGGTGGTCTGGGGTATCGACCTGCTCGAATACCTGCGCATCGACGATCCGATCGGCGCAGTCCCGGTGCATATGATCGCGGGAATTTGGGGCACGCTCTCGCTGGGCTTGTTCGCCGCGGGTAAGTACGGAGCGTCCACCGCGATGGGAGGGGATCCCAGCAGCCCTGTCACTGGTCTCTTCTACGGTGGCGGCTTCGGCGTGCTGAAGGCGCAGGCTATAGGCAGCTTCTCGATGACGATCGCGACCTTCGTATCCTCGATGGCCCTGATGTACGCAGTGAAGTACGCCTTCAGACTGCGCATCCCGACCGAAGGCGAGATCGAAGGACTCGATCTGCACGAGCACGGCTTCCCCGCATACCCCGAATACGTTGTGAATGGCGACGACGGCTGCCCGAAGTCGATCGACGATGTACCAATCGGCAGGCGCACCCTGGCGCGGCCTTCGAAAGCCAAGAAGGTGGCGTAGGAGCTCGCGCGACCTGGAACCGCAGCACGGAGACTTTACGGGAGTCATCCATGCGCATAACCAAACGGGCCGGCCTCAGTCGGAATTCAGCCACCGACTCGGGGCCGGTCCGAGCTTACGACGGTAGGACTCGATAGTGATTAGGGCAGTGAAAGGGTTTCTGAACTATCTCACGCAGCAGCGACTTCGACGCAAGGTGATTGGTGCGCTCGAAGTAAATCGGCGAGCGGGCGTCCGCAACGACGGGCTGTCGCTCAAGCGGATGAGCAACCGGCTCGAGGTTGAATGGCAGGCGCGAGGAATTCATCCGTGGGATCTGGGACTGCCGCCGGAGCGAGAAGCACAGAAGTTCGTCGAGCAGTGCCTGGAGGATGTCGACGCGGCGCTCTCCAGGTTGTTTGAGACGCTGCCGGACACTGATGAAATCGAGCTGCGAGTACTCGACCCGACCTCGGCAGAGCCGATTGTGGCGGGGACGGTTACGCGAGCACAGGCGGTTGCCGCATCGGCGGGCTCCGTCGGGATGAAGCTGAAATCGCTGGGACTGGTGTATCGACTGGCGAATTGGCAATTCGAATCGCTCGGTAACTAAAAATCGGTCCGGAAGTAACCGGATCGACACGACTGATGACTGCCTGATGAGCGGCTGCCTGCCGTTTGTGCAGGTGCATTGCATTTTTCATCCCAGAATATTGGATTTTGCATGGCATCCTTCATGCTCTCCGCTCCTATGCTCCCGCCCGTAACGGGGGCCAACCGTTGCGCACGGCGGACAACCACCTCCGCCGTGAAATCGAAGGAGGCAAAGAATGGCTGAAGAACAGAAAAAGATGGTGCCGACCCTTGGCTTGACCGGAGTCACGGTCAACGCCATGGCGCTCATCGCCCCGGGAGCATTCCTGTGGATAACGTTCGTCGTCCAGGCAGGGTATGCGTACCCGTCTGGCCTTGCGATGTGGGCCGGAATTTTCGCTGCCCTTCTACTCGCATATGCGACCGCGATCTCGTACTCGGAGTTGGCCAAACTCTATCCGGGTGCAGGTAGTTCGTATCTTTTTGCCGAGCAGGCGTTCCTCGGCAAGACGACAGCGTATAAGTTCGCCCGCATCGCGAAATTCACGATCGGGTGGGCATCGCACCTTTACTACTGGGTTTATCCCGGCGTCATGGTCGCGACCATGGGCGTCATGATCGGGTACATCGTGGGTAGCGTCGCGCCCTCGATGATGAACGCGGGCGTACCCGGCCCGGTCTTCATGGCGCTAATCGCGATCATTTTCTCATACGCGGTCGCATGGATCGCCTTCCAGGGCGTGAACGGATCGACTAACGTCAACATCGCGATCAACGCGATCCAAATCGTCGCGCTCCTGTTCTTTGCGGCATTGGCAATCGCATACCGCTTGGGACATCCCGACGGTTCGACGGGAATGGCGCTGGACGGCACCTCGAAGGTGCTGCACTACTCGCTGACCGGCGATACGCCCGCTCATCCGTCCGGGTGGTCAGTAATACTTCCGCACAGCTTCAACTGGATGATGCTGCAGGCGACGATCGCAATCCTGCTGCTCGTCGGTTTCGAATCAGTCACCTCGCTCGGAGAAGAGGCGCTTAACCCGAAGAAGGACATCCCCCGCGCGGTGCTCCTGTCACTCACTATCCAGTGCCTGTTTTGCTACCTGATCGAATACTTCGCGGCAAACTATTTCCTGAACAGTGCCTACAGCCTTGCGGATGCGAAAGGCTCGGCCGCACCAATCGGCGACATGCTGGTGATCCTGGGTAATGCACTCTTGGGCGGGCACGGCGAGGCTTTCATGTTGTTGGAAGCCCTGACGGTTTTCCTCGCGCTGATCGGCACGACGCTGTCATGCATCAACACCGGCGCGCGCGTGACCTACGCGATGGGCCGCGACTCTGAAGTGCCTGAGCATTTCGGCCTGCTGCACGGCGACAACCTTACTCCTCATCGCGCGATCTGGACGCTCGCAACGATCTCGGCGGTCCTCGGCGCGTACGCGGCGCTGTACTTTTTCGCCGGCTCCGCGGCTCCGGATGACAAGACCATCGCCACACTGCCGCATAACTTGTGGTACGCCATCGGTATGAGCAACAACGCGTCGTTGTCAGCACTGCCCAACGGCCTTGCACTGGTGACACTGGTCTCGAACTTCGGCACCTTCGCGCTATACGGACTGACCAATATCGTTGCCATCGTAGCTTTCCGCGAGCATCACGAGTTCAACGGCATAAAGCACATGGTGATACCGGTATTCGGCGCGATCGCGAACTTCGGCTGCATGGCGTTCTACATCATCGGACCGATCGAAGGACTCGGCAGCGTCAAGGAACCGCTGATGGCGGTTGGTATCTCTGTGATTTGGGGAATTTACGGAGCGATTTACTTCGTACGTAATTCGAAGAAGAAGGGTAAAGAGACGATTCTCGTAACCAAGCCGGCTTGATCCCGAGCTAGCCAAGCTTGGCGAATAAATCCCTGGGGCGAACCGCGAGCGATCGCGGTTCGCCCCTTGGCCGTTCCATCAACCTTACTTCAGGTGCGTTAGCTGGGTAGCTTGGCACAAATGGATTCGCCGCCCTCCGCTCCGCCTTCGGTCGAGCAGGCTTTCGAGTTGGCGCTGTTGTCCGACGTCGGCACGACGCGCCCGGACAATGAAGACTCGTGCGGACATTTTATCGAGAGTCCCGACAGCGTGGTGTTCGCCGTTGCCGATGGCGTCGGCGGCTACGAAGGCGGCGAAATCGCCAGCCGGATGGGCGTCGACATACTGCTTCAAGCTTACCGCGAGAGCCCACCGGTTTGGGGAGCGGCCAAGCGGCTCTATCGCGCAATCACCCGCGCCAACATCGAGATTCACGACAAGGCGCTCACCGTGCCGGAGCTGTCCCGCATGGCGACCACGATGACGGCGGTCTCAGTCGAGAAAGGAATCCTGTCGGCGGTGCACATCGGAGATTGCCGGCTGCATCTGATTCGCAGCAGCCAGATTTCGGTTGTGACCAAAGATCACACGATGGTCGCCGGCCAGGTCAGGATGGGCATGATGACTGCGGCCCGCGCAAAGACTCATCCGGAGCGCGGGATGCTGCTGCGCAGTCTTGGACGCGAGTTGATCGCATCGATCGATCGGATCACGCTGCCGCTGATGGAGCGCGACCGGCTGATACTGTGCAGTGACGGGCTCTACAATACCCTCGAGGACAAGGAACTCGAATCGCTTTCGCGCGACGTCGACGCCGAGACGGCCTGCCGCCAACTGATCGATACTGCTAATGCTCGCGGCACCGGTGACAACCTGACGTGCGCGGTTTTCCGAATGACCTCGCACACGGGGCATACGGTGAGGACCGGTGGATGGCGTGAGCGGCTGCGCGGGTTGTTCGGGCGCTGAGGCCTCCAGACGCGCTCGTTCGCTTCCATTGCGCGCGCGGCGGATGCTAACGTCCGCAGACCGCCTTTTCCCCCATGACGGTCTGAAAAATGCGCGAGGTCAGCGTCGGAGAAAACCTCGATCAATACAAATTGACCGAGGTGATTGCGCGCAGCGGAATGGCGTCGATCTTCAAAGCCATCGACCAAATCAGCGGCCAGACCGTCGCAATTAAAGTTCCCTACATGCAGTTCGAAAGCGACGTGGTTTTCTACGGCCGTTTTCAGCGCGAGGAAGAAGTCGGACGCAGGCTCAACCATCCCGGCATCGTCAAAGTCCTCATGCCGAAAAAGAAGAGCCGGATGTACATCGCGATGGAGTACATCGAGGGCGAATCGTTGCGCTCTATCATGCGCACCGAGAACGGTCTGCCCGCGGAACAAGCGCTCGGGCTCGCAATCCAGCTGGCCGAGACGCTTGTGTACATGCATAGCGAAGGCGTCGTGCATCGCGACTTGAAACCGGAGAACGTGCTGGTGACGGCCGACGGTCAAACCAAGGTCATGGACTTCGGAATCGCGCTCGACGAATCCGCGCGCCGCCTGACGTGGTCCGGCCTTTCTTCGACCATCGGTACGCCCGACTACATGGCGCCCGAACAGGTCAGCGGCCGGCGCGGCGACGTCCGCACCGATATCTACGCGCTGGGCACGATCCTCTACGAGATGCTCACCGGCCACCTGCCCTACTCGGGTCCCAACGTTTACAACGTGATGCGCTCGAAGACTGCCGAAGATCCGCAGCCGCCGACCGCGTTCAAGCACGATCTCGATCCTCGCCTCGAGGAAATCGTCCTGCATGCGATCGAGCGCAATCCGCGCGACCGCTATGCGAGCGCGGGACAGATGCTCGAGGATTTGCGCGATCCGTCGCACGTCGTTCCGCAAAACCGCGCGGAGCATCTCCATCCGCGCAGCCTCGCGATGCAGCAATTGCGACGTAGGATCGGTTACGTTGCGTTTTTCACGTCGCTCATCGGTGCTTTCCTGGTCTTGATCTGGCTCGCAAACCGCTACCCGGCGACGAACAATTCTCTGCGCCGGTCATATCGAGGTCAGTCGAGATGATGCCGAGACGATCGCAACTCGGATTGGCCGCCGCTACCGTCGTCGCGCTGGCGCTGTTTTCGTTTCCATTGCTCGCGCGCGCACAGACCGCTGCGTCGTCGCCGCCGCTGGACAACTCGCTCAATCTCGCGTGGCTGCTGGTCGCCGGCTTCCTCGTGATGTTCATGCAGCTCGGCTTCGCGATGCTCGAGACCGGCTTCACGCGCTCCAAGAACGCCGTCAATACGATGGCGATGAACCTCATCATCTATCCCATCGGCGTCATCGGGTTCTGGCTCTGCGGCTACGGCTTCATGATGGGCGGCGTCGCGCACTGGCCCTCGCTCGGCATGGGCGCCATCGGACATCACGAGATCTCGATCACGATCGGTGCGCATTCGTACGGCATCCTCGGCTTCAGCAAGTTCGCACTGCTCAACGTCAGCCGCGATCCTGCCAGCCTCGCGATGTTTCTGTTCACCTTGGTTTTCATGGATACCGCCGCGACCATTCCCACCGGCGCGATGGCCGAGCGATGGAGGTTCAAAGCGTTCTTCATCTACGGCCTGTTCATGTCGATGTTCCTGTATCCGTTGTACGGCAACTGGGTCTGGGGCGGAGGATGGCTCTCGCAGCTCGGCACCAACCTGGGTCTCGGCCACGGCCATCTGGATTTCGCGGGGTCGTCGGTCGTGCACATGACCGGCGGCATCACCGCGCTCGCCGGCGCTTACATGGTCGGCCCGCGCATCGGAAAATTTCGGCGCGACGGCGCAATCGGCGCGCTGCCGGGACACAATCTGCCGATGGCCGTCAGCGGAACTTTGATTCTCGCGTTCGGCTGGTTCGGCTTTAACGCCGGCTCCACGCTGGCCGCATCCGATCCGCGAATCGCGATCATCGCCGTGAACACGATGCTCGCGTCGTCGGCCGGCGCGCTGTCGTCGCTGCTCTACCTGTGGCATCGCTACAACAAACCCGACATCGCGATGGCCTGTAACGGCCTGCTCGGCGGCCTCGTCGCGATCACCGCCCCGTGCGCTTTCGTAACGCCCGCGGCCGCCGTTTTGATCGGCACGATAGCGGGTCTGCTGGTCGTGTGGGCGGTGCTCGAACTGGAGCGCCGCTATCGAATCGACGATCCGGTCGGCGCGATCGCCGTGCACGGCGCGTGCGGAATCTGGGGCGCGCTCGCCCTCGGCCTCTTCGCCGACGGCACCTACGGCGACGGATGGAACGGCGTCGCCGGCCCGGTGACCGGTCTGCTCTACGGCGACGTCGGCCAATTCGTCGCGCAGCTCATCGGCGTCACGGTGAACATCGTGGTCGTGTTCGGCCTCTCGATGCTGTTCTTCAAGGTCATCGAGCGCACGATTGGCAACCGCGTGCTGGTCGAAGTGGAATGGTCGGGACTCGACGCGCTCGAGATGGGCAGCGACGCCTATCCGCACTCGTAGGCGGCGCGAATCCGGCAGATTGCCAAATTTTCCGCGATTTGAAATAGCTCACACATCTGCATTCGCACTTGCGATCAGAATGAGGAGTCATCGCCATGCCTTACAGTGACATTCTCTACGACAAGCGCGACGCAATCGCGACTATCACCATCAATCGCCCGCACGCGATGAACGCCGCCACCATCAAGACCTACGACGAGATGATCGACGCGTTGCGCGACGCCGAGGCCGACGACAGTGTGCGCGTCGTCGTGCTGACGGGAGCGGGCGGCCGCGCGTTCTGCGCGGGTGACGACGTCAAAGAAATTTTTCTCAATCCCGAGTTCCGCGACGCCAAACCCGCCCAGCGCACCCTGGTCGAGGAATGGCGTGAGCATCGCCCCGTCGCGCTCGACTTGCTCGTCACCTATCCGAAGCCCACCATCGCTTCGGTCAATGGCGCCGCCGTCGGCTACGGTTGCGACATCGCGCTGATGTGCGACATGCGCGTCTGCTCCGACCAGGCGCGCTTCGGCGAAGTCTTCATCCGCCGCGGACTGATCCCCGAGGCGGGAGGATTGCTCATACTGCCCCGGCTGGTCGGACTGGCGCGCGCGTACGAACTCATTTTGAGCGGCGACATCATCGACGCCGCCGAAGCCGAGCGAATCGGGATGGTCAACAGAGTCGTCCCGCACGCGCAGCTCGCCGAAGCAACTTTGGCGTTCGCGAAAAAAATCGCAGCGCAAGCGCCGTTAGCACAGCGCCTGGCCAAGGAAGCTCTGCGCGTCGGCCTGAATCTCAACCTGCCATATTTTTTCGACTACCAACGCCACGGCCAACACCTGATGCTCACGTCGAAAGATCATCTCGAAGGCGCGAAGTCCTTCGTAGAAAAGCGCTCGGCCAACTTCAAGGGCGAGTAATTGAGTAGGGAAATCCGTCTCGGTGAAAAGGTCCTGGCGCCTGAGCGAATGCGCCTCCATTCGGCAATCGCTCTCTAAATAAGCAGGCGGTCGTTTCGTTTGCCCTTTTTTTCGTCGGTCCGCACTCTTGCGACCTTAACAAACCTATGTTTTATTATGTATCACCCTTATAAACACTTGACATAGTTTCAATTCCTCACTATGTTCTTCGTCTCCGGACGAGGTTAACCTTATGAAATTCGGTGGGGATTCCCCCGAACTCGATGCTATTGATCTGCAGATTATCGCTCTGCTGCAGGAGCACGGCAGGATTCCGCTCGTCAAACTCGGTGAGCAGGTGGGGCTTTCCGCGCCTTCGGTCAACGAGCGCGTCAAGAAGCTCGAAGACGGCGGCGTCATCATCGGCTATCACGCGACAGTCGACGCGACTCGCCTCGGCAAGGACGTCACCGCGTTTATCGGCGTTTCGATTTCGCATCCGAAAACAATTTCGCTGTTCGAGGAAACCGTCGCCCTCCTCGACGACGTGCTCGAATGCCATCACGTGACCGGTCAGCACACGCTGATGATGAAAGTTAAAACCGAGAACACCACTTCGCTCGAGCGGCTCATCAGCGCGATCCGCTCGATCGAGGGCGTGGCGCGCACGGAGACGATGGTGGTGCTCTCCACTCATGTCGAACGCGGGCTGATCGCGCCGCACACCAACGGCGACTCGCCCGAGCCAAGCAACGGTCGACGCCACCGTCATAGCTCCGTGAAATCTGCACCTCCGGATTCAAGGCGGGTGTCATGATGCATAACTATCGAAGCATTCCAAAAAAACAGGGCCTCTACGATCCTGCCCATGAGCACGACGCGTGCGGCGTCGGCTTCGTCGTCAATATCAAGGGCGAACGATCGCACGACATCGTCGACAAGGGCCTGCAGGTCCTCGCCAACCTGACCCATCGCGGCGCGTGCGGATGCGATCCGCGGACGGGCGACGGTGCGGGAATCCTGCTGCAGATTCCGCACGAGTTTTTCGCGCGCGAAGCTGCCAGGCTCGGTTTCCAGCTGCCCGCCGCGGGCGAGTACGGCGTCGGCCAGGTTTTTCTGCCGCTCGACACCGTCAAGCGCAGAGAGTGCGAAGAAGCATTCGAACGAATCGTGAATGAAGAAGGCCAGAGCATCCTCGGATGGCGCGAGGTGCCCGTCGTCGAATCCGCGTGCGGCGATATCGCGCGCCGCGGAATGCCTGCGGTCCGCCAGGTCTTCATCGCGCGCGGCCCCGGCCTGGCCGATGCCGAAGCGCTCGAGCGCAAGCTCTACGTGATTCGCAAGCGCGCCACCACCGCGGCGGAAAATCTCGGCCTGTTCGATCCCGAGCTATTTTATTTCTGCAGCCTCTCCGCGCTGACCATCGTGTACAAAGGTCAGTTGATCTCGACCCAGCTGCCCGAGTTCTTCCCCGACTTGCTCGACCCCTCATTCAAGAGCGCGCTCGCGATGGTCCATCAGCGGTTCTCGACCAACACGTTTCCCAGCTGGGACCGCGCGCATCCGTATCGCTTCATGTCGCATAACGGCGAGATCAACACGCTGCGCGGCAACATCAACTGGATGCATGCGCGCGAGAAGATGTTCTCATCGCCGCTGTTCGGCGACGACATCAAGAAGCTGCTGCCGATCGTCGAGCCCAACGGCAGCGACTCCGCGATGTTCGACAATTGTCTCGAGCTGCTGATTCGCACCGGCCGTTCGCTGCCGCACTCCGTGATGATGATGATTCCGGAAGCGTGGCAGAACGACGCGCAGATGAGCGACAGCAAGCGCGCCTTCTACCATTTCCATTCCTGCATGATGGAGCCGTGGGACGGTCCCGCGTCGATCGCGTTCACCGACGGCATCAGGATCGGTGCGGTGCTCGATCGCAACGGCCTGCGTCCCTCACGTTACACGGTGACCAAGGACGGCTTGGTCGTGATGGCGTCCGAGACGGGCGTGCTCGAGATCGCGCCGGAGAACGTCGCGCAACACGGCCGCCTGCAGCCGGGCAAGATGTTTCTCATCGATACCGCGCTCGGACGAATCGTTCAGGACGAAGAGATCAAGCAGTCGATGGCGGCGCGACAGCCGTATCGCGAGTGGCTCGATCGCACTCTCGTCTCGCTCGAGTCTTTGCCCGAAGCGAGTGGCGCGCCGGCGGTCGAATGCTTCGAAGCCGACGAGCTGCTCAAGCAGCAGCAATCGTTCGGCTACACCATTGAGGATCTCAAAATGATCCTCGCGCCGATGGCGACCAATGGACAGGAGCCGGTCGGCTCGATGGGCACCGACACTCCGCTTGCGGTGCTGTCGAACAAACGGCAGTCGCTCTACAACTACTTCAAGCAGTTGTTCGCGCAGGTCACGAATCCGCCGATCGATCCGATTCGCGAAGAGCTGGTGACCTCGACCGAAACGACTATTGGCGCCGAGGACAACCTGTTCGAAGAATCTGACCGTCACTGCCGCCAGCTTCAACTCAAGCAGCCGATTCTCACCAATGAGGAACTCGAACGGATCAAACGGCTGAACACAGACGGCCTGCGCACAATTACACTGACGACTCTTTATCGCGTCGCGGATGGTGAAACCGGTCTGCGCGCCGCGCTCGACGCGCTGTGCAAAGGTGCGTCCGCCGCGATCGAATCCGGCTACACGATAATCGTGCTTTCAGATCGCGGCGTGAACGCCGAATACGCCGCCATCCCCGCGCTGCTCGCGACGAGCGCCGTGCATCATCATTTGATTCGCGAAGGGACGCGCACGCGCGCCGGCCTCGTCGTCGAGTCGGGCGAGCCGCGCGAGGCGATGCATTTTTGCTTGCTCGTCGGCTACGGTGCGGCCGCGGTCAATCCGTATCTCGCGTACGCGACGATGGCCGGGATGATTAGCGACGGCCAGCTGCGCGACATCGACGAAGACACCGCGGTTCACAACTTCGTCAAGGCCATCGGCAAGAGCATCACGAAAGTCGCGTCCAAGATGGGTATCTCGACCACGCAGAGCTACCGCGGCGCGCAGATCTTCGAGGCGATTGGCCTGGCGCAGGACGTAATCGATCAGTACTTCTCGTGGACGCCGTCGCGCGTGGGCGGTATCGGCCTCGACGCGATCGCGCGCGAGACCGCCGAGCGTCACACCTATGCGTTCAAGGTGGCGGTGAATCTCGACGGCAATCTCGACGTCGGCGGCGTGTACCAATGGCGCCGCGCCGGCGAGTTCCACATGTACAACCCGAACACGATCGCGCGGCTGCAGCATTCGGTGCGCTCCGGAAATTTCCGCCTGTTCAAGGAATACACGAGGGCGGTTGACGAGCAGAGCCGCTCGCTCGCCACGCTGCGCTCGCTGCTGAAATTCAATTCGAATCGGCCGTCGATACCGCTTGATGAAGTCGAGCCGTCTACCGAAATCGTCAAGCGCTTCAAGACCGGCGCGATGTCCTTCGGATCGATCGGCAAGGAAGCGCACGAAAATCTCGCCATCGCGATGAACCGGATCGGCGGCAAGAGCAACACCGGCGAAGGCGGCGAGGATCCTGCGCGCTTCGTGCGCGATGCGAACGGCGACTTCCGCCGCAGCGCGATCAAGCAGGTTGCGTCGGCGCGCTTCGGCGTCACCAGTCATTACCTCGTCAACGCCGACGAACTCCAGATCAAGATGGCGCAGGGCGCCAAGCCGGGCGAAGGCGGCCAGCTTCCCGGCCACAAGGTCGACGATTTCATCGCGAAGATTCGCTACTCGACGCCCGGCGTGGGACTGATTTCCCCGCCGCCGCATCACGACATCTATTCGATCGAAGATCTCGCGCAGCTGATCCACGATCTCAAGAACTCCAACAATCGCGCGCGCATCAGCGTCAAGCTCGTCGCCGAGGTCGGCGTCGGCACCATCGCCGCCGGCGTCGCCAAGGCCAAAGCCGACGTCGTCCTGATAAGCGGCTACGACGGCGGCACCGGCGCGTCTCCGCTGCAATCGATCAAGCACGCCGGAATTCCGTGGGAGATGGGACTCGCCGAAACGCAGCAAACCCTGGTCATGAATGGTCTGCGCGGTCGCATCAACGTCGAGACCGACGGCCAGCTCAAGACCGGCCGCGACGTCGCTGTCGCCGCTCTGCTCGGCGCCGAGGAATTCGGTTTCGCCAGCGCCGCACTGGTGGCATCCGGATGCATCATGATGCGCGTCTGCCATCTCAACACCTGCCCAGTCGGCATCGCGACGCAAGATCCTGTGCTGCGCGCGAAGTTTGCCGGCAAGCCCGAGCACGTCGTGAACTTCATGATGTTCATCGCGGACGAACTGCGCGAATACATGGCGCAGTTGGGCTTCCGCACCGTTGCCGAAATGGTCGGCCACGTCGAATGCCTCGACGGCAACGAAGCGATCGCGCATTGGAAGGCGCGCAACGTCGACCTCGCGAACATCCTTCGACGTCCCGATGTCGGCCCCGACGAACCGCTGCATTGCGTCGAGTTGCAGGATCACGGCCTCGACAAAGCGCTCGACAATCAGATCATCGAGCTCGCAAAGGACGCGCTCGAGCATCGCGAGCAGGTCGAGATTCATCTTCCGATTCGCAATGTGAACCGCACCGTCAGCACGATGCTCTCCGCCGAAGTGTCGCGCCGATTCGGCGCCGAAGGCCTGCCGCCCTACACGATTCAGCTTCATCTGAAAGGTTCGGCCGGCCAGAGTTTTGGTGCATGGCTGGCGCCCGGAGTCGCGCTCCATCTCGAAGGCGACGCCAACGACTACTGCGCCAAGGGCTTGTCGGGCGGCTTCATCTCAGTTCGTCCGCCGAAAGAATCGACCTTCAAAGCCGAGGACAACATTATTGTCGGCAACGTCGCACTCTACGGCGCGACTGGCGGCGAAGCATTCTTCCGCGGCGTCGCCGGCGAACGCTTCGCCGTGCGCAACAGCGGCGCCCACGCGGTCGTCGAAGGAGTCGGCGACCACGGCTGCGAATACATGACGCGCGGACTGGTGGTGGTGCTCGGCAAGACCGGCCGCAACTTCGCCGCCGGCATGAGCGGCGGCGTGGCTTACGTGCTCGACGAAGATGGCTCGTTCGCCTCCCGCTGCAATCCCGGAATGGTCGAGCTAGGTCCGGTCAACAACAACGATGAGCTGAAGCAGTTGCACGCGCTGATCGTGCGGCATCAACAATACACCGACAGCGCGGTCGCGCGGCGAATCCTCGACAAGTGGGACGACAACGTCAAGAAGTTTGTCAAAGTATTGCCGACTGAGTATCGGATGGTGCTTGAACGGCAGCATCTCAATATGAATTCCGACCTCGCGCGGCTGGCCGCAGTTTAGTCGAGTGAGTAATCGACTGACTAGTCGACTTACTAATCAGAATTGAGCTGAGTTGGAAGAAAAGGATTTCGATGGGTAAGATCACGGGCTTCATGGAGATCAATCGCGAGACTCCTTCACGGCGTCCGGTCGGGGAACGCCTGAAGGATTGGCGCGAATTCGATCTCAAGATGCCCGAGGACAAGCTGCGCGCGCAGGGCGCCCGCTGCATGGATTGCGGTATCCCCTTCTGCCACAAGGGCTGCCCGCTCGGGAACATCATACCCGACTGGAACGATCTCATTTATCGCGGCCGGTGGCGCGAGGCGATCGACCGGTTGCATGCGACCAACAATTTTCCGGAGTTCACCGGCAGAATCTGTCCCGCGCCGTGTGAAGAAGCCTGTGTCCTGAACATCAACAATGACCCCGTCACGATCAAGCTGATCGAGAAGAACATCATCGATCACGCATGGGCGGAAAAATGGATTGCACCGCTGCCGCCCGCGCAGAAGTCCGGCAAGCGCGTCGCAGTCGTGGGCTCGGGACCGGCGGGGCTCGCGTGCGCGCAGCAACTCACGCGCGCAGGCCATTCGGTGACGCTCTACGAACGCTCGGACCGCGTCGGCGGGTTGCTCACTTACGGCATTCCCGACTTCAAGCTGGAAAAGTGGATCGTCAATCGGCGCGTCGAGCAGATGAAAGCCGAGGGCCTCGAGATTGTCACTAACTGCCGGGTCGGCATCGACCTCCACGCCGACGAGATGCGCTCGAAGTACGATGCAATTGTGCTGACGATGGGCGCGACCAAGCCACGCGATCTGCCGATCCCTGGACGCGAGCTCAAGGGTATCCATTTCGCCATGGATTTCCTGCCGCAACAGAACAAGCGCAACTTTGGCGACGCGCTCGATCCGGCTGCCGAGATCACTGCCAACGGCAAACGCGTAGTGATTCTCGGCGGCGGCGATACGGGCTCGGATTGCCTCGGCACCTCGAATCGCCAGGGTGCGATCGTCGTCCATCAGTTCGAGCTGCTGCCGATGCCGCCGGAAAAGCGCACCGACGAAATGCCGTGGCCCGACTGGCCGATGATCATGCGCACTTCGAGCTCGCACGAGGAAGGCGTGCAGCGCGACTGGAGCGTGAACACGAGCAGGTTCTCCGGCGAAAACGGCGCGGTAAAAAAACTTCACGGCCTCCGGCTCAACTGGAAGCGAGACAACGGCCGCATGGTGATGGAGCAAATTCCAGGAACCGATTTCGAAATCGAATGCGACCTGGTGCTGCTCGCGCTGGGATTTCTCGGCCCCGAGCCCGACGGAATAATCTCGGAGCTTGGCCTGAAGCTCGACCCGCGTAGCAACGTGCAGTGCGAGAATTACATGTCGAGCTTACCGGGAGTTTTCGCCGCGGGCGACACGCGTCGCGGACAGTCGCTGGTGGTGTGGGCAATCTGGGAAGGCCGCGAAGCGGCGCGCGCAGTCGACGCCTACCTGATGGGCGAGACGTTCCTTCCGTCCAGTCCTGAACTCTGACGATGATTCGTCTGTACGACTATCTTCCTTCGGGCAACGGCTACAAGGTTCGCCTGCTCCTGACGCAGCTTGCGATTCCGTTCGAGCGGGTTGAACTCGACATCATCAAGGGTGAGACGCGCACGCCGGAGTTTCTCCGCAAATTTCCGAACGGCAGAATTCCCGCCGTCGAAATCGAGGATGGAAAGCTGCTGTTCGAGTCGAACGCGATCATCGCATACCTGGCCGAGGGTACGCCGTTCATGCCGGTTGATCGCTTTCAACGCGCGCAGGTTTTACAGTGGCTCTTCTTCGAGCAGTACAGCCACGAACCGTATATCGCAAGCGTTCGTTACCTGTTGATTCATCCCGAGGTGAAGGATCCTCGGCGCAGCATTGTCGATAGCCTGATGCGACCGCGCGGATACGACGCGCTCGCCGTGATGGAAGAGCACCTCAAATCGCGTGAGTGGTTCGTCGGCGACCGCTACTCAATCGCCGACATCGCGCTCTATGCCTACACCCACGTTGCCGATGAAGGCGGTTTCGATCTGTCGAACTATCCCGCGATTCGCGCCTGGCTTGAGCGCGTGAAATGGCAGCCGCGGCACATTCCGATCACCCGCGGCTGAGTCTCAGCGGCGCTGGCCCATCGCGTCGAGCTTGCGAATCACCCAATCGATTCGATCCTCGCCCCAGAACGGCTCGCCGTCCAAGATGAAGGTCGGCACCCCGAAGATTTTGTCGCGATCGGCCTCGGCGAAACATGCATCCAGATCGGCCCGCGCATCGATGTCGGCATAGCGAATAAATTCGGCGGCATCGAGACCGAGTTCGGCAATGATCGTTGAAATTTCAGCGCGGTTTTCCACATCGAGTTGCTGTTTCCAGAATCGGTCGAACACGCGATCCGAATAATCCCGGAACTTTCGATTCTGCGCGGCGTAGAGGCCGCCGTAGAACGCCAGGCGCGCGCTGAAAATCTTCGTCGGCGGATATATGACGAGCCCGCGCTCCTTCGCGATTCGGCGCGCGTCGATGTACAAGTATCGAACCTTGCGCCGATCGGCATCCACACGATCGAGCGGGCCGTAAACTTTTCGGATGTTCACACCGTATGGAATGAAGCGCACGCGCACATTGTGAGATTGCTCGAGGTCGTAGGCGGGCTGCATCGCGAGGTACGAGTAGGGACTCGTGTACGCGAAGTACAGTTTGATTTCGTAAGCGGTCACCGCGACGCCAGTGCGAGGAAGTCG
>Ga0210391_10001895_pt1 | contig 18578 bp, 15 predicted proteins | sample IncBWC12OmetaG_FD_160573 | JGI IMG/M metagenome (GOLD analysis project Ga0210391, IMG submission 160573) | Forest soil microbial communities from Barre Woods Harvard Forest LTER site, Petersham, Massachusetts, United States - Inc-BW-C-12-O ... | reverse complement strand
GCCAAAGACCCAAAGCCTGGGCCAGCCCCGTCGGGTGGACCGTTGAAGCTGTATAACGAAGTATGCTTCCAGGAGGAGCCGCTGGGTGAAAGCCGATAGACAGTTCCATTACCGTCGCTCCCACCGAGATACGTCGTGCCATAGAGGTTTCCCTTTGCGAGGACTGGCCCTGCATAAGGATTCGCCCCATCGTTGCCTATGCCCGTGAAGTTGTAGATGACCCTGTAGGTTTGCGAATGTGCCGGTTGAGACACGGTAGCAAGAAACAAAAATACGGCTATAAGAGTGAAAGGAACCCCGGTAGTGCGACGCGTCAAAGCGCGGCAGTCAACTTCACGTTGCGACATTTAACCCCCTCTTTCGTCTGCACAGCTTGGTGTTGGGCCAAAACGACGTCGTACATTATGCACTATGTGCATTCGCAATGCTTGCGATTACTCGCAAGAAGGCGAACAGCTGCTAGCTCGTCCGACCTTGGCCTGGCTGAGCGGACGGGTCTGGGTGAACGCGGCCCTACGCGATTACGCGCCCGGACTCTGCTGCCAGCACGATCTTGGCGTGGAATAACGTGCCCGCGACTCGGGTGGCAATGGCGATCAGTTCCCTTTGTCCGGCGAAGACTTTTACCATCTTGGCTTGGGAAAGCTCGGGTAAGTTCACCGGACGTCCGGTGCGGATGCGGGCGGCCATTTCTTCGTTTGCGGTGACGGACGGAAATTGCGGAAGAAGTTTTCTGGGATGAATGAAGATGTATTCGTCCGAACCGGTTTTCACGGCGGCGTCCAGTTCTTCTAATGTATGGGCGTCCGCCAAATCGAATTCGCCGACTGAGGTTCGGCGCAATGATGCCAGATGAGCGCCGCAGCTGATTAGTTGACCCATATCGTGGGCTATGGAGCGCATGTAGGTTCCGGAGGCGACGCGAGCACGGAAAGAGGCCACGGACCCTTGCTGGACGAGGGCGTCCGGGCCTACGTGGGCACCGATGGCCGTAATCTCGAATTCTTTAACCTCTACTTGAACTGGCCTTAGCGTCACCTCGGCATGTTTGCGAGCCAGCTTGTACGCGGGTACGCCCTTAATTTTCTTCGCAGAAAATGGCGGCGGTGTCTGCTCGATCCTGCCTCGGAACCGGCTGGCTAGTTCGCGCAACTGCTCCAGCGACAGCACAACCTCCTGGGCCGGGCTCGTCGGTTCGCCTTCGGCGTCGTAGGTGTCGGTGGCAAATCCGAAGCGGATGGTGCCCTCGTAGGTTTTCTCAGACGAGGTATAGAACTGCGCCAGGCGGGTCAGGCTGCCAACTACCAACGGCAGCACTCCGGTGGCGAGCGGATCGAGAGTACCGAGGTGTCCTACGGAGCGCTCTTGCAGGATGCGACGAACGCGGTTGACAACGTCGTGGGAGGTGAGGCCGGCGGGTTTATCGATGATAAGGATAGCGTTCATACGCGGCAATTACGGGCACTCATCAGGCGAGTTTATAATAACGTTTGCATGAGAAATCCGGTCGTTCTGCGTTTTCTTTCGATCGTCATATTCGCGCCACTGCTACTGCTCATCGTGCCAGTGGTTGGGGCATCACCGTCGTCTTACAACTCCGGTCCTTTGGTCGTTGGCAAAAACAGCCACGTGGTGGTCATGGAATACGAGGCCTGGTTCGGCCCGAAGGCGGCCACATTTCAAGGCAGCGCGGCCATGCCGCTATTGCAATCCAAAGATATGAAACCGGTCGGAGGTGGGTACGACAGTGCGGATCCCGCGGTTATCAAACAGCACGTCGCCTGGATGGAATTTATGGGGATCGACGCGGCCACCAGCGAAGTTACCAATAATGTGAGCTGCATCTTCAACAGCGAGTGGTTCGTTAAGAAATACGTGAAAAACTGCACTCCTTCTTTCCGCCTTGCGAACCAAATCATTCGTGACAATACCGGCAATCTTTATCCGGCGTGGACGAAGCTGGGAACGCGACTGGGCCTGATTCCTTTGCTGGGTGGCATCGACGAGAACGTTCTGTTCAAGGATATTGACGGCAAGACTGCTTTCGAAAAGGAGGGGGAGTATTTTGGGGCGCTGCTGGAGAAGTACCCGGAACGCGCAGTAATTTACGAAGGCAAGCCGCTGATGGTGATCTTTCTCGGGGCGGCACAGGATCCGAACCCGGCCGATCATCCCTTGTGGTACAAGCTGAGGGAATTTCTAAAGAAGCATCCGGAGCTGAGTTCGAAATACACGTTCAAAATGATGGCGGGATATCTCGACAGCCAACCGGCGCTGTGGGCTACGCAAGGTAAGCCCGACGGCCCGATAAAAATCAATCCGGAGTATGGGTTTTGGAGTTGGGTTGACCGACTCAATATTTCCTGCCCATCTCAATTCTGTCCTTACTATCCCTCGTACAACCAGGTTGGCTCGAGAGCGGAGAACTTCGCCGCCTCAATCGCAACCGCGGGGCAAGACGGGTGGGGATGTCCTCTTGGTCCGAACTTGCCGCCGTACTGTCCCGATGATGCGTTGCGCTTCGGAGAGAACGAAAACTACGAGACATTTGATTCTTTCATGGGGTATGCGGGGCAGCTTCAGCCTATCTTTCTGTGGATTCACCAGTTCAACGAATTCACGCTGCCGGATGAGGGATTCGACGCTAACACGAACGACGATATCGAACCTGCGAATTTATGGGGTAGCGGAGACCTGCAGATTGTCAAGCATCAGATCTCGATCTACCGTCGCGCGACTGGCGCTGGCCACGATTGATCCAAGTGGGTTGACAAGCTGGCAGATCGCCCGATTTTCCTAATCTTTCATGATTCCCATTCGCGACGACACGCCCCGGTTCAGCACACCATTCGTTACGTACTTCATTATCGCGCTGAACACAGTGGTCTTTTTGTTTGAATTGTCGGTGGGCGGACAGAGCCACCGCGCCCTGAACAGCGTGATGTATCACTTCGGCGTTGTGCCTCTTCATTTTCAACGAGCGCTGATGGCGGGTTCGGGTACGTCGTTGCCGGCGTCATTTCTTCCGCTGCTGACGTCGATGTTTTTGCATGCCTCGTGGCTGCACCTCATCGGTAACATGTGGTTCCTCTGGATTTTCGGCGACAACATCGAAGATTATCTTGGACACTTTACCTACCTACTTTTTTACCTGGTCAGCGGCTTTGCCGCGGCGGTGGCCCATATTCTGCTGAATGCAGGCTCGAATGTGCCCAGCGTGGGAGCGAGTGGGGCGATTGCGGGCGTAATGGGCGCGTACTTCGTGCTTTATCCGCGCGCTCACGTGCTGATGTGGTTCCCGCCGATTTTCTTCTTCCATCTGCCCGCATGGCTGGTGCTGGGATACTGGTTCTTCATGCAATTCCTAAGCGGTGCTGCGACCTCGATTGTCGAGACCAGCGAAAGTGGTGGAATTGCGTTCTGGGCGCATGTGGGAGGCTTTTTGGCTGGGATTGTGTTGATTAAAGTCTTGCCAGAACGGCCCCAACGTTACCGCTATGCGGCTTGGTAGTTTCTAGTTTGCGTGCCGTTATAATGTTGGTGTGAGTACTCCCTCAGTTCAGCAGGTTGCGTCCGCGGAGTTCCCTACCCGGTGGGGTAAGTTCCGCATCTTCGGCTTTCGGGGCGAGTTTGGCGAAGGCACGAATTCGCCGGAAGGCGGCTTGCGCAGGGAAGAAGCAGTCGCTCTGGTGATGGGCGACATCCATTCGGCGCCCCCGCTAGTTCGCATTCATTCGCAATGCTTGACGGGAGATGTTTTCGGATCGCTACGCTGCGACTGCCGTCAGCAATTGGAGATGGCGCTGGCCATGATCGCCGAGCAAGGCGCTGGCGTGCTGATCTACGAACAGCAGGAGGGACGGGGCATTGGCCTAATGCCCAAGTTGCAGGCGTATGAACTGCAGGATGCTGGGCTGGATACGGTCGAAGCCAATGAACGGCTTGGATTCGAAGCTGATCTCCGGGCGTTCGAACTGCCGGCGGGAATCCTAAAGGCGCTAGGCGTGTCCCAGGTGCGGCTATTGTCGAATAATCCCGACAAAGTTGCGGCGCTGGAACGCGGTGGAATCGAAGTAGTGGAGCGCGTACCGTGTGAAGTGACCCCGAGCAGCCATGCTGAAGAGTACCTGAAGACCAAGAAAGAAAAGATGGGCCACCTGTTTGGTTCTCGCTGACTAGTTATTTGCGGCGAGCACCGCGCGTTTGGTGAAGACTCGAATCATTTCCCGGCGGTACTCCGGCGTCAATGCGGATGTGGTCAAGGGCTTCGCAGTTTTCGCCGCGAGGTTACCCACCGCTTCGGCGAGCGCTTCATCGATAATCGTTCCGGCAAGCAATTCGCTCGCCCCCTTCACCAGCAGCGGCGAGGGATTGACCGCTGTGACCGCTACTCGTGCGTCGGTGACGTGGCCGTTTGAACGCTTCATCACCACGGCGACTCCAGCCAGCGGATAATCGATTGATCCTCGAACCCGAAGCTTCCGATACACGCCGCGATAGTCCCCCGACGATTCGGGCAGAAACACTCGCGTTACGAGTTCATTTGGCTGCAACTTGCGATAGGCAATGCCGTCGTTTGTGTAGAAATCGCGAAGTGGGAGACGCCGCAATCCGGACGGACTAGCGATTTCGATTTCTGCGTTCAGGCATAGAAGCGCAGGAGGCGTATCGCCGGAGAACACCGCCCAGCATTTGCTTCCGCCGGGAGCCACGTGGCAGAGGTCTCCGTCTTTCTTGATGCAGAAGCCGCAGCCTTTGCGCCAGGTAAGCGACTGGTTGTACCAGAGGCAGCGCGTGTCGAGGCAAATGTTTCCGCCGATCGTGCCCATATTGCGCAGGAGAGGGGATGCGACGGTCGCAGCAGCTTCGGTTAACACCGGATAGCGTTTCCGGAGCAGGCTGGAATGCTCGATGGTCGTCAGCGAAGTCAGAGCACCGATCTCGACGCCACTTCCCTGCTGGCGAATGCCCTTCAGTTCCGCGATATGGTGGATATCGAGCACGTACTGTGGCTCGAAGAGTTTTTGCCGCATCGACGGAATGAGATCCGTGCCTCCAGCAACGATTCGGACGTCGTGTGGGCTACCCTGCGCGTCGCTGTGCTTTGCCAGCAGCGACAATGCTTCATCCAGCGTATGCGGTCGCAGCAATTTGAACTGCGGCAGGCTCAATCGTCACCTCCAGCTTGCGCGGGCGTTTCACGACGAGAGGGATCGAGTAGATGGCGCTTGGGTCCTTTGCCGCGATACCAGAGGGAGCCGCCATGCTCGCGAAATGTTTTTGGTGAGGTAGGATCGACGCCTTCAGTGAGGTTGATGTACTTCGCATTTTTCTTTGCGCGCAGAGCTGCGAGTACACGCTCCGGCGTAAACGGAGACTCGTGCAGGCGGACTCCGACGGCGTCATAGATTGCGTTGGCAATTGCCGGGATGGTTGCCGCCAGTGAGCCTTCGCTGCACTCCTTCGCGCCGAACGGGCCTTCGGGGTCGATGCTTTCCACGATGATCGGTTCTATCTCTGGAGATTCAACCGACGAAGGGCTGCGATATTCGAGCATGCCCGGATTCATCAGCATGCCATCTTTCCAAACCATTTCTTCCGTGAGCGCTTGGCCCATGCCCATCCACACGGAGCCGATGATTTGGCCTTCAACCGAAACTGGATTGAGTGCGCGGCCACAGTCATGGGCCGCCCAGACTTTGTGGACAGTCACTTCGCCGGTGTCTTCGTCTACGCTTACCTCAGCGACTTGGGCGGAGTAGGAGTACGCCGGCGAAGGGCCGACGCCTGCTCCTTTGTGTTTGCCGCCACGCGCATCAGGAGGTGGTGCGTAGGAACCGGTCCCCGTGAGAGCGCCGTGGAAATCGATGGCGGCGACGACCGCTTCTTCGAAGGTCATCCAATCTTTCGGACCTTCTTCTTTGCGCTTTTGCTGTAAGGAACCGCGCAGGATTTGTCCTTCGACGCGGCCACTGACGGAGGCTCCAGACTGGGTGACATCGTCGTCTGCGGTTTTCGAAACCGTCGGCGGAGCGCTTCCCTGCTTGTAAACGACGTCGTCCCGAAAAATCAGATCTTCCGGCGTGCAATTCATTTTGCGAGCTGCTGCCAGGGCAATTCGCTTCTTGACGTCGGTCGCGGCGCGCAGCGTGGCATTGCCCGCCATAAAAGTTACGCGGCTGGAATAGGAGCCGATATCGATTGGGGTGAGGTCGGTATCGGCGGCGATGATCCTGATCCGTCCGAGGGTACAGCCCAGTACTTCAGCGGCGATCTGAGCAGTCATGGTGTCTGAGCCCTGGCCGATTTCGGAGGCTCCGGTGTACACGACAACTCCGCCGTCGCGATCAATCTTGATGTTTACCGTGGAATGGGGCATGTCAGAGCGGATAATTGAGTTCGCCGCGCCGCTTACGTAGTGGCTGCAGGCCACGCCCAGGCCGCGGCCCTTGGGCATTTTACCCTTGCGTTGTTTCCATCCCGAGCGTTCGACAGTTTTTTCGATACACTCGGGCAGTCCGTAACTTTGCACGCGCAGGCCATTCACCGTGATGCAAGGTGCACGGAGCAGATTGCGTTGTCGAATCTCCGCAGAATCCATCCCGATCTTGGCGGCTAGTTCATCCAATTGCGATTCGAAAGCGAAACGGACGTTTACCGTTCCGTGACCGCGCATCGCGCCGCAGACCGGCTTGTTGGTCAGGACGCGATAGCCGTCGTATTGAATGTTGGGGATCTCGTAGAGCGCGCCCAGCAAGGCGCCGGAATAAAGGATGGTCACGACGCCGTAGGAGCAATAGGCGCCGCCATCCTGAACGACGCGTGCTTTGACAGCGGTAATGCTGCCGTCGTTCTTGATTCCAGTCTTCAGATCGATAATGGTGCGCGGGCGTCCGCGATGCGCCCAGAAGACCTCCTCGCGCGTGTAAGTAATCTTCACCGGGGCGAGCGCTTTTCGTGCTGCAATGGCAGCGATAATTTCTAGTGGAATAACTTCGCTTTTTCCGCCGAATCCTCCACCCACCAACGGCTTGATGACGCGAATCTGCGCCATCGGCATTTCGAGCACCAGCGACAGCTTGTGTTGCAGATAATAAGGAACCTGAGTTGAGGACTGAACCGTCAGGCGGCCGCGGTTGCCAGTGTGCGGATCGATCTCGAACGCAGCCAAGGTCGAGTGCGGCTCCATGGCCGCATGGGTGACTTCGTTGGCGATGAAGCGGGCCTCGGCTATCTGGTCGGCCTCGGCAAAACCTTTTTCAGGATCACCGAATACATGGTGATAATCCTTTTCGAGGTTGTGCGGCTTGTTGTCGTGGATGAGGTTGGTCTCAGCCTTCATCGAATCTTCAGGATCAAAGTAGGCGGGCAAGAGCTCATATTCGACATCGATCAGTTCCAGCGCTTGATCTGCCGTTGCTTCATCGACTGCGGCGACACAAGCAACGTTGTCGCCGACGTAGCGGACTTTGTCGAGAGCGAGCGCGTACTCGTCGTGGCCGACCGGAAGAATGCCGTACGGATTGGGCGCATCTTTGCCGATGACCACCGTTACAACGCCTTCGAGTTTCTCGGCGCGGCTGGTGTCAATGCGCTTGATGCTGGCGTGCGGGTAAGGCGAATGCAGAATTCTGCCAATGAGCATCCCGGGCAGACTGAGGTCGTCGGTGTATTTGCCCGCGCCGGTAGTCTTGCCGGCGGCGTCAACCATGGCCGTGGGTTTGCCGATTATTGAAAAGCCGTTGGAGCTTGTCATTTCGCTGCCGCCATTCCTTTTTGTTCCGCATCGATCGCGGCTTTGATGGCTTGGTACATCTGGCTGTAGCCGGTGCAACGGCAGAGGTTTCCGCTTAGTGCGCCGCGAATATCCTGCTCTGTCGGTTCGGGATTTTCCGTCAGAAGATGTTTGACGGTCATGATGAATCCCGGAGTGCAATAGCCGCACTGGGCTCCGCCCCAGTCGCCATAGGCTTTCTGAATGGCGGCCAGGCTTCCGTGCTCGCTTACTCCCTCGACCGTTGTGATTTCCTGTCCCTCGCAACTCGCACCTAGTAGAGTGCACGACATCATCGGAATGCCGTCCACCAGAACGGTGCAGGCGCCGCAGGAGGAATCGTCACAGCCGCGCTTGGATCCGGTAAGGTCCAGATCCTGACGCAACACGTCGAGCAGCAGCTTACTGGGTTCACACGCCAGTTCATGCGAGCGACCGTTGACGCGGAGTTCTATGAGTTCTTTTTTCATGAAGTAGCTTTTGGCTCTTGGCGGTTACTCAATCCTCAATGCAACGGGCTAGGGCCAAGAGCTGTTTTCAATACCCAAAATCGGTTTGCGCGGCATACGCGTGCTGTTTCACGCCTAAGTCGTCCACTCGACACGCGCCCAGTTGATTCATATACGCGCGCCGATCTGCCGTGCTGTATACCCAGCGATCTAGCCATGCGTAGCTTTCGGCTTTGTTCCTGGTCTGCTCGTGGTATTGGCGAAAGAATGCATCATCGCGCTTGTAATATCCCTGCACTGGCGAAGGGTGCGCACCGTATCGACACTCGACCACGGCGTTTACGAGAAAGCCGGGAATCACGGTGCGATTGGGATCGCTTGCAATTACTTCGGGTTCGACGATCTCCTCGGCAACTACGATCACGCGTTTGGCGGCCCGAACGCCTTCGATCATCACTCCGAAATTGCCCCAGCAGTGCGCGTTGCCTTCGCGATCGGCCCGCTGTACGTGGACGATCGTGACATCGGGATTCAGCGCGCGCACGGCGTGCAACGATTCCTTCGGCTCGAACGGAGAAAAGACTTGATAAAAGAAATGATTGCCCTTTGCGACGTCGCTGCCGAGCGCTGTCCGCGTAGGAATAAACGGCACGCCCATGGCGCCGGCTTGTAGAGCGAGGGCTACGGTAAAATTCGTCATGTTGACTATCTTTAAGCCATCGTGCTCGACGCCGCGGCGGAAGTTATAGGCTGATCCCATCATCACGTTTCCGACCCATGCGGCGATAACCTGCTCGGCGCAGCCAGCCGCGATGATCTGGTCAAAAAGAATGTCAGAGATCGGTCCGATCAGCGTGAGGCCACGTTTCTTCTGCCGAATGATTTCGTGTCCCGCAGCGAACGGAATCATTTGCTCCATCTGCAGGCCGAGCGCAACCGAGGCACCGTCCGGCACCAAATCGGCAACCACCTCTCGCATTGTGTGGAGTTTTGACATGCCTCTATTTGCTTTTCCAGACTGACGGCCGCTTCTCGAGAAATGCGTTGATTCCTTCCTGCGCGTCGTCCGTTTTCATCAATTCGTCAAAGTAAATCTTCTCGGCGCGGGCGAGGCCTTTGTCGAAATGGATCGAATCCCAGGCGTAGATCGCTTTCTTGGTGATGGCCAGCGCCGCCGGGCTGAGTTGCGAGAGGCGGTGAACGGCCTCGTGCACGACGTGGTCAAGATCGACTTCAGGTACAACGGAATTCACCAGTCCGATGCTCGCCGCTTCCTTGCCCGTGATGCTGCGTCCGGTGAGGACAAGATCAGCCGCGTGCTTTTGTCCTACCAGCGCGGCCAATGCAGTCGCGGCGACGGGCGGATAACATCCCAGCTTGATCTCGGGAAACCCCCAGGTGGCCAGCTCCGATGTGTACGCCAGATCGCAAACCATGGCTAGTTCCGCGCCTCCGCCCAGACAATGACCATGCACCGCCGCGATGCTCACCTTTTTGGACCCAACCAGGGTCCGGATGACGGCATGAAATTTGGCCAGCATTTTGTCGACCTTGTCGGGAGTATGGGCTGCTACGTCGACACCGGCGGAAAATGCTTTTTGAGAGCCTCCGATGATCAGAACGCAGATTTCACTCCGCGACTCGATCTCGGTCAGAGCGTCGGCCAGCTCTTCCATCATTGGAATGTCGATGATGTTCAGCGGCGGATTGGACAGAGTGATGCGCGCGACAGGAGCCTCTAGCTCCAGGGTGATGCGAGAATATTTCGTTACTGGTTGTGTTGCCATAGTTATTCGCGGGCGAGGGCGCCCGCGCCACACAGTACTATCCGGTCCAGAAAGCATGCTTGTCATACTCGCGGATTGCTTTCAACTCTTCGTCTGTCGGCATGGGCGTCTGGGCTACGTCAACACCAGCGCGCAATGTCCAGCCCGTGTTCTGAATCACATCCTCGATTTCGATTCTGGGATGCACGGAAGCGAGATAGGCTTCGCCGTCTTCGCCGAAACGCAATACCGCTTTGGTCGTGATCGCGGCGGCAGGCCCACCACGCGGCAAGCCAACCCGTTTACGCCAGCCGCGACCGTCTCCGTTACCTGGGCTGGTGATGTACGAGACACGTTCGGGCAGGCGTTGCTTGCTGTGCTCCAACAGGACAACAAATCGATGGGCGAGCGAGGCGATGTCACATGCTCCGCCGGAACCAGGCAGGCGAGTTATGCCTTTTGCACCCCGTACCTCGGTGGAGTTGAGATTGCCGAAGCGATCAACCTCGGCGGCGCCTAAGAATCCAAGGTGAACGCGGCCGGATTGCAGCAAGCTCATGACGCCAAGCATGTCCAGGCACTGCGTCGCGCCCAGGATGTTGGGCGGATCGGCCATGGTGTAGATCAACTCGGGAGCGGGAGTCGTCCGAATCACACCGTTTTCGAATAGCCCTACCGCATTGGGCGCGTGCGTTCTTTTTGCGACCACGAACGCGATCAAGGGCAGGCGCATACCGACGAAGACGACTTCGCGATCGCGGATTTCGCGGGCGGCGGTCGCCACCATCAATTCGCCCATTGTGTATTGGCGCGCTAACACACTTTCAGGTTCCGAGATGTTGGCGGCGGTCATGCTCATATTGAAAAGAACTGTCAAGGTTTGCGCGGTCGGACGGGCGAGACGCCGGTCTCCACACGATCTTGTTTGGTTCCAGCTACAAATTAATCGCGGACTTACGGACTTCGCCGATCGATGACAGTGGATCACGAGCGCCCTCTTTGGGTGCAATCCATTTCTTCTCGTTGGCAATAATGTCCAGCAACAACTTTTTGTCCTCGGAAGTGGGCATGTAATCTCTTACGTGCTCTTCGTAGTGCTTGTCGTCAATAGCCTCACCGGTCTGGGCGTGGAACTTCTGTCCCGCCCAACGTCCAATGTTGCGATTGAATTTGATATTCGGCGCGTACAGCTTGGGCTCTCCCGGCTTCAAGACGGTATTGAACCGCTCGATTAGCCCAGCCACTTCGTCGCGATATAAATGCCGGTTGTAGTCGTTCAACTCATCGACTTTTGCCACTTCTGGATTCTTCGGCTCGTCGTAGCGGCCCTTGACCCCCCAGACATACGACCAATGCGCCGACGAGGAGTTATCGGTACCAAACAGATCGTAGGAACTGGAAATCCACTTGTTCAGATATTTCTGGATCAACCATGCCGGAATTACGCCCGCTTCGACAATTCGGCGAAGGCCGTCATTGCCCGTGCCCATGTGGAAAGCTTCTTCGCGCAGCATGTAAGACATGGACCGGCCAAGCGGCGCGAAAGCGGAGTACTTCAGCATTTGTAGCTGGAACTTACCGTCGCGGTCGACAAAGTCGGTGTAGGTGAAGAAGTCCATCCAGTTGTCTACGTCGACGTTGAACGCGCCCAGGAGCCGCTTGTTTTCGAAGGCGCGGCGCTCGAGCATCTTCTGAGCTTCGACTTTGCCCGAGTAGCCGAAATGCTCTACCAAGAGCGCACACATCTGCCAGCCATGACGCATTTCTTCGATCATCACCCGGGTGATTGCCCTGCGATCCCAGTCGGTGGGTGCGCTCTGAAACAGATTGCGCTGCTGCTCCACGCTGGCGAATTCGGTGTCGCCTTGGTAAACAATTAAGTTGATCAGAGCATCGCGCATCTGCTGCGTGGGCACCTGGCGCAGGTTTTCCCACTTGCGGCGGCCTTTGAAGGCGCCAAATTGGATTTCGTCGGTTTCGATGGCGCCGTAAAGTGTATCGAACTTGAAATTGGCAATCTCGTCGTGGTTGACGCCGATGTCTTTCCGCCAATCGTCGAACAGCCCGACCCAGTCACTGAAGGTTCCGATTTTTGCAACTTTACCTGGCATAAGACCTCTGTAAATCAAATTTGCGATTAGTAATGTTCCACTGTAGGGACGTCTCCGGCAACGGCTCTACACCATATTTAGCCAAACTGTTTTCAGCTCTGTGTAGTGCTCAATCGCATGCACACCCAACTCGCGTCCAAAGCCCGAACTTTTGTAGCCGCCGAAGGCTAAAGACGCATCCATCAGGCCATAGGTGTTGATCCATACCGTTCCGGCCTTGAGCTGCCGGGAAACTGTATGCGCTTTTTTCACATCACGAGTCCAGACGGCAGCCGCGAGGCCATAGGGATTGTTGTTCGCCTGCCTGATCACTTCATCCACGTCATCGAAACTGAGTGCCGCCAACACGGGACCGAAAATTTCTTCCTGAGCAATCTTCATGTCGTTCTTCACGTCGCCGAAAATCGTTGGTTCGATAAAGAAGCCTTTGCCGCCGTCCACCGAAATCCGGTTTCCTCCCGCGATCAGCTTTGCGCCCTCTTTCTTTCCAGCCTCAATGTAGCCGAGAACGGTTTGCATCTGTTCCTGGCTGACGATCGCTCCCATGCGGGTTTTGGGATCGAGCGGGTCGGCGGGTTGCATTTTCTTGGCGCGAGCGACGAGTTTCTCTAAAAACTCGTCCTGCACTTTGCTTTCGACGAACAGCCGCGAGCCTGCATTACAGACTTCCCCTTTGCCATAGAAGATCCCAGTAATTGCGCCTTTGACCGCATTATCGATATCGGAATCGGCGAAAACGATGTTCGGGGATTTGCCGCCGAGTTCCAGCGTCAGGCGCTTCATGCTGTCGGCTGCGTTGCGCATGATTTCCTTGCCGACGTCCGTCGACCCCGTAAATGCGATTTTGTCGATTCCGGGATGGCGGACCATAGTCCTGCCGACCTCCGCCCTGCCGGTGAGAATGTTCAAAACGCCCGCGGGCATTCCAGCCTCGACTGACAATTCGCCGAATCGCAATGCGGTCAGCGACGTGAGGCTGGCGGGTTTCCACACGATGGTGTTGCCACACGCTAACGCTGGGCCGAGTTTCCATGAGGCGAGTAATAGCGGAAAATTCCAAGGAACAATGAGGCCAACTACTCCGACCGGCTCACGCAACGTATAGGTGAAAGCGGTTTCGACCGTATTGACCGTCTCGCCATGAATCTTCGTTGCCCAACCCGCGTAGTAACGGAGAACGTCAATCACCATCGGCATGTCGACGTAGCGAGATTCGAATATCGGCTTGCCGTTGTCGAGAGTTTCAAGTTCAGCGAACTCGTCGATGTTCTTTTCGAGCAGATCGGCCAGACGCCAGATGAGACGTCCACGCTCGCTGGCAGACATCTTGCGCCATGGACCGCCGCGATCTTCAAAAGCCCGGCGAGCGGCTTGGACAGCACGGTCGACATCTGCGGACGAGGCTTCCGCGATCTGCGTCAACACTTCCCCGGTCGCAGGGTTCGTGGTGTCAAATTGTTTCGCGGCCTCGGTCCACTGGCCGTCAATGAGCAGTCGCCCCGGGGATAGCTTTGTTTTGGTAGCGGTAATCATTTGTCATCCAATCAGCAGAACAATAAACAATAGAGGTCGGGCGTCTCCGCCGGTCGAGGCACGAGACGCCCGTCTAGCAGCTATTTCGCTTTGAACACCGCGGGCCGCTTCTCCACGTATGCCGCCAGACCTTCCTTGGCGTCCTCGCTCTGGAAAAGCAATTGCTGGTTTTCGCGTTCGACCGCGAGCGCAGACTCCATCGGAATCTCCCATCCTGTTTGCACTGCGCGCTTAATGCGTCCGACAGCCTTGGCAGCTTTATTCGGCGGACAGAACTGGCGCGCATATTCCATGATGTTTTCCATGAAGTTATCGCGATCAAAGATGTCGTTAATGATCCCGAACTCTTTCGCTTCTTCAAATGAGAACGTATTCCCGGTCACCATCAACTCGATGGCCTTACTCTTCCCTACCATGCGCGAGAGCCGCTGCGTACCGCCGGTTCCGGGGAGTACACCAAGGTTTACTTCCGGCAATCCGATCTTGCCTGCATCTTGTCGCGCGATACGAATGTCTGCTGCCATCGCGATTTCGAGTCCGCCACCAACGCAGTGCCCGTTGATGGCCGCAATCACCAGCTTCGGGGTGTGTTCCAGGCGCAGCAGCATCTCGTTCGCGTGGAGGCAGAAATAATATTTGAATGTTGGGTCGACGCTGGCCAGCATCTTGATATTCGCTCCGGCGGAGAAAAACTTGTCGCCGGACCCCGTGAGCACGATGACGTAAACGTCATTGTCCATGCGCGCTTTCAGGATGGACTCATCAAGCTGGCGATTCATTTCGTAGGTGTAGGTGTTAGCCGGGGGATCGAACATCTCGATCACCGCGACGCCGCCATCGGCGCGATAGTTGACCAGTTGCTTTGTGCTTTCGCCCGCTGCCGGTTGCAATGTAGTTGCCATATTTAAACTCCTTTTCGCAATGTTTAGAATCTGAAATTAGTTCGACACTGATCTTTTTTTCTGTGGCTTCCTTGTCTTGTGCCGTGGACGCTCGGTGCCGGCGCTGATTCCACGCAAGAAAATGTCGGCCATTCCGCGCGACAGCTCCTCGGCATCCGCGTCAACCCGTGGGTTGTACCAGGTGTAAATCCAGTTCATCATGCCAAACAAACTCAGTACCGCCATCCGACTAGAAAATTGTAGTCCCTTTGCCAGCTTCAAGTCGTCCAGCAATTCGACACAGATTCTGTAGTACTCCCGTTTGATGACGGCGATCTCGGCCCCAAAACCGTTTTTCAGTACTTCCGCTTCGTGCGAGAGAACCTTCATCGCCTTTTGGTTGGCGAGAAAGTATTCGAGGTGGTTGAGGACGAAAACGCGAATGCGCTGTTCCGGATCGCCGACTTCATCGAGGCGCTCGCGGAGCCGCTCAACGATGGTGCTGAAAGTATGCTTCTGGATCAGATACAGAAGCTTTTCCTTAGACTCGAAATAGTAGTAAAGGCCGGAAAGGGACATGCCGCTAGAGCGAGCCAGATCGCGCATGGAAGCCCCTTCGTATCCCTTCTCGTAAAAAACCGCAGTGGCATGGGCAAGAATCTTGTTCAACCGCCGATCGAAGCGGCTTTCCGCGGGAGGCGCCGGAATTGCACGACGGCGAACCGAAACCGACGAAGTTGATGAGGAAGATGCTGCCATGACAGTTCGAACGTTCGTTCAAATAATATCCTAGTGCGACGGGAATCACAAGTGGTGTGCGAATTACTACGCAGAAAATTGCGACACTACGAATCAATTGCGAATGTCAGCCATCAACTGTTCAACTTCCGCTTTCAGATCCGCAGTCAATGGGAGTAATGGCAAGCGCACCGGGCCGCCGAAGTAGCCGTTAAAATCCAGCGCGTGTTTCATGCCGGCAATGCCAAGCCCAGAAACTATTCGCGTGGAGGCGTTATTAATGCGCGTTTGCTTCAGTCGCGCCAATTCGAGATCGCCTTCTTTCCATGCGACGTAAATTTCGTAGCACGCGGTGGGCGCGGCATCGGCGAAGGCGAGAATCGCGCCCACCGCTCCCGCATCCAGGGATGGTTCGAGGGTCTGTGCGGCCCCGACGAGCACTTGAAATCCGACTTCCTTTTGCCGGGTCTTCATGCCTGCAACCACACTGACGGCTGCGGACGAAGGCTTTGTGCCACCTCCGAGCGTCACCAATTCCCCGCTGTTCCCATTGCCCGAGCTTGCAACTTTGAGCATGCGCGGCGTGACTGCGTCGAAAGTTTCGGTGACGGTGGCGCTGCGCTTCACGTGGCGTGTGCCCTCGACCATACGGCGAACTTTTTCCACGTTCGCGCTCGATTCTTTAATGCCAATGATGTTGGGATGATCGGCGAGTTCGATTACGAGTTCCGCGGGCATGTCGTATCCCGTAAAGGGCGGAACGCTGTAGATCATGATTGGCAAGGGTGACCGGTCAGCCACGGCGCGATAAAAGGCCAGGATGTTCGCGGGTTGCATCTGCTTCTTGTAATAGAACGGAGTCCGCACGAGTGCGACGTCGTATCCCAGTTCGGCCGCGTAGTCCGTGAGCTTCACCGTGTCAATCGCAGATTCGCTTCCCGTGCCTGCAATGAGCACTTTATTTGGCGCGGTGGCTTCGCGAGTGATCTTCAGCACATCGCGGCGCTCCTGGTCGGAGAGATAGATGGCCTCGCCCGTGGACCCCAAGGCTACTATGCCTGCGATGGGAGTCTTCGAATAGCGTTCGACGTTGGCTTCGAGCTTTTTGAAGTAAACATTCCCGTCGGGATAAAACGGGGTCGTGATGGGTGGGAAGATACCCTGAAGCAGCATGGTTCTACGCTCCTATACCTGATTAGAATACCGCGAACACGACGGCTGCACGTCGTTTCGCGGAATCATGACTATCGGCGAACGATATGGCGCTCGGCGTGAAGTCTTTGCAGCGCCTGCACCGTGATCTCGCCTCGCTGAAGCGCGGCAATCCCTTCGGCAGCGGCGCGCGCCGCGGATAAGGTCGTGATCGTCGGAATGCGCGCGCTGACGGCGGCGCGGCGGATGGCCTTCTCGTCAAAAAAAGGATCGACGCCGTGTGGAGTGTTAATGATGAGCTTAATGCGGTCGCCCTTGATCAAGTCGACCACATTGGGGCGTCCTTCCTTCACTTTGTAAACGCGTTCCACCATCATGCCGGCCTCCTCTAAAACGTCAGCGGTGCCGGCCGTGGCTACCAATTTAAAACCCATATCGACGAATTTGCGAGCCACCTCAGCTACCTGGGGTTTGTCATGATCGGTGACGCTGACGAAGACTGTGCCTTGTTTTGGCAGCTTCTGGCCCGCTGCAGTTTGCGCTTTGGCAAAGGCTTCGCCAAAGTTATCGGCCACGCCCATAACCTCGCCGGTGGACTTCATCTCGGGGCCGAGCACCGTATCCACGCCGGGAAATTTGTTCCACGGAAAAACTGGGGACTTCACGTAATAGCAGTGGCCGGTGTCGAGATCGGCTCGGCGCTCAATAAACTCGGGGAGAAATTCGCGCAGCTTGCGCCCGGTCATCAGTCGGGCGGCAATCTTAGCCATGGGCACGCCTGTGGCTTTCGAAACATAGGGAACCGTGCGCGAGGCACGTGGGTTGACCTCCAGCACGTAAACTGTTCCACCGTCGCCATTGCTGTTCGAGTTGCCGCTGCTGCGCGGAATGGCGAACTGAATGTTCATCAGGCCAACCACTTTCAGGGCGCGCGCCAGCCTGAAGGTGTAGTCACGCATGCGAGCCATTAGTGGCTGGGGAATGTCGACCGCGGGCAGAACGCACGAAGAATCGCCCGAGTGAATGCCGGCTTCCTCGATATGTTGCATGATTCCACCGATGACGACGTCTTCGCCGTCGGAGAGCGCGTCCACGTCGACTTCGATTGCATCTTCGAGAAAGTGATCAATCAGCACTGGACGGTCCTGCGAATATTCGACCGCTTCTTTCATGTAGCGGACGACGGTTTCCTCGTCGTAAGCGATTACCATAGCGCGTCCGCCAAGCACGTAGGAGGGCCGCACCAGCACCGGGTACCCAACTCGATTTGCGCCTGCGACGGCTTCTTCGATCGAAGCTGCCATCGCGCCTGGAGCTTGCGGGATGTCGAGTTCCTCGAGCAGTTTGCCGAAGCGCTTTCGGTCTTCGGCGAGGTCGATGTATTCCGGCGCAGTTCCGATAATGTTCACGCCTGCAGCCTTCAAAGGCAGCGAAAGATTCAGCGGCGTCTGCCCGCCGAACTGCACGATCACTCCGACCGGTGCGCCTGACGAAGCTTCGTGTTCGCATATTGCAAGAACGTCTTCGAGAGTCAGCGGCTCGAAGTAGAGCCGGTCGCTTGTGTCATAGTCGGTCGAGACGGTCTCGGGGTTGCAATTGATCATGATCGTCTCATAGCCGTCGTCGCGCAGCGCGAACGCCGCGTGGCAGCAGCAGTAATCGAATTCGATTCCCTGCCCTATACGGTTGGGGCCGCTACCCAGGATGATGACTTTCTTTTTCCTCGTGGGCGCCGCTTCATCTTCTTCTTCGTAGGTCGAATAAAGGTATGGCGTGTAGCTTTCGAATTCAGCGGCGCATGTGTCTACGCGCTTGTACACCGGCTTGAGTCCGTGCTTCTTTCGTTGATGGCGGACCTTGTCCTGATCTCCTTTGCCGCTCAGGCGCCAGGTTGCGGCAAGGCGCCCGTCGGAAAATCCCATACGCTTGGCTTCGCGAAGGACTTCAGTTGGGATCGATTCCATGGGATGTTTCTCGAGCTCGAGCTGCATATCATTAATCTCTTTGAGCTGGTAGAGGAACCAAGGATCGATCGAGGTCATCTTCGCGACTTGCTTGACGGTGTGGCCTTGACGCAACGCGTAGCGAATGTAGGAAAGCCGCTCGGGATGCGGCGTGACCAGTCGCTGGGTAAGGATTTTAGGTTCGATTTTCTCTCCGCCAATGCGTCTGCC
>Ga0210391_10001894_pt1 | contig 18578 bp, 18 predicted proteins | sample IncBWC12OmetaG_FD_160573 | JGI IMG/M metagenome (GOLD analysis project Ga0210391, IMG submission 160573) | Forest soil microbial communities from Barre Woods Harvard Forest LTER site, Petersham, Massachusetts, United States - Inc-BW-C-12-O ... | reverse complement strand
TGCCGCTCCTTCGCGGGCTTCTTCCTTGGAAAAGGCGACTTCGCCGCGTGGAGTGGTGACACCGTAGCGCGCGAGAATGGCCTTGGCCTGATACTCATGAATCTTCATCGGGGTTCCGTAGTGTTAGAATTTTCCTGTCGTCCGAAACATAAGAGTGTACTCGGAAAGTATAAAGCGGAGCAAGGTTCCGGCAGAATTGCAGTTGGATTCAAATGACAAAATCTCTCATTGACAGCGCCGTATCCGGGAAGATTTTCTCCCGGGAAGACGCAGAAGCAGTGATGGAAGAGCTGCTCACGGGGCAGGTCGAGACGCCCGACGTCGTGCGATTGCTGAAGGCCATGAACGCGCGGCCGGTGCGCGTCGAGGAGCTGGCTGGTTTTGCGAGCGTGATGCGGAGGCACGCGGCGCGAGTGTTCTCGGATGGGGAGACACCGCCGGAGCACCTCGTGGACACCTGCGGGACAGGCGGCAAGGGATTTGCAACGTTCAACATTTCGACGGCGGCGGGGATTGTTGCCGCGGCTGCAGGCGCGCGAGTCGCAAAGCATGGGAATCGCGCTTCACACTCGGGGAGCGGTTCTGCGGATGTACTTGAGGCGCTGGGTGTGCGGATTGAATTGCCGGTGGAGCATTTTGGCAAGGCGATTCGTGAGATCGGCATCGGCTTTTTTTTTGCACGGGCGGCACACGCAGCGGCGCGGCATGCCGCGCCAGCACGCAAGGAGATGGGAGTGCGCACGGTATTTAATCTTCTCGGACCGCTGACCAATCCCGCGGGGGCGCGTTCCCAGGTGGTGGGTGTTCCCTCTCGGGAGCTGATCGATTTGGTTGCGGCGACGCTGAGTGAACTTGGCGCGGAACACGCCTTCGTGGTTCATGGAGCGGGGGGACTGGATGAAATATCGCTGGCTGGAGAAACACTGGTTGCGGAAGTAAAACAAGGAGCCGTGCGGCGTTTCACATTGACTCCCGAGGATTTCGGAGTGCCGCGTGCGTCCATCGATGCCGTTCGCGGCGGGACGGCGCTTGAAAATGCCGCGACGATCCGCGATATTTTTTCCGGCAAAGACGGTCCACAGCGGGACATCGTCATCATAAACGCGGCAGCAGCGCTGGTAGCCGCCGACGTGGTGCCTGGTTTCGCCGAGGGCGCGCGGCTGGCAACAGCGGCGCTCGCCACCGGCAAAGCCAGAGAGAAGCTCGCCGCGCTTGTCGGCTTCACGCGACTGTCCCGGTGAAGCTATGCGGCTGATAGTTTTGAGGAGTGGAACTATCTACGGGTGGTCGGGGCTTTCGGTCGAGTGGGTAGTGATCCAAACGATGATGGGTACCGCGACCGCGAGAGGGAGCAGGAAAAACCGGCTCTGGCCGACGGCAAGAGGCGCGTGGTTCACAGCCGCGCCGCAGACGCCCTTGCGCGCGACGCGATAGGTTTTTCCTTCTTCGATAATCTTGTTTTCCTTGCCCGCGGTGACCTCAAGATCCTGCGTACGAGCAGTGACAATCACGTAACACTCTTCAAGCGTCACCTGGCCAACCGTAAGCACCGGGGAATTCGGCCGAACGCGGACGTCGTCGGCTCTGATCTCCACGCCCGTTCCATTTTCCGCGCGGAATGTTACCGTGCCGCGCTGGAGCGTGGGAGTGAGAATCGAATTTTCGTGATTCATCCAGACGGTGGTCTGCTCGGAGAGGGTCAGCTGCACTTGACCGGAGCGGAGACTGAGGGCGCCTTTTTCCTGGGTTTCCATGCGGTCGCCGTCAAAGATCGTGGTTCCGACGGCGGCATCGGTAGTATTCAAACGCGCGCTGGCGGACTGCAGAACGACGCCAGCCGGAGCCGCCTGCGAGAAGAGCGCAGCTGCGGACAGCAGGCACGAGAGGGCAACAGACAAAACGCGACGGCTCATGATGATGCGCATCCTCCGAGGAAAAACGAATTCTTAGTTTTGGTTAATGAAAGGACGGGCGCACTAGTACTTTGCGCAATCGGCTGTTACCGAATTCCGCACAAAACGAAGCGCCGACTGCCCAAAAGGACGGCTGTCCGTCGGGACAGGTAAAATGAGAAAATCGAAGCGCAAGATGGCGGCAAGAGGGCGTAGAGTCGCCCGGCAGGAATCGGGCTCAAATCGTCTGAGGAGAAACTCCTTGAGAGTGATGACAGTGATTTTGTTTGCCGGCGTCTGGATCTGTCCAGCGATGGGTCAGAAGCCGGTACCGATGGGCGCGGCGCAGGTGGCGCAGGAAGTGCGCGATTACAGATTGGATAATGAAGATCGCATCGTGAGAGAGCTCGCGGAGTTCATCTCCATCCCGAATGTTGCCAGCGATACGCCGAACATCCAGAAAAATGCCGACCATCTCGTCGAGATGCTGGAAGCGCGAGGGATAGAAGCGCACCTGTTGCCCATTACAGGACGGGGGCCGGTGGTCTTCGGCAAGCTGATTACACCGGCCGCTACACGCACTGTTATTTTCTACGCGCATTACGACGGCCAGCCCGTCGATCCAGCCGCGTGGACGGACGGCACACCTTTCGAAGCCGTCCTGCGAAGCGACGCGATTGAAGCCGGCGGGAAGCGAATTCCATTTCCGGAGAACAGCGCAAAGCAGCCCGCGGTCTACAAAGACGAATGGCGGATATATGGGCGATCGACTTCCGACGACAAGTCGCCGATTGTGGCGCTTCTGGCGGCGCTCGATGCGCTGCGCGCGAAACAGATTCCGCTCGGCGTGAATTTGAAAGTCATTTTCGAGGGCGAAGAAGAAGCGGGATCGACAAACCTCGCGCACACCCTGGAGCTGCACAAAAACCTGCTCGCCGGCGATCTGCTGATCACGGCGGACGGACCGGTGCATCAATCGGGGCGGCAACTCGTTTTTTTCGGGAACCGCGGGGACATCGGGCTGGACATCACCGTTTACGGAGCAGTACGGGCGTTGCACAGCGGGCACTACGGAAATTGGGCGCCGAATCCGGCGATGGAACTTTCGCGGCTGCTGGCTTCGATGAAGGATGCGGAGGGACGGGTGCTGATCGACGGATATTACGACGATGTGACGCCCTTGAGCGAGCTCGAAAAGAAGGCTCTTGGGGAAATGCCAGCGAACGACGCCGATCTCGAGCGGGAGCTGGGCATCGCCAAGTCGGAAGGCTCGGGAAAAAAGCTGGTCGAATTGTTGCAGGAGCCTTCGCTCAATATCCGCGGATTGCAGAGTGCTTACGTGGGAGAGCATGCGCAGAACGTGGTGCCCGACAAGGCCGAGGCTTCGATCGATGCGCGGCTCGTGAAAGGCGAGGATCCGCAGAAGAAGTTCGAGCAGATCGCCTCGTTCATCAAAAAGCAGGGATATTTCTTGACGGACCATGAACCGACGATGGAAGAACGGCGCGCGCACGCATTGATTGCGAGGGTTGTCGACCAGGGCGGATATCGGGCTTCGCGCACGGCCATGGATTTGCCCGTGTCGAAGGCGCTCGTGAAGGTGGTCGAGACCGCGACCGGCAACGATACGGTGATTGCGCCAACTCTGGGCGGCAGCGTGCCGATGTATATCTTCGAGGATTTGGGTTTGCCCTGGATCGGAGTGCCGATCGTGAATTACGACAATCACCAGCATAGTTCGGATGAAAACTTGAGACTCGGAAATTTGTGGCGGGGGATGGAAGTATACGCGACGATTTTGGCGGATCTAAGCTGGTGAAAAGAAAGAGATTTACGCGGAGGGCACGGAGAACGCGGAGGTCACAGCGACAGGAAGTTTTCCAGCAACTGCTTCCCGGAGGTGGTGAGGACGGATTCGGGGTGAAACTGGACGCCTTCGATTTTGTGGCGGCGGTGGCGGAGTCCCATGATGATGCCGTCGCTGGTCTCGGCGGTGATGGTCAGCTCGCGCGGCAGGGACTTGCGCTCGACGATGAGCGAATGGTAGCGAGTAGCCGTGAAGGGATCGGAAAGTTTGCGGAAGATATTTTTGCCGTCGTGATGGATTTCGCTGGTTTTGCCGTGGAAGAGTTTGGGGGCTCGGACGATTTTGCCGCCGAAGGCCGCGCCGATCGCCTGATGCCCCAGGCAGACGCCCAAGATCGGAAATTTTCCCGCAAGACGCTCGACCAACTCTATGGAAATGCCAGCTTCTTGCGGCGTCGAGGGGCCCGGCGAAATGACAATTTTCTCAGGTTTGCGACGGGCAATCTCTTCGACGGAGATCTTGTCGTTGCGGTGCACTTCCACCTGACAGCCCAGTTCGCCGAAATATTGGGCCAGGTTGTAGGTGAAGGAGTCGTAGTTGTCCAGGAGCAGAATCACGGTATTGGGTAGCTTCCTCCTACACTTTCAAAATTTCGTTCATTTTCCTTTTCGATGCGCCGCTTCGAGCGCCCCGAGCAAGGCTTTCGACTTGTTCACCGATTCCTGGTATTCGCCCTCGGGCGTGGAATCCGCGACGATTCCGCCTCCCGCTTGCACATGGGCCACACCGTTTTTGATGACCATAGTGCGCAGCGCGATGCATGAGTCGAGATTCCCGGCAAAATCCAAGTATAGAACGCCGCCGGCATAAATGCCTCGCCGCGTGCGTTCGAGCTCTTCGATGATCTCCATGGCGCGGACTTTTGGAGCGCCGGAGACGGTGCCCGCCGGGAAGCAAGCCATCAGCGCATCGAAGCAATCGACATCCTCGCGGAGGCGCCCGGCCAAGCTCGAGACAAGATGCATGACGTGCGAGTAGCGTTCGACGGTCATCAGCTTCTCGGGTCGTACGGTGCCGTACTCACAGACGCGGCCGAGATCGTTGCGGCCGAGATCGACCAGCATGATGTGCTCGGCGCGTTCTTTTTCGCTGGCTAGCATTTCCTTTTCAAGACGCTGGTCTTCGGCTTCGTCCTTGCCGCGCCAGCGCGTGCCGGCAATCGGCCGGTAGAAAACATCGCGGCCCTGCACTTTGACCAGCATTTCCGGTGAGCTGCCGACGACGGCGACGTCGTTCATTTGCAAATAGAAAAGATAAGGTGACGGATTCAGCGCGCGCAGCTCGCGATAAACATCGAAGGGCTGGGCGTGCGTTTTGGCGGAGAATCGCTGGCTGATTACGACTTGGAAAATGTCGCCGGCACGGATGTAGTTTTTGGCTTTCTGGACAGCTTCGAGATATTCCGCGCGGCGAAAATTGGAACTGACGCGGAGCGGCGCATTCGGCTTCCGGGTTTTCTTTTTTGGCTGCTCGGCGGGAGAAGCTTCCTCGAGCAACTGACGCGTTTTGCGAATCTCGCGCACAGCCGCGTTGTACTTTGTGCGGAGGCTGCCTTCGCCATCGGTGTGAACATTGCGAACGATCCAGAGACGGTGCTGCACGTGATCGAAGGCAATGATGCCGTGATAGAACATCAACATGGCGTCGTAGAGGCCGATGTCGTCGCGCAGGCGCTTGGGGAGCCGCTCGATGAGGCGGACCATGTCGTAGGAAAAATAGCCGATGGCACCGGCTACGAGCGGAGGCAAACCGGGCAGGCGCACGGGACGAAAGCGTTCCATGCGGGCGCGAAGAAACGTGACGGGATCGCGCTCCTCCCAAAGGATGCGATTCTGGCTCTCGAGAACGCAGGCCCCGCCTGCATAGCGAAATATTTCTTCAGGATTCGCGCCGGCAAAGGTATAGCGGGCAATTTTTTCGCCGCCTTCAACGCTCTCCAGCAGGAAGGAATATCGCGCACCCTGGGCAATGCGCAGATAGGCGCTCACGGGTGTGAGCAAGTCGGCGGGAAAAACCTCGTAGACCGGGATGAGGTTTCCCTGCTTGGCAAGACGCTGAAATTCGCGAAAATCCGGCTGGATCATGGGCTCAATTCACAACTTACATCGACAAATTGGTTTCCGAGGACGGCATTATCGCATTTCTGGATTAACTGTGCTGCCGGGACTTTTCTTCGGCGCGCAACGCGCAGAGAACGGCTTTTCTCATGGCGGATTCCGGGGCGCGCTGGCCGGTCCAGAGTTCCCATTGAGCGATACCCTGGGGAAGGAACATCTCGACGCCGGAAATCGTGGCGATGCCCTTGCGCGCGGCGAGTTTGAGCAGCTGCGTCATGCGCGGCCGATTGATGAGATCCATGACGATGCGGCAGTTCAGCTCGCGAGGCAAGAGCGGCGAGATTTGAGCATGGGGATGCATGCCGATCGGGGTGGCGTTGAGTATGGCGTCGAAGGTTTCGCTTTTCAGGGCGCGGCGGGAGACGGCTTCGCCGCCGACGGCTTTGGCTAATTGCCGCGCGACTTTTTCCCGGCGCCCGCAGATTCTGACCTCGGTACCGGCTTTTGCCAGAGCGAAAGCCGCCGCTCTTGCGACTCCGCCAGCGCCGAAGATCAGAACGCGGCTTCCCGGGAGTACGAGCTTTCGCTCGAGAGCACGCAGAATGCCGAGGTAATCGGTATTGCTGCCCAAGAGCGCGCCGTCGCGCCGGACGACGACGGTGTTGACGGCGCCAATCTCGGCGGCGAGCGGATCGCATTCTTGCAGGTGCTCGAGGATGGATTGTTTGTGCGGAATCGTTACGCTGAAGCCGCGGATGCCGAATTCCGGGACAGCCCGGAGAAAATCCTGAAGATCTTTGACCAGAAAGGGCAAATAGACGGCATCGATTTTGCGCGCGAGAAAGCCGGTATTGTGCAGGACGGGCGATAGGGAATGCCCGACCGGGTCACCGATCACGCCGTATACGCGAGTGCGGTGGGTCAGCTTATGGGCGCGGTAGAGGTGTTTCAAGGCCTGCAAGGAAACCTGGCCGGGAGCCGTAGCCGATCCGACGGGCGCATAGGCGAGGGCGCTGCCTTCCCTGAGAGCGAGGATTCGCGCGGGAAGTCCGACTTCGCCCATTGGCACGGCAACCAGGTTGCGGGACCGGCCAGCCAGTCCGAGGAGGCGGAGGCTGTCGCCCAAGGTTTCGGCATGTGCGGCAATTTTTTGGGCATCCGGTTCTCTCTTGGCTGCCGTAGGGGTGGATTCCAGATGGGACGGCATGCGCCTGAAATCGTGCAAAGAGAGCAAAGTATGCGGCGGCAACCCAAGTGCGCTCAACGATTTGCCGCGCGGCAGCTGGCGGAAGGTTTCGATTTCCAGGTCGCACCAGGAACAGCCCGCCTGGCGCGCCTCATTCAGCCAGTATAGTTCGGCTTGAACGCCGCCCCGGAGCTTGCCGCCTCCTTCCCGGCGACGGCAAGTGGCCAGAAAGGTTGCGTTTCCCGGCTTGTTCCTTTTCAGCCAGTCGAGAAAGCGCGACCGCTCGGTATCGTTGCCCAACCAATCTAGCCGCAGCTCGATCGTAGGGGTTTCTTCGAGGCCTGCGCGGACAAGACGAGCCATCTCGGCGGCCGTCGAGGCTGCGGCGACCGCGCAGATGCGCCTGACGCCCGCCCCAAATAAACTTTTCCCTCTGGTGATTCTTGCCATGTTATTGAGAATAAGGCTTCCGGCATGCCCGTAGCAAAAGTGTAAAGCAGTCCTGGCGTAATTGTTGACGCATGGGGGCGGCCCTGCTATTTTCGCTAAGAATCGTCCCCGCACGGCCCGTAGGGCGTGTTTGAAGGAGTCTCGTAAATGCGCGCTAAATTAGCTGCTCTAAGCACGATTGTCTTTGCTGGTGCCGGGATTTGCTCGGCACAGAATACCCCTGCCCCCGCGCAGGCGAATTTTTCGACTGTCTACTGCTCAGGCTTTGTCACGGATGAAAAGGTCCCGGATGCGACCCGGCTGGTTTCCGGTGAACAGTCAAATAATAAAATCACGTTCGCCCGCGGCGACTATGTATATATCAATCGCGGCACGGACAAAGGTGTTCGCGTTGGCGATCGGTATTCCGTCGTTAGGGCCGAAGGCGACCCTTTGGATGTGGATTGGTTCAAATGGCAGACCAAACTGATGAAGGCGATGGGGACGCACTATTTGGACGCCGGGCAGCTTCGAGTCGTTAACGTTCAGCCGAAGGTCGCGATCGCGGAGGTGACGCTGTCCTGCGACTACATGCAGCGCGGCGATATCGTGCTGCCGTATCAAGAGAGGCCGGAGCCCATTCTGAAGGACCCAGGCGCTTTTGACCATTTCGCACCCATCAGTGGCAAGCCGGTAGCCATGGTGGTTCAATCCAAGGACTATCAACAATCCGCCGGACGCGGCAACACCGTTTACGTGAACCTCGGGACCAACAAGGGGGTTAAAGTAGGCGACTACTATCGAATATTCCGGTACCAGGGCACGCTGGCGGAGCTCGCTCCCCAGACCAAAGATTTTCAAGACCGTCTGTACGGCTTTGGCAGTTCGCCCGGGCGGTATACGTGGAACGACCTGCCCCGCGAAGTTCTGGGCGAAGGCATTGTCATCAACGTAAGCCGCAACTCCTCGACCGTGCTGATCACCTACAGCACGATCGACATTTATACCGGAGATTACGTCGAAATCGAATAGCCAGCCGATCAGAGGCGAAACAGAAACTTCCGGCCCGCCGCGAGACACTCGTGCGGGCCTTTTCGTTGGTATCGGCCTCGCAGCTGCGGGAGAGTTCAGACAGCCTCGAGACGTGGCTCCTCGCCATCTCTGCCTTCCGCAAAGACCTCAGAAGTAAATCCGAGTATTCTTGTTTCCGGCTCCTGCCATGCAGTTGGGTTCAAACCGGCTTTGCGGCAGGTCTCTTCGAGGAACTGATGACGGGCAAATTTGTGCTCAACCGCAACTTGCGGGAGCAGAAGCCCGCGCTTCAAACCCTGAGAAACCAGCAAACCGTGTTTCCCGATTTCGATGTTCTCGGGAAGAATTGGCTCGAGCGGAGACAGCAGGGAGATTTCGATTCGCAGCCCAGCAAGTTCTTCCAAACGGACGGGCGGGAATCGAGGATCGCGCAGAGCCGCACCGGCCGCGCACCGCGCGATGGATTCTGCCAGTGGCTCGACGGTCTCGACGACGCCGATGCAGCCGCGCAGTCGGCCGCGGGCGTGGAGGGTCACGAACACACCGCGTTTCTCCAGGAACACCCCGCGTTGAGGAATTTCCTCGGCAGATTTTTCAAGCGAAACGGCCTCTGCGATCGCCCTGCGCGCCAAATCGAGCAGAGACTGTCGATCGGTTTCAGAGAGGGATGGCATCCTCGGACTTTTTGTGGCTCTCCATCATGCGCAGTTTGCGGCGCTGCTTGATACGATCGTCGAGCTGACCCCAAAATTTCAGGAAATATTGAGCGGCCGATACCAGGGCGCTTACCACGACCAACCAGAGAAGGCACAGACCCAGCTTGTTCAGCAAAGGGTGCAGCTCCTGCCGCGCTCCCGCAATTAGGACAGCTACTGCGCACACTTGCAAGACCATCTTTGTCTTGCCCAACAACGATGCCGCAATCGTAAATCCTTCTGCCGATGCGATGTTCCGCAAACCAAGCACAGTGAATTCGCGGCCGATAATGATAACGACCATCCAAGCCGGGACGAGATGCATATCCACAAGAGAAACGAACGAGGCTGAGATGAGCAATTTGTCCGCGATGGGATCTAGAAGAATACCGAGAGTCGTCACCTGAAGGCGCCGCCGCGCGAAATAACCATCGGCCCAGTCCGTGGCCGCCGCCAGGAGCAGGATCAAGACTCCCCAAAACTCGAAATGCATGGGGAATCCACGGAAATCGACATTGGGGCTCTTCGTGAGCAAAACCGCAATCAGCAGGGGAACAAAAAAGATGCGTAGAACCGTAAGTGAGTTGGGGAGATTCATAGAAACTTGGCGGAGGAGAGGCCGCCCCTTAGGCTTCGGCCACCGCTCGCCTGACTATAGACTTCTGCTCGGCATGCGTCAACGTCCGAGAGGGCTCCGGGAGGAATCGGAAAGCGAACCCAGCGGTACTGTAACGTCAACAAGTAAAATGAGTTGCGCCCCGCCGCAGGCTGTACTCATTCGTACTCCCGCTGCTAGAAACCTGTGCAAATGTCGAAAACCTATTACAAGGAAGCCAACTGAGGGGCGCACCTTGCGCCTCTCCCCAAGGCCACAGTAAGTCATTTATAATCAAAAGATTAAGAGCTTCGCGGACAAGGGCCGCCGATTTCTTGATCTCCCCATCTGACGCGCCGCATTTTTAGAAAAAACAGTTTCCACAAGGTTTCCACAGCAGCTGGGGATGGCCAACCCCGCGCAAACCATTCAAGAAAGACCCGGTTAGCAGCCAAAACCCGTGGCTTTTTGGTCGTCGAGGCGGAGTTACTAAGGCGCAAACAGGCAGGCTACGCTCAGATCGCTCGCGGCCCTCGCAACATTCGCGCCGGCAGGAAAAAGAGGGCTCTTAAAAACGACAAAACGCCATGCACGGCGATTCCAGCAATGCGAAACGGCAGGAGAATCAGCCAAACGATGGGATAAACGACGAGCGCAAGCAAGGCAAGAGGCCAACAGAAGCAAAACAGGATGCACCAGAGTATGAAGGCAATCATGGAAATCCTCTCACCTCCTATTACGCACGCGCCCGGGTCGAAGTTCCATCCTTTGTAAAAGCGTTCAGCTTGAGCTTGCGTGCAATCGACACGGGGACTTCGGCATCCAGCAGCATATGAGAGTCTTCGACCTCGGAATGTAGCACGCGTCCGAGCGCATGAACAAGCGCCAGCGTGCGGCCCTCTGCGAGCGGCAGCCGCAGCGAAAGCGTAACGACCGGATCGACCGGAAGAGCCGCGTCCATGCGGCCGAGCAACTCTTCGACGCCTTCTCCCGTGAGACCTGACACAAGCACAGGTCCGCCGCCGGTCCCTGCTCCCGGCGCGTAGGGATGGACGAGCGACGCCTTTTGCTCTGGCGAGAGCCGGTCCACTTTGTTGAACACGCGGAGTCGTGGCCGGTCCGCTACGCCGAGGTCGTTCAGAATCTTATCCACCTCCTCGTCGAGTTCGGCGTGATGGGGATTCGACACGTCGCTAACGTGCAGAATCAGCGCGGCTTCCTGCACTTCTTCGAGTGTCGCGCGGAACGCCGTCAGCAATCCTTTGGGTAGATCGCGGATGAATCCTACGGTATCTGAAACCAAGACGCGGCGATTGGACGGCAGGCGAATCGCCCGAATGGTCGGGTCAAGTGTGGCGAACATTCGAGAGGACACCAGCACTTCGGCGCGGCTCAGCGCATTGAAGAGAGTCGATTTTCCGGCGTTGGTATAGCCAACGAGCGCAATCGTGCCAAGCGGCACGGCGTTGCGGGCTTCGCGGCGCAAAGCGCGTTGTTTGCGAATATCTTCAATGCTGTTCTGAATTTTGCCAATGCGGTCGCGAATGCGCCGGCGATCCGTTTCCAGCTTTTTTTCTCCAGGTCCGCGCACGCCGATGCGTCCCGCTCCCCCGCCTGCTCCGCCGGAGCCTCCGCCGCCGCTTTTGCCTCCGAGCCGCGACATCGAAGCGCCTTTGCCGGTAAGACGCGGCAGCATGTAGTTCAGCTGGGCAAGTTCAACCTGCAACTGTCCCTCGCGGCTGCGGGCGTGCTTCGCAAAGATATCCAGAATCAACTGCGTACGGTCGATGACGCGGCGCTCGGTGGATTCTTCGATGTTGCGCTGCTGCATCGGCGAGAGGTTGCTATCGAAAATAATCAGCGGTGCCTTGCGCGCGGTCGCCTCCGCGCGAATTTCGTCCAGCTTGCCGCGGCCCACAAGCGTCGCCGGATCGGCCGATTCGCGCACCTGAAAAACCGTCCCGGCGATCTCGGCGCCGGCGCTACGGGCCAGTTCGGCCAGTTCCAAAAGCGATTCTCTGCCCTGTTCGCCCGCAGGCATGCCGGGAAAGCGCGGCTTGCGCTTCCAGCCGAGGCCAACGAGCAATGCGCGATCCGCCGTGGATGTAGAGATGGGCTGCGAAGTTTTGGTCACGAAGTCAGTCCTGGAGCCATTCTGCCGGGGGAGCCATGGAGGAAGCGGCCGAGTCTCACTTCGGCCATTATACGCGCTCAGCTTGCCCGCTGCGAATCTGCCAAGCCTTGTTGACGGAGCCACTGCTGCACTTCGTCCTGCACGCGAGGCTCGTCGCCAAAACCAGCGAGCCAATGAACGCCGGGATCTTTGCGAAACCATGTCAACTGGCGTTTGGAGTAGCGCCTGGTGGCCTGCTGAATTTCCGCCCGTGCCTCTCTGAGATCCTTCTCTCCCCGCAGAACTTCGCGCAGTTCGCGGTATCCGATGAAATCGAAAGACTTGGCATTTTGCGGCAATCCGCCACCCACGAGCCCCCGCACTTCTTCCATCCAGCCATGACTCAGCATCGCATCCGTGCGCGCGTGAATGCGTTCATAGAGCGCCTCGCGCGGCGGCATCAGACCAATTTTCAGGACTCGCCAGCCTCCCAGAGGCGTGCGTCCGGTTCGGTGCACTTCGGAAAGCGGCCGCCGTGCCAGTACGCATACCTCAATGGCGCGGATCAATTTCTGTTGGTCTGCCGTGGCGATTTTTCCTGCGGCTTCCGGGTCAAGGCGCTTCAGCAGCCTGTGCAAGTAACCCGCGCCATGCTCCCCGGCGCTGGCACGCAGCCTTTCTCGCAACTCTTCGGAGCGCTGCGGTACGTCCGCCAAGCCCTCAAGCAGGGCGCGCAGATACAAACCTGTGCCTACGGTAAGAACCGGCAGCCGGCTGCGGCTCCGCAAGTCCTCGAGTACAGCCAGTGCCATCTGGCGGTATCCGCCGGCGGTCGCTGTTTCGCTGGGCGCCAAAACGTCGAGGAGATGATGGGGGATCTCCCGACGCTCCGACACTCCGGGTTTGGCGGTGCCAATATCGAAACCGCGATAGAGCTGCGTCGAATCGCAGGCCAGCACTTCGCCGCCGAATCGCTCCGCCAACCACACGCCGAGCGCGGACTTTCCCGACGCCGTGGGGCCAACCACGGCAACCAGCGGCAGCTCGGAGGTGCGTTGATTCATCGAAAGAGAATATGCCAAGCCCGGAAGAGCGACACAACGAGCACAAGCAAAGCGAGAAGGAGACTTCCGGGAACCTGCTCGAGCGCGATCTTCACTTCTGCTGATTGTAGCTCTCTGGCGAGACGTTGTAGAGATAGGTGTAGCGCAATTCGATGTAGGGCCCGCTGAATTGCGAAGGCAGCGGCTCGAACGGGTTGGAGGCGCGCACGGAAGAATAGGCCGCCCGGTCGAGCGGCTCCTTTCCCGAGTTGCGGTTGATAACAGGTTCCGCGCTGGGGACGCTGCCGTCCCTCATGATCTTGAACGTCAAAACGACTACGCCCTTCTCACCGAGCTCGACAGACTCAGGCATTACGGCAAACCAGTTGCCTTTCACCGTGACGTACACGCGCTGGAGATAACTGCTCCAGTCCAAACCCTCCGTCGGCGTGAGCATTTCTATTCCGCCGAAGGCCGTTCCGCCGCTTCCACGCGACGAGCCGCGGCCCGTGATGCGGCCGCCGCCCCCGATCGAAGGCGAACCAGGGCTCGGGGCCTTGAGCGCGTCATGGATGGAATCTTCTACCGAGGGAGCCTTCGGCAACACCAGCCCGCCATGCGGCTTTGGCATATCCGGAGTATCCAGCTTCAACGGCGGCTTCGGAGCATCCGGCTTTGGCGCGGGCGCTTCCACTTCGTGCGGAGTTACCGGTACTTTCGGAGCCGGAGCGTCCGGCAGTTCCTTCTTCGGAGGCTCGGGACGGACCGCAGGCTGCGGCGCAGGTGGCGCCACTTTGCTGATGACCTTCGGGTCCACATGCACGGCAGGCGGCGCCGCGGGCCGCGGCTGCGCTTTGGGCTTGGGAGCGTACGAACTCTCGGGCGGAATCCACGTCAACTGCCTGTTGGCGAGATCAATTTCCTGCTGCGTCGGAGCGTGAGCTGGAAAAATCCTGGCCCACAAGAGAATGGTCGCAATCAGAACGATGTGAAACGCCACGGACGAAACGCGCGTGATCAGATCCCACTTTGTTTTTTCCTCGGTTTGCGGCTTGGTGAGCAGGTTCACCTCGCCGGTCATGAAGACATCGAGATCGACGATATCCGCCGGGGGAACCAGCGGTCCTTCCGTCATTTCCAGCGGCGCACCGCCCTGCGGCACGGCGATACGTTCGTCCATGTCCGTCGGCTGAACGGGAGTCGAAGTGTTTTCCCTGACGTTGTAGGCTTCCTGATTCACATCGCGCGGAACAACGACGCGCGCGGCAATGGATTCAAGCGGCAATGACCTGGGGATGCTCGATTTCCCGTCCAGTTCAATGATCGGCAACATCGCCGGAACGAGCGTGCGCTCATCCATCGTCGTCGGGCGCCGGCGCTGCGTCGTGGTGTCCGCCGAGGCAGACAAACGGGCACCTTCCGGGACCAGGGTGCGGGGGATCATTTTCCTGCTTTCTCTGGTGAGGCGAATGCTGCTACTTGGACGCGCTCGCCGTGTTCCTGGATGCTTGCCATGACGCGGCTCGCCAGTTCCAGAGCGGCGCGGCCGGCGGCCCCGCTGGTGCGCGGTTCACGGCGCGTGCGCACCGCTTCGAGGAACGCCTCCAGTTCCGCATGCAAGGGTTCCACGTCGGGCGCGGGCAATTTTTCAAAGGAAAATTCCGGCTGCGGTCCGGGCCGCTTCACTCCGACGCGCAGAGCGTCGCGCCGGGCGTAGTCGAGCGAAATGTATTCATGCTGCTGAAAAAACCGCATTTTGCGCACGCGTTCCGTCGAGACGCGGCTAGCGGTTACGTTGGCAACCGCGCCGCCCGCGAATTCCAGCCGCACGTGAGCGATGTCCACTTTGTCGGTCAGCACGGGTATACCAACCGCTTTCAATTCGGTCACCGGTTCCTTTACGAGCGCCAGCAAAATATCCAGATCGTGGATCATCACGTCGTAAATCACTTCCACATCGAGGCTGCGCGGGGTAAAAACGCCCAAACGATGCACTTCAAAAAAAAGCGGCCGATTGAGAATCGGTTCAACCGCTGCCACCGCGGGATTGAATCTTTCGACGTGTCCTACTTGCAAGATGCGCTTGTGGCGCCGGGCAGCCTCTAAAAGCGCATCGGCCTCGGCCAGGTTAAGAGCGATGGGCTTCTCAACCAGGACGTCCAGCCCGCTTTCAAGCAGCTCGGAACCTATCTCGGCGTGCCGGGCGGTCGGCACCGCTACGCTGACGGCTTCGGCAAGCTCCCGGACCTCCTCAAGGCTGCGAAGCGCGCGCGTCTGAAACTCGGCCGCGACGGCTTCCGCTCGCCCCCGATCCAGATCGAAAACGCCAACAAGTTCCGCGCCATCCAGCTCGCGATAGACGCGTGTGTGGTTGCGCCCAAACTCCCCTGTGCCCACAACGGCGGCCCGGATTTTTCTCGTTTCTGTTCCGCCGCCGCTCATTTTTTGTTTATTCCCCCTGAAGCGCTCTCCGGTTCCGCAATCGCAGGTGGGGCAAACGCCTGAATGGCGATGTCAGCCGCGTCGGCCAGTTCCATCAGTTTTTGACGGTCAAACAGCAAGGTGCGTCCCGCATCCACCGCCAGGGCCGTGGCCCGGGAGCTCTTCATCTGTTCGATGGTTGGCAAACCGACCACGGGTACATCGAAGCGCATGTCCTGGCGCGGTTTGCTAACTTTCACGACCACCAGGGGTTTCCCCCCGACGATACGCGCAGCTCTTAGGATGGTTTCGTCCGTTCCTTCCATGGCTTCCACAGCGACACATGCCTGGTCCGAAATCACCACGGTTTGTCCAATGTCCATGCCAGCGATCTGGCGCGCGACCGCGTGCCCGTAGGCGATATCGGCGGATTCTCGTTCGTTCGGCGCTCTGCGCGTCAGGACCCCAGGCTCCGGCAGAAGGGGTTTCAGAAACAGCGTCGAATCCACCAGTTGAATTCCTTCGTCCTGAAGCAGGCGCGCAATCCCGCCGATCAAAGCATCGGTCGTTTTGCGCGGCAGCGAGAACAGCAGCTTCGCCAGTTTCCAGTCCGGCCGTATCGCGCTGAATATCTTGTTGTGCTTCACCTGCCCGGCCATTACTGCTTGCCTTACGCCTTCCTTATGCATCAAGTCGATGGCTTTGCTCAACTCGCCCAGGCTCACCCAATAGAACCGCTTGGCGCTTTGCTCGAGTTCGGGCGAAGCTTCTTCTTTTAAAGCGATCACTGCCATTTCGATTCCCTGGCTGCGCGCTGCTTCCAACACGAGAAAAGGAAAACGCCCGTTTCCGGCGATGAGTCCCCATCCTGTCGCGTTTACGCTGGTGTCCGGCATGAAATGTATGAGTGGCGGCGGCTCTTACTTTACGATGCCGCGCTCGGCGCTCTCGATAAATTGGATGAGCTCCTGCACGTCCTCGGAGCCGGCCAGCTTCGTTCGCATCTCGGCGAGGGCTTGTGTGGTATTCATTTTCGAGCGGCTCAGCAAACGAAAGGCCCGATCCAGCACTGCTAGCCGCTCTTTCGAAAAGCCTTTGCGTTCAAGCCCGATAGTGTTGACGCCGTAACTCTTCGTCTGGCGATCCGTGACAACACGGGAAAACGGCGGCACATCCTGCACAATCACCGTGCAAGCACCCACGTAGGCGTATCGTCCCACGCGGCAAAACTGGTGCACGACCGAAAACGAGCCGATGGTGGCAAAATCCTCCACAGCAACATGGCCTGCCAGTGTGGCGCCATTCACAAACAGCGTCTGATTGCCGATTTGGTCGTCGTGCCCCAAATGCGAGTACGCCAGGAAAAAATTCTCGTTGCCCACGCGGGTGACGCCTCCGCCCTTTTTCGTGCCCCGGTTGACGGTGACGTACTCACGAAAAATATTTCCGTCGCCAACAACGAGTTCGGTGCGTTCGCCGCGGAAGGTGTAATCCTGAGGATCGCCGCCGACCGCACAAAACGGATAGAAAACATTGTTGCGGCCGTACTTCGCAGGCCCGCCGACAAGCGCGTGGGGATGAAGAATGCAGCCCTCGGCGAGATCCACCTCCTCGCCCACAACTGCATAAGCCCCAATCTTTACTCCGGGGGCAAGCTTCGCGCTTGAGGCCACGACGGCGTGCGGATGAATCTCGGGCTTGCTCATTTCGCGGGTTCTTCCGCCTTTGCCCCAATCGTCCGGTCCACCATTTTGCACATCAGCGTCGCTTCTGTAGCCAGTTGCCCTTCAATCGTCGCCTTGCCCTGCAATTTGCAAAAATCGCCGCGCCAGGAAAGCACGGTAAGCTCGATCCGCAACTGGTCTCCCGGAACAGCCGGCCGCCGAAATCGCACACCATCCACAGCCACCAGATACAGCAACTTATTGTCCCGATCTGGAACCTCGCGCAGCAGCAGCAGCCCGCCCGTCTGTGCCATGGCCTCAATGATTAACACGCCCGGCATCACAGGCTGGCCCGGAAAATGCCCCTGAAAATGGGCCTCATTGATCGTTACGTTCTTGACGCCGACGATGCGCTTCAGCCGCTCGATTTCCAGGATCGCGTCCACCATCAAAAACGGATAGCGGTGCGGCAAGATTTTCTGGATTTCCACCACGTCGAGTATCATTCCCGCTCCCCATCGCGCCACAGATCCTTACTGCGGCGCTCCACTCTTTCCTAGCAAACTTTCCATTATATGCGAATCCAGGGGTTCTGCGCGCCGCCAATGTTGCTGGATCTTGCAACTGGAAAGCCGGGCGCGTTCACCGGCTGCCCTGTTTTGCTATTCTGGCCCTGATGCGGGGCAAACTTATGCCACTGGCCCGGCCCCTGCCAGTGCTGGCGCTCGGCATCGTGATCGCTGCGGTGAAGCTTATCGAGGCCACCGCTGCGCAAACTCCTGGCGATCTGCCTATCGTCGACAAGCCCATCCCCTTCGACAAAGAGCGCATTCAGCTCACTCTCGAATACATCCGTAAACACTACTCACCGGAAGCGCAAGATATCAGGATCACGCCGCAGGCCATCGTGCTGCACTCGACGGAAATAAATACGTTTGACTCTTCCTGGAACTACTTTAGCCACACCCGCATCGAAGCCGCCCGTCCGGAGCTCGAACGGGAAGGGGAACTCAATGTCTCCTCCCAGTTCCTGGTTGATCGAGACGGCACCATCTATCGCCTTGTGCCCGAAACGTGGATGGCCCGCCACTGCATCGGCCTGAACCGCGTAGCCATCGGGGTCGAGAACGTAGGTGATGGCGAGAAATATCCGCTAACGGACCGCCAGGTGGAGGCCGACGCCGCCCTGGTTCGCTGCCTCGCCGGAAAGTATTCGATCTCTTACCTGCTCGGCCACCACGAATATCGCCGGATGGAAAAAACACCGCTCTTTCTGGAATTGGTTCCGGGTTATCGGACCGGGAAGTCAGATCCGGGCGACGATTTCATGCGCCGCGTGCGCGAGAGACTGACTGGCCTCCATCTGAAAAGCCCGCCTCTTTAGTCCTGCCCGGCAATGGGTCGGACATTGCGGCGCGCTAGATCCCGTCACTCCGTCGAAATCAGAAGCGCAAACATGTTGCACCTCTTTGATAGTGTCCCCTTCAGCCCCCATTAGAAATGTCCCCTACACTGCGACCTCCAGAGGAGGTCCGGTTGAAGAGGACAGCGATGAGTACGAGGGAACTTCGACGAGCAGAGGTT
>Ga0210391_10001893_pt1 | contig 18580 bp, 21 predicted proteins | sample IncBWC12OmetaG_FD_160573 | JGI IMG/M metagenome (GOLD analysis project Ga0210391, IMG submission 160573) | Forest soil microbial communities from Barre Woods Harvard Forest LTER site, Petersham, Massachusetts, United States - Inc-BW-C-12-O ... | reverse complement strand
CAAAGAATCTCGCTACACGCACCTGTTCTCCGGGAATCCGCCCGAGCTAAACGGAGAAACCGGGACCAGTGTGGGCGCGGGCGACTCGCCCATAAGTTCTGCTGCCTCCGCCACCGAGCGCATCGCTCGCCTGGAACAGGAAGTTTCGACGCTCCGCCAGGAGCTCTCCGAAGTCCAGACACAGCTCGCCAATTTCCGCAAGCAGTTCGAGTAAGGGTTCGGACGAACAACGGAACTTTTTCCTCACCCCGGACGTACAATTGTCCAGAGAGAAGGAGGTCTCCCCATGTTCACGTTCCTGCTCTGGTGCATGCTGTTCGTTCTGTGCTGGCCTCTCGCCGTACTGGCACTGGTCGCCTATCCCTTCGTCTGGCTGCTCCTGCTCCCGTTCCGCATCGTCGGCGTCGCCGTCCACGGTGTCCTGGAGCTCGTATTCCTGGCCATCACCCTCCCCTTTCGCCTGCTGGCCGCCCCATTCCGCATCTGATGCGCGCTTGTCATCCTGAGCGAGGATTGGTCTTTGAGCCTAGCGCAAAGACCAACCGCAGTCGAAGGATCCCTACCCCCATATCCGCGCTTCATCCCACTCCCACTCGACTGCCTCTTTGACCTTCCTTGGGTCGCCAGAATTGGTGTAGCCTTTTATTGAAGCGCCCACGTCATCAGGAGGGTCCCCCATGCGTCGCCGCGAATTCCTCGTTCGCTCCGCCTCCGGTCTAGGAGCGGCCTGGCTCACTTCCAAATCCACCCTCAACGCCATCGCCGAGCAGACGCTCCCCGCCAAGTTCTCCGCCTCCGACACCATCACCCTCGGCAGCACCGGCATCAAGACCAGCCGCCTCGCCATGGGCACCGGCACCGTCGGCTCCGAGCATCACTCGCATCAGACCGTGCTCGGCGTCAAAGGACTCTCCGATCTCCTGCTCAACGGCTACGACCGCGGCCTGCGCTTCTTCGATGCCGCCGACTCCTACGGAAGCCATCCCCACGTCGCCGAAGCGCTCAAGCACCTTCAGCGCGACAAAGTTACCGTGCTCACAAAATCCTGGGCTCGCGACGCCGCTGGCATGCGTGCCGATCTCGACCGCTTCCGCCGCGAACTCGGCACCGACTACCTCGACGTCTGCCTGATGCACTGCGTCACCGAAGCCGACTGGACCACGCAATTCCACGGCGCCATGGACGCGCTCTCCGAGGCCAAACAAAAAGGAATCATCCGCGCCCACGGCTGCTCCTGCCACTCCATCGAAGCCCTCCGCGCCGCCGCGAAATCTCCCTGGGTCGAAATCGATCTCGCTCGTATCAACCCCGTCGGCGCCGCCATGGACGCCGACCCGGCAACGGTAGTTGGGGTTCTAAAAGAAATGAAGTCGGCAGGAAAAGCCGTCGTAGGGATGAAAATTCTCGGTCAAGGCGCACTGCGCACTCGTCAGGACGAAGCCATAAAATATGCGTTATCGCTAGGCCTGCTAGACGCCTTCACCATTGGCGCCGAGAGCAAACAAGAACAAGAAGACCTGATCCGCCGCATCGCCGCCGCGTAGGATTATGTGGGGCGGACACTCCTGTCCGCCGCCTGAGCGCAACGGGTGAGGGAGCTGCGCTTCAGCGCCGCGTTCAGCACGAACGGGAAGGGCACGACTTTAGTCGTGCCGCAAGAGTATAAAAAGACTTGCGGCTTCAGCCACTCAGGTTCCCAACACCGAAAACTTATACAACCCTAACTCTCCATCACCTTCAAGCCCGGACTCACAATCAGCCGCGCCTCAGTCGCCCGCTGCACATCCTCCGCCGTCAACCCCGGCGCGATCTCCTCTAGCACGAGCCCATCTTTCGTCACGCGAATGTACGCCATCTCCGTCGCAATCGTATCGACAACGTTGACCCCAGTTAACGGCAGCGTGCACTTCTTCAAAATTTTCGGCGCTCCTTCGCGTGTCGTATGCTCCATCGCCACCACCACGCGCCGCGCGCTCGCGACCAGGTCCATCGCTCCGCCCATTCCCTTCACCATTTTCCCCGGGATCATCCAATTCGCGAGCGACCCCGTCTCATCCACTTCCATCGCTCCCAGCACACTCAAATCAATATGCCCGCCGCGAATCATGGCAAATGAATCCGCACTCGAAAAATAGGAAGTCCCCGGCATCTCGCTCACTGTTTCTTTGCCCGCGTTGATCAGATCGGAATCTTCCGTCCCTTCCACCGGATAAGGCCCAATCCCCAGCATCCCGTTCTCCGACTGCAGCGTCACCTCCATCCCAACAGGCACATGATTCGCGATGAGCGTAGGCATGCCAATCCCCAGGTTCACATAAAACCCATCGCGCAACTCCCGCGCAATCCGCTTCACAATCCGTTCGCGCTTGTCGACATCTTTCCCCGGCTTATTCATATCTTCAACAGACAGCCCCAGCTAACTTGTCATCCTGAGCGAGGATTTTGCTCCGGCGTGCCGGAGCAAAATCGCAGTCGAAGGATCCCTACGGGTCGCACGGCTAATCAGCCTTGGCTGACCTCCCACTCGTTTCGTTGAACTCCGAGCTCCCACTCCGCTTGATGCATCGCCTCTTCAATCGTTTCATGATTCGTATCGGCGATTTGCCCATCCCCGCAAATGTGCAACAAGTAATAACTAGAATCACCCGGATATTGAGCAATCTCAAGCCTCACAAATGGTGGGAACTCTCGACACTCCTGGCCCTCCACGATCTCGTGACGCGTACGCCCTGGAGTCAAATGATGCCTCCGAGCAAGACCTTCATCACTGTTCGAAAGGTCGTCATGCTTCCCTCGCGACTCGGGACTCAGAACTCAGGACTAGACCTTCCTCACTGTCCTCCGCTCAATCCTCCGCTCATACAACTCCCCCTGAAAAATCCTCTTCACATAAATCGAAGGCGTATGAATCGCATCCCCATCCAACTCCCCAACATTCACCAGATTCTCAACCTCGGCAATCGTCACACGAGCCGCGGTCGCCATCATAGGGTTAAAATTCCGGGCGGTTTTTCGATACACCAAATTTCCTTCGCGGTCGCCCTTCCACGCCTTCACAAACGCAAAGTCAGCCGTCAGCCCGCGCTCCATCACGTAAGTGCGCCCGCCAAACTCTCGTGTCTCCTTACCTTCGGCAACAATCGTCCCCACGCCCGTCGGAGTATAAAACGCCGGAATCCCCGCACCCCCCGCGCGAATCCGCTCAGAAAACGTCCCCTGCGGCACCAGATCGAGCCGGATCGTCCCCTTCAACACCATCTCTTCCAACAACCGGTTCTCACCCACATACGTTCCAATGTGATGCACAATCTGCCCCGCCGCCAGCAGCAACCCATTCCCCACACCGTCGACGCCAACATTGTTGCTGATGGTCCGCAGATTCTTCGTCCCCTTGCGAGCCAGGGCGCGAATCAGATTCTCCGGCATCCCACACAGCCCGAATCCGCCGATCATTATCGAGGCGCCGTCAAACATGTCGCGGATCGCCTCATCCGCATTAGCCACAACTTTATTCATCGCTGCGAGATTCTAAAAGGAAATTGAGCAATTGGGAAATTTGGTAATTGGGTAATTTGAACTCAACAGCGCTCGGCAGGTCTTTCAATTAAACAATTACTAAATTTCCCAATTACTCAATCCTCTTTCCGTTTCTTCACCGGGCTCTTCCGCAGTGCATGCGCCTGCTCAAACTCCGCCGCCAGTTCCCGTGTCCCCAAATTCTCCCGGATATGCGCCAGCCGCTGCTCCACTTTCCACAGCGCCTTCTCCAGATTCGATTTGTTGCTGATCGCGATATCGCGCCACATCGAATACGGGCTCGCCGCAATCCGCGTCATCTCCTGCAGCGCCCGCCCACCAGCCGCCATCAGCGGAGCCTCGTCGCCAAACTCCTCCACCAGCGCCGCCGCCAGCGCCGTCGAAATCATCTGCGGGACATGGCTGATCCACGCGCACAACCGGTCATGCTCTTCCGCCGGCAACATCGCAATTCGCGCCCCAATCGCATCAATCCATCCCGCAAACTCCGCGAACAGCCCTTCATTCAAATTCAACCCCGACAAATCCTGCCCCGGCAGCGGAGTCAGAAACCAAACCGCCTTCTCGAACAAATCCGCATCGGCGTAATCCACCCCGCTCATTTCTCTCCCCGCCATCGGATGCCCCGGCAGAAACCGTTTCGTCGCGCTCTTCCCAAACACTTTCACCGCCTGCTCGACCACAGCAGTTTTCGTGCTCCCCACGTCGGTCAATAAAGTCTTGCTCGTGAGCACCGGCCCGAGGCGTTCGATCAGATCCACGATCGCCAGCACCGGAGTCGCCAGCACCCCCACCTGGCTGCCACGCACCGCGTCGCCCGGATTCGCAGTCCCGTCATCAATCGCACCCCGCGCGCGCGCCCGCTCGAGCGTCCCCTCGCGATCGCATCCCACGATACGCCCGGCAAATTTCTTCTTGCGCAGCGCGAGCCCGAGCGATCCGCCAATCAGCCCGTTCCCGATGATCGTGATTTGCCGAATCGCCATAAAAGAAATTGAGTAATTGGGAAATTTGGTAATTGAGCAATTTGAAAACCGGCACGCAGCGTCTTTCAATTACACAATTACTAAATTTCCCAATTACTCAATGCCCTCACCCGATCTTTCTCCCCACCGCCGGCGCAATCATGCGCAACTCGTCCATCAATCTCGCGAACTGCTCCGGAAACAGCGACTGCGCCCCGTCCGACCACGCCTTGTTCGGATCGCAATGCACTTCAATCAGCAGCGCGTCCGCACCTGCCGCCACAGACGCCCGCGCCATGGGCGCAACTTTGTCGCGCCGCCCCGTGCCGTGCGACGGATCGGCCGTCATCGGCAGATGCGACAGTTTGTGAATGATCGGAATTGCCGAAATATCCATCGTGTTGCGCGTATAAGTTTCAAACGTTCGAATACCGCGTTCGCACAAAATCACATCGTAGTTGCCACCGGACATTACGTATTCTGCCGACAGCAGCAGCTCTTCAAAAGTCGCCGCGATCCCGCGCTTCAGCAGCACCGGCTTGCGCACCTTGCCCAGTTCGCGCAGCAGATTAAAATTCTGCATATTGCGCGCGCCCACTTGCAGAATGTCCACATAAGGCAGCATCATCGGAATCTGCGAAATCTCCATCACCTCGCTGATCACGAGAAGCTTGAATTTCTCTCCCGCCTCGCGCAACAATTTCAGCGCATCTTCCCCATGGCCCTGAAACGAATACGGAGAGCTCCGCGGCTTAAACGCCCCGCCTCGCAGCACCTTCGCGCCCGCCTTCGCGATCGCCTCCGCAGTCGTAAAGATCTGTTCCCGCGTCTCGACCGAACACGGCCCCGCCATCACCACAATTTCATTCCCGCCAATCTCGATCCCGTTCCCGAGCTTGACGATCGTTCCTTCCGGCCGAAAGCTTCGTCCCGCCAGCTTGTAAGGCGAGCTGATGCGATGGACTTCCTGCACTCCCGGCAACAGTTCCACGTTGCGGATGTCGAAATCAATCCCCGACCCCACCGCGCCCAGCACGGTCATCCGCGCCCCAGTCGAGCGGTGCACTTCAAACCCAATCTTCACCAGGTGCTCAATCACCTGCTGAATCAACTGCTCATCCGCGCCTTCCTGCATCGCCACAATCATAGAAAACTAGCTCCTAGCTCTTAGCTCCTAGCTCTTAGCTCCTAGCTTCTAGCCGTCGCCCAAACCCGATCATTGTCATTCCGACCTGACCGAAGGGAGGGGAGGAATCTGCTCTTTCCCCCCACGAACAATCACCCGAGCACCTAGAAGCTCTCAATCATTCACTTCCGAATCCAACTCCGTCCCCGCCGCAGCCGACTCGGCCTTGGTCACAATCTCTTCCTTCTGTACATTCCGCATCACATCGATAATGCGCTCGTAGATCCTCTCCAGATCGCGCCCCGGTAGCGGCCCGTGATTCGCCGCCTGCACATTCTCGAAAACGACCCGCTCCCGGTCCGGTTCATAAATCGGCATCGAAGTATTGCGCTTCAGCTTCCCAATCTCCACCACAGCCCGCGCCCGCTCGCTGATCAATTCCACGAGCCGCCGGTCCACTTCATCAATTTTCTTTCGCCAGTCCTCGATATCCATGGAAGCCCTTGCACAACCACCGCACCGGGTGCCCCATTTCTCGCGCGCCTTCTGCGCGAGAAGTGGGGATTTTTGTGATCACAAAGGTGCCTACGACATAGTTACAAGACTCGAGCCTCAGCAGCTAGCAGCCCCCTGACAAACTCCCCCACAGCCGCCGCCTCCCGCCCGCGATTCCGCTCAATCGTCTCCACAATCGCACTCCCCACGACGACCGCGTCGGCGAACGAACCCACTTCCGCAAACTGTTCCGCCGTAGAAATCCCGAAGCCCAGTGCGACCGGCAACTTGGTCACGCGCCGCAACCGCCGCACCAACTTCCGCGCATCCTCCGCCAACTGTTGTCGCTGACCCGTGACTCCCGTCCGCGACACAGCATACACAAATCCTCGCGAAGCTCCCGCAATCTGCTTCAACCGCTCGTCCGGACTCGTCGGCGCCGCCAAAAAAACGGGAGATAAATCATACTCGTGCATCGCCCGCAAATATTCTCCCGCCTCTTCCACCGGCAAATCGGTAACTAGCACGCCGTCGACTCCCGCCGCCCGCGCCACCTTGCAGAACTTTTCCATCCCCATCCGCAAAATCGGATTGAGATAAGAAAACACAATCAGCCCCGTGGACTGCGCCCGCTCGCGCACCTCCGCCGCCAGCGTCAGCACCTGTGCCAGCGACGTTCCATGCTTCAGCGCCCGCTCACTCGCCCGCTGAATCACCGGCCCGTCCGCCACCGGATCGCTGAACGGCACGCCCAACTCAATCACGTCCGCGCCCGCATCAATCGCGGCGAGCACGATCTTCAGCGTAGTCCCGAGATCCGGATCGCCGCACGTCACATACACCACCAGCGCCGGTTTCTTGTGAAAAGTCAGAGGCATAACAGAATGCAGAACTCAGAAGTCAGAACTAAGAAGTAAAGGCCATTGGATTTTACTTCTGAATTCCGCCTTCTAACTTCTGACTTCAATCGATCTCCAGGTTCTCCCGCATGATCCCAATATCCTTGTCCCCGCGCCCGGAAATATTCACAATCACAATCTCAGATTTCTTCATATGAGGCGCCCGCTTCACCACCTCGGCGACCGCATGCGCCGACTCCAGCGCCGGAATAATTCCCTCCGTCCGCGCCAGCAACGTAGTCGCCGCCAGCGCCTCAGCGTCTGACGCCGGCACGTACTCCGCCCGCCCCGCATCGCGCAACGCCGCGTGCTCCGGCCCAATCGACGGATAGTCCAGCCCCGCCGACACCGAATGCGTCAGCGCAATCTGCCCACCCGAATCCTGCAGCACGTAAGAATACGTCCCCTGCAACACTCCCGGCGACCCTCCACGAAACCGCGCCGCATGGTCGCCAAGTTTATCGCCGCGCCCACCAGCCTCCACACCAATCAGCCGCACTTTCGTGTCATTCAGAAAATCGTAGAAAATCCCAATCGAATTCGATCCCCCACCCACGCACGCAATAATTGCCGCCGGCAATTTCCCCTCAGCCTTCAGAATCTGCGCCCGCGCCTCGCGCCCAATCACCCGATGAAAATCCCGCACCATCGTCGGATACGGATGCGCCCCCAGCACGCTTCCCAGCAAATAATGCGTAGTCCGCACATTCGTGACCCAGTCGCGCATCGCCTCGTTGATCGCGTCCTTCAGCGTGCACGATCCCGACGACACCCCACGCACCTCCGCCCCAAGCAGCCGCATGCGGAACACATTCAACTCCTGCCGCCGCATGTCCTCGGTGCCCATATAGACGACGCATTCAAACCCGAGCAGCGCACACACTGTAGCCGTAGCAACTCCGTGCTGCCCCGCCCCAGTCTCGGCGATCACACGATGCTTCCCCATCCGCTCGACCAGCAACCCCTGCCCCAGGCAGTTGTTAATCTTGTGCGCCCCGGTGTGCAGCAGATCTTCGCGCTTCAAATAAATCTTCGCCCCGCCCAACTTCTCGGTAAGCCGCCGCGCAAAAAACAACGGCGTCGGCCGCCCCGCATAAGTCGTCAGCAACTCCGCAAGCCGCACCTGAAATTTCTTGTCGCGCTTTGCCCGCTCATACTCGCGCTCCAACTCCTCGAGCGCCGCCATCAAAGTCTCCGGCACGTACCGCCCGCCATACACCCCAAACCGCCCCGGCTCGTTCGCGCGCGCAGAGCCGTGCGAAGAAGAACCGGGGGACGGAGAAGAGACGCGAGGGTGCCCCATCCTAGCCGCGCCATTTGCTGCCAGGATGGGGACTTTGACTTTCGTATTTATTCGAGCCGTCGCCATTTTCTTGAACTCTCGTTTCTTCAACTTGTCATTCCGAACCGGGAAAAGCCCGGTGAGGAACCCTTTTCCTGAACTCCTACGACGCCCCGCAATCCATCTCACGCACCGCCCTAACAAACGCCCTTACCTTCTCCGGATCTTTCTTCCCCGGCGAAGCCTCCACTCCAGAGGCTACATCGACGCCCCAAGGTTGCAGGATGCCAATCGCTTCCGAGACATTCTGCGGCGTGAGGCCTCCCGCAATCACTACCTGCCTCGTTCGGCTCAAGGCGCTTACCACCGGAGCCGCATTGTTCCAATCGAACGCGATACCCGTGCCGCCGGGCTGCTGACCGCTACCGGAATCGAGCACAATCGAACTAAGAGTTCTTTCAGGATCGTTTATGTCAACAGTTATGCCGTGTTCTTCGCTAACAAACTTCTTGATCGGAAATGCCAGGTAAACCTTTTTCGGCTCGATTGATTGTCCTTCGGATTTTCCATCCGAGCCATCGCGCTCATACGACAACGGATAAATCTGTAGTCCGTCAAGATTGAGATGCGATCCTATCTCGGCTGCTCGGGCCACACTCTCACCGGCAAACACTCCGATCTTCTCCACCTTCTCCGGCAGCTTCGCCACAATCTCCCGTGCCGTCTCCACCGTCACGCTGCGCGGACTCTTTTCATAAAACACAAACCCCACCGCATCCGCGCCCGCATCAACAGCCACGAGCGCGTCCTCCAAATTCGTCATCCCGCAAATCTTCACCCAAGTCATAACGCAGTTACCCCGGGTCAGTTGTCACTCATCAGTAAAATAGCCCTGTCATCCTGAGCGAGGATTTTGCTCCGGCTTGCCGGCGCAAAACCGCAGTCGAAGGATCCCTACCCCCGGCACAATCGGTGCCCCACGCCTCGCGCGCTGTTTGCGCCGAGAAAGCCTATGAGCTTGCCGAAGGGTGGGCACTTTTCTACCGCCGACTCGGCACGCGCATCAACTCCCGCAGCGCCTCACCCGGCGACGCAGCCCGCATCAACGATTCCCCCACCAGAAACGCGTCATACCCCGCGGCCCGCAGCCGCACCACATCCTCCGCCGAATGAATCCCACTCTCGGCTACCTTCAACACACCGGCAGGGAACTTCTCCGCAAGCCAAAGAGCCGTCCCCAGATCCACTGCGAACGTCCGCAGATCGCGCGTGTTCACTCCGATCAAATCACATCCCGCGTCCAGGGCCCGCTGCAACTCGTCGCCATCATGCACTTCACACAAAACATCCAGCCCATACCGCCGCGCCCCAGCCGCCATCGAACTCAAGTCCTCCACGGTCAACGCCGCCACAATCAGCAGCACCGCGTCGGCCGAATTCGCCCGCGCCTCCACCAGCTGAAATTCATCGACGATGAAGTCCTTCCGCAAACACGGAATCGCAACCGCCGCCGAAGCCTCGCGCAAATTCCCCAGCGAGCCCTGAAAGAATTCCTCATCTGTGAGCACCGAAAGCGCCGCCGCCCCGGCCAATTCCAGTTCCCGCGCCAACTCAGCCGGATGAAACTCCGCCCGAATCAGTCCCTTCGACGGCGACGCCTTCTTCAACTCCGCGATCACCGCCGCTCCATCGCGACTCTTCGCGGCAAGCGCCCGCCGAAACCCGCGCGGCACGTGCGATTCCGCAGCCTGCTCCAACGCACGCAAATCCGCCCCACTCCTGGACTCCGCCACCCGCGCCCGCGTAGCCGCAACAATCCGCTCAAGAATCGCAGCCATAAGGAATCTTTCGATTATAAGGGACCGGGCCAGAACCACGTGTCTCAAGGGCACCCCGTCCTAGCCGCGCATCTTGCATCTAGGTGGAAATTTAACTTATGACTTCTGACTTCTGGCTTCTGACTTCTGGCTTACGCCGTCCTACTCCATTCCCAATGAGATCTTCACCGACTTCCCATACTCCCGCGCCTTCTCGAGCACAGCGGGCTCATCGATCGTCAACAACTTCCGCCGCCGCATCACCACGCGCCCGCCAATAACCACCGTCTCCACATCGCTACCCTTGAGCGAATACGCGATTTGCGCATACACGTCATACATCGGCACCGCATTCGGCTCGTCCAGACTGATCAAAATCAGATCTGCCTTCTTCCCCGCCTCCAGCGATCCAATCTCCCGCTCCATGTGCAGCGCCCGCGCCCCATCAATCGTCGCCATCTCCACCGCCGCCTTCGCATTCAGCGCCAGCGGATTCATCTTCGAAATCTTCGCCAGCTTCGCCGCCAGGTCAATCTCCTCCATCAGATCCAGATCGTTATTACTCCCCGCCGGCCCATCCGTCCCCAGCCCCACCGCAACTCCCGCCGCCCGCATCTCCGGCACCGGCGACACTCCGCTCGCAATCATCATGTTGCTCGACGGATTATGCACGCATCCCACGCCCCGCGCCGCCAGCAGTTTCCGGTCGGCCTCATCCACAAAGATGCAATGCGCCGCTACCAGGTTCGGCCCCAGTACGCCAATCTTTTCCAAATACTGCACCGGAGACATCCCGTTCGCTTTCTCGCTATCGTCCCATTCCTTCTTCATCTCCGAAACGTGCATCAGCAGCGGCGCATGATATTTCGCAGCCAGCGCAGCCGCATCCTGAATCGTTTTCTTCGAACACGTATAAATCGAATGCGGCGCCGGCGCCGCATGAATCAGCGAATCTCCCTGCCACCGTTTCAGAAATTTCTCGGTATACGCAAGCATCTCAGCATTAGTCTTATTGTCCGGCGCTGGAAAATCGATGAACGTCTCGCCCAAGACCCCGCGCATCCCCGCCGCCTTCGTCTCCTCGGCTACCGCGTCCTCGAAGTAATACATATCGGCAAACGTCGTGACGCCGGCGCGAATCTGCTCTGCCGCCGCCAGCCGCGTGCCCCAGCGTACGAACTCTTCGTTCACATTCTTCGCTTCCGCCGGAAAAATATACTTGTAGAGCCAGTCCTGCAGGGTGACGTCATCATGAAGCCCGCGAAACAAGGTCATCGGCACATGCGTGTGCCCGTTGATAAATCCCGGCAACACCAGCCTTCCTCGCCCATCGATCACCTGCGCACTCATGTATCGAGTCTCAATCTCCGTCCGCGGACCCACTGCCACAATCACGTCGCCCTTGATCGCAACGCTTCCGTCCTGAATAATCGTTCGCGCTCCATCCATCGTCACTACAATGCCGCCGCTGACGATCAGATCTGCGTCCTGCTTCTGCCCAACCATCGCCGGACACAACCCAAGTACAACGGCAACATAGATCATGAATGCTTTCAGCGTTCGCATCTTCATTCCTAGCTCTCCAACTCTCGAACGGATACCCCATCTCTCGCGCGTCCTTTGCGCGAGAAAGCCTGCCCTGAGCCTGTCGAAGGGTGGGGTTTTGACCTAGTCATCGTGCGCCAACCCTCTTCAAATAAAACTTAAAAAAATCCTCCGCATTCGAATCCAGACAAACCTGCGCGTTCACCGCTCCCGGCTCCTCACGCGTGAACCCTTTCTCATCCACCCGAATATGCAACCCCTGCACCGGACACAGCTCCGGCCGCAACACAAAGGCAATCGTCATGGGATCAAACAACGTCGGCGTCTCCTGTCCCCACAAGTGATACAACACGGCAAGCTGATCCGTAACCGCCGTTCCCTGGCCGAACAGAAACGCCCGTTTCACCTCATCCATCTTCAGCTGCGTAGAATCCAGCGGCATCACAAACACTGGTACGCCCACCGCAAACAGTTTCTGTGCCGATGCCATATCATTCAAAATATTCCATTCCGGCATCGGCGGCACTGCCGCCGTATAACCCAAATCTCCATACCCGCGCCGGATCGACCCTCCCATCAGTACCACCCGCTTCAACTTTCGAAACGTCGCCGCGTCCTTGTCGATCGCCGCTCCCACATTCATCAGCGGCCCAATCGCAACCAGCGTGATCTCTCCCGGATGTTTCCGAATCTGCTCGAGCAAAAACTCCACCGCATCCCCGTGCGACGACTTCGCAAAATGTCCGCCGTCTCCATACCTCCGCTGCGACATCGGATTCTTCGTCGCCGTCGACTTCCCCGCCAGCACCGGAATCTCCCCGCGCCCCACTTCACCCAGAAACCGGTCCACAATTTTCGCTCGCGCCTCGGTATCGCCAAAAGTAGTCGTCACACCCAGAATCTCCAAGTCTGGACTCTTCACCGCCAGCGCCAGCGCAAACGCATCATCAACATCGTCGCCAATGTCGGTATCAATAATGATCTTCTCCCGAGCCGCTTGTCCCCAAGCCAGCGCCCCAAGTAACGCCAAAGTCAGAACAGTCCATCTCAACCTACACCTCCCCGGAACCCAATTCGTAATCTGGGTGCCCCATTCTAACGTCGCGCACTTTGCGACATTAGAGTGGGGATTTTGACCTTACCTCACCGCCGTGAAACTCCGACACAGTCTCGACTTCCCCAACAATGTTCGCATTGAACTCGGGCAACTCTCCTGCAGGAATCCAATACTCGCGATGCCCGGCGCTGCCCACCACGTGCACTTCGTACTGAGCCAGAAACTCCGCCCGTACCTGAAATCGCAAAACATATCCCACAAATCCCGAACGTTCGTCCTTAGTATTCCAATCGCGCGCAATCTGCGTGGCATATTCCTCCGTCAACACGGGATAGAAAATCGGCTGCTCCGGCAACCGCGGAGGAAATTCACGGAACTGACTGCCTCGTATGAGGTCGAGTTCTGCCTGACCGACTGGCCGGTACATTGTTGTCAATCGGAGTGTCATCGCTTCAAAGATACTAGCTGACTGCGCCCGGCTGTTGGGTGCCCCACGTCTCGCCTTTGAGACGTGGGGATTTTGACTTCCGGGTCACGACGGGCTCCTCGCGTGTTTCCCACCCCACAGCGTGTCCCGCGCCCCACGCAGCTTTTCAACGACCCCGCCAATAACTCCCGCAAAATCAACGTGCCTTTCCTTGGCGTCCGCCGTGCACTGAACACGCTGCCGCAAGTCGGCAGGAGGCAACCACAATGACCCGCATCAACGCAGCTGGCAACATGAAAGTTCGCAACATCGCAGCAACTCGCAGTTCGGTAACTCGCAATTCTGTAGCCTGGGGTTCCAAAACTTGGGATAAGCAAGCAACCACCTGGAGCAAGAACACCGGCGCACTCATCTTCGCCGCTGTTCTGATCGTCTGCTCCCTAACCGTCGGCTGTTCCAGTGACAACAAGCCGAAGCCCGTAGCCAGCAACATCCAGGTTCCCGCGCCGCCCACGCCGAACGCAATGACACCGATGCCCGCGCCACCCGCGCAGCCCGCGGTCAAGCCCGCTCCGAAGAAAGTGGTGCAGAAGAAACCCGCAACCGTGAACTATGCCGATAAGACCTACGGCGTAACCTTCGAATATCCGCGCCGCTATGCCATCGAAACCGGCGACGCCGCTGCCGATCTTCTGGCCGCGAATCCCATGGCCATGAACTTCATCCAGCCCGGCGGAGTCGCTCTCGCCGCCGTCGAATTGCCCGAGACTGGATTCGCCAACACCGACTTCTCGTCCGCATTCTTCGACGTGAGCGTCCACAAAAGCCTCACGGCCGATCAATGCACCGAGTTCGCCGTTCCGCAGCCGAAGGGCGTAGCAGTCGCGTCCGCTGAGTCGGCGTCAGCGTCTTCTACAACGTCATCGGCAACGACTTCCGCCACGAGCCCGGCTGCAACTCCGACCGAGACCGCGTCGACGACAGTCCAGGCCGCGCCCGGGGCCAGCTCTGAGCAGACGAGCGCAGCGAAGTCGTCGACTGATCTCGCGTCGAACTCCAAGCTGATGCTCGGCGACCTCGAGCTTCGCGCCACCGAAGCTGTCTCCGGGGAGGGCACGCGCCAGAGCGACTCCAAGTACTTCCACGTCTACCAGAATGGAAGCTGCTACGAGTTCGCCCTGAACGTCACCACCGACGCGTCCGCCGAAGGCCTGGTCAAGCACGTCGACCGCGACAAAGTCTTCATCCGCCTGGAACAGATCCTGAGCACGGTGAAGATCAACTCGGCAGCGGCGCCCGAAGCCACCGCCGAAACCACATCCTCGACACCGGCAGCCACCCCGGCGCAGTGAGCGGTAACCGTAAACTGGACCGACTCGACTACCCAAAGGAGAAGGCCATTCAGATTTCTCTGAATGGCCTTTACTTGTGCAGGCAACTCCCCAGTCCCCCACACACATTCACAAGCAGCGTGTGCCGGCGGCGAGCAGACTTCTATCCGGTCGCGCTCAGATTCAGATAGCTGTTCACCGCGGCCTCGGTCAGGCTGAGACTGGAGGCGATTTGCGAGACTCTCTGTCCTTGGTTATAGAGCTGATAGACCTGCTGGGCTTCAGTCAGTTGGACCGTGTCCTCGCCGGCATTCACAACCGGCTGCTGCCTCGCAGTCGACCCCGCCGCTGCGGCCGTGTTGGCGCTCGATACTGCCGCCAGAAACAAGCTGGAAATGGAGGTACTCATAAGAAGCTCCTCTCTGCTCTTACGTGCAATCTTGTCTTACATATCAGAAGAGGTCGGCAGACATCTCCCAGGCTTTAGGCGATTGAGCATGTCGCAGCGCCTCCATCTGCAAAGCAGTCCCAAATTGGTATCGGTGAAAATCTGAGACCGCCAGGATGGGCCGTATTTTTTTTTGATGCCCCTCTCTAAGATCTTTGTTCGCAGTCGCTTGCCGGCTTTGGGGCATGCTCGGTCCCAGCAAAATATTGAGCCGCAAGGAGTTACGTCTAAAATATCGCCAGATAAGGACTTAGCCTCTGGCGTCCTGGCGGTAAGCTGATTGGCAGAGCCGTCGTGCATCGATCAAGCTTGCGCCGTTGGATTTTCTCAGTAAAGGTCGTTCGTCACAAACTGGAGATTTTTGTCTGTGGAAGGCTGTGGAAAAGAGTTGGCTAGGTTCTGGAACCAGGGATGGTCGGCAACCAGATTAGTGCCCGGCCGGGGCGGACGGCGACACTCCGGAACTCTTTCCGGCCCGCGCCCGTAGTATTTTTAGCACCCGGAGGGTCCGCATGGTTTGGTTCTACGAAGCTTTCTTTCCCGTGGTCTGGATCGTTTTTCTTGTCTACTGGCAGATCAAAGCGGCGGATGCCAAAACTACCCAGCGTCTCGAGCCTGCAGCCTCCCGCATCTTCCGCATCTTCATCTTCCTGATCGCGATGGCTTTACTCATGATACCTCGCATCCCGCTGCCCTGGCTTTACGCCCAGCTCTGGCCGCAGGGGTATTGGCCATTCTGGCTGGGAGCGGCCATCACCATCGCCGGCCTTCTTTTCGCCGTCTGGGCGCGCGTGCACCTTGGCCGCAACTGGAGCCGTTCAGTCACTATCAAGCAGGGCCACGAGCTGATCACCACCGGGCCTTATGGCGTGGTGCGTCATCCCATCTACACCGGCATTCTGACCGGGTTTCTGGGGACGGCGATTGCCATCTCGCAGGTGCGCGGGTTCATCGTTGTCGTCCTCATCTTCTTCGTGTTCTGGCTCAAGCTCCGCATGGAGGAGCAGTGGATGCGCTCCCAGTTTGGGGAGACTTATGCTGCGTATGCGCGACAGACTGCGGCGCTGGTGCCTTACCTCTGATGGCCTGTTCGCGAAACGCAGTGCTCTCGGGTTCCTTCCCCGAAGGCGCAAAGAGCGCGGCCAGAAATGGGGCACCCGCCACTGGCTCTTAGAACGGGAGCAGCATCTCGTCCGGGCCTTCGATCTCGTCTTTAGCCTCCAGGAATTCCTCACTCCATGGTTTGCCCGCGCACTCGGGACACTCGTCGATCGTGTTGCCGACAGCAAAGCAGTGATAGCAGGTCCCGTCGGAGTTGGTGCCCGGAAATTTCTTGCAGGTTTTGCATGGCTTGAAAACCTCGCGTTCGAGCGCTCGGTGCTCGCCCCACAGTTCGTGCTCACAGATGATGCACATCGTCCTCCTGCGTGGCCATTTTCCTGCGGCTGCTCTTCCTCGAATTTTTCCTTGGCGGCTAATATAGCTCCATCGCCCTCCTTCCGTGTTCTCCAAAATCAGTTCGATTCCGAGATTTTGCGAACATCCTCCCAAAACGGGAGCTCACGAACGGGAGCGTGCAAAACGAGCGCGCCCTTGGGGGACTCGTTGCGAGTGGCAAAGCCGGAATCACGGCCAATCCGAGCAGCCGTCATTTTGGCAAAGGAAACCTTGAAACGTGAAACCTCGAAACTTGGCATAAAAGGAAAGGCCAATCTGATCCCTCAGACTGGCTTTTACTTATGCCGCCAACGACCGGTTTTTCCCTGACCGACTCGAAGGGCTCACCACCCGTTACGTCGGTTACGTTGTTCGTTGACCGCCGAAAACCAGAAAATGCAGGCAGGGGATCAGCTTTGAAACGCTTATTTATGGTGGCCGGAGCAGTGGTCGGGCTGCTTGTGGTTTGGTACTTCGTGAGCAAGAAGATTCCCAGCCACGTCGAGTACCGCGGCGAGCAGATCAAACTGTCGCGCTTCTACCTCGACTACGACGACTATAAGAACGACCCGGACAACATCGATCCCTCAGAGACATCGCGCGTCCAGCGCCTCGTTATGGACGCTCCGATCGGCGCCACGCTTGCGACGAACAAAGAGATTGTGCATGCTGCCTTTGCGATCAAGTTCCCGGGCTATGGCCTGGGGGGATTGTCCGACGGCCGGAACGGAGAGAACTCGCTGGATGGATTCAGCATTGAGATCCCGCGCGCCGACAAGGAGCGCTACGTCACATTCCGCTACGAGAGCGGAAAATATGTGCTCATCGACGACTTCGTTGGGCCGGGTATGCCGCTGCTCACCCGCGTGCGCCAGGAAAACAACAGTCTCGTCTATAGTTCGGACCTCGGTTCCGACCGCAGGGACAAGGTCGTTCGTCCCTTGCCGGGCTCGGGGATAAGCAATTCTCACTGACAAAAAATCCTCACAAAAGGAAAAGGCCGCCGAGATTTCTCTGAACGGCCTTTATTAATACCGGCAACTACCTGCTCTCCCACACACTTTCGCGTGCAGTCGACTGCAGGAGCTTGCCAGCACGAGCGGACGTCCGCCCGGCGACCTGATCGAGGATGCGATGGCCGGATACCTTCAGGAACTCGCCCAGGTTCGCGAGCTGTTGGATGGCCGCTACGACGACCTGAAAGCTGGCCGGGTGCAGGCGGTGGATGGTGATGAGGCGCTCGCCCGACTTCGGCGCAAGAGTGACGAACGAAGAGCTTCGCGCTAATTCTCATGAGCGAATTTGCTTCTTCACCCGCTCGTCCCGTTTCCTCACATAGGCCACGGTCGTCGCAGTCCGCGCGTGATCGCAGCAATCCTCCGCAGTAGAAGCTGAGGACATTCGCTCGGGGAATCAAGTCAAAAGCGGCGGACAGGAGTGTCCGCCCCACATGTTCCCGGCAATCCATAGATTCGCCACAAAAAGGAAAAGGCCACCACAATTCTGTTGATGGCCTTTATTAATGCCCGCAACTGCCTACTCTCCTACACACTTTCTCCGCGGGAAAATCAGGTTCCTCCTGGTTCGCTTCGCTCGCGCGTCGGAATGACAGGGGTTCTGGGGATTGGCGAGTCGACGGGAGCTGGCTCGCCTTGTATCACCACGACCTCGGCGGCCCCACGCTTCACGATGTTCGAAGCGCGGGCACCCCGTGCAGCTTACTGTGCGGTGCCGCCTATGACCGTTCCGCTGTCGGTCTCCATCAGCAACAGCTCTGTTCCACTGTTCACGAAGACCGTATTGAAATTCAGCGCTGACGATCCTTTGGGAGTGATCTTCATCGTTCCGGTGCAATCGGACAACTCGGTATAGGTGCCGGTGACCGTCTCTACGCTGTTCGAGTAGTTCACGTTGATGCTAACGGTACCGGTGACGTGCCCTTTGCCGTCCAGAGTGATCTCCCCAATGATGTCCTTATTCTCGGAGCTGCCGGGGATGGTTCCTACGAGGTTTACGCCGAGCTTCTGGGCTTTTCCAGTCAGCGCGCAGGTGGCAGAAATTTGTGGAAGGCCGAAACCCACGGCCTGAAGACCCGGATTGGTTATGGCCAGTTGGAAGCCCAGGTTGCTGGAATTCAGGTAAACATTGAAGTCGGCGGTGCCCAGCGACAGAGTTCCGGTGCAGTTTGCAGCGATCGTGTATTTTCCCGTAAAG
>Ga0210391_10001892_pt1 | contig 18594 bp, 16 predicted proteins | sample IncBWC12OmetaG_FD_160573 | JGI IMG/M metagenome (GOLD analysis project Ga0210391, IMG submission 160573) | Forest soil microbial communities from Barre Woods Harvard Forest LTER site, Petersham, Massachusetts, United States - Inc-BW-C-12-O ... | reverse complement strand
TTGCGCAATCATCGTCAGGTATTCCGCCCCGGAGAGATGGTTGTAGAGATACGGCTCCTCTGGGACATACCCCATACGCCGCTTGTAGGCAATCAGGTCATCCTCGATGCGGTTGCCCTGGAAAAGGATCTGGCCTGAAGTCAGCTCGATCAAGCCGGTGATCATTTTCATGGTGGTGGATTTGCCCGAGCCGTTGGGCCCAAGGTAGCCGGTGACCTCGCCGGGTCGGGCTGAGAAGCTGACATCGTCCACGGCGGGAATACCGGAGAAGTGCTTGGAGACATTGAGGAGTTCGAGCATGAAGCCTCCTCCATCAGATTTGATCCGTTCACGGCAGCTTTGCAATGAAGGCGTTCATCTCACGAAACACATCCGCCTCGTTCGACTGGAATACACGATGTTCCGCATTGGGCATACGGACCACATGCGCGGACGGATTGCCGGCCTGGAAGGCGTCGGCTTGTTCCGATGTGCGAGCAAGATCATCGGCGATCATGGCAGCCCGTTGTGTGGGATCGGCCCCGACTTGCGGGCCCAAGGCGTGCGGGTCAGCAAAAATCGCCAGGACCGGGCACTTGACACCCTTGTAGATCTGTATCCCTTTCAGGATTGCGACATTGCTTCTTACCCTGGGCGTGTCTGGCGGTCCGGGGGAGTTGTCGAGAACCGCCTGCAACTGTTTTTGGTATTCCTGAAGATCCCTTTCAAATCGTGGAAGACTGATTTCCAGCAGGTGTTTGGTCTGAGTCTTTCTCTCTCGAGGCGGAGCAGGAGAGCTGAATTGCTCCAATTCTCTGCGCAACAGGCTGGAATCGAACATCCACTCGCCCTGTGCGGCATGGTCGTCGTAGTATGCGTAGGCGTATCCAGCGTCAAGGTAAATGAGTCCCGCGACTTTTTCGGGGTGTCGGCTCCCAATGGAACTTAGCTCTTCTCCGGCAATGGAGTGGCCAACCAGGACTGGACGACCAAGTTTAAGCGCATCTAATACCGTGAGTATGTCGTCTCCAAGACGATCAGCGGAATAGTTTTCGCAATCTGGCTTGGGAGCGCTCGAAGCGCCAAAGCCGCGGCGCGTGATGCCGTAGACATGATAGGCAGGGACGAGCTTCGGCGCGAAGGTATCGAAGACGTGTGCGGTGTCACCGATGCCTGTAAGCAAAACCAATGGCCGCCCTGTACCTCCCCAATCGAGCACCTCCAACTTGACATCTTGCTCGACGGTGACCCATTGCACGGTGTGCGGAGACGTGTCGGCAGTTTCTGGGGCTTCGTTTGGAGGACTCTGTTGAGCAGGCAGCACGGCGCCAAAGAGGGCGCCAAGCGCGATCAGCAACATGATCATTCTTTTCATTTGCCACCTCCTCCAACCAAATCTGCTTCACCCTATGTAGCAATCGACATATATAGTTGTCAAGTAGACTTCTACATAGCTAGAATCAGCCATGGCCACGGAGCCTAAGCTCTCGCACACCACGGCGATGATCCTTCAGGCGATCGACGCCGGATTTGTCTATGGCTTCTCGATTATGGAGATGACTGGTCTTCCCAGCGGCACGGTCTATCCAGCCATGAGGCGCCTGGAAGAAGATGAACTGATACGCTCGCGCTGGGAACGACAGGCGATTGCGGATCGGGAGCAGCGCCCACCCAGGAAGTACTACCAGTTAACCGCGGGCGGAAAGACCACTTTGGAATCCTCGCGGAAGCGTTATCCGCTATTGCAACGGATGGTCCCGCCTGCGGAGGCGAAGTCATGATTATCTCTGCGCTGAGGATCGCCGTGCATTCCGTGCATCTGGGCTTGTTGCGGACCGCATCTCTGTTGATCCCCGTGCCGAGACGCTCGGAATGGTTGCGGGAATGGCGAACGGAATTGTGGTACGTGATGCGAGAATGCTCGTCCGAATTCACCACTTCTCCCAGACCTATGCGAGAAGCTGTGGCATTTTGCCTGGGAGCTTATCAGGACGCATTTTGCCTCAGGAAGCGGTCGTGGCAAAAGCACCCTCCCTTCTCCGCAGCATGGGGAGGCGCTCCTTTATGCCTGCTAGTACTCGCCACTGGCCTTTTCGCGAGCTGGGGCATCGCCCTTCTGTCTCCCGGCGTTCGCGCGGAACGTGAAATGTCAAGGATCCGTATTTATCCATGGCAGTTATTACAAAAGCACTCAGGCCCCGATGACCGTGCGCTGAACGTCATCGCCGAGGAGGGGGTTAAGGCATCTCTGGGACGCGTGCAGCGATATTTCGATGGCTTCGCGTATTACTGGGTCACTCACGAACCGATATCAAGCAAGGCGGCGCCCAAAACTCAATGGATCGTAGCGCACGCCAGTTCTGATTTGTTCGCTGTGCTCCAATTCCCCATACGCTTTACGCTGCGCGTCCCTGAGGGTCCCGACCAATTGCCGAGGCTCGTTCTGAGTGACGAGACCTGGAAAAGAGACTTCGGTGGGGATCCCAGGATAGCGGGTACTGAAGTACATGTTGGTTCCGTTAACGCCAAAGTGGGGGGTGTCGCATGCGCCGATTCACGGAACCTTCCGGGCCACGTGAACGCCTGGCTTGTCGACGGCAACTCCGAAATCGGGACCGATAACGCGGGATTTGTCGTTGGGCATCTGACGCCATACGGTTATTTCCAGATGGGGCCGCGATGGGTAGTTTCTCTGCTCGGAATTGTGCTCGCCTTCCTCGCATTGCCCGGCATCACCTGCGTGGCCATAGGCGAGTACGGCAGCGATTCCCGGAAACCTCCGCTGACAAGAAGGCTGCGGTTTTGGGCATTTCTCACAGCTAAAGTCTCCCTCCTATTACCGTTTGTTTATCTGGCATCTCTCGACCTCGATTGCTCGTTTGTGCAGCCCTCGTCGCACTTCACGGGTTATGTCCAGTTCAGTTCTTCGCTTCTTCTCAGCCTCTTTGGCCTGCGTTGGATCCTTCGTGATCAGCAGCGGCGTTGCCCGGTTTGTCTCAGGCGCATGGCGCATCCCGCCGAAATTGGACAGCCAGCGAGAACCTTACTTGCCTGGAAAGGGACTGAACTGGTCTGCGCACGGGGACACGCATTACTTCATATTCCTGAGATTCCGACCAGCTGGTTCGGCGAGCAGCGCTGGGTGTGCCTCGACCCGTCGTGGCAATTCCTCTTCGCCCGACCAGGCGGTACGTCAAGTTTGTTGTGATCGCACGCCGGGGCCAGATTTGTCCTGAGAAGCCGGCGAGTGTTCACCGATGTATCCGCTCACGTGTTCACATAACGGGCTCCTCGGACATGTGGTGTTCCGAATCCCCGAATCCATAGAGGATTTTGTCTCGCTGGTGACGACAGGACTGTTCCTGGACCGTCTGACGAAATGCTAAAGACTCCGGATTACTTCCGCATTGCCCACCACGAACGGAGTGGCGGCGAATCCTGCCGAACGCGGAGCTAAGCGATCACTACATGTTTTACTTCACCGAGCCAGTCTTCTGGAGCATGGCCTGGTAGATCTGCGCGAGATGGCTTTCCGAAACGCCGGTGAGAGTTCCGCCGACCGATGGCAACGGAACGCTCTGCGGACCGTTATTCATGTTGGTGCTATCCAGCGTGAGGGCGTCGGCGAGGCTAGGAGCGTTCTGGTCGCGCGCAGTCAGCTTGGCGGCTCCATTCTCGATGTTGAAGCATTCCACAATTGTGCGGATCACCGAAGTGTGGTCGAAGGGCGTCACGCCATTTGTCGTCGAGGTGCCGTCTCCCTGCACATAGGAAAATCCGGCAGGACGCACGATGGAGCCGGCCGGTATGTAGGGCGACACGAAGATGGCAGGAACTCGAGGACCATACCGATTGAAGCCGAACGATGACGCATTGGGCAACACGGTTGAACTCGGGCCCGGAGCCACCGCGGCCGGCGGAATGACGTGATCGTAGCAGCCGCCGTGCTCATCGTAGGTAATGATCAGCAGAGTGCGGGGCCAATAATAAGAGCTGCCGCGTAGCAAGTTGTAGATTGTTCCGACCAGGATTTCACCATAAAGAACGTCGAACGGGGGGTGATTGTCGTTCGGCGGCAGAGTGTCAAACCCTCCGTAGCGCGGCTCAATGAAGGAGTATTTGGGCAGCGACTGGCTTTGCACGTCCTCAAGGAAGGTGGGGTGCTTGGTATTGTCGCCATAATCGCTGGTATCGAAATTGCGAACCTGCGACGGCGAATTCAGAACATAGTTAATCCATGTAGCGACGGCGAAATCATGAAAGTAGACCTTCCAGTTCGGAGGGTTGCTCGGTCCGCTGCCATCCAGCAATTGAAAGATGTTGGGGAGTTTGGGCCACGCCTCAAGGTTGCAGGGGTAGTCCACGTCTTCGACATACCCTCCTGAAGTCGCGCAATTGACAAAGAAGCGGTTGGGGTAAGTCTGCGTGGGGCACGAACCAAACCACGCGTCGGACAAGCCGAAGGACTGCGCCAGCGTGGAAGTCACGGGCAGTGGGACGGCGTGAAGTAAAACATGATGTCTCCCGCGGACGGCGTGGGAGTTCTAGGAAGTGCCGGCCAGGAAGGAACGAAAGAGCATTCCTTATCGGTGGGAATTTCAGGATATTCCGACTGGCTTATCACCCTTGCCATCCAGTCGTTCACAAATCCCGCCATGTTCGCAACGTCGCCAGTGGCGGGATCGGTGGTGTTGAAGATCTGGAGATTCATGTCAGGGAAGGATTCGCCGGGGTCCGGCGTTGGCGTTACGAAAGGGCTGGTGCTCGAAGTGTTGGTCACCGAGTACTTCGTTCCGTTGTAGGTGTTGAACATGCTCCCATCGAACTTCAAACCCTCGAACTGAGCGCTGTTTGGGTAAAGCGAGCCCAGAATGTTGTCGAATGACCGGTTTTCCAACATGACGACCACGATGTTTTCGATGAGATTGAGTGAATTGCCCATTCGTCCTCCGCCGGCGAGATTTAAATCGTTAAGGCATCAGTGTCCCAAAACCAGAACACAATACACTTCATGAACACGGAAGACAAGGCGCGCACGAAATGGGGATGGCGCCAATCTGGGCCGTTGATCGTGCTGGTGTTTCTGGCCCTCGATGGCGCCGTGTGCAGGGGCGGCAAAGCACGTTGCCATGGCACAACCGGCTCACTCGATGGCTGAAGCCAGACGGTTCCTATCATCGCTTGAAAGTGAAGTGGATGGGGAAAGCCTGCAGTTACAGGTACGCTAGGGTTACTGCGCCGACACAAGTGAGAGCAAGGAATAGAAGCTGTGCCTTGGATGCATGGCTTCCTATGCTAGAGCTGCGCGTATTCTTTCTTTGCCTCGGCGACGACAGGCAGGTTGGAGTCGGCGTTCTTCCACTCGGTGAAGAAGACGTCGTAGGCTTTCTTCGCGTTTACCTTGTCGCCGGCCATGGCGTAGGCGCGGCCGAGTCCGAGCATGGACAGCGCATAGGGGCTGCTGGCGTTGTACGCCTGACCTTTCAGACGGGTTGCCTGCTGGAAGGAGGCGATAGCGTTCGCGGAATCTTTGAGCTGAAGGTAAGCGAGACCGCGCATGTAGGGCGCGAACGACACTGCATCGTGAGCGCGCACGGGTTCCAGCAGAGTGAGAGCCTGCCTGGCATCGCCGGCCTTGAGCGCCAGCCACGCATGCGACTGCGGCACGACGAGCTCCTGGATGAGGGTGTCTCCCGGGTAGCGTTTTTCGAGAGAGGAGATCAGCGGGGAGGCCTGCTTCTCGGCATTGCATAAGGCCAGCGTGTTGGCTGCGGCACTTTCGGTCGCCTTGCCCTTATCCAACTGCAGCGCCTGTTTGACGGCACCCGCAGGATCGAAACACTCATCGATCATCCAGCGCACGGACGCGGCGTTGAGCAGGGCGCCGGCGGCAGCGTCATTTGCCTTGGCGTTTGTCGCCTGGTCCACCGCGTGGAGAAGAGTGGTTCTGGCAAGTTGAAACTGACCGAGTTGCGGAAGCAGATTGCCCCAGAGGCTATTGATCACGAACTGGTCGGGACGACCGGCGGTCTCGGCCAGGATTTTGTTCACGTTGCCCCAGTCGCCCTGAACAGCATAGAACTGCAGCTCAACTCCCAGCAGGCCGGTTCCGTTCAAGCCGATGCGCTTTGCCTCCGCGATGTATTTCTCGGCCTCGGCAACATGGTTCAGATACGCAGATACTCCGACCCCGTTTTCCAGCGCGATCGCGTCATCGGGCTGCAGTTCAAGGGCCCTGGAATTCGCTGTCTCAGCCTTCTCAATATCGCCGTTGGTAAGGTAGCCAACGCCGAGATTGATGAAGTTGTCGAGCTGCAGGAGATACTCCTGTGTTGCGACCTGGAGCGTCTCGATACTCTTGTTCGTATCGCCAACAACCGTGGAGTAATAGTGACCGGCGATGTAGAGCTTTTCCCGCTCGCTGACATTGCTGCTGAGCTGCCAGGCGCGAGTGAAGTATTCCGTTGCCTTGCTGGTCTGGCCGCTATTGAGGGCAAGGACACCCAGGCGGGCCCAGGCCATCGCCAGTTTCGGATCGAGTTCGAGGGCGCGCTTGTAGTGGTCGCGCGCCTCAGGGATGTCGTTGCCTTTCTGATGCGCCTCATCACCGAGAGCGTAGGCGCGGAAGGCCTCCAGTGACGGAGTGGTGGCCTGGCCGAAGGGAGCATTGAGTTTCTGGATACTGGAGAGGCTTTCGCCCAGCTTGGCGCGCATGCCCGTCGCGACCTGGTTGAGCGCAGTGAGCACGTGCTCCTTGTCAGGCGCGGTCGCTTCCTCGCTGGCGATGTCATCGCCGGTGGCGGTGTTCTGCGCCGTGAGCGTGATGAGGTAGTCCTTGCCCAATAGCGCAATGGTGCCGGTGAGGATGGCCTTGACGCCCTCGCGCTCGCCGATCTCCCGGGCAATCTGCGGGGTGATGGGATCATCCTGCTTGCGATCGAGATACTGGAGGCTCTGCCGCAGGTGTTGCTGGCTGACGATATCCAGCACCGGAGACTGGCCGAGCTGTACGCGGAGTGCTTGGTTCAGGGTGGTGTCAAAGACAGGATCGCCGGTTTTGTTGATGAAGTCGGCGACGATGATGGCATCTTTTAGAGGCTTTGCCGCAGAAGTTGCAGTGGCGCCTGTTGCCGGGCCCGCTGCGGTGCTGCCTGCAGGATTGGGCTTGCTGCCCAGACGGCCGCGCGTCAGAAGAAGTCCGGCTACGAGGGCGACTGCAACCAACACCGCCACGAAAATCGAGCGGCTGCGTGGTGCAGAGGCGGCCTCGGGTGCAGGGATCGTGGCGGATGCCGGGGGAAGCGGAGGCTGAATCGGTGCAGCAGCCGCCGGGCGCGCCGCTGAGGACGAGCCCGAGGCAGGAATGGCTTCGAGATCGGAAAGAAGCTCCTCGGCGCTGCGGTAGCGGTCATTCCGATCCTTGGCTAGCAGCTTTTGGATGATGGGATCGAGAGCCGTGGGCATGGCGGGGTTAAGGCTGCCGACCGGGGGCGGAGTCTTCGTGAGAAGTCCGGCAAAGACTTCTGCGGTGCTGCGGCCGCCGAACGGCGGCTGGCCAGTGGCCATCTCGAACAGGACGCTGCCCAGACTGAAGAGGTCGGTGCGGGCGTCGAGCGGCTCGCCCTTGGCCTGCTCGGGAGACATGTACGCAGCGGTGCCGACAGTCGAGCCGGGGATGGTCAGATCCAGGTTACCGTTGCCGGTGGCGGTTTCGTTGCGCAGGTCGAAGTAGCGGGAGTCGGGCGAGGCCTCGAGGCCCTGCTTCTTGGCCAGGCCGAAGTCGAGAATCTTAAGCTGCCTGCGATCGCGGCCGCTATCGACGACGAAGAGATTGGCCGGCTTAATGTCTCGATGAACGATGCCCTTGACGTGCGCGGCGGCGAGAGCGCTGGCGGCCTGCTGGCCGAGCGCGACCACCTCGGAGGCCGTGAAGATGTGGTTGCCGAGATATGACTTTCAGAGTCTCGCCGCGGAGCAGTTCCATGACCAGGTAGGGACGTCCGTCCTGCTCGCCGACATCGTGGATGGCGCAAATATTCGGATGGTTCAGTGTTGCGGCGGCGCGAGCTTCGCGCAGGAAGCGCTCATGGGAGAGATGAGCACGGGAGTGCGGCGTGCCGGCGGGCGTGGGACTGCCTGAGCCGAGCTCTGAGGCGAGAAAGCTGTCGGAGACCAGCTTGAGGGCGACTTCGCGTTCGAGGCGCGTGTCGAGGGCGCGATACACATCACCCATGCCGCCCGCGCCGATTTTTTCCAAGACTCTATAGGGCCCGAAGTCAGTTCCTGTAGCGATCGCCATGACTTTCCGAAATGTTGGATTTACAACTTCCCTTGAGGGATCTGCTATGCAAGCGGGGGTGGTGAGTCTGAGTGTACACGGGATGAGTGACAGTTACGAGGTTATGCACCTACCTGGAAACGGGTTGCGCGCTGGTCCGCGTGCGATTTCGAAACACACGCAGCCCCTGCTATACTTCGTGGTTGCGGGAGTTGCTCCAAAGCAGCATCGTTTTCCAGCATTTCGCCGCAAAATTCACCGAACAGGCTCCCGAGGTTCTTTATGTCCGGCCATTCCAAATGGGCGACAATCAAACACAAGAAGGGCGCACTCGACGCCAAGCGCGGCAAGATTTTTACGCGCCTCATCAAGGAAATCACCATTGCGGCCCGCCACGGAGGCGGCGATCCGGACGGCAATCCACGTCTGCGTAGCGCCATCGCCGCGGCGAAGGCTGAAAACATGCCCGCCGAGAACATCAAGCGCGCCATCCAGCGCGGGACCGGTGAGATACCCGGCCTCCAGTACGAGGAGATCTCCTTCGAGGGCTACGGCCCTGGCGGCGTGGCCGTGATTGTCGATTGCACCACGGATAATCGCAACCGCGCGGTCAGCGAGATCCGCCACACCTTCGCGAAAAACGGCGGAAACCTGGGCGAGCCCAACTCCGTCCGCTTCATGTTTGCCAAAAAGGGCTTGATCGCCGTCTCAAAAGATGCGGCTGACGAAGACAAGCTCATGGGCATTGTGCTCGAAGCCGGCGGCGAAGACCTGAACGACGAAGGCGAGACGTGGGAGATCCTCACCGAACCGAATGCCTGGGAAGCGGTGGCCAAGGCAGTGAAGGATGCCGGGGTTGAGACGGTGCTGTCGGAGGTGACGATGGTCGCGTCGACCTATACAAAACTTGAAGGCGCTCCCGCGGCGCAGTGCATCCGGCTGCTCGAAGCTCTGGAAGACAACGACGACGTGCAGAACGTCTACTCGAACTTCGACATGGACGCGAAGCAGCTTGAAGAAGTCGCCGGTTAAGACTGCCTCAAGGATTCAACGGGGCCGCCAGGCTGGCGGCCTTTCTTTTGCGGAGAAAGACTAGATCGCATGCGGATGAAAACTCTTTGCCTCCTTGGCGCCGCTTTCTGGGCGTTGACGCTGAACGCTCCGGCACAGGTCAAAATCTCTCCTTACGATTCGCCCGCCAAAGCCGAGCTGGCCCGCGATCCCTGGGAGATCGGCGCGTTCTTGCAGGGCGGTTTCGGCACAAACAGCCGTGACGACTTCGACTTTCTCTCGGCTGGAGTCCGGCTCGGCAAGGTCATCACCGACGAGCATTTGCCCGGCATCCTGCGCGGGCAGTTTGAGTACGCGGGCGAGTTGATGCCTTACTGGCAGTCGTTCACGCCGGCGCCGCACATCGCGCTGACCAAATACATCTATGACGGCCAGGTCGGGTATGCCTATTTCCCGTATGGCGGAGGAACTTTCACCGGCGTCAGCATTACGCCGATCATTCTCCGCTGGAACCTGAAGCCCAGTCGTCACGTCGTCCCGTGGCTTCAGGCCGCAGGCGGATTGATCTATACAACGCACAAGTATCCGCCGGATATCCTGGTTCCGCACGGTGAGCCGGGCGGCACCAGCGTCTGGAATTTTTCGCCCCAGTTCGGCATTGGGTTTCACTACTTCGTAAAGCCGCGCCGTTCTATCGACTTTGCCGCCAATGCGATCCATATTTCCAGCGCATCGCTGGGAGACAGAAACCCCGGCGTCAACGCGAGCGTACAATTCCAGATCGGCTACACCTGGTGGAAGTAGGAGAGGCAGGAAACAGGGATTAGCGAGCAGAGGCGAGCGTGCAGCATGCAATGCCAACAAAATGTGACCCTAAGTTCAGTCTATTTGTAAAACGACTCAGCCGAGCCCCTCATGGCGTTTGCTAATCCCTGTTCCCTAATCCCTATTCCCTAAGCTCTGATCATGTCCTCGCCACTCATCGAATGCGTTCCCAACTTCTCCGAGGGCCGCGATCCGGCCATCGTTGAGGCGATTGTTGCCGCGATGGCCGTGGATGGCGTGTCACTGCTTGATTTCTCCCGCGACCCCGACCACAACCGATCTGTAGTGACGATTGTTGGACCGCCGGGTGCGGTGGTCGAATCTGCCGTCCGGGGAGCGGGTTGCGCAGCCGAGCTCATCAACCTCACTGCACAGCGCGGGGTCCATCCGCGGATTGGCGCCGCTGACGTCATCCCTTTCGTTCCCGTTCGCGACATTTCTCTCGAACAGTGTGTTCTCTTCGCGCGTCAGGCGGGGGCCGCGATATGGAACCGGCACAGCATCCCCGTCTATTTTTACGAAGCTGCCGCAGCCCGTCCCGACCGGGCTCTTCTTGAACAAGTCCGCCAGGGCCAGTTCGAAGGCTTGAGCAAGGCCGTGAAGAACGAAGTCGCCCGCCGTCCCGATGTGGGCGGACCTGAGCTTCATCCCACTGCCGGAGCGGCTGCCGTTGGTGCACGCCGATTCCTGATCGCTTGGAATCTTTATCTGAATACCGCCGACGTGGCCACTGCGCGCTCCATCGCCCGCGAAATTCGTGCATCCGGAGGAGGCCTTTTCGGCGTTAAAGCTATGGGGGTGCTCGCGCATGGCGAGGCGCAAATCTCGATGAACATTACCGACTTCCGGCAGACGCCGCTTAGCCAGGTATACGCGGCGGTGAAGGAAAAGGCCGCTCGCCACGGAGTTGCCCCGGTGCGTGGAGAGCTCATTGGTCTCGTGCCGGAAGCCGCGGCTGAGCGCGCGAGCGAGTGGCTGCGTCTTTTCCATGAATTCGACCCGGAGGAGAAGATTCTCGAACGCAAGTTGCAACATCCACTTGCGTGGCCAACACCTTCTCAACCCGGTTCGCGTCTAAAATAGAAAGATACGCATAGAGTGATAGGGGTTAGCGCCTAAACGCTTCCCGGAGGCAGAGAAACAAAGTGAAGTTCCATACACGATTTGCAAGGCTCGCAGTGAGCTCCGTTTTAACCGCGGCCTGCGCGACGCTGGCCCCCATGGCCCTGGCTGCGCAGCTCGATAGTGACGCGCGCACCGCGATTCCTCACGACGTCCAGCAGATCATCGTCGTCGATTACCGGGCGATGCAGAATTCGCCTGCGGCCATGGATTTGAAGTCCCGCATCCTGCCGCCTGAGCTTAAGCAGCTCGAGCAGGCGCTCAAGATCTCCGGCTTCAATGAGAATCACGACGTCGAAGAGCTAGCTTTCGCCGCTTATCGCACGAGTGGCGGAGGAGACGCGGTCAAGATTGTCGGCATCGCCCAAGGGCAGTTCTCTCTACAGGACATCCTCGCCACCTTCAAGAAAAACAAGGTCAAGGCGACTCTCTACCGCACAAATAAGCTCTATCCCATGGGAGCGAGCGGCATGGTGGTGACGTTCCTTAACCCCACGACAATGGTGTTTGGATCGAGCGACGCGATCAAGCCTGCTCTCGATGCGCGCGATGGCATTGCGCCGAACCTCCTTACTAATCAAGAGATGCTGGGGCAGATGGGCGGCGTCGATTCCGAGCCGCTGTGGAGCATTCTCGACCAGAAGGGCACTCAGTATATGATGCGCGGCCTGCTCGGAGAAGCCTCGCAACTCACCGACTACGAGCAGGTCAAGAAGCGCCTGCTCGGCTCACGCTACACCATGAATTTCCAGAACGGCGTCAAATTCTCGCTCGACGTGGCCACGCCGGACACCTTTACCGCCGCAACCCTGTCGTCCGTGCTCAACGCGGCCGCGATGTATAAGAAGGTCAGCGGTTCGGCAACGGAGAAACAGGCCGTCGACTCAACCACGATCGACTCCAGTGCCGGGGAGCTGGAAGTGCGCTTCGCCGCCTCCGACAGCCAGTTCTCCAGCCTGCTGCAATCCCCGCTGTTCCAATCAGTGGTCAGGTAAGCTCCTCGCGATAATCATCGAGGGCCATCCTTTCGCGCAACCAGCGAGAGGATGGCAGGCCGTTTCAGCGAAAGCACTCCAGCATTTGTGACCGGCAGCATTGACTTTCTATCTCCCTTGACTTTCTATCCATAGATAAGCTATGGATAAAGCCAATGGCCAGAAAAACCGATCTGCTCCCCGGCACGCTCGACATGCTCATCCTCAAGACCCTCACCCGTGGCGCTCTGCACGGCTACGGCATCGCGGCGTCCATCAAGAATCTGTCCGAAGACGTGCTGACGGTCGAAGAAGGCTCGCTCTATCCGGCCCTGCAACGGCTGCTCCTTCAAGGCTGGGTGAGGGCCGAGTGGAAGATAACGGAGACCAATCGGCGAGCGCGCTTCTACACCCTGACGGCGGCCGGCCGCAAGCAACTTGGCCATGAACTCTCGCAGTTCGATCAGATGATCGCGGCCATCGGCCGTGTGCTGCAGGACGCATAGGGGGTCATGTGGACTCGATTCTCCGGATATTCAGGAAGCTCGGATTTCTTCTGCGCCGTGAAAAGTTCAACAGCGAACTGGAGGAGGAGATGGCTTTCCATCGCGAGCAGCGGGAGAAGGAGTTGCAGTCGGACGGCGTAACGCCGGATGCGGCGCAGCACGCGGCGCGCAGGCAGTTCGGCAATGAGACGCGGCTCAGAGAGCAGAGCAGGGAAGTCGTCGCTTTCAGCGCCGAGGGTTTGGTGCAGGACTCGCGCTTCGCCTTGCGCCAGTTGCGCAAGAATCCCGGTTTTGCAGTGACGGCTGTTCTGATGCTCACGCTCGGCATCGCTGCGTGCCTTGCGCTCTTCGCCTTCATCGACGCAGCCTTGATCAAGCCGCTGCCTTACAAGGATCCCAACCGGCTGGTGGGCGTATATGAGAGCGTCAAGCTCTTCCCGCGCTCGAATCTTTCCTGGGTAGACTACCTCGACTGGAAGAGGCTTCAGAAGGTATACAGCTCCTTTGATGTATACAGGGGAGCCGCTTTTCTGCTCAACACGCCTTCCGGCGCCCAACCCGCCATGGGGGCGCTCGTCTCGGCGGGGTTTTTCAGCACGCTTGGGGTCACACCCGTACTTGGGCGTGATTTCCGGCCTGGAGAAGACTCGCCCAGCGCACCTCGCACGGTGTTGATCACATATGCGACCTGGCAGAATCTTTATGGCGGACGCAGCGACATCGTCGGCCAGGTGGCCACGCTCGACGGCACGCCTACGACCATCGTCGGGGTGCTGCCCCGCGAGTTCCATTTTGCGCCACGCGGGCGCGCCGACTTCTGGGCCCCCATCCAGGAATTGAATAGCTGCGAGAAGCGCCGCAGCTGCCACAACCTTTACGGAGTTGCGCGACTCAAGGACGGCGTCTCGGTGGCGACCGCACTGGCCGACATGAAGCCCATCGCCGCGCAGCTTGAGCAGCAGTATCCCGACTCGAACAAGGGGCAGGGTGCAGCCGTTATTTCGCTGAGCGAAGCCATCGTCGGCGATGTTCGTCCTGTTTTTCTCGTGCTCTTCTGCGGAGCCGCGCTGTTGCTGCTCATTGCCTGCGTGAATGTCTCCAACCTGCTGCTCGTCCGCGCGGAAAACCGCCGCCGGGAGATGGCCGTGCGCGGCGCACTTGGTGCATCTCGAGGCCGGCTTGTGCTGCAGTTCGTGACTGAATCGCTGATGCTGGTGCTGGCAGGGAGTTTTCTCGGTTTGGCCGCTGCGTACGGAACGATGCACCTGCTTCTGCGGCTTATCCCTACGGATCTCCGCGACTATGTGCCTTACCTGCAAGGCATGGGACTCAATCCCCGCGTGCTCGGTTTTGCCGGGCTCGTCGCGCTGGTTGCGGTGGTGATCTTCTCGCTGGCGCCTTCTCTGCGGCTCTCTCCTTCGAGCCTGAGATCGGATCTCGCCGAGGGCGGCCGTGGCTCGGCGGGAACCGTGTGGCGCCGTTTCGGGTCGAACCTGGTGGTGCTTGAGCTGGCGATCGCCGTCGTGCTGCTCGCCGGGGCGGGCCTGATCACTCGCAGCTTCTATCGCCTGCTCCACGTCGAGCTTGGATTCTCGCCCGACCATCTTGCCACCGTCGAGGTAGAAGCGCCCGACAAGACCTACGCGAAGCCCGAGCAGCAGGTTCGGCTTGCCCGCCAGATCGTCTCCAGCATCGAAGCTCTTCCCGGCGTGGAATCGGTAGCTACCACCGACCGTCTGCCCATCAGCGGCAATGGAGATACGGATTGGATCAGAATCCTGGGCCACCCTTATAACGGGGAGCATAACGAGGTGAACGAACGCGAAGTGAGCGCTGAATACTTCGCCACCCTGAAGGCTCGCCTCATCCGTGGGCGATTCTTTTCTGACTCGGAAGACTCGACCAAGCCGAAGGTCCTTCTCATCAACCAGGCGCTGGCGAAAAAATACTTTCCCGGCGAAGATCCAATCGGCAAGAAGATCGGCGATACGAGCCTCTCACCGGATTCCATGCGTGAGGTGATCGGTATTGTCGATGACATTCGCGAAGGCGGGCTGGATGAGGAGACCTGGCCAGCGGCCTACCATCCTTACAATCAGGACCCGGACAGCTATTTCTACCTCGCCGTGCGCACTTCTCAGGCTGAACAATCCGTGCTGCCCGGCATGGTCGCAGCCGTCCGCAAGATCGATCCGAATATCGGCGTGCGCGATCCGCTCACCATGGTTCAGATCATCAATAATTCGCCGACAGCGTATATTCATCGCTCAGCCGCGTGGCTCGTGGGAGGATTCGCCGTTCTTGCGCTGATACTGGGCGTGGTTGGACTGTACGGGGTGATTGCGTACTCGGTCAGCCAGCGTACGCGTGAGATCGGCGTGCGCATGGCGCTTGGCGCACAGCGCAGCTCTGTTTACCAGCTGATCCTGAAAGAAGCGGGATTGCTCACCGTTATTGGCATTGTCGCAGGACTGGTTTGCGCAGTCGGAGCGGCGGCTTTTATGGGCAAGCTGCTCTTCGGCGTCCGCTCGTGGGATATTCCAACGCTCGTTTCGGTTGCGATGCTTCTCGGTTTGTCGGCGCTTCTGGCCAGCTTCTTTCCGGCGCGGCGCGCGGCCTCGGTTAATCCTGTGGAGGCCCTGCGCGCAGAGTAGTCGCGTCTTGAAACGAATCTCGCCCCCCAGTCACTACTCGGCAGACCGAGTGGACGGGAATAAGCCCCGCCCTCGGCAGGAGGCGATATGTCGTGCTGGCCATTGCAAAGGTTTGAGACGGTCTGCGTGCTCATGCTCGCGCTGCTCTTCATCCTGGGATGTGATCGCGGCTATCGTCCGAAGATGAGGCAGCCAATTCAGGGCATTCGCGCAGAGGCTCTGCACAGTCCGATTGTCACGGGGCTTCCAAGGACGACAACCGCGCGTGTGTTTCGCGGCTCGGTTTCTTCACTGTCGATTCAGGACGAGCTGATTGAGCGCTGAGAGCGCCGATGGGACTCCTCAGCGCTTGAAGACCTGCACCATCATCTCGGCTTCCACCTGGTCCAGCTGCTTCAGAGTTGATTCCAGCGTGGGACGGTCATCGAGCGAAACCCCCATCATCAGTTCCTTGAGTTCATAGGCGGTGTGACGCATGAGAATCTCCGCGTTCTTCAGCTTCTTCGCGTCATCGGCAACGCCCATGTGGATTTTCTCTGCATATCGTTGAACCGCTTTGAGCGACGCGGAAGCCTTCGCGGTGTCGCCGGCGCTCAATTGCTGGCTGGCCAGTTGCGCCATGGAATGGGCAAGTTCGGCATACAGGAAACACTGTTCCTTGGGAGCAGCCTGGGCCGCCTTGGTCTCGAGAGCAGCGATCTCCTGTGTGTCCAGTACTTTACCGGATGCCGCGGGGATAATGGTAAGCGTAGCGAGTGCGAAAGCAAGAACGAACCGCATGATGCACCTCCTTGGGGTGCCACGGGAACGTCAAACGCTAACTACTTTTCGAGGATTGCCAGCCGCTGCTTGGCCTGCCACTCCTCGTCTGGGAACTTCCCCAGGGCCGACTTCAGGAACAATTGATAATACTCCACAGATTGCTTCTTTTGATGAAGATTATCGTATGCTGTTGCCCATAAAAAGTAAGTAGCGGGTGTTTCCGAAGCTAATTTTGATCGCATCGTAAGCGCCTCGACCACCAGAGAGTACTGGTGGGTGTTGGAAGCCGCCAATGCGATCCCACCCCATGCATCGGAATCATCCTGCTTGATCTTCACCGCCCGCTGGAATAATTCCAGCGCCTGGGCATACTTTTGTTCCCGGATCAGAACCACCCCTCGCGCCGATGCCAATGCGGCATCGTTCGGCGCTGAAACCAGCAGGTCTGCATAGACAGAATCTGCCTTTTCGTAGTTCTCGGTCTGCATGTAGGCATCAGCCAGCATGACCCCGATTGACCGGTCCTGCGGTTGGAGGCGGTGCAGCTTTTCGAGAGCCGCCACCGCCTCGTCCATCTTGCCCTCGGCACCGAGCAGCGCGGCGTACTGGGTGTTGAGCGCCGGATCGTCCGGGTCCCGCGTCAACGCCGCCTTCAAGAGCGGCTCCGCGTCGGAATACCTCTTCTCTTCCATCAGCAAGTGCACCAGCCCGGCCGTCGCCGCGGAAGATTGCGGATCGACCTTCAGCACACGCCGATAGGCCTGCTCAGCTATGTCCTTATCTCCTTCTGCTTCAGCAATTTCTGCAGTGAGCAGGGTGTCGCTTGCGGTTTCCGGGGAAAGCTTCAGGGCTTCGAGCAACGCCTGCTTCGCCGCGTCCGGGTCAGATTCCCGGACCAATTTCGCCAGTGTCCGATATGCCTGGGCTTTGGCTGCCGGACTGGGCGGATTCGGCTCCAGTGTGACGGCCATCTCGATTTGCGTCTGCGCCTCCTCTGAACCCGCCTGCGCCAACAGCAACCCGAGCGCCAGGCGCGCCTCAAACAGCTTGGGATCGGCCACAATCGCCCGGCGGTAATAGTTTTCAGCGGTCTGTGTTTTTCCCTGTGCGTCGTCGCAGTATCCGCGGTCGAAGAGCGCCCGGGCATCTCCGGGATTGGTCGAAAGATAAGCGTCGAGCAGACCGCGAGCCTTATCGTAATTCTTCGCATCGATTGCCGCCTCGGGCTGGGCCAGCGGCGAGGCCTGTGCCTGGATCGTCGGCTGATCTGGCGCGCTGGTTCCGGGCGGCAACGGCGCCGACTGCGCCTGGAGATCGACGGGCAGAAAAAGAGCAGGGAAGACCAGGGCCAGGATCAGAACAGAGAATAGCAACTGCATTACGCCACCACTTCATTCACGGCCTCGCGCCGCGTTGTAAGAACTTTGTTCAACCAGTAGCCGGTGTGCGAAAACTCGTTCTGAGCAATCTGCTCCGGACTACCGGCCGCCACAATCTGGCCGCCCGCCGCACCGCCTTCGGGACCCATATCGATTACCCAATCCGCCGATTTGATCACGTCAAGATTGTGCTCGATCACCACCAGGGAACCGCCGCCATCGATCAGCTTTCGCAATGCCGTCAGCAGCTTGCTCACATCGTCGAAGTGCAGCCCGGTCGTCGGCTCGTCCAGAATGTAGAGGACACGGCTTTGTTTCCTGCGGCCATCGACGTGCGAAGCCGCCCGCACAGTGGCCAGGTGCGATGCAAGCTTCACGCGCTGCGCCTCTCCACCGGAGAGCGTCGTCGCCGACTGCCCGAGGCGCACGTAGCCCAGGCCAACTTCGTCGAGCACCGCAAGCTTTTCAACAATCTTGTGCTGCCCGGCGAAGAAGCGCAGCGCCTCTTTCACTGTCATCGCCAGCACTTCGTGGATATTTTTGCCCTTGTATCGGATCTCCAGCACGCTTGCCTTGTAGCGTGTGCCGCCGCACTCCTCGCAGGGCAGTTCCACGTCGGCGAGGAACTGCATTTCGACGGTCACCGTGCCGTCGCCATCGCACACATCGCAGCGTCCGCCCGGCACGTTGAAGGAGAAGTGTCCCGCAGTGTAGCCGCGCCGATGCGCCTCGGGCTGCGCGGCAAAGAGCTCGCGAATCGCGTCGAAGGCCTTGATGTATGTCACCGGGTTCGACCGCGGCGTTCGCCCAATCGGCGCCTGGTCGACCAGGACAATGTCGTTCAGCCGCTCCACGCCCTTGATATCGCGATAGACGTTCGCGGGATCGCCGCCCTCCGTCTTGCCGAGCTGATGAGCGATCACGCGATAGAGCACTTCGTGAACCAGCGTCGATTTGCCCGAGCCCGACACACCTGTGATGCAGACGAGGAGCCCGAGCGGAATCTCAATGTCGAGACCGCGCAGGTTGTTGGCGCGCGCGCCGCGCAGCCTGATCCAGTCTTTCGCCGGGCCTACTTCGCGCCGGCGCGAAGGGACCGGGATA
>Ga0210391_10001891_pt1 | contig 18599 bp, 16 predicted proteins | sample IncBWC12OmetaG_FD_160573 | JGI IMG/M metagenome (GOLD analysis project Ga0210391, IMG submission 160573) | Forest soil microbial communities from Barre Woods Harvard Forest LTER site, Petersham, Massachusetts, United States - Inc-BW-C-12-O ... | reverse complement strand
CGACGGTGCTGCTCGCCTCCGATAAGCCGGTGCTAATCGCCCCGACGATGAATTTGATGATGTGGGGCCATCCGGCAACGCAGGCCAACCTTGCGACCCTCGCCGCGCGCGGCGTCGTGCGCATCGGACCGGGTTCGGGTGATCTCGCCTGCGGCGAAGTCGGATCGGGCCGGATAGCCGAGCCATTGGAGATCGTCGCCGCGATCGAGGGGATGCTGAAGGGCGAGGCGCGCCTTGTGGGGCGCCGCGCGCTGGTGACGAGCGGCCCGACGCGCGAGCCGATCGACCCGGTGCGCTACCTCTCGAACCATTCTTCGGGCAAGCAGGGCCATGCGATCGCGGCGGCACTCGCGGGGCTCGGCGCCGACACAGTGCTGGTCTCGGGGCCGACGCAGGAGCCGACGCCCTTCGGGGTGCGGCTGGTCGCGGTCGAGACCGCGGCCGAGATGCTGGCGGCGTGCGAGGCGGCCTTGCCGGTCGATGTCGCGGTCATGGCGGCGGCGGTCGCCGACTGGCGCGTCGAAAGCGTGGCCGGCCACAAGCTCAAAAAGGACGGCGGCGGCCCGCCATTGCTGCGCCTCGCCGAAAACCCCGACATCCTCGCCAGCATTTCGCGGCGCGCCAACGACCGGCCGGCCTTAGTCATTGGCTTTGCCGCCGAGACCGACGAAATCGTCGCCAACGCGCGCGCCAAGCGCGCCCGCAAGCGTTGCGACTGGATCCTCGCCAACGACGTGTCACCCGGCACCGGTACCTTCGGCGGCGACGAGAACACGATCCACCTCGTCGACGCGGACGGGGTCGAGGACTGGCCGGTCATGACCAAGCGCGAGGTCGCCGCGCGCCTCGCTGCGCGCATCGCCGACCATCTGCCCCCGCGATGAAGGTCGAACTGCAGATCCTCGATCCGCGCCTCGCCGGCTGGGGTTTTCCGTCATGGGGGTCAAAGCTCGCTGCCGGGCTCGATCTGCATGCTTGCCTCGATGGTCCGTTGATTGTCGAACCGCAGGCAGCGGCGGTGTTGATCCCCGCCGGTATCGCTTTCCGCATCGGCGATCCCGATTGGTGTGCTGTGGTGCTGCCGCGCTCGGGCCTCGGCCATCGCGAAGGTCTGGTGCTCGGCAATGCCGTCGGACTGATCGACGCCGATTACGAGGGGCCGTGCCTTATCTCGGCCTGGAACCGCAATCCGCCGCAAAGCGGCCGGACGATTACGGTGCGGCCCGGCGACCGCATCGCCCAGCTCGTCTTCACCCGCATCGCGCGCCCGGAATTGGCTATCGTCACGGCCTTCTCCTCGAAAGAAAGCCAAGAGCAGAACCGGTCCCCGACGCGCGGTGCCGCGGGATTTGGCTCGACCGGCGTCGGCGCCGCTTGTCCTGGACGCCTTCCGGGACGACACTCCTCCCTATAACACCCTGAACCTTGCGAGAAGGCGGCCGGCGGGCATGGTGCGGCTGACCAAAAAGCTCCTGTTTGCGATCGAGGCGGTACTCGATATCGCCTATAATGGTGGGCCCATCCCGGTGCGCTCGGCGGAAATCACCGCGCGGCAAGGCATCCCGCGCCGCTATCTCGAACCGGTCCTGCAGGAGCTGGTGCGTCACGGGGTCTTGGTCGGCATCCGCGGCCCGTCCGGCGGCTACCGCTTGGCGCGCGAGCGGCGCCGCATCAGCCTCGGCGACATCATCCGAACGGTGCGCGCGCTGGAGACCGCCGAAGACCCGATCAGCGACCCGGCGGGCAGCGCGCTCGGCCATCAGGTGGTTCGCCCGCTATGGCTCGAATTGCAGGAAGAAATGATGCAGCGGCTCGATGCGCTGACGCTCGACGATCTGTGCACCCGCGCGCATCAAAGCGGGATCGCCGGCCGGACCACGGAATTCACCGATTTCGAGATTTGAGGTTTGCCGGGGCAGAACCTACATAAATCACGCATAGACTCTGGGAGAGCAGCTTAATGAACACCGCCGATACGACTAATTCGCAAGGCGCCGAGTTCCGCGGGCGCGTCTACGACAGCATCACCGAAACGATCGGTGCTACCCCGCTCGTCCGCATTCACCGGATGGCCAAGCAGGCCGGGGCCAAGGCCGATATCCTGGCCAAATGCGAATTCTTCAACCCGCTCGCCTCGGTCAAGGACCGCATCGGCGTGTCGATGATCGACGCGGCCGAGGCCGCCGGCCGGATCAAGCCCGGGACCGTGCTGGTCGAGCCGACTTCCGGGAATACCGGCATCGCGCTCGCGTTTGTCTGCGCTGCCAGAGGCTACCGCCTGATCCTGACGATGCCGGACAGCATGTCGGTCGAGCGCCGCAAGATGCTGCTGCTGCTCGGCGCCGAACTCGAGCTGACCCCGGCGGCCCAGGGCATGAAGGGCGCCATCGGCAAGGCCGAGGAGATCGCCAGATCGCTGCCCGACGCGTACATCCCGCAGCAATTCCAGAACCCGGCCAACCCTGAAATTCACCGTCGCACCACGGCGGAGGAGATCTGGAAGGACACCGGCGGAAAAGTCGATGTTGTCATTAGCGGCGTCGGCACCGGCGGCACCTTGACCGGGGTGGGCTCGGTGCTGAAGCCGCGCAAGCCGGGGCTCAAGATGATCGCGGTCGAGCCCGAGGACAGCGCGGTGCTCTCCGGCGGCACGCCGGGCCCGCACCGCATCCAAGGTCTCGGCGCCGGCTTTATCCCCGAGATCCTCGACACCAAGCTGATCGACGAGGTCGTCCGCATCGGCAATGACACCGCCATGCGCACCGCGCGGGAAGCCGCGCGGCTCGAAGCCCTGACCGTCGGGATTTCGTCGGGTGCGGCCCTCGCCGCCGCTTTGGAGATCGGCGCGCGGAACGACATGGCCGGCAAGACGCTCGTCGTGGTGCTGCCGGACTTCGCCGAGCGCTACCTGTCGACGGCGTTGTTCGAGGGAGTGTGACAACCGCCTCCCCCCGCGTGCGGAGAGGGCTTGGTGACGGGCGACGCCGCACACTGCGAGAGGGCGGAGAATTGGAACTCAGCGAAAAGCAGTTTCGCCGCTACGCCCGCCATCTGATCCTCGACGAAGTCGGCGAGGAGGGGCAGGAACGGCTGCTCGGGTCGCGGGTGCTGGTCGTCGGCGCCGGCGGGCTCGGCTCGCCGATGTTGCTCTATCTGGCGGCAGCCGGGGTCGGGACGATCGGGATCATCGACGATGACCGGGTCGACATCACCAATTTGCAGCGCCAGATCGTGCACGCGACCCGCAGTGTCGGCGCGTTGAAGGTCGAAAGCGCGCGCGACACGCTCGCCGCGATCAACCCCGATATCCGGGTTCAAATCCACCCGCTGCGGCTCGCCCCCGAAAATGCCGAGGGGATCATCGCCGGCTACGACCTCGTGGCCGACGGCAGCGACAATTTCGCGACGCGCTATCTCTTGACCGATCTGTGCTGCCGCCTCGCAAAGCCACTCGTCGCGGCGGCCTTGTCGCCATTCGAAGGCCAGTTGTCGACTTTCCGGCCCTATCTCGGTGCCGGGCATCCCTGCTACCGCTGCCTGTTTCGCGATCCGCCGCCGCCCGATCTGGTGCCGCGCTGCGAGGAAGCGGGCATCCTCGGCGCCGTCGCCGGGGTGCTCGGCACCTTGCAGGCGGTCGAGGTGCTGAAGGAATTATTGGGGCTCGGCGACAGCCTCGACGGTGCGCTCTTGATCTATGACGCGCTGCGCGCCCGTTTTCACTCGATCCGGATCGCCAAGGATCCGGAATGCCCGACCTGCGGTAAGCACGCGCTGGTATCGGCTTCCTGACCCTCGGCGCGGTTCGCCGAGACAAGCGCTCAGCTCGAATCAGGTCAAAGGTTTTTGATTTGGGTGCACGATTGCATACGCACACTGCGATGCGCCGGCTGGATCTTCCAAAGAATCTTTATGCGCTCTTTATGGCGCCGCCAGCCAATCGATCTCGAATCTTAATGACGATCTGCGCAATTGGTATCGCGGAACCGATCCCGTCTCGGGCTCGCCGCTGCGGGCGCGTCTGGAGCGGGGTTGAGTGTGACTGGGTGGCGGCATGTCGTCGGCGTTTCGGGACGGATTGGCTGCGGTCGCAGCAGCGCCGGAATCGGCTGCGCGAGCCGGCCACTGTCGGGGGTCGTGCAATGCTTGATTTTCTGATGGTCGCATACGGCGTCGGCTTCTTCGCGGCCGCGATCTTTTATGTGCTCGCCTGCGAGAAGATGTGAGGCGGAAATGCTGCTCGATTATATTCTCGGCGGGATCGTGACCATCGTGATCATGGTCTATCTCGTCTATGCGCTGATCAACCCCGAGCGCTTCTAGGAGAGCCCGGATGACAGCCAATGGCTGGGTGCAGATAGCCCTGTTCGGCGTGATCGTGATCGCGATCACGCGGCCCTTCGGCGGCTACATGACACGCGTCTTTGCCGGCGAGCGGACATTCCTGTGGCCGGTGCTGCGGCCGGTCGAGCGCGCCGTCTATTGGTGCTGCGGCGTCGATGAGAACGAAGAGCAGCACTGGCTGACCTATGCAGTGGCGATGCTGCTGTTCAGCGTCGTCGGTTTTGTGACGCTCTACGCGTTGCAGCGGCTGCAGTGGTATCTGCCGTTCAATCCGCAGGGTCAGACCGGGGTCGAGCAGAGCCTCGCCTTCAACACCTCGGTCAGTTTCATCACCAACACCAACTGGCAGGCCTATGTGCCGGAAACCACGATGGGTTATCTGGTGCAGATGGCTGGGTTGACGGTGCACAATTTCGTCTCGGCGGCGACCGGCATCGCTTTGGCATTGGCGCTGATCCGCGGCTTTGTGCGGCGCGAGGCCAAGGCGATCGGCAATTTCTGGGTCGATCTGACCCGCGGCGCGCTTTACATCCTGTTGCCGCTCTCGGTGGTGATCGCTCTGTTCTATGTGTGGCAAGGCATGCCACAAAATCTCGGCGCCTATGTCGATGCGACGACACTCGAAGGTGCCAAGCAGACCATTGCGCAAGGCCCGATGGCCTCGCAGGAAGCGATCAAGATCCTCGGCACCAACGGCGGCGGCTTCTTGAACGCCAATTCGTCACATCCCTATGAGAACCCGAACGCGCTGACCAATTTCATCCAGCTGATCTCGATCTTCTCGATCGGCGCGGCATTGACCAATGTGCTGGGCCGCATGGCCCGCGATGAGCGCCAGGGCTGGGCGATCTTCGCCGCGATGGGTCTGCTGTTCCTCGCTGGCGTGACCACCTGCTACTGGGCCGAATCGCACGCCAACCCCGCCTTTGCCGCGTTCAACGTCGATTCTGCAGCGAGCGCAACCCAGCCGGGCGGCAACATGGAAGGCAAGGAGGTACGGTTCGGGCCGGCGCTCTCGTCGCTCTATGCGACGGTCACGACCGACACCTCGTGCGGCGCCGTCAACTCGATGCATGACAGCTACCTGCCGTTGGGCGGCATGGTGCCGCTCGTCAACATCCAGCTCGGCGAAGTGATTTTCGGCGGGGTCGGCTCGGGCCTCTACGGCATCCTTGCCTTCGCGATCGTCGCGATGTTCGTCGCCGGGCTCATGGTCGGCCGCACCCCCGAATATCTCGGCAAAAAGCTCGAGGCGAAGGAGGTCAAGATGACCATCTTGGCGCTCTTGAGCCTGCCCCTGTCGATCCTCGGCTGGACAGCACTGGCGGTGGTGTTGCCGGCCGGGCTCGCCGGCATCGCCAATGCCGGGCCGCACGGCTTTTCCGAAATCCTCTACGCCTATACCGAGGGCACCGGCAACAACGGCAGCGCCTTTGCCGGACTGTCGGCCAATACGCTCTTTTACAATACGACGATCGCGGCGGCGATGCTGATCGGCCGCTTCATCTTTGTGATCCCGCTATTGGCGGTGGCCGGGTCATTGGCGCAGAAAAAGCTGCTGGCGCCCTCCGCCGGCACCTTCCCGACCAACCGGCCGTTGTTTGTCGGGCTCCTGGTCGGCGTCGTCTTGATCATCGGCGGCCTGACCTATTTCCCGGCGGTCTCGCTGGGGCCGGTGACCGAGCAGGTCGCGATGAACCAGGGCAAGCTTTACACCGGACCGTAATCGGTCGGGTCTGCAAGGAATACGAAGATGACCGACATCACCCCGATCATCGGCCTGCCGCCGGGCGGGTTCGCCAAGCGCAATCTGCGGCCGATGTCATTGTTCGACCGGTCGCTGATCGTACCGGCGGTCTGGGCCTCGTTCCGGAAGCTCAACCCGCGCACGCTCGTCAAGAACCCGGTCATGTTCTGCGTCGAGATCGTCTCGGTGCTGACGACGGTGTTCTTCCTGCGCGACCTGTTTGTCGGCGCCGGCAAAGTCGTCGGCAGCAACCCGCTGTTTTCCGGTCAGATCACGGTCTGGCTGTGGTTCACGGTGCTGTTCGCGAACTTTGCCGAGGCGGTGGCCGAAGGGCGAGGCAAGGCCCAGGCCGACACCCTGCGCCGCACCCGCACCGAGACCAAGGCCAAGAGGATCGAGACCGCGCAGTCGCGGGCGTTCGACTTGGTCGACGCGGCGGCGCTGAAGCCGGGCGACCTGGTGTTGGTCGAAACCAACGACTTGATCCCGAGCGACGGCGAGGTTGTCGAAGGTGTCGCCTCGGTCGACGAGTCGGCGATCACCGGCGAATCGGCGCCGGTCATTCGCGAAAGCGGCGGCGACCGCTCGGCGGTGACCGGCGGCACAAGGGTCACCTCCGACTGGCTCAAGGTAAAGATCACCGCGGCGCAAGGTTCGACCTTTCTCGACCGGATGATTGCCTTGGTCGAGGGTGCTGTGCGGCAAAAGACGCCGAACGAGATCGCGCTCAACATCCTGCTCGCCGGCATGACCTTGATCTTTGTCTTCGCCACCGTGACGATCCCGAGCTTCGCCGCCTACGCCGGCGGTGCTGTGTCAATCGTTGTGTTGATCGCGTTGTTCGTCTGCCTGATCCCGACGACGATCGGCGCCCTCTTATCGGCGATTGGCATCGCCGGAATGGACCGTCTGGTGCGCTTCAATGTGCTGGCGATGTCCGGCCGCGCGGTCGAGGCGGCGGGCGACGTCGACACGTTGCTGCTCGACAAGACCGGCACGATCACCCTCGGCAACCGCCAAGCGACGGAGTTCATCGCCCTTCCCGGGATCGAGGAGGGCGAGCTTGCCGATGCGGCGCAAATCGCCTCGCTGTCGGACGAGACCCCGGAAGGCCGCTCGATCGTCGTGCTCGCCAAGGAAAAATACGGGCTGCGCGGGCGCGAGATGGCGCCGCTCGATGCCCAGTTCATCGCGTTTACCGCGCAGACCCGAATGAGCGGCGTCGATGTCGGCGGTATCTCGATCCGCAAGGGTGCGGTCGACGCGGTCATCGCCTTCGCCGAAGGCGGCAGCACTGGCCCGGTCTGGCGCGGTGCCGCAGCGGGCGCACAGGCGGCGTTGCGCGCGGCGCCGGTTTCCGACGCGGTCCGCCAGATTACCCTCGTCGCCGAGCGGATCGCCAAGGAGGGCGGGACCCCGCTCGCGGTCGCCAAGGATGAGCGCCTGCTCGGCGTCATCCACCTCAAGGACATCGTCAAAGGGGGCATCCGCGAGCGCTTTGCCGAACTGCGCCGGATGGGCATCCGCACCGTCATGATCACCGGCGACAACCCGTTGACGGCGGCGGCGATCGCCGCCGAATCGGGGGTCGACGACTTCCTCGCCCAGGCTAAGCCCGAGGAGAAACTGGCGCTGATTCGCGAAGAGCAGATGAAGGGCAAGCTCGTAGCGATGTGCGGCGACGGCACCAACGACGCGCCGGCCTTGGCGCAATCGGATGTCGGCGTGGCGATGAATACCGGCACGATGGCGGCGCGCGAGGCCGGCAACATGGTCGATCTCGACAGCGACCCGACGAAGCTGATCGAGATCGTCGAAATCGGCAAGCAGCTGCTGATTACCCGCGGCGCGCTGACGACGTTTTCGATCGCCAACGACGTCGCCAAGTATTTCGCGATCATCCCGGCGATGTTCGTCGCGTTCTACCCGCAGCTCGGAGTCATCAACATCATGCGGCTGCACAGCCCCGAGAGCGCGATCCTGTCGGCCATCATCTTCAACGCGCTGATCATCATCGCGCTGATCCCATTGGCGTTGCGCGGGGTCAAATTTCGTCCGATCGGCGCCGCGGCAATGCTGCGCCGCAATCTTTTGGTGTACGGCGTCGGCGGGATCATCGTGCCGTTCATCGGCATCAAGTTGATCGACCTCGCCGTCACCGCCATCGGCCTTGCCTGAGGAATCCATCCGATGCTGCGGCAAATCCGTCCCGCGATCCTGATGATCGTCGTCATGACGGCCATCACCGGCTTGATCTATCCGCTCGGGATGACCGGGCTCGCGCAACTGATCTTTCCCCACCAGGCCAATGGCAGCCTGATCGAGAAGGACGGCAAGGTGATCGGCTCGAGCTTGATCGGCCAGAACTTCACCGCCGACAGGTATTTCCACCCACGCCCGTCGGCGACGACCGAGCCCGACCCGAAGGATCCGACCAAAACCATCTCGGTGCCCTATGCCGCCGACAATTCGGCCGGCTCGAACCTCGGGCCGACCAACCAGGCGCTGATCGACCGGGTCAAGGGCGACGCCGCCAAGCTCGCCAAGGAAAACCCGGGAACCCCGATCCCGGTCGATCTGGTGACGACCTCGGCGAGCGGGCTCGACCCCGACATCACCCCGGCTGCCGCCCTCTTCCAGGTGCCGCGCGTCGCCAAGGCGCGCCACCTCGACCCCGACAAACTGCGCGCGCTGGTCGACGAACAAACCCGCGACCGCTTTCTCGGTGTCATCGGCGAGAAGCGGGTTAACGTCCTCGAACTCAACCTCGCCCTCGACCAGCTACGCTGACGCGCGCTCTGATCAATGCCGCCGGCGACTGCTACCGTTCTCGTCGTCGACGACGATCCGCCGCTTCCTACGAACGACCCTCACGGCTGCAGGGTACCGGGTGGTCGAAACCGAAGATGCAGCTGGTACCCTCCGGCTGCTGGCGGCCGAAACGCCTGATATGATCTTCCTCGATCTCGGGCTTCCGGATCGCAGTGGGCTCGAGCTGATCGGCGACATCCGCAAAGCGTCAACGGTGCCAATCGTGGTGCTATCGGCGCGCAATGACGAGCGCTCAAAAGTCGAGGCGCTCGACCGTGGCGCCGACGACTATATCGCCAAGCCGTTTGGCATATCCGAATTGATGGCGCGATTGCGCGCCGCGCTGCGGCACGCCTTTCAGGTGCAGGGCGAGCTACCGGTCTTCTCATCGGGGGATCTTTCAGTCGATCTGGTGCGCCGCCACGTCGCCCGCGGTGGCCACGAGATTAAATTGTCGCCGAAGGAGTTCGATTTACTGCGCCACCTTGTGACCCATGCCGGGAAAGTCCTGACCTACCACCAGCTCCTGCGAGAGATCTGGGGTCCAGCGCATTCTGAAGACATACAATACCTCCGCGTCCTTGTCCGCGGGCTACGGCACAAGCTCGAACCCAATCCGACGCGGCCTACGCACGTCCTGACCGAACTGGGCATCGGCTATCGCCTGCAGCTCCCCTCCGACCAGCACACCTGAGCAAACCTTATCTCTGATCCGATTGCGGGAACTGTACTTATCGCTGGTCTAGTGTGCAGGCGGAGAACCCATGAAATCCGAAGTGCTGCTCGGTCCGAGCCGATCAGTGGGATGTGAATTCTGCGAACATAAACAGCAAGATCAATATTCCCCAAAAGAAAGGGCCCAATATCGCCATTAGTCCGGCTGCCAAGATGTTCGCAATCGCGGCTACCCGGTCATGCTCGAAATCGAGAACCGCAGGCTCGCGCCCCGCGAAACCAAACTCCTCCTCCCCCTCGAAGTACCGATCCGACATGATGATCCGCCGCCCCGCTACCCGACATCCAAGAACCGCGGCGCGTTAAATTTCGAGATGGATTTGTGGTGGCCCCCATTAAAATTAAGGACCGATAATCTGATCCGTCGATAAAGCAAATATCCTCACTCCTCCCCCGCTTCGGGAAGCCGGCGGCATGTCTCTCGTATGTAGTCCGGGGGGTCAGGAAGCGGTGCGAGGACGGGCAGAGCACTTAGACTGGCTCACCCTGCGCTCGTCACGCGCCAATGTCGGCATCAGACTCTCGATCGCCGCCAAACGCCGCTCCAGTCGCGCCAGGTCCTCCGACGGCAACCGCCCCCGGCAGCCTTCGACGACATGCGCACTGCGCTCGATGATGCGCAGGCGCAGCGCGTCGTTTTCGACGGTGACGGCGACATCGTGCAGCAACCGCAGCAACCGCAGGCTGACCGGCGCATCGTTGGTGGCGTAGGCGCGGACCTGCTCGATCGCGGTGTCCAGCATTCCGTCGAGGTCGATCCATGGCATCACGACCCGCAGGACGTGCGGCGGTTTGTATAGGTGAGACTCTGGCGGGAAGCGGCTGACCCAGCGGATCAGGATTCGGGAGAGCTGGTCGATGCAACTGATCGCCGTGCTCGGGTCGTTCACCGCGGGCGAGATGGCGCGCAACGCGATGTCGACGATCTGGATGACGCCGAACTCGACGTCCTGCTGCAGCGTGCGCATCGGGCCGATGTCGAACGCCCCGGTCAGTTCCACCGCTCGGTCGCGGTCGATCCTCGCGCGCCGGGAGACCATCAGAAGCGGCACGCCGGCCGGCACGAAGTGGCCGACCTGTCGGGTGACGCGCACATTCAGGCGGTGCACCCGCGCGAACTCCACCAGCCGCCGTGTATCGATGAAACGGATGTAGCCGGAGACCTCATTCAGGATCGGGAACTCCTGCTCGACCGGCTCCTGCAGGACTGGCGCCGGGCGGTAGTGGCCCGCGCGCGAATGCGGCATCAGTTCGTCGATCACCAACTCGGTCTCGCGCGCAATCCGGTCGACGATGTGGTTGACGCTGATCGAGCGCGAAATGTGGTGGATGAAAAACAGCAGCCAGCCGACGCAGACCAGCGCCAGCAGCATCGCGCCAAGGACGGTCACCACCGGCGCGAACGGATGCGGCATCGAGCGCGCGGCGGGCAGCGCCGCCACGCAGTAGGAGAAGGTGCCAAGGAAGATGCCGAGCGTCCACTGCGTCCCGCGGTCGCGCACGAAACTGATCAGGATGCGCGGCGAGAACTGCATCGAAGCGAGCGTGAGTGTCATCAACAGGATGGCAAAGACGATCGAGACCACGGTCATGATCGACTGGGCGATGACACTGAGGATCACCTGCGCGACCTGCGCGTCCTCGTGCGAGGGGAATAGCGTCGTCGGCACCCAGGTTGCGGCGAGGGGCGTGGCTTCCTCCAGCGACGAGAGCACGGCGCCGCACAGGCCGAGGACGACGGCGATCACCAGCGGCCGGATCAGGAAGCCGCCGCGTAGCGCGTAGGCGATGGCACGCAGCCGCAGTGGCAGCTGTTTCAACACGGGATTCCTCTCGGCCCCCTCAGTAGTGGGTTGGGCCGGCCGAGGGAACCGATTCCGGAACGACGTAAGGAAGGGGTCCCCGGTTTGGCGCCGCCTTGAGCTGGGCCCATTGCCAACACTCGCGTCACCAACCGCCATTTGAGGTACGGGTGGGCGGCATCGTCTGCAAGGTGACCTGTTGCTGGGGTTTGAGCTGGTCGCTCGTCGGGGATCAATCAGTTACCGGATCTGCGGGCCTGCCGCAGCTGAATGCGGGTGCTGTCGCCGCCGACTTCGAGGAGCGCCCTTGCGGGCAGGCGGACGTCGTCGCCGGATAGAAACAAGACGCCAACCGGCTCGAAGGCGCGCCGGATCTTCAGGGCGATAGCAGCCACGGGCGCCCCTCGTTCCGCCTCGAAATCGTCGATCGCGCTCACTCTGACCAAAGCGGCCGCGGCGAGCTTTGCGACTGACCAGCCAAGCAGAGAGCGCGCGGAACGACATTGGGCAGGTGAGATCATGGCGTTAGGGCGTGCGAAAGCGGGCATTATGACGGCGTCGGTTTCACGACACCCTCATAGAAAGGGCTTCCCCGATAAAATCTCGAGTATGATCTTATCCGGCACCAATAAAGATGTCATATAAGCGAGTCCTTCTCGGCTACTTCAAGCAGAGGCCCTCAGCGAAGTCATTTGTGGGCTGGTTGCTTAAGGCGGCGTTTCTTTTCCGGCCGGTCGATGGGATCAGGGCGTGGTTCTGTTTCGAGGCGATAACCGACGCGCGGTTCCGTCAGGATATAGCGCGGACGGGCGGGATCTGTTTCGAGCTTGCAGCGGAGATCGCGGATCGCAACCCGCAAATATTCTACCCGCTCGGTGTGACGCGCGCCCCACACCTTGCGGAGGATCGCCGCATGGGTCAGCACCTTGCCGGCGCCCTCGGCCAGCATCTGCAAGACTTCGTAGCGCTTCACCGACAGATGGATTTCTTGGCCGCGTAGGCGCACGCGGTGGCGTAGCAGGTCGATCTCGAGGTCACCCGCCGAGAACAGCGCGGGCTTACCCCGTTCCCGCGCTCTGCGAAGCAAGGCGGTCCTAATGCGCGCCAACAGTTCGTTGAGCCCAAAGGGTTTGCGGACATAGTCGTCGGCACCTTTCTCCAAGGCGCGGGCGGCAGCGGCCTCGTCATCGCGGAGGGATAGCGCAACGATCGGGGCCGGCGAGAGGCCACGCAGAACCCCGATCGGGTCGGGTCCGATCCCCGTGGGCTCGTCGATATCCAGGATCAGAAGATCGAATTGACGCTCGGCAACGCGCTCGACGGCATCTTGGCCTGGGACTGTGTCCTCGACGCGATACCCCGTCGTTTTCAGCACCTGGCGCAGCAGACGCCGGATCGCAGGGTCATCGTCGATGACGAGAACACGGGGACCGCGCGCCATCAACACGCACCTCAAGATCGTTTAAAGGCGACCTGCGACCACTTCTACGGTTGATGCCGGAGAGTGCTTCACGTCGTGTCAGGCCGGGGCGCCGTAGCGCTGGCGCAGCGCCAGGTTCACCTCGAGCACGTTGACGAGCGGTTCGCCGAACAGACCGCCACCAGGGCTGAAGGCATGCGACTGCAGCAGCTCTTGGATCTCAGCCTTGACTTGCGGAAGGTTACGGTGAAGGTCCTGCGCCCATTTTCCGGCAACGCGATCAAGCTGGAACTCGGCGTTTTCCAATGTGATGTCGGGATCGAGGCCGGAGCCGGAGGTCGTGACGTAATCGCCGGGCACATCCGCCAGCGGGGCATCCGGGTGATCCGTGCGCCACATGTCAAAGAACATCGACTGGATGTCGGAGCCGGTCTTGACCGGCATGATCTCGGTCACGTCCTTGCCGCCGGGTCCCTTGTGCGTTACCGGAGAGGGGAACATGCCAGGATGATCCTTTGAGAAATGCTCGAAGAACACGACCGCGAGATCGCTCGCCTGCGGCTTTGGCGTGCCCGGGTTGGCCTTGACGAACTGTGTCACGACGTCGGGATGGGCCTTGGACCAGGCGTCGACATAAGCGCCATGGGTCGGGTCGGCGGTCACCCAGGCTTGTGCGAGCGAATTGTGCAGGTCCGCCCATTGCGCGACGATACCGGGCTTGCCGCCGAACTTGTCGGCCTGAAACCAGGCCTCGACATCGGGCGCCACCAGCTGACCTTGCTTCGGCCCGGCGCTGTAGACCGCGATCGGGCCGATTGCGCGTGCCACGCGGTCACGCAGCGCATAGTTGGATACGGCCAGTGCCGATGACGCCGATGCGGTTGCGTCATACGACGCCGCCGACGGGCGCGGCTGAAAATATTCGTCCTTGGTGAAGGGCTGCGCCACCAGCAGCGAGCCGACGGGCTTCCCATCCGGCCCGTTCACGATGCTGCCGTTGACCTGGAACGGCCAAAGCGTCTGGCCGATGCCCCACAGGATCGCCGGATAGATCCCGCAGGTCAGCACCACCGCAAACGTCAGCAGCCATAAACTCTTCGAGATCGAGCGCATCGCGCATCTCCTCGCTTCAATCGATCAGGCGACCAGGTGCAGCGCCACCATGACAACGTCGATCAGCTTGATGCCGATAAACGGCGCGATCACGCCGCCGAGGCCCCACACCAACAGGTTGCGGCGCAGCAACGCATCGGCGCCGATCGGGCGGTAACGCACGCCTTTCAACGCCACCGGGATCAGGAGCGGGATGATCAAGGCGTTGAAGATCACTGCCGACAGGATCGCCGAAGTCGGCGAGTGCAGGTGCATGATGTCGATCGCCGCCAGCCACGGCAGCGTCCCGGCGAACAAGGCCGGCACGATCGCGAAGTATTTTGCCACATCGTTGGCGATCGAAAACGTGGTCAGCGCGCCGCGGGTCATCAGCAATTCCTTGCCGATTTCCACCGCCTCGATCAGCTTGGTCGGGTCGCTGTCGAGATCGACCATGTTGCCGGCTTCCTTGGCGGCCTGGGTGCCGGAGTTCATCGCCAGTCCGACATCGGCCTGCGCCAAGGCCGGCGCGTCGTTCGTGCCGTCGCCCATCATTGCGACCAGCTTGCCCTCGGCCTGCTCCTTGCGCAGAAAGGCGAGCTTTGCTTCCGGGGTCGCTTCCGGCAGGAAATCGTCGACGCCGGCGCGTTTGGCGATAGTCGCGGCGGTGAGCCGGTTGTCGCCGGTGATCATGATCGTGCGCAATCCCATCCGGCGCAGCAGGGCGATGCGGACGTCGATGTTGGGCTTGAGCGTATCCTGCAGCACGACCACCCCGAGTGCGCGGTTGCCGTCGGCCACCACGAGCGGCGTCGAGCCCTCCGCCGCTGCTTCCGCAATCAGAATGTCGAGCCGGGCCGGCGGCGCCGTGCCGAGCCGGCGCAAATGGGCGAGCACCGCATCCGGTGCCCCCTTGCGGATTTGGCGCCCATCGGCCAAATCGATGCCGCTCATCCGCGTCTGCGCGGTGAACTCGACGAACTCGGACCCGCTCGGGGCAGCGATCGCGGCTTGCGGCACGCTGGCCGCCAGCACAGCGCTGACGATGCTCTGACCCTCCGGGGTGCGATCGGCCACGGAGGCGAGCGCGGCCGCGACATGCAGATCCCACACATTTACACCGCCAAGCGGCAGGAAGGCCGAGGCCCGGCGACTGCCGAGCGTGATCGTGCCGGTCTTATCGAGCAGCACGATATCGACATCGCCGGCGGTCTCCACCGCGCGCCCGCTCTTGGCGATGATGTTGGCGCGCAATGCCCGGTCCATCCCGGCGATGCCGATAGCGGCGAGCAATGCGCCGATCGTTGTCGGAATGAGGCAGACGACCAAAGCGACCAGTGTCGGCACATCGGTGCCAAGACTATGGAGCTGCGTGCTGAGCCCGAGATACGAGGTCATGTAGACCTCGGCGTTGAGTGCCATCGGCCACAATGGCACGACGACGATCATGAAGATCAGGGTGAACGCGGTCAGCACCAAGGTCAGCGCAATCTCGTTCGGAGTGCGCTGACGCACCGCGCCTTCAACGAGCGCGATCATGCGGTCGAGAAACGACTCACCGTATCCGGCGACGATGCGCACGACGATGCGGTCGGACAAGACCCCAGTCCCGCCGGTCACGCCGGAGCGGTCGCCGCCGGCCTCGCGGATCACCGGCGCCGACTCGCCGGTGATGGCGGACTCATCGACCGCCGCCACCCCGTCGATGACCTCGCCGTCGCCAGGGATCACCTCGCCGGCCGTAACCGCGACGACGTCGCCCGGCCGGAGGTTGATGGAACTAACCTGCTCGGTGCGGCCGTCGGCGAGCAGGCGAAAAGCCGGCGTGGCAACGCGCGAGCGGCGCAGCGAGGCGGCCTGCGCGCGGCCGCGCTCCTCGGCAAAGGCGGTGGCGAAATTGGCGAACAGCACCGTAAGCCACAGCCAGAAGTCGAGCGCGATGAAATAGCCGAGCGAGAAAGGGCCTGCCGCACCGAACAAAGCGCGCAAGATAAACAGGAGCGTCAGCGCGGCCCCGACCTCGACGACGAACATCACCGGGTTCTTCCACTGGATGTCCGGCCGCAGCATGATGAAGGACTGCTTCACCGCCGAAAGAGCCAGCGGAGCGGAGAATAGTTCGCGCCACTTCGCTGCTTTTCTATCGCGTCCGTCTGGAACGGCTGCAACGACCATGGTCATGCTCCGGATTGAGGGTCGGGGCTGCGATCGGGGATCAGCCGCCGAATGGGATCGGCCCGAACCGCTCCGCGAGTGGGCCAAGAACGGCGACCGGCAGGAACAGCAGGGCGCCGATGATCAGGATCGTGCCCAGCAACAGGAAGCCGAAGGTGGCCGTATCGTCGCTCATCGTCCCGAGCGAGGCGGGTGCCACCTTCTTGCGGCCGAGATAGAACGCCATCGCAATCGGCGCGATGATCGGCAGGTAGCGCGAGAACAGCATGACGAGACCGGTCCCGATGTCCAATGGCACCGCCGCAGCCGGCGGGGTGGGATTGCTGTTGAAGCCGTAGTCGACGCCGAGCCCGTCGAACGCCGACCCGTTGTTGGCTGATGCCGACGAGTACTGGTAGACGATCTGCGAAAAGCCATGGGCGCCGGGGTTGCTTTCGGCGGGAACCCCCAAGGAAGTCGCAGCGGACAGACCGACGGGCCCGAGGATCAGCAGCGGATGCACGAGCAGCGCCATCACCGCCAGCTTCATCTCCCGCGCTTCGACCTTGCGCCCAAGGTATTCCGGGCTGCGGCCGACCATCTGGCCGGCGAGGAAGACGCCGACGATCAGGAACAGCAGCAGGTTGATCATGCCCACACCCTTGCCGCCAAAGACGCAGTTCAGCCACATGCCGGTGAACGCCGAGAGGCTGGCGACGGGATTTAGGCTATCGTGCTCGGCATTGACGGCACCGCAGGTCACATCGGTGGTGATAGCGGCGAATACCGCGCCGGCGGAGGTGCCGAAACGCAATTCCTTGCCTTCGAGATTGCCGAGATGCTGGTCGACAGGCAGGCTTGCCACCGCGGGCAGCGTGATCGTCTGCTTGCCGCCGGGTCCGGCCGCGCTGGAGATGTCATAATTGCGCGCAGCCTTCGTGCCGGTGAAGGCCGGGTTCGGCTGCAATGTGTCGAACGCGACCGACCAGACGATCAGGCCCACCATCATCGTCAGCATCACGGCGTAGATGACGACCGAATGGCGGATCCGGCGCAACATCCGGCCGTACATCAGTACCAAGGTGAATGGGAAGATCATCATCGCGAAGGTCGTGACAAAGTTCGCCACGGCCGTTGGGTTCTCCATCGGCACGGCAGAATTCATGCCGTAGAAGCCGCCGCCGTTGGTGCCGAGCATCTTGATCGGAATGACCGCGGCGACGGGGCCGACGATGATGTTTTGCGGCTTCGCCTGGCCGTGGTCGTCGGTGCCCATCGAGGCCGGTTCAAGCGTCGTCACCGTCTGCTGGCTGGCATAGGTCATCGGCATGCCTTCGTGCATGAAGATGATGCCGATGATCAGCGCCGCAGGCAGGTAGATGTAGACCACCACCCGCCACATATCGACAAAGAAGTTACCGACCGTAGCCTCGCCGCGGAACGCGCGGATAATGGCCGAGAGCGCGCAAAAGCCGATCGAGGCCGACAGGAACATGTTCGGCAGGATGAAAAAGATCTGGCTGAAATTGGAAAAATTCTGGTCGCCCGAATAGTGCTGCAGGTTGGTGTTCGTCATGAACGAGATGACGGTATTGAAGATCGTCGACGGCCCCAGGATGCCACGGCCAAGCGGATTGAGCGGCGCAATCGGCTGCAGGCACAATACGATGAAGCCGAAGGTGAACAGAATGGCGGTGAACACCAGGAACGCGATGGTGTACTGCTTCCAGTCCTGCGGTCCGCTGTCGAGCCGCCGTTCAAACCAGGCGAGGAACCTCGGCGCCCGGTAGCGTCCGTCCATGATCCAGGCGAAATACCGGCTCAGCGGGATCGACAGCACGATCGTCACCGCGAGCAGCAGAATCGGCAGCGTCCACATGATCTTCACCAGCTCGTTATGCTCTTGTCGGGCAATGGCGCCGTCCGGCTGTGCTGCGTCAGAACCATTCCGGCCGGACGAGTGCGACGCCGAGATAGATGAACAGCAACGCGGTGATCAGGGCGGTCACGTAAATCACGGCAGCCTCCCTCAGATGCGCGCGCAGCCTTCGGCGAAGGCAATGCAAAGGAGCAGGCTGACCACGCCCAGCATAAAAAGAGCCGGCAGCCAAACAGCGAGATTCAACGCGATTACTCCTCGTAGCGGACCCACATCTCCCAGTACTCCGACGCTGCCTTGGTCACTCCGGCAGTCGCGGAATCGATCGTTTGCTTCCCGTGATCGAGCGTAGGTCGGGTGGATATAAAGGATCGAGACGGATCGACGCCGCTCTCCATAAAAAAATCCATATAGAGGCAAAAAAAAGGCCTCGGCGCTTAACCCCGAGTCGAGCTCCACTGTGTTGTTGGGGGAGCCAGGGGGACCGGGACTGGCACCGCTGTCCGATCGGGTCAGGCCAATTTATGCACCCTTTATAGCGAGGGGCTCAGTTCCGTCTCGAAAACTTATTCGGCGATCGCTTTGCTAGGAGAATGCGCCGCGCTCGGCGAGCTACCG
>Ga0210391_10001890_pt1 | contig 18605 bp, 14 predicted proteins | sample IncBWC12OmetaG_FD_160573 | JGI IMG/M metagenome (GOLD analysis project Ga0210391, IMG submission 160573) | Forest soil microbial communities from Barre Woods Harvard Forest LTER site, Petersham, Massachusetts, United States - Inc-BW-C-12-O ... | reverse complement strand
AAACGAGGACTCCGTGATCGCCATCGTTGATGATGAGGAATTGGTTCGGACGTCGTTGCAACGGCTGCTGAAAATGGCTGGATACACGATTGCAGCGTTCACGTCAGCCGAGGAATTTCTCAAATCGGGCCTTCTGCGAGAAGTTCGTTGTCTCATTGCCGATATTCGAATGCCGGGCATGTCCGGCGTCGATCTACAGTCTCAGTTGAATGCTGAAGATTACCAGATTCCGATCATATTTATAACCGCGCATGGTGACGAGAAAATGCGCCTTCGGGCTATGAGAGATGGCGCGGTCGCGTTCTTGGCAAAGCCCTTTGACAATTCGGTCCTCTTGGATCGGGTTCGGACTTGTTTGAACGTGACGCAAGATGAAGAATAAAACCGTCGGAGGACTTGTGGCGGCGTTCCCCAATAGCGGTCCGCGAACCCGCGAGAGCAGGGATTCTCAGTTTGAGCGAATTGTCGGTAATAGCGTCGGCTTAGAAACTGTGCTCAAACAAGTTGAACGTGTTGGCCCAACACACTCTACAGTTCTGATACAGGGAGAGACTGGCACCGGCAAAGAGCTAATCGCGCAGGCTGTCCATAATATCAGTCCCCGATGCAATCGACGCTTTGTAAAGGTTAACTGTGCGGCGATTCCCATTGATCTTCTCGAGAGTGAGCTGTTTGGACATGAAAGGGGCGCGTTCACCGGCGCCATCGCGCAAAGGGCTGGGCGATTCGAAGCGGCCCATCAGGGCACGCTTTTCCTGGACGAAGTAGGTGACATTCCGCTGGCCTTGCAGCCGAAGCTGCTGCGTGTGTTGCAGGAGCAAGAGTTTGAGAGATTAGGAAGTGATCAAACCCACAAAGTTGATGTTCGTATTATCGCCGCAACGCATCGCAACCTGGCGGAAATGGCGGCACGGAATGAATTGCGCAGTGATCTGTACTACCGCTTGAACGTGTTTCCGATCTCAGTGCCGCCCTTGCGCGAGCGCCGAGAGGACATACGTCAGTTGGTCCTCCATTTCGTCGCCGTATTAGCACGGCGCATGGGGAAGCACATTGAACTGATCCCGGAACCAACAATAGATGCATTTATCGCATACCATTGGCCCGGCAATGTACGGGAACTCCAGAATCTGATTGAACGCGCCGTAATCGAATCGGACAATGGAGTGCTTCCGAATCCCCTTTCGACATTACACGCGAATACAAAGCCCGCAATTGCCTCACGAAGTGTATTGCGCGATCGCGAAGCAGCCCTGATTTTAGAGACTCTGCGGGCCACTGGAGGAATCATAGGAGGGCAGCAAGGAGCAGCCGTTCTTCTTGGACTTAAGCGCACAACATTGGTTTATAAGATGAAGAGGCTCGGGATCTTCCGACCGCAACAACGACCTATGGGTGAGTTCGACGAAGGATCCGAATTGACCATTTGAGGCCTCGGCGAGCCCGGCCGCGGGTGGAGTGACGATTTAAGGTCTTGGTAAGTCGTCCAGTGTTTACAAATCCAATCCACCTGGACGTAAACCGGCTTTCCATCACCTGGTCGCCGGCAACATAGCGTCGACATGGCACGTAACGACTCTCTTAACCTCATGATCCACCGCATTGAGGGCGGCAATCATGAGGAAGACGTCTACGAGTGGAAGCAAACGCAAGAGGAACCGACCTAAGACCAAACTCGGCATACCTGATCTGGAGCATTTGAAAGCCGCAGTCCTCCGCAGTCTCGCGTCACCGGATTCGCGGCGTGGCTACCAGCACGCAATTGATGAGTTCGTTGCTTGGTACTGCTCTGAACCACGATTAGCATTCAACAAAACAGTAGTTTTGCGGTATCGGTTTTACTTGGAAGAACGCGGTCTTGCGCCCGGGACGATCAACGTGCGCATGGCCGTTGTGCGTCGGCTTGCTTATGAGGCAGCAGATTCTGGTCTGTTGAGCCCCGAACTCGCTGCCGGCATCCATCGAGTCAAAGGCGTTCGCAAGCTCGGCTCTCGTTTGGGTAACTGGTTAACGGCGAATGAAGCATCGGCCTTCTGGCAGTCGCCCGATGGGGCGACTCTTACGGGAAAGCGCAATCGAGCGATGTTGGCTATCTTGCTTGGTTGCGGACTGCGCCGTCGCGAACTCGCAGAGCTGACATTCGATAGTTTGCAGCGCCGTGAAGAACGTTGGGTCATCGTGGATCTCGTTGGCAAAGGAAGGCACATGCGAACCGTGGCGGTACCGAATTGGGTGAAAGAAACACTGGCTGCATGGTTAGCGGCGGCTGGCATCCGTGATGGTCCATTATTTCGATGTGTCTGTCGAGCAGGTAAGCTCTGGGGCCATGGCATTTCAGAAAAGACAGTGTGGCACGTCGTCAAGAAGGCTGCCATGAGTCTGAACATTCCACGGTTGGCACCACATGATCTTCGCCGCTCTTGTGCACGACTCTGCCATGATGCTGGCGGCGAGCTGGAGCAAATCCAGTTCCTTCTCGGGCATGTCTCAGTGCAAACAACCGAGCGCTACATTGGCTGCAAACAACATTTGAGAATGGCTGTAAACGACCGTCTTGGCATCGAACCCGGCTGAGTTGCACAACTGGACGAGATGGCGACTTTCGTCCAAGTGGAAAGTCACCTACTGGAAACCAGTAAACACTAGGCGTTTGTCGTTACCTACCATCCTTAGAGCATTTCTCAATGGCCCATGATCCTAGAAGAAGGACCTTTCGATCTGGAGACCTGCCGCTTCTACCGTTCGGCAACGACCCGTCAATGTGAATGGAGTTGGCCCGGATGTGACGCTGACTCCAGAAGCTGCTTCGATGGCGCGAGCGCAATTAAGAGAGCGCCGATGATCACAAGAACAGCCACGCCAATCAGTTCTCCGCGTGCGACCATGTTGCGACATGCCTGGGTGCCCATGAGTGCGGCATGAGCGAAACTCGACCACGCCGTGAAAGCAATCACGCTGCGACTCGCCGACGGATTGCGGATGGCTAAAAGGAGAAAGACGCGCAGTGTGACGTAGAGGCTGAACTGCATGGAAAGCGCAGGCTCTTGTCGGATAAATACCACCATGGGGTAGCCCAAAGCGATAAAGAGCAATCCCACCACCGCCAGCACGATCTTCAATGCCAGTTCACGATTCATGGATCTCCTCCGAACGTTGGCCTGACAAGCCGGATCTGCGACCTGTTAACGCATGTGGCTGCACGCGCCGATTCTGCGAGCATCATACGCAGGCCAACTCCTGGATGTCCCTCGAGAAGCTTGCACACCTCGCAACAAGGCAGAGCCGATCATCGGTATTCAAAAGTCGGCTTGTGGGAAGCAATTCAAGTGGCCGTGTAACCGGCTTCGCGGACGAGTGCCGACTTTGCGGTCGAAGTGAGCGTCATGCCGGTGTTGTTGGGCGGCAGTGTTTCGCTCCTGCCATCTCATGTTCAGCGCTGGAACTCGGTAGACTGAAACTACGGATGAAAGCCGACGAATCCAGTACCATTGCGGTCCTGGCCGAAAAACCTTCTGTCGCACGAGATATTGCCCGTGTCCTCGGAGCCGACAAGCGGGGCGAAGGCTATCTCCAGGGAAACGGCTATGTGGTCACCTGGGCGATTGGACATCTGGTTTCCCTGGCACAACCCCACGAGATCAATCCTGAATGGCGGCAATGGCGCTTCGATCTATTGCCGATCTTGCCCGGGCAGTGGCCGCTGGTGGTCTACGAACGAACCAAAGATCAGTTCGAAGTAGTGCGAAAGATCCTGACGTCCCCACGGGTGTCGCGGATTGTGTGTGCAACCGATGCCGGGCGGGAAGGGGAACTGATCTTCCGCTACATCTACGAGGCAACTGAGAGCAAAAAGCCGGTAAGCCGACTTTGGATTTCCTCACTGACTCCGGATGCCATCCGCAAAGGGTTCGACAAGCTTCGCCCGGGGAGTGAGTATGATCGATTGGCCGACGCCGCCAGCGGACGAAGCCGAGCCGATTGGCTTGTTGGCATGAATCTGTCGCGTGCCTATTCGATCGTCTATCGTGAGGAGCTTTCGGTGGGCCGGGTACAGACGCCGACCCTGGCCATGGTTGTCGATCGCGAACTCACTTTCAGGCGCTTCGTCCCGGAAGACTACATCGAGGTCGTCGCAACTTTCAGGGGAAGGGGAAATCTAAGCGAGCAAAGCTATGAAGGGACATGGTTCCGTTCGGAAACCGAGTCGGGCAAGGACAAAGACGCCCAGGCGAACATCTCTCGATTGCCTGCCGATGGCAAGGAAGCCCATAGCATCATTCTTCGTGTTCGTGCCGGAGAAGCCGTCATCGAGTCACTCTCCTCCGAGACGCAACGGATGCAACCACCCCTGCTGTACGATCTTACAGAGCTGCAGCGGCATGCCAATCGTCTCTACGGCTTTAGCGCTCAAGAGACCCTCGACACGGCGCAGGCTCTCTATGAGCGGCACAAACTGATCAGCTATCCCAGAACGGATAGTCGTCATCTTTCTGCTGATGTTGCTTCTACAGCTTCATGGATTGTTGCCGCAGTTTCGAAAAGCTATGAGAAGCAACTGGCTGCTGGAACGGGGGAGCGGCCTCTGGGAAAGCGGTATGTCGACGACAGTAAGGTCAGTGACCACCACGCCATCATTCCCAATGCGGTTTCCCCCGAGAGGGCCCAGCTCACCGAAGAGGAACGCAAGATTTACGGTTTGATCTGCAGCCGCTTCCTCATGATGTGGCATGACGATTACCTTCAGGCCGTCACGACCGTGATTACCACAATCACACATGGAACATTCGTCGACCGCTATCGAACCACCGGAACCGTCGTGCAACAGATGGGTTGGAAGGTCCTGGACATTGGGACGGAAGGACGAAAGCGAGAGACGAAAGGTAGTGCCGAAGAGAAAACTCCGGAGCAGATCCTGCCGGTGGGTCTTGCCCAAGGACAGCTCCAGGACATGGTAGATATCGAAGCCCGGAAAAAGAAGACCAGGCCCCCGAAGCGATTCACGGAAGGCACGCTCTTGACCGCGATGCAGACGGCAGGCCAAAGCCTGGACGAGAAAGAACTCTCCGACGCGATGAAAGAGACGGGCCTCGGTACGCCTGCCACGCGGGCGGCCATCATCGAAGTGCTATTGAAACGCGGCTATATCGTTCGTACAGGTAAGAGCCTGGAGGCGACGAAAAAGGGGATCCATCTCATCGAAGTGGTTCATCCCGAAGTTAAGAGTCCTGCGATGACCGGCCAGTGGGAGGCATTTCTCAAGAAGATCCAACACGGTAAATGCCAGCTGGAACCATTCCTGGATAGCATCAGTCAATACGTCCGTTCCGCGGTCGGAAAAGTTCGTCAGACTTCGCCCGTTCAACCAGCGTCGGCGGTTCCTTCCACACCGAAGGTCTCCGATTCTCCTGATTTACCAAGCCCAAAGATTATCCCCAACAGCGCAACTCTCACCGAGCTATTGCAGAACGCATTCGGCTTCTCTAAGTTCAGGCCCAATCAGGAAGCCGTCTGTCAGGCAGTGACGGCGGGCAAAGACGCGCTGCTTGTCATGCCGACCGGCTCAGGCAAGTCGCTCTGTTACCAGTTGCCGGGATTAGCACGAGGCGGGACGACGCTCGTTATCAGTCCACTCATCGCTCTGATGGACGATCAGGTGCTGAAGCTGAAGAAGCAAGGGTTCGCTGTTGAGTGCATTCATTCAGTTCGCGATCGTGAGACTTCCCGCCGTGTCTGTTCCGACTACCTGAGTGGCAAACTACAGTTCCTCTTCATTGCTCCAGAACGGCTTCGGGTGGCCGGCTTCCCCGAAATGCTCGCCAAGCGAAAACCCTCGCTGATCGCCGTCGACGAGGCGCACTGTATCTCGCAGTGGGGCCACGATTTTCGACCCGACTATCGGATGCTTAGCCAGCATTTACCGGGTCTTCGTCCTGCTCCGATACTGGCACTCACGGCCACCGCGACGCCGCTGGTTCAAAATGACATTGCAAGTCAGCTAGGCTTGACCGCGCCCACGCACTTCATCCATGGTTTCCGCCGCGAAAACATAGCGATCGAGATCGTAGAAGCTTTGCCTTCACAACGGCCTCAGCTCGCTCGGGAGATCCTGCTCGAAGAGAAACACCGGCCAGCCATCGTGTATACCCCGACGCGCAAGCAGGCGGACAGCCTGGCGGAAGATTTTGCAAGCGAATTTGCTGTAGCCAGCTACCATGCAGGGCTGGATGCCGACCGGCGACGACGAGTGCAGGAAGAATTCATGGCGGGCAAGCTGGACGTCATGGTGGCAACCATAGCGTTCGGAATGGGGATCGATAAGCCGGATGTTCGAACCGTGATTCATACCGCCCTGCCAGGCAGTCTGGAGGGGTATTACCAGGAGATTGGGCGCGCCGGGCGCGACGGAAGGCAGAGTCGCGCCATCCTCATGCACTCGTATGGAGACCGTCATACCCATGACTTCTTCTTCAGTCGAGATTACCCGGATGTTGCGCTACTGGATCGATTGTTTGCAAGTCTTCATACTGAACCCCAACCTAAGGAGGCGCTCCGCAAAGCCTTGGCGATGGAGGCAGATCTCTTCGACAAAGCTCTCGAGAAACTTTGGATTCACAAAGGCGCAGTGCTGGACTTTGCGGAGAATGTGAGCCGGGGCGACGGGCTATGGCGCTCGTCCTACGTTCTGCAGGGTGATCAAAAACGGGCGCAGATCGATCAGATGATTCGCTTTGCGGAGAGCAATCAATGCCGCATGACGTCCCTTGTGCGTCACTTTGGCGATACGTCGGACAACGCTATGGCCTGTGGTGCGTGCGATTTCTGTGCTCCGGCCAAGTGCGTTGCGCAAAGATTCCGAACTGCTACGGAAGGGGAGCGAACAGCTCTCTATCGAGTGTTGCGCGGCATGCGGTCCGTCTTTACCAAATCGACCGGCAAACTGTATGCCGAGCTTTATCCGGGAAACGAGATTAGCCGAGACAATTTCGAAGAGGTTTTGGGAGCCATGGCCCGGGCAGAACTCCTCACGTTTGCAGATGCTGTGTTCGAAAAACAAGGCAAACAGATTCCCTACCGCACTGTCAGACTTACTCCAGCCGGACGAACCGTCGATGAGTCCGTGCCGGTACTCTTCGTCATGAAGGATGCTGCCCGGCCTGCCCCCAAGCGCAAACAAAAGAAGAACTCAGGTAAGTCCAAGGCATCTCCCGGGGCTACAGCTCGAACGCAACCTGGGCAGGCAAGAACGGGAGCAGCTGTGTCCGAGCCGGCGCCGCAGATTCGCCTTGAGCACGCTTTGCGCGCGTGGCGATTGAGCGAGGCGAAGCACAGAAAGATTCCGGCATTTCGGGTCTTTGGCGATCGGGCGCTGCGCGGTATCGCTGCGATCTGTCCCCGAAGCGATGCGGAGTTATTAGCTGTACCGGGAATCGGGATGAGCATCGTGAAAAAATATGGAGCACATATCTATCGTCTGATTGCAGGTTCGAGTTGAATTTCAATATCGCCGACTGCGCATTCACCTTCAGTTCGAGGGATCGTTACCTTTGATAATTTCCAGACCTTGAGACTATTGAGACGTTCGCAACCTTTTTGCATGCCGCCCCTTTCCCCGCCATTTATTTCTGCTCGGTAAGCGAGAGAGTTCGCTCTCGCAAGTCGATAGCCGAAAGCCAGTTGTCCGGAAAGGCGACTACGCGGCCCAGTGGAATGCGCTCAATCGTCGGTGAGCGCATCGGTGATTTTGCATGAATCGAAGCTGGTGTTTGTCCAGAGAATTCTGTCAGACATCGAACGGTCACCTTCGATTCGGAAAATCGGACCTATCGACAGAAGGGATTTTCCGTGCTGTAAAAGGCCTTGGCGGACCAGGAACCGGTAACTGCGCGATGCCATTTGACCCGCGGAATTGGAGGTATGCATGGAATGTATACTTCTGGTTCTGCGATATGGGTTAGTAAACTACGATGCCCCGATGCACTAGCCAGAACCGGCACCGGCAGTATCGGGCACAAGGCATGAGCTGAAGGCGGAAGATGGCTAGCAGTGTTCAGCAATACATTGATGCGGTCGTACAACTGCACGCCTGTGGCGAGAGTTCGCTGGTCAGCGTGATTCTTTTCGGGAGCGCAGCTAGCGGCGCCCTCTCGGGGTCATCCGATGTAGATCTCATCCTTGTGCTGCCCAACGAAGCGGCCCTGGATGATCGACGCCGCCTTCGCGAAGCGGTATCGGACCTCGAAATCATGCACGGCCTTCGATTGCCGGTGAGCCATCGAAAGAACCTCCTCGAAATGTTCGCCGAACACGCGGGGGGAGAGGCACACTCCTGTTTTGTTTGCACCCGGGACGACCTGATATCGGGAGACGTAGCGAGAGTTTTCGGCTTGCGAGCAGTCGAAAAACTGCTCGTGGACCGTATTGTTCTTGCTAGCGTGATCGCTTCGGCTAAGACTGTCTGGGGCGAGGAGTTACTGTCCCTTATACCTCTGCCTCCCCTTCGGCGCGTTGACGTTTTCAAAGCGCTTTTCGGATTGGCTGGCCTGCTTCTGTTGAGTGCGGTCGCCTTTCCGGTGCTCTATGACGCGACCAGGTACGGGATGAGTGCGCTCAAGCACTCGCTACACAGCTGCTATTTCTGCTATCACCTGAAGACGGCTCCGCTCGACGAAGAAGTTGAGTTCTTCATTTCCCGTCTGGGTCGAAGCAAGACGCTGCTGGACCTGTTGAACCAGCGGCGAAAGTACCACCGATCATTCCGTTTCGTGGTGCGCTGTGTACCGGTTCTCTTCCGACTCCATCTACAGACCGCGTTGGATAACCGGTTCCCGCGTGGGGTGACCAGGGGAGATATACCAGGGATTTCGCAATTCCGGCAATAGGCTACGAATTCTGCGAATGTCCGCACCATCCAGCAGTATCAAAGGCTTCGGAGATTACGGCGGGTTCAGCCTAGACACCCGCGATCCTCACTCTCCTAAAAATGGGGTGCCCCGTCTTAGCTTTGCCAGGGCAGGGTATCATCGGCTACATGGCTAGATGCACAGCACCAGTAGAGGGCCATCGTTCAGCGAGCGCTGCAGCGGCCTGCCCTGCATGCCGTGGCCGCTATGGTCGCTATGGCGGCGGCTACAGCAGCTACAGTTACACGTCGTACTCGTCGCCGTCCTACTCCACGTCTGGGAGCAGTGGTGGCGGTCGGACAAGCGTCGGCGGGTCTGGCAGCAGTGGAAGGCCGAGATGGTCGCCAGCCGGTTCGTCCGTTGCGTACACGCCTGCTGAGGTGAGTGCACTTACGCCGGTCCGCGAAGCCGTCGAAAAGCTAGTGCTGGTGCCTGAACGTTGGGATATCTTTCTCTGTCATGCGTGGGACGACCGGGCAGGAGCTGCTAAGGAACTGCACGATCTGCTCGTGTCGCGCGGCGTCAAGGTCTGGTTCAGCGAGAAGGACGTCGCCCTCGGTACACCGTTACTTCGCGAAATCGACAAAGGACTGGCGAAGTCGCGAATCGGACTCGTCCTGGTGACTCCCGCGCTGCTGCGCCGTCTACAAGCCGAGAGTATCGCGGACAAAGAGCTGTCGGTACTCCTAGCGCGTGACCAGCTCGTCCCCATTGTGCACGGCACGACGTACGAAGCTCTCCGCGAAGTCAGCCCCATGCTCGCCTCGCGAACCGGCCTGAGTACTGGAGAAAATCCGATGGCAGACGTCGCGACCAAGCTCGCCGAGCTGGTCGCCCCCTCGCTGTGAGGGTCATTGTTCAGCCGATTAGTCCTCATAAGCGTGCAACTGGCCGCCCTTGGCCAGACAGGATGTAAAGGAACGCGAGTCGAGCGATGATGGTCCCAGCCGGTCGGATGACAGCTACAGCCCGCGCCGACATTGGTACTCGATTTGAAGCCCGACCGAAAAGCGTGGGTCTGGGGTTGCGTACAGACGTGTGATGACGTCTGTCGGTTTCCGACGACGATCTCGATTGGGAGTTTGCTCTGTGTCCGCACCCCGGGCATCCGACCGGCTTGATCGGAGGAGCAAATGGCCAAAAAGGGCAAAAGAAGATGTGACACATTGCCGGTCCTACATCCAGATGCTGCTGGCATTGATGTAGGCGCCAGTGAGTTATACGTCGCCGTCAGCGCTGATCGAGACCCGCAACCCGTCCGCAGCTTTCCCACGTTCACTCGCGATCTTCATACGCTGGCCGACTGGCTTGAGCAATGCGGGATTCATTCTGTCGCGATGGAATCTACCAGCGTTTACTGGATTCCCATTTATCAGATCCTGGAAGCACGCGGTCTCGAAGTTTACCTCGTCAACGCGCAGCACGTGAAGAACGTGCCAGGCCGGAAGACCGATGTCTCAGATTGCCAGTGGCTCCAGTACTTGCACTCGGTTGGCCTACTCCGTGCCAGTTTCCGACCACCTGGATTCATCTGCGCCATACGATCTCTCTGGCGACATCGTGCCAGCCTGATTCAAATGGCAGCTGAGCACGTCCTGCATATGCAGAAGGCTCTCGACCAGATGAACCTTCAGATCCATCGCGTCCTGAATGACATTACTGGAGTGAGTGGCCTCAGGATCCTGGACACGATCCTTGCTGGCGAACGCGATCCCCTCACCTTGGCGCGCCTCTGCCACGGCGGCGTGAAGAGTAGCGAGGACACCGTAGCAAAATCACTCGAAGGCGATTACCGTCCAGAGCACCTGTTCGCGCTTCGCCAGTCCTTGGCGGCTTTTCGCTATTATCAGCAACTCGTTCTTGATGCCGATCGGGAGATTCAGTTGCAGCTCGCGGAACTGAAGACGGCTGCAACGGCACAGCCAACGACGCCGGCTCGAACTAAAGCTACGGCTCATTACGCACGCCACTACGAGCCGAGAACATTCGATCTCCGAGGTGAACTATACCGAGTCTTTGGAGTGGACCTCACAAACGTTCCAGGCATCAGTGCGCTTACCGCTCAAACGATCCTGTGCGAGATCGGTACGGATATTTCCCGGTTCCGAAATGCCTCGGCTTTCGCATCCTGGCTAGGGCTTTGTCCTGAGAAGAAGATCAGCGGCGGCAAGGTGCTGTTCACCAAAAGCCGCCGCGTTCGAAGCCGCGTAGCGACCGCCCTGCGCATGGGCGCTCAATCACTGCATCATGCGAAGGACTATCTGGGTGAGTTCTTCCGACGCATCACCCGCAAGCTCGGCAAGCCCCAAGCGGTCACTGCCACAGCCCACAAACTTGCTCGAATCGTCTTCCACTTGTTGAGCACAAAGGACGCTTACAACGAGTGCGTCTTCCACAAATCTGAAGAAGAAACCATCCGGCGAGCCCAATATCGGCTGCGCAGGCAAGCAGCCCAACTCGGATTCCAGGTCATCCCCGTTGAGAAAGGATGATGTTCCTTGGGAGTCGGCTAGGCTTCCGTAAACGAATTCTGGTTTGAGGCTGAGCGATTGGCGACGAGATGGGCGTTTTTCAGGACTAATCTTGGAGGGGCGCCTAACCAGTTCTCGATGAGTACTTTGCCCTGAAGTCAACAACTGAGATCGAAATCTCCTGGAGTGCCTTCGGCAGTGTGGCTCTTTCCTTAAGAGAGAGCCACACTGCAAGATGCCAGCCTGTCAACACTTTAACCGAAAACGCTTTCAGGACACAAATTGCCGAACTTTCAGGAATCCTGACGGTTCAGAAAAATGCGAGGGCACTGGTAAGTTCTTCCGAGGAAGCGATTCGATAGAAAGGAACGTCGGAGGGCTTGTCTTGGGTTGTCCGACGTCCATCGCAAACGGAGATGGGCGAGCCGCTCCCCGGTTGCATTTGGTGCAACTTGGAACCGGTCGCGAGAATCTTGAGTCCCTAGCCGCTAGTGGTCAAGAATATCTTGCCCCATGCTGCGACCGAAAGGTCTCTGCTGTCATCAGATCGGGGAGAAGGGGACCTGCACACGGAAGAGGTGACTGTATGGCACTGGCACCATGCAAGTCGGGATCGACGACGTCCGTGTCATTACTGTGCGGGGGTCGAACTGTGAGATTTCTCTTCTTCAAGGGCAAGTGCTGGACATCGGCTTGTGCGATTACTGCCGGCATGAGCTGATAGGCGGCTGGTTTATGGCAGACGCCAAAACGCTACCGGACGTACGAGACCTCAGATCCCCATTCCCTGCGCAGACCCTGCCCAGCGAGGCGGTGCTGGATGCGCTGAAGATGATACTCATCGGCGCATCGTTGAACGAAGTTCTGAAGAGTCTCACCCGTCTAATCGAAGCCCACGGTGAAGGAATGTTGTGCTCGATTCTCCTGCTGGACGAAGACGGGTTGCATCTGCATTATGGCGCCGCCGCAAACCTGCCGGAAGCGTACAGGGCAGCAACTGATGGAGTGCGCATTGGTCCGAATGTCGGATCGTGCGGCGCAGCCGCTTACCTTCAGCAGCCAGTCTTCGTCTCCGACACCCTTTCTCACCGGAATTTTGCCAGCACGAGGAACCTTGTTCTGGAGAGTGGGCTGCGGGCCGCTTGGTCGACCCCCATCATGTCGCAGTACGGCAAAGTGCTGGGTACCTTTTGCATGTACTACCGCGAAGTTCGGCAGCCAGGGCCGGACGACATTCAGTTAATCGATTACGCCAGTCGGGTTGCCGGAATCGCCATCGAGCACGAACGATCACGGTCAGCCATGACGACGGTATTCGAACAGATCAAGAAGTCCGAAGCTGAACTTCGGACAATCATCGATGCAATACCTCAACTCATCGTCGCCTATGGGGCCAACGGAAATTTTCTGTACACGAATCAGACAGTACTCGACTACACCGGCCTCACGAAAGAAGAAGTGAACTCCGAGAGCTTTGATGCGGTCCTCCATCCGGAGGATTCCGAGAGATTGCGCGACGAACGCAATGCAGCGCTCTCGCGAGGGGTTCCATTCGAGTACGAACGACGAGTGCGCCGGAGGGATGGTCAGTATCGTTGGCAGCTGATTCAATTCAAGCCGCTGCGAGACGAAGCGGGAAGCGTCATTCGTTGGTACGGGACGGGAACCGATATCGAGGATCGCAAGCAGGCCGAAGAGAGAATGCGCAATGAAAACATCACTCTGCGCGAGGAAATCGATCGTTTTCAGACGTACGAATCAATCGTTGGATCGTCGGAGGCGCTCCGCGGGGTGCTTTCGCAAATCAGCAAAGTGGCCCCCACCGATTCCACGGTGCTGATTTCTGGTGAGACCGGAACGGGAAAGGAATTGATTGCCAGTGCCATCCACAAACGGTCCAAGCGCTCAGCGAGGGCATTCATCCGAGTTAATTGTGCGGCGATTCCACCTTCGTTAATTGCTTCCGAACTGTTTGGTTACGAGAAAGGTGCCTTTACTGGAGCGATTCAAAGACACGCTGGTCGGTTCGAATCCGCCGATGGTGGAACGATTTTCCTGGACGAGATCGGCGAGCTCTTGCCCGAAGTGCAGATTGCTCTACTGCGAGTGCTCCAAGAACGAGAATTCGAGCGGGTCGGGAGCAGCAAACCGATTTCCATCGACGTGCGAGTGCTTGCCGCAACGAACCGCAACTTGGAAGCTGCTGTAGGCGCGGGCACATTCCGCCAGGATCTTTTTTATCGGCTTAACGTTTTCCCCATACGTGTTCCATCACTGCGCGAGAGGAAGGATGATATTCCTCTGCTGGTAGAGTACTTGGTTGAACGATATGCCAAGAGAACCGTGAAGAGGATTAGCCATATAGAGAAGAAGACTCTGGGCCTGTTTCAGGCCTACGAATGGCCAGGGAACATCCGCGAATTACAGAATGTAATAGAGCGTGCCGTGATCCTGTGCGATCGAGAAACGCTCTCAGTTGACGAGACATGGCTGCCGCGAAAATCAAGCCAACTGTCCGGGCGACAGGTTTCTCGCGTCGGCGTCCTCGCCGACGACAAGAAAGAGTTCGCCGAGCGCGAACGAAATGCAATCGAGTTCGCATTGACAGAATGCCAGGGCCGAGTTTCAGGCCCGCATGGCGCGGCTGCAAAGCTCGGAATTCCCCACCAAACCCTCGCGTCAAAGATCGCGAGCCTCGGCATAGACAACACTCGGTTCAAAGGGCACCCTTCGAAGCAAGCATCCGCCTAGAACCTCGTATCGGTTCTCCGCATTCAACTCGAGGCCTCCGACCTTCCTTCCCATCGAATCGCCTCTGCGGAGGAGTTTGCTAGCGCCTTGAATTTTTCTGAACCGTCAGGATTCCTGAAAGTTCGGCAATTTCCTCCAGGGTAAAGCTGCGCAGATTCAATGAATTGCGTTGGCACATGATTTGCAACAACCGGAATGAAATGCAAATGAGAGGAGCACACAATGCATCCTCATCCCACTATCGAGGAAACTCCCATGACGACACCGACGTACGATCCAAAGATAACCGCAGTATTGCTGGTGGACCCGTACAATGACTTTCTCAGCGAAGGCGGAAAGCTGTGGCCCCGCACCAAGACCATTGCCGAAGAGGTCGGCTTACATGACAACCTACGCGCGATCATGCGCGCCGCACGAGAAGCTGGCCTAGGGACCTTCTTTGTACCCCACCGCAGATGGGAACCACTCCAATACAAAGGTTGGAAATACCCGACCCCCTATCAACAGGCGGGGTACGAGAGCCAAATCTTCGCGAAAGATACGTGGGGAGGCACCTTTCACGACGATTTCCAGCTCCAACCGGACGATATCCTCGTCACGGAGCATTGGGGTTCAAGTGGTTTCGCAAATACGGATTTGGACTATCTGCTAAGGCGGCATGGTCACGAAAAACTTATCGTTATCGGCTTGGTGGCTAATACCTGCATCGAGGCCACGGGGCGCATCGGTATGGAACTGGGGTACCATGTGACGCTGGTTCGCGATGCAACCGCTGCCTTCACGCCCGAGGCTATGCATGCCGCACTATACATCAATGGCCCTACTTATGCGCATGCGATCTTGACGACCACCGAATTGCTCGCAGCGCTCAGGTGACTTCACGAGCATCCGATGAAGTTTGAAACACGCTCCAAGCGCCGGTTCGGGCAAATCTGACCGATATGAAACCAGGAATTAAGCCTTATGCATCCCGATTTCGAACCAGACGAGCTGGGTCAGCTCGTCGGATTTAGCGAACGACTGAAAGTCAACCCGAGGAGCAAACATCATGGCTACCTATATTGTCTTCACGAGAGAAAGCACGCAGGATCAGAGCGAACTCGACATTTACCAAAGTAAGGTACGCAAACCTTTGAAGGTCACCCGATCAAGGTTCTTGCTGCTTACGGGCCGCAACAGGTACTCGAGGGACCGGCGCCGGAGGGTGTCGTAATCGTGGAGTTTCCAACCACGACGGCCGCACGCGAATGGTATGACGGCCCGGCGTATCAGGCGATAGTGCAGCACCGTTTCAAGGGGGCGACCTATCGTGCCGTTCTCGTTGAAGGTGTGTAAGTAAGGTCGCCGACGGGCTCAAGCACCGCAGCGGTTAGTATCCGGAAACGCCGATGTCGCGGGAATCTTTCTGGATTCACGCTGAATCGCCAATGCGCTCACCGACGACAGCACTTGAAGCGCGGCCGCGGCCGAGTTCCAGAAGTTTCTCGACCATCGGGGAGTGGTGGTCAATTGTCCGCTCGGCGCGCTGGTGCGTTTGGGCCTAGCGGCCGCCTATGCCATGCAAGGCGACGCCGCCAAAGCCAAGGCGGCCTATCAGGATTTCCTCACGCTGTGGAAGCACGCCGATCCCGACATCCCCATCCTCATCGCCGCCAAAGCTGAGTACGCGAAGCTTCAATAATTCCGAAGCAGGCCAGAGGAGCCGGCTCATGGAGTTCTCGGGCTGTCAGTGGACGAATAGGACGGCTGCTACCTGCCGCTGCGTAAGGCCGCCTATCAACACCGTATCAGCAATCAAAAAGGTCATTCCGAACGGGCCGTCGAGTTGCTGCCACGCGTCCATCAGGTCTTTTCGCTACTGAAGCGTTGGTTGTTGGGAACGCACCAGGGATCTGTCGCCGGGGAACATCTTCAGGATTATCTAAGCGAATTCGCGTTCCGCATCAACCGCCGCAAATCGCGCAGCCGGGGCAAACGCTACTGCACCAGATGCGAGGCAACACGGGTGAGAGAACGCGGGGCAGGCAAAGAACACAAAGCCATTCTTTCGGGCTCTTTATTCCGATGCAGGTGGTGTCGGTGCCAAGAGGATAGTTATCATTCCCACGAATGCCACGAAGGCCACGTAGTGCGCTGGACTGATTCGATTAAGGTGGGCAATCCAAGAGACCAGTGGAGGTGTTATTCCTCCGAAGAGGGCATAAGAGATGTTGTAAGAAAGTGAGAAGCCACTGAAGCGCACCGGTGGTGGAAATGCGCGAATGATCACGATGGGTGCCAAGACCGCCGCACCTGACCCCATGCCAGCGAGTATATAGAGCGGCAAAAGTACAGATGGCATCCGTTCTGCGCCGAGATAGAGTCCATAGGTCGTAAGGACTAGTAACGATAATACCGGCACCGCAACTCGCCTGAGCCCAAAGTTATCTGTCGCGGCACCGATTGCCACAACCGCGAGAGAAAGGGCTGCGGTGCCTGCGAGACTCGCCCACTGCATATCATGGATCGGCAGCGAGAAGGCTTTCTGCAGTATCAATGGTGTCATCAGGATGACGACTACGATTGCTGCGGTAAGTACCCAGGTGATGGCCATTGAGGCGACAACGGCTCTTCGATAGTCTCTTAGAACCGTTCGAAGAGGCAGCTCTTTTGATAGAGTTGCGCGAAGCCGCATCTCTTCGAAGACTGGGGTTTCGGCAAGCCAACGTCGGAGAAGCAGCGCAATAAACCCGAATATGCCGCCTACAACAAACGGCAATCGCCATATGCCGTGGAGAATCTGAACCTGACTGAACTTGAGATTCAGGCCTGTTGCCATGAGAGATCCGAGCAGAATTCCTAGAGTCAGGCCGCTTGTAAGAAGTCCAATCGCCAGACCGGTCCGTCCGCGTCTTGCATGCTCCGCTACAAACACCCATGCGCCTGGCCCTTCACCCCCTATAGCTACTCCCTGCATGATGCGCATTAGCAGTAGAAGCAGAGGTGCTGCTATCCCAATGGATTTGTAGACCGGCAGGAATCCAATCAGAAGGGTGGGAATTGCCATAGCAACACACTGAGTGTGAACATGCGTTTGCGGCCATATATGTCGCCGAAGTGACCCATCACGATCCCCCCTAAGGGGCGCGCCAGATAGCCGACGGCAAAGATACCGTAGGTCTGAAGTTGACGCAGCCAGTCTGGGAGGTCAGAGGGGAAAAATAATTTACCTATTACGGCAGTGAAAAAGACAAAAATGATGAAGTCATAGAACTCAAGAGCACTGCCAAGTGATGAAAGCCAGAGAGTGCGAATATCGGAAATGGATATCGTACGGGGATTCTGATCTAATCTGTTGCTTGTGATGTACATACATTTCCAATCTGCAAACATGTTTAGAGCGGCTACGCGCTTTGTTGGGGCCGATGAAGAGTCGGCAAACACGAATCGTACAAATCAGTCTGAACCTGATTCTTTGTTGACTCGACTACGCACAAGAATCCCAATCGTGGCACTCCTCGCAGCTGTCTAAGCGCCTCCAGGCCGCTCCGCCCACGGCTCACGCATTGAATGCCCCTGTTCTGTCTCCCCGTCACCCTCTCAGCGTCGACCTTTGTCGAACCAACTCATAGTAGCCAGTCGCCCAGTCGTCATCTTTCATTCCGGCTTCAAGAGCGGCATCGAAGTTGCTCTCCATTAGGTCGGCCAGTGGCGTCTTTACACCATTCGCCGCCGCTGCTTCGCGAAACAGTCGTATGTCTTTCTCTCCCAGCTCCATTGAGGCGCCAATCTCCTCGGGTGGATCTGTCAGTGTCTTCCCATACATCTCATAGAGGGGCGAACGGAACGTCGCACTGTTTGCCATCTCTACAAACAACTCCGGAGAGACTTCCATCGACTCTGCTACCGTCATCGCTTCCGAGAGCGTGGCAACCATCGCTGCAACTGAGAAGTTGCCTGCCAGCTTCATGGCATGTGCTCTCCACGGCTCTTCTGAGACGACAGTCATGCCTCGGCTGTAAATCTTCAAGAGCGGACGAACTTTCTCCAGTGCGTCCTTAGCTCCGCCTGCAACCACCCATAGCTTGCCCTCTGCTGCCACATTCGGACGACCGAAGACCGGTGCGCCAACGTGCCTCTGTCCGCGATTTGCATGCTCCACCGTAAGGCGCTTTGCGAGAGCGACGCTCATTGTGCTCACCGATACATGAGTCGCGCCTTTTGGCATAGCGTCGAGCACGCCACCTTTAAACAGCACATCCTCCAGGGCGGCATCGTTCAGCAGGAGCGTAAAGACCACTTCACAATTCGTTACTGCATCCGCAGCGCTTCGCGCCACTTCGGCACCCTGCGCGGCAAACTTCTCTGCTACCACGGTATTTCTGTTCCATACCGTTACGAAATGACCTGCATTCAATAGATGTGGAACAAGAGCGCAACCCATCTTGCCAAGCCCTAAAAACGCAACCCGCACATCCCCTCCAATCTCAATTCAAAACACATT
>Ga0210391_10001887_pt1 | contig 18612 bp, 17 predicted proteins | sample IncBWC12OmetaG_FD_160573 | JGI IMG/M metagenome (GOLD analysis project Ga0210391, IMG submission 160573) | Forest soil microbial communities from Barre Woods Harvard Forest LTER site, Petersham, Massachusetts, United States - Inc-BW-C-12-O ... | reverse complement strand
AACGCGCCGAAATTCCCCCCGCCATCCTCTACGTCCTCAGCGCCCTCCTCGAGGAGCATCCGCGCCCCATCTCCGACCGTAGCGCCGCCGTCCTTCTCCGCGACCTCCTCCGCCGCTTCGGATCCGTCCCCTTCACCCTCCCCGACGATCCCGCGCCCGAACCCGACGTTGCCTATTCCCTCTGGCAGTCCGTCGATCACCTCACCCAGATTCTCCACCGCCGGTCCGCGAACCTCTCAGCCCGCATCGCCAATCGAGCGCCTCATCCACCACCCGCGCCCATCCCAGCACCCCTCCCCTGCGCAAAGCCCGTGCAATCAACAACCATCCCGCACTACAAGCAAGGCTCGAAACGAAACGCCCGGCGAAAGAGAAGATAGCCCCGCGCCGCATGCGCAGCGCAAACCCTGTGCAATCAATAACCATCCCGCACACCACAGTTCACCCAAAAGGAAAGGTCCGCCCACACAGCCGCGAACCCCGCGCGCAGGCGCAGCGCAAACCCTGTGCAATCTGCAACCATCCCGCATTACAAGCAAGGCTCGAAACGAAACGCCCGGAGAAAGAGAAGATAGTTCCGCGCCGCAGGCGCAGAGCAAATTAGCCCCACGCTTCAGCGTGGGGAATACCACGCAAACGAATCAGAGTCCCATAGGGACGACGTAAGGCGTGCGCACGGCTGATGGCTCCCATTCGCAACCCAAGCCGAATCAATAACCGTCCCGCACTCTGAACACTGATCGCTGCTCTTACCGAACCACCGCATCCAGCCGCGGATCATGCGCCGGAACTTCCTCACGCTCGCGCCAGGTCCGCTCCACTAAATCGAGCGCCGACTCGGGATCACGCGCCGCCAGCACCAGCCCGCGATTCTCCGGCAGGATGAACCCTTCGCGCACCGTGTGATCCAGAAAGGCAAGCAGCCCGTCGTAAAACCCGTTCCCGCCGTTCACAGTTACATTGACCAGCACGCAAGGCTTAGCATGAATCCGCAACTGCGCCCAAGTCACAATTTCCATGAACTCGTCCAGCGTTCCGTAGCCGCCAGGCAGCGCCACAAACGCGTCCGCGCGGCTCGCCAGCAGCGCTTTGCGCTCGTGCATCGTTCCGACCACATGCTGCTCGGTCAGCCCTTTGTGGTCGATCTCGCGCTCGCGGATCACCTCAGGAATCACGCCGACAACCTGTCCACCGGCAGCCAGCGCGCCATCGGCCACAGCGCCCATGGCGCCAACGGTCGCACCGCCATACAGCAGCCCATAACCGCGCTCGGCAATGCGCCGGCCCAATTCGGCAGCAGCTTTTAGATATGCAGGAGAAGCGCCGGCAGCCGACGCGCAGAAAACACAAACCCATTTCGAAGGAGCAGCCATCGATCACAAGTTTATCGAATACGCCGAAGGCGCACTCTGAACGCCGTCTTACCTTGCGACCACTTGTCCCGAGATGCGGTTGTACTCCGCTTCGGAGACCACGCGCTTGCGCACCAGATCGTAAGGATCGTTGTAGGGACGAGCTTCCGCAATTCGCCGCGCCGTCGCTGGTGTAACGCCCGGCAGCGTTTCCAGGTCCTCGCGGCTGGCCGAGTTCACATTCACGACAGCCGCTCCGGGTTTGTTATGCATGCCCGCGCGCACGCCAGCCGCCACATCGTTCGCTTCGCGCGTGGCATTCGCTGCGGCAGCTCTGGCTGCGTCGGCGGCCTTTTGCGCGTCGGCCCGAGCCTTTTCCGTGGACTGCTGGGCCTGTTGCTGGATCTGCTGATCCGTCTGACTGGAACACGATGCCATCCACAGCACCGCCGCGCACAACCCTACTGTCGCCGCCAACCGGATCCCGAAATGTCCTGCTTTTATACGTCGCATCGCGCTGGCCTCACCCGTCACATGCATGGAATCCTTTGATTCGCCGCGAGTTGCCAAAGAGTAACGGGATCCTTGAAAAAAACCTCTACCCAAGTGTCGATGGACGGGACTAATATGCATTTCCGAACGGCCCCTCATGCCCTCTGAGCCAGGAGGAACGGGTTCTCCGGACCCTCTCGGCAGCAGGAGCTGCTCAACCGATTCGACGGCTGGGAAGAATCCGGCCAGTCGCCCGGTTGCAGCCGGTCGTTACGTTTGGACCGGCCCGCATTCCACGGCGGCTCTCCGGCGCGCACCCCGCACCAGATTCGGATCTTCGCACGTCCCGAGGCGTTTTATGAGCTCCATGATGAGCTTTATGCCCGTGATCTGGATCGTTTGGGCGAGCATTATTACCATCCTGCTCGTCCTGCTCGTTTACCGTTCCAACCTCACCCGTTATGAGGAAGATCAGATCTTCCTCGACGACGCTGCCAATCACCAGAAAAAAGAACAGGAAGACATTCTGGTGAAAGTCAATAAAATCCAACCCTTCATCCGCGTAGTCACCGGCGTCACCTGCGCTCTGACCGTGGGCATCATCGGCGTGTACGTTTGGGATGCCCTGCAGCACCTCATGTAAGTCGCACGCCAAAGCTTCGGCCCCGTTGCCGGAGTGCTTCAGGATGTGTTGAGAGATTTCTGCGCCGGGCCTGACCGCCCAAAGGGGCTCCGGCCGCGCGGAGTTGTATTCCCTGCGTTCTTGGTAAGCTGGGCGTGCCTTGTTCTGTCGACGGCTCAGTGCGTCCCGCCTTTCGTCCCATCGCAAGAATCGCCCCAATGTAAGAAGGAGTTCGTTCATGAAATCGTGGCAGCGCCTCGGTTTGTGCCTGCTTGTCCTGGTGTGTGTCTCCGGCGCGGCCCACGCGCAAAATTCGAATAACGCCACGTCGCCCTATAACGAAGTGAACCCGATGATCGGAACCGCTGGCGGAGGCAATACATTTCCTGGCGCGTCGCTGCCCTTTGGCATGATCCAGTGGTCGCCGGATACGGGTCCTGACGCGTGGTACGACTACGGCAAGAAGAGCATCTATGGCTTCTCGATGACGCACATCAGCGGCGCCGGCTGCCCGGTTTATGGAGACTTCCCCGTGCTGCCATGGCCTGGGGATTTAACCGTCAGTCCGCACGCGAACCGCGAACTCTACACGCAGCCGTTCGATCACTCCCACGAAACGGCGCATCCGGGCTATTACGCGCTGACGCTGGCGAATGGCATTCGTGTCCAGCTCACGGTCACCGAGCGCGCTGGAATCGCGCTCTTCACCTTTCCTGCAGGAACGCCTGCGCGGCTGCTGCTGAACGCCGGCGGCAGCGCCAATTCCACGGTCGTCGACAAGAAGCCGGATGATCCGGCACGCGCCAACGACGGCTATACCATCACCATCTCCGGAAAAGACACCGTTGAAGGCGAAGCGCGCGCCGGAAATTTTTGCGGCTCGCCCACGCGCTACACGCTGTATATGGCGGCGCAGTTCAGCAAGCCGTTTGTGCGGACCAGGATGTGGCACGACGACGCCGTCGATCCATCGGCGACGAAGGAAGATGCGCGGCACGCAGGGGCGTGGCTCGATTTTGGCGATGCGCGCGAAGTGGAGATGCGCGTGGGGCTGTCGTTTGTCAGCGTTGCCGACGCTCGCAAAAACCGCGCCGCGGAAATCCAGGACCGGGATTGGATAACCATCGCGGAACGTGCGGACAAGACCTGGTCGGAATTACTCAATCGTTTCGATGTTGAGGGTGCAACCCAGGCCCAGCGCACCATTTTCTACACCGGCCTTTACCACACGCTGCTGTCGCCCAATCTCTTCAGCGACGTCAACAGCGACTACATCGGGTTTGATGGCAAGGTCCACAAAACTTCGCCGAATCCCTATAAAGGAACCCCGCAGGATTCGCAGTACGCCAACTTTTCCGACTGGGACATCTATCGTGACGTGATCCAACTGCACGCGTTGCTCGATCCGATTCGAGGCTCAGAAGAAGCTCAATCCCTGGTGAACGACGCTCGACAGTCCGGATGGCTTCCGCGCTGGGCTGCCGCCAACGACGACACCTACGTCATGGGCGGAGACTCGCCCGCAGTCTTGCTCGCCGACGCCTACGCCTTCGGTGCGACAAGCTTCGACGCAAAGGCCGGACTTCAGTTCATGATCAAGGCCGCAACGCAGCCTGGAACCGGCCCGCACGGCCAATCAGAGCGCCCGTTCCTCGCCGACGAACTCAAACTCGGCTACGTTCCCGTCGACAAGGACGGAATCGCCGCCTCGCGCTCACTCGAATATGCGAGCGACGACTTCGCCATCGCGCAACTCGCGCGCGCACTCGGCGACACCGCGAACGCCGACGCCTTCACGAAACGGGCAGGGAACTGGCAGAACCTCTTCGATCCCGACACGAAATGGATTCGTCCGCGCAACTCCGACGGCACATGGCAAGCGGGCTTTGACGCCCTGCACTCCAACCCGCGAACCCCCAACGCGCCAGACTGGATTGGTCCCATCGGCTTCGAAGAAGGAAACTCGCCGCAATACTCCTACATGATCCCCTTCGATTTCGCGCGACTCGTTCCGGCCATGGGCGGCAACTCCGTCATCGTCCCGCGCCTCGACAACTTCTTCGCGAAACTCGTTTGCTGGAATGAGCCCTGCTTCAATATGGCCAACGAGCCTGACTTCGTTGTCCCATACACCTACCAGTACACGGACCAGCCCTGGAAGACCGACGACGTCATCACCCGCATCGAACAGCAAACCTTCTCGACCAAACCTGATGGCGTTCCAGGCAACGACGACCTCGGCGCGACCTCCGGTGTTTACGTCTGGAACGCCCTCGGCCTTTATCCAGGCGTTCCCGGCGTTGGCGGATTCTTCCTGGGCACGCCCATGTTCCCGCGTGCGACAGTACACTTCGGCAACGGCCGCACCCTTGTGGTCGAGCACAAGGGACCGGGCGTCTACGTTACCGCGATCACCCTCAACGGCCAGCCGTACAACAACCTCTGGCTTCCGTTAGATAAAATCCCAACCAACGCCACCACAACCCTCGAATTCACCACGCAGGAATCCGCTCCAACCACAACAACGCTGAAAGCGCCGCCAGCGTTTATCCCGTAGCACAGACTGACAACTGATTCCTTCCATCATGTGTGGCCGCTACTTTCGACGTTCCGACAAACAACGCCTCGCCGAAGCTTTCCGCGCCGGCGTGCCCACAACCTTTGACATTCTCCCCTCGTACAACGTAGCGCCGCAGTCGTTCCAGCCCATCGTCCGCCTGAACGAAGAAACGCAGGACCGCGAGCTGGCACTGCTGCGCTGGGGGCTCATTCCGTTCTGGGCCAAAGACGCGAAGGTCGGCTACAGCACCATCAACGCGAAATCCGAAACCGTGACCGCCAGCGCCATGTTTCGCGATCCGCTCAAGCGCCGCCGCTGCCTCGTGCCCGCTGATGGTTTCTACGAATGGCAAAAGCTCGGCGAGAAGACCAGGCAACCCTGGGCCATCGGCCTCGCCGACGGCTCTCTCTTCGCATTCGCCGGCTTGTGGGAGCGCTGGAAAGACAAAACTACGCAACAGCCGCTCGAAACCTTCACCATCCTCACCACCGAGGCGAACGAGCTCACTGCGCCAATCCACAACCGGATGCCGGTCATCCTCGCCCCGCGCGACTATGAGCGCTGGCTCGCACCCGGCGATCCAGCGCAGCTCCCCATCGATTTGCTTCGTCCGCGTCCCGCTGACGAAATGGTCACGTGGAAAGTCGGCGCAGCGGTGGGCAACGTCCGCAACAATGACTCATCGCTCTGCAACCCCGCCTGACGCGCAGTCCGCAGAGTAGACTTCTGCGCATGACCGTCCGTTGTTTGGCCGTCGTTCTGGCCGCCGTACTCGGCAGTTCCACCGCGCTCGCGCAATCCGACCTATCCCGAAACGCTCCCGATCAGCGCCCCGATGCGCCGCGCTCCCCGCAATACGAGCAGGTGCAGCAGCGCCTCGCTCAGGGCTGGAACACCTGGGACGTGCACAGCGTTACGACGCACGTTCTTCTGCCTGAGGGCCTCGCTATCCACATCGGCATGAAGCACAACAGCACCGAATTCGGCGACGACTATCTGCAGGACGCCCTGATCGGACGTCTCAACCGCGACGCTGAACAAGTTAAACCCGGTCCGCACGCATGGGACGGCAGCTACACCGACCTTCGCGTTGACTGGCACGGCCACGCATGGCGCGTGCAATCCGCCCATGCCGGAAGCAACGGCCGCGAACTGGTCCTCCTCGTGACGCCCGTGACTGTCCAAGCAGCGTCAGCTCTGCCGCCCACCGTCGTCTTCACCGTCGACTTTCTCTGGAATCGCTCGGGAATTGTCTTCCACCGCGACGATTCACTCGAAGCTCGCAGCGGCTCCGTATCCTTGCCTGTCTACTGCACCTGCGCCTCAACCTCGCCGCCGATGATCAGCGTTCCCACCGGCAGCCCGTACTTTGTCGCCGACCTTACCCAACCTATCGGCATCAGCACCGGCCAGCACCGCACCGTCGCGGAAATCCAGACCCTCCTCGCGGCCGCCGAGAAGAAATACGAGCAATCTATCATCGCTGCCGGCACAAATACTCCAGATCCGATTCGCGATGCCATCCAAACTACACTCGGTTGGGACACCATCTACGAGCCGACTCACCAGCGCGTCGTCTCGCCCGTCAGCCGCGTCTGGAGCGTCGCCTGGGGCGGCTACGTGATCTTCGACTGGGATACGTTCTTCGCCGCAACTATGGCCGGCATCGACGACCGCGACCTCGCCTACGCCGACACCCTTGAAACTCTGCGCGAAGAAACGCCTCAGGGCTTTGTCCCCAACTACGCCCGCGCCGGTAACTGGAGGAGCTCCGACCGCTCGGAGCCGCCCGTCGGCGCCATCACTGTCCTCGGCCTCTATCAACAATTCCACGACCGCTGGTTTCTTCAGGATGCGTATCCGCCGCTGCTCAGCTGGAATCGCTGGTGGGACCAGCATCGCCAGATCCAGGGTTACCTCGCGTGGGGCAGCGATGGCGACAACCAGCCCGCCAATCTTGACGACGGCAGCCGCGGCACGCGCGCCGGCACGATCCTCGAATCCGGCCTCGACAACAGCCCCATGTATGACGCGGCCACCTACGATTCGCAAACGCATCTGCTCGAATACGCCGACGTCGGCCTGATGAGTATGTACATCGCGGACTGCGATGCGCTCGCGCAAATCGCGCACGCGCTCGATCGCCCCGCCGATGAAAAGGAACTAAGCGACCGCGCTGCCCGCTATCGCGCCAAACTTGCCACACTGTGGGATCCCCAAACCGGCATCTTCCTCAATCGCGATCTGCACACTGGCCAGTTCAACATGCGCCTCTCACCGACGAATTTTTATCCCATGCTGGCACGCGCGGCCACGGCTGAACAGGCCCGGACCATGATCGAAAAGCATCTGCTGAACCCCAAAGAATTCTGGGGTACGTGGGTCATCCCCTCCATCGCCCGCGACGATCCCGCTTTTAACGATCAGAATTACTGGCGTGGGCGCATCTGGGGGCCCATGAATTACATCGTCTACCTCGGCCTGCAAAATTATGACGACCCGTCGGTACGCCGCGATTTCGCGCAGAAATCCTACGAACTGTTTCTCCAGGAATGGCGCAGGCACGGCCATGTTCACGAAAATTACAACGCCATAACCGGCTCCGGCGACGACGTCAATAGCAGCGACCGCTTCTACCACTGGGGCGCGCTGCTCGGCTACATCGAATACCTCGAGCAGAGTCAGGCCCAGAAATAATCGGGCTTACGCTACGGGAGTTTCCTCCATTAGCCCGGTGGGCAGGCCATCAATGCTCACGGAGTTCTTCAATCGCCGGTATTCTTCGAGTCCCGCATCGCCCTTCGCGGCAGCCCACTTCGTCAGCGTCTGCCGTTCCTCGACGTAATCGAAGAGCGGCACGCCGTAGCCGCACGAAGTCTGGACGCGGTCCACGTCGAGCACCACAATCTGTCGAGCACCCGCCCGTTCCGCGCCGCCAAAGTTCTTGGCCAGCATCTCGCGGTACGCCGCCGATCCCCGCGGCAACACGCGACCTCGGCCATACAACCGCAGAACCAGCGGCGCCCCCTCAAAGGCGCAAAACATCAGTGTGAGCCGCCCGTCGGCCAGCAAATGCGAAGCCGTCTCATTGCCACTTCCCGTCACGTCCAGATACGCGACGCAATGCTCGTCCAGCACCCGCAAGGCCGCCGCATCTTTCGGTGACACATTCACACGCCCCGTCGCTGCCGCAGAGGCATTGAAGAAGATATGCTGCCGCTCGATGAACTCGCGGTGAGCCGGCTGGATGCCGTTGAACTGTTTTCCCATCTGAATGTGCCCCGCTGACCGTCTTCTCGCTGACCGGTTTATCGCTGCAGCTTCAGTTGCAGCGCCGCCTTCCTCTCTGGCCACTCCGCAGCCACAATCGAAAACCGCGCCGAGTTGCGCGGGATCAAATCCACGGCCAGCCGGTGCGATCGCAGGATTCCCTCGAACTTGCATCCGATTCGCTCCATCGCCGCGCGCGACCGCTCATTCCGCTCATCGGTATGCAGGCAGACGCGCGCCATTTTCCACGTCTCGAAGGCATGCGTCAGCATCAACAGCTTGCCCTCGGTATTCGCGGCTGTGCGAATCGCCGACTGCGTGTACCAGGTGTAGCCAATCTCGCAGGCATCGGGCACGCCGCGGGCCGCCAGCGCATGACCCGCAGGCCACGGCCAATATTCGAGATCGAAATACCGCGTTGACCCGATCACTGCGCCATCCGCCAATCGCACCACCGCAAACGGAAACGCCGTGCCCGCATCGCGCGCCGCAACAGCTGCATCCACATAAGCTGCGGTCGCCGCCGCACCCAACGGCACCGCGCTCCACTGATACAGCGAAGGTTCCACCGCCGAGGCTGCGGTCAACCCCTCCACATGACATCTCTCCAGCGGTTCCAGCCGCACATGCGTGCCCACCAATTCAAATTTTTCCATCGTGATCGCAGTATCGCGGATGCTGAAGTTCGGCGCAAACCGCAGCGCGTGCAGTGGGTAGCCAGAATTCAGGCGGGCGCGGGCTTTTCCTGCACGCTACACGCTATGCGCTGCACGCTGGGTCTGCGCCAGCAGCAGCCAGCCCAGTTCCGCGCCATGCCGCAGCACGAACTGCTCCAGCGTCTGCTCGCCCACATGCACGGCCAACAACCTTTGAAATAGCTCCGGGCGAGCAGCCAGCGCCGGGATCGCACCGCGCCGCAAGCCTGGAAACCGGTCCAGCAACAACATCGCCGCGGCCATGCGCTGTGGCAACGCCAGCGTGGTGCCATGCCGCGCTTTGTACAGTTCCAGCCCACCTGCGTCCAGCGACTCAGCCAGCAGTATCGCCTGGCGAAAACCGAGCGCCAATCCTTCGCCGGTAATGCTGTCGACGGATCCTGAAGCGTCGCCGATCAGTGCAACGTGGCCGCGCGTCACGCGCCGCAGACGCCGCGTCAGCGTCACTGCACCGCGCTCACGACTGGTCGCCGCAGCGTCTGCCAACTTGTCCCGCAGGGTAGGAAGGCTCGCAATAATCTCTTCCAGCCGCACGCCAGCCTGCCGCGTTATCGCCGAAACACAAATCTCGTCAGGACCTGTAGGCGTGACATACGCCTGGCCAACTGCGCTCCAGTGAATCTCGACAAACGAACTCCACGGCGCAATCTGGTAATGCTCGCGGAATGCGAATCGCCGGCTGCGTGTCCTGGCGTCTTCCAGATCAGCCCAACGCCGCACGCGCGAAGCCTGTCCATCCGCGCCAATCAACCAGCGATAGCGGCAATGCGCGTCACCCACTCGCACTGTCGGCCCTTCGAATACGACAGGAGTCTTCCAGACCATGCGCACGCCCACCGCAGCCGCGTGCTCCAGCAACGCCTGATGCAGCACCGTTCGCCGCACGCCCAGGCCTGCGCCATGGGGAAACCTCGCTGAAACGCGCGCGGCCTCATCGGCAAACTGAATGCCCGCAAACTCCGCGCCGTGCCGCGCTTCCAGGTCCACCCCCAGTTGCGCGAGCGCTTGCCGGCAATCCGGCATCAGGCCCTCACCGCAGGCCTTGTCAATCGGCGGCTGCTGCCCATCCACCACCAGGACATTCGCGCCGCGTTGCCGCAGAGCAATCGCCGCAGCTAATCCTGCGGGCCCGCCGCCGGCAATCAGGACATCGCAATGCACCGTCACCACTCGAGCAGCAACATTTCCGCGCAGAACCCAGGGCCCATCGCTGCCAGAATGCTTTTCGTGCCCGGTGCGAGACGCCGATTCTTCATCACCTCATCCAGGACCACCAGAACCGAGGCCGACGACAAATTCCCAACCTTTCGCAGCGCTTCCCAGGAAACTTCTAACGCCTCGCGCGGCAAACCCAGCGCCTCGGCTGATGCTTCCAGCACTTTCGGACCACCAGTATGCATAATCCACGACCCGATATCGAGCCGTGTCAGCCCCTGTGTCTCAAGAAAACTATCGACGTCGCGGCCCAGATTCTCGCGCACGACTTTCGGCACGTCGGGCGAAAGCACGATCTTGAAGCCCTGCTCCGAAATATCCCAACCCATCACGTCCTCGGTATCGGGATAGAACACGCAATGGCTGGCCACGATCCGCGGTCCGCGCCGCGGCACCTCAGCGCCCGCCACCAGCACGGCCGCCGCGCCGTCGCCAAACAGCCCGCTGGAGATGAGGTTGGCCACCGACATGTCATCACGCTGCCAGGTCAGCGAGCACAGCTCTACCGACAGCAGCACGGCAATCTTGTCGGGATACGCGCGCACATAGTCGGCCGCGCGCGCCAGGCCGGCTGCACCCGCCACGCAGCCCAACCCAAAGATTGGATTCCGCCTGACGTTCGGCCCAAGGTCCATCCGGTTCATCAGCCGCGCGTCAATCGAGGGGCTGGCCACGCCGGTGACTGTTACAAAGAAGATCGCGCCAATTGCCTCGCGGCTCAGCCCAGCCTGCTTCAGCGCGCAGCCAATGGCGCGCTCGCCCAGCTCCTGCGCCACTTCAATCCAAACGTTGTTGACCTTGCCCCAGGTATCGAGGCCCGCATATTGATCCAGAGGACGCGAGAAATAGCGGCCGTCTACGCCGGTCCGCAGGTGCAACCGCTCCAGCACCGCGCCAATCTTTTCATCGTCGCCCCAGAAGGCGAGCAGCGCGTCCACCACTTCGCGCTGGGTGTAGTAGTGCGGAGGAAATGCCGTTGACGTGGCAAGAATATGCATGGATCCCGAGGTACCTTCCTGGTTTTGAGACTAGCTGATGCAACGACCATTTTCCCCCGCCAACCCTTCCGGAGATGTCACTTCGATGCAATCTCTTAGTCAGGCGGACTGCCCAATCCGTTAGACGCCAAGCGCTGCCAGGTCATTCAGTTGGTACTGGCACACTCGCCTTCTGGAATGAAATCCGTCGTATAGTGGAGATCGAGTTGCGACGGTTGCTGGTTCATTCCTCAGTGAACTGGCGCGTTCGTGTCACAACCATAGTTCGGCCATTCCCCGGATTGCAGCACGGAGTACGCGTTGGAGTTCCTGGGTTCCCCCCGCATGTTTGCGGTATTTCTGCTTTGCATTTTCGCCTCCGCAAGCGCCGTGCGCGCTGACGATGCCTCGTCACTCAATGCGGCGAACGGCCAGAACGCCAATAGCCAGCTGAAATCGCTGTCTCTCGAGCAGCTCGGCAACGTCGAAGTTACCTCCTTCAATAAAGCGCCCACCGCTCTCTGGAATACCCCTGCGGCCCTTTACGTCATCACCAGTGAGGACATCCTCCGGTCCGGCGTAACCACCATCGCGGACGCCCTCCGGCTCGCTCCCGGCGTGGAGGTCGGCCGCCTCAGCTCGACCACCTGGGCGGTCGGCATCCGCGGACTCCAAAATAACTTCTCTAAATCGGTGCTGGTCCTCATCGACGGCCGGAACGTCTATACGCCGCTCTTCGCCGGCGTCTATTGGGACGTGCAGGACATGCCGCTGGATAACATCGATCGCATTGAGATCATCCGCGGTCCCGGCGGCACCATCTGGGGTCCGAATGCGGCGAACGGCGTGATCAACATCATCACGAAGAAGTCTGCCGACACCCAGGGCATCCGTGCGACAGCGCTGGTGGGAACCGAAGACCACACCATCGACGATCTTCAATATGGATCCACGGTCCACAGCGTGAGCTTTCGCGTGCTGGGCCGAGGCTTTGAACGCGCTCACGAATATCACACGGACGGAATCAACGACGACACCTGGCACCAGGAGCGGTTTGGCCTGCGCGCGGACCTCGCGTCCGGCCACAACGCGTATTTCATGGAAGGCGATCTTTATCGCGGAGACTCCCCGCACATTGTTGGGACGACTCCCCTGTACGACGAGACCTCAGGCGGCGATATCAATCTGCGCTGGCGGCGCACGAACGACAACGGATCGGGACTTACTCTCCAGGGGTATTTCGACCGCACCCTGCGCACCAACACTGCGCTGGGGGAGACCCGGAACACCATCGATATCGACTTCATCCAGCATCTGCCGCTCGGAGCCAAACAGCAGTTTTCGTATGGTGCGGGACTCCGCTGGAGCCCGTATCATATCCTCTCAACCAACCCCGCCGAGGATCTCATTCCGCCTGTCGCGACCGACCACGTCCACACCGGCTTTCTCGAGGACCAGATTCAATTTGGCAAGAACGTTTATCTGACCGCAGGCGCCAAGCTCCAGCACAATAATTACAGCGGGTTCGACATTCAACCCTCTGGACGTCTCCTGTGGTCCCCGAGCGAGCATCAGTCCGTTTGGCTTGGCGTTACCCGAGCCGTCACCACGCCGTCCGACATCGAAGAGGATTTTCTGCTGCAGGGATTCTCGGGAACCACTGTGATTCAGGTGCTCGGCAATCATCAGTTCAAATCCGAAGACCTGATCGGCTATGAGGCCGGGTATCGTTGCCTGATCAACAACAAGGCCTTTGTCGACGTTGCTACCTACTACAACCAGTACAGCCGTCTGCAAAGTTTCAGCGCGCCGACCGTTTCCACTTCGGACGGCTTTACCTATATCACCATCGAATACGAAAACCAGATTGCCGGATCGACCGCGGGTTTCGAAGTTACGCCTCAGTTTGCGCTGACCAGTTGGTGGAGACTCAACACCGAATATTCCTTCCTCAACTCCCACTTTCATGCGAACGGCCCGACATCGGATATCAGCTCCACCGGTTCCGTGAACACCTACGACAAATCGAGCCCAAAGCACATGGTCACGATTCAATCCAGGCTGGACATGCCGGTGCGGTTTGAATTCGACCAGTTCTACCGTTATGTCAGCGACCTCCCCGCGCAAAAGGTGAAGGCGTATCAGACGATGGACCTTCGCCTGGGACGTCCGCTGGGACCAGAGCTTTCCTTTGAAGTCGTCGGGCAGAACCTGTTTCAGCATGTGCACGATGAGTGGGGAACCGGTGATCCAAGCCAACCCGTAGTCGGCATGTATCGCGCGGCCTATGTGCAGCTGTCGCTCAAAACCAAGGCCCTTCACCCGAACTAGCGCAACGCCCATGCGGCCGCTAGCGTTCGCACATCGCGCTCCCACTCCTTCAGCAGAAACGACATCGCCAAACCTTCCGCTTTGCATGCGATGCCCACAATGAGCGAAAGAGTGATCATGCCGCTGCCAAAGGGCGTCGCCAGCGCAACCACGAGCGATGTGGCCAGCACCATGCCCCAGCTTTTCGCGAGCCACGAGTGATAGCTGGCCGGCTTGCCGAACTTTGAATAGTCAAAGCCAAAGTGAAAGGCTTCCATGGCCAGCACCACCAGCAGCAAAGCGGCATTCTTCCGGAAGATTTCGGGGCGGGCCAACCACAGCCCCATACCCGCGCAGAAGTAAAAGATGGTGTCCGCAACGGTATCGAACAAGCGCACGCCCGCGGTATCGCACTTCCAGCGCCGCGCCAGCACGCCGTCGTAAATGTCGGACACCGCCGCGCCCAGCACCATCGCAGCCAGTGCCACGCCGCTCCAGTTACATTGCGCTCCGGCGATCAGAATGAGGCCCAGAGCTGCGCGCACCCCAGCCAGCGCCCACGGAATCTGCTGCCTGCGTATCGAAAAATGCATGTTCGTCTCCTATCGGGGATCCCGATGAGAGCAGCGTAGGCCGCGGCCAACCCGTGCTGGCGGCCCCTGCATACACTTTGGGGAGTGTCACAGCCCGGCAAAATCGCAGGAATGAGCGATAGTTTCGCGGGCCGAGTCCGCGAGCAGCGGGAATACGACGACGCGCGGCTTTCCCGCGATCCCGGGCAGCGATGCGGAGGCCTTGTCGCACAGGGTTACTGACACTTGTTCCAACCCGCGCCGCCACTGCGGCTTGCGCGCATCCCGCAGAACCAGCGCCTCGGCGGGCAATCCGGCGGCAATCAGCATGGTGCGCGCCGTCTCCAGAAATTCCGGCCAGCGCGAAACGATTCCAACCAGGTGGCCGGAAGGAACCGGCAGCCACGGCGCCAGCCAGTGGTTCGCAGACCGGATGGGCAGCGTGATCAACTCAGCGCCTGGTGGCAAAGCCGCGCGAATCGCAACGTCTTTGCTGGGACGGCAAAGAAAGATAGCCGACGCCAGCGACTCACGCTGCGCGCAGTCCTCAACAGAAATGGCCGCCACCGGCAAGGGTCCCAGGGCTCGCAATTCTTCCAGCAAAATTTGGCGCAGCTCCGCATCCGGTTCCACCAGCACCAGCCGGTCCGGAGGCGGACTCGCGATCCACTCTTCAAGACGCCGTCGCACCACGCTGCGCGGAATCTCCAGCGTCCGCAGGTCGCGAAAGAATCGCGTAATGCGCTGGTCGAGAATCTGCTCCTTCGTCGGCGCAGTATTCTTCTGCTTGCGCACGTAAACACCGCTGCCGTGCCGCGCCTCCGTCCAGCCCTCGCGCTCCAGCTGTCGATAGCCTGCGCTGATGGTGTTGGGATGCAGCCCGAACCGGCGCGCCAGCTCGCGCGTGCTGGGCAGGCGATCGCCGGGGTGCAATTCGCCGGAAAGGATGGCCAGCGCCACCTGCGTCACCAGTTGCCGATAGACAGGGACTTCGCTGCTTGCTGCGAACCAAAGGCGCACGCCAGGCCTCCGACGAAAAGGAGTGGTGGCGAGGATTTTATCCTGCTGCGCGCTCGGCTGCCTCCACCGTATGAGCAATGAGCGTCGCGATGGTCATAGGACCCACGCCACCCGGCACCGGCGTATAGGCGGAACAGCGGTCGATCACTCCGGCCAGCTCGATGTCGCCCACGCCGCCGGGATGGTAGCCCGCATCGACGACGACCGCTCCGTCGCGTATCCAGGAGCCGCGAATGAACTCGGGCTTGCCCACCGCGCCCACCACTATCTCCCCACGTCCCACCACTTCCGCCAGGTTCTTCGTGCGTGAATGGCAGATCGTCACTGTGGCGTTGGCGGCGAGCAGCATCATGGCCATCGGCCGCCCCAGGATCGGGCTGCGTCCCACGACGACGGCTTCGCGGCCCACCACCGCAATCTCAAAGCGCTTCAGCAGGCGCATGATGCCTGCCGGAGTGGCCGACCCGTACGCCGGCTCGTCCATGGCCATGCGCCCAAAGCCCTGCGTGGTCACCCCATCGACGTCTTTTTCCAGCGCAATGCGGTCGAAGCAGGCGCGCTCGTCAATTTGTTTGGGGACGGGATGCTGCAGCAGAATGCCGAGCACCCGCGGATTCGCATTCAGCTCGTCGATGGCGGCCAGCAGCGCATCGGTTGTGGTGGTGCCCGGCATCGTGACGCTGAGCGACTCCATGCCCACGCGGCGGCACGCATTGCCCTTCATACGGACGTACGTGGCGGACGCCGGATCGTCGCCGACGAGGATGGTGGCGAGGACAGGCGGTGATTGCAGCGCCAGACGCTCGACCCGCGCCGTTAGTTCTGCTTCCAGTTCTTTCGCGTAAGCCTTGCCATCGAGGACCAATCCCGCCATGGTTCCAGTGTAAAGGCTGGCGGTGACGGATTCGCCGGGTCAGATGGCGCGCAGCACCCGCACGGGCAGGAAAATAACCGCGCTGACCAACTCCAGCGCGCCGCCCACGGCGATGCCCACGATGCGGAAGGGAATCATCAGCAGCCAGACGAAGGGATAGGCGACCAGTGCCAACAGCGCCAGCGGCCAACAGAGAACGAAAAGAATGCAGAAGAGAAGAAACTTAACCATCGACCCGCCTCCGATCAGGATTGCAGCGCCCGGCACGGGTTAGCGCCGGACGTCGCAATGCCACAGGTCATTTTACGCAAGGGGCCGCGCCAAAGTTCCCGAGGTACTACGGCTGCGGTGCATGCAGGCCAAGCGCCTGCAGGATGGGCACATCCGGCGTGGTTACTCCGTTAGCTTTGGTCACCACTCCGAAGTTTGCCTGGTAATCCCACATGGCCCAGCCAATGTGGTTGTTCGCGAAGGCGACGCGCATATCGTGCAACCATTGTGCGCGCATGGCGGGCGGCGCGTAGTCGCGCAGCACTCCAAATTCCCCGCAGTACACCGGCACATGATGCAGGCTCGACCACCGTGCGGCAAACGCAATGGTGTTCTCCACACGCTGCGCATCCCAGCGATCTTCGCCATAGGTGTCGAGAAACAGCTGGCCGTTCAGCGTCGGCTCCTGCCCGAGCTTCGGCGCTATGTTTTCCGGGGTCGAAGGGTAGGGAATAGCGCGCTCCGGACGCACTTCCGGGCTGGTCCAGGTGGCGCCCTGATGCGTAAAGGGAAACGGCTCGTAGTCGTGAAAGGTGTAGATCACGTTGGCGTCGGCGAGCGGCTCCAGCGTGAGCAAATCGCCCAATCCTGACCAGTGCGCACCCGCCGCAATGATCGTGTTCTGCGGCGCTGCCTGGCGGATCGCGTCCGCCACCGTCGCCTGAATGCCCTGCCAGCGGTAAGGATCGTTCTGCTCCGGTTCATTCATGATTTCGAAGAAAATATGCTCCGAATCCATGGGCGCAAAATGCGCCGCCAGCGCGCGCCATAGCCCTGCAAAGCTCCCCACGCCCGCCGATCCCTGGAACAACGTCGCCTTGTACTCACTGCTGGGATGAATATCGATAATGACGGAAAGATGGTTGTCGAGCATGGCGCGCACCGCCTGGTCCAGCTCGTTCATAAAAGGTGTTGACCCGCCTGCGCGCTGCCAGTCCTGCAGCGGTTTTGCGTCAATGCTTACCCGGCAGTGATCGAAGCCCATTGCAGCGATCAATGCAATGTCTTTGGGAGTGGTGTAGGTTTCCAGGCGCTGGGTTGAGTAGTCGTCGGCCTGCGCGAACCACATGCTGGTGTTGATGCCGTGCTGCAAATGCCCAGCCCGCTCAAACGCGAGCGAGTGTTGATCCTGGCCGAACGCCGTATGCAAAGGAAGAAGGGAAGCAAGCAGCAGAACAGAGAGCAAAGAATAAATATTTTTCATAACGCCAGCGGTTATACCATGCGGACCGATATTGATTCGGCTTCTGCATCGACAGCGTCCTTCACGATATGCTGGCCTTTGCGAGACTCACTCCACTCTGCCGGATCGCGGCCTGCCGGCGCACAGGACGAAGCCAGTTCGGCCCGCGCCGTCCGCGAGATGTTTGACTCGATCGCGCCGCGCTACGATCTGCTGAATCACGTGCTCTCCTGCAACGTGGATCGCATCTGGTGGTGGCGCACGGCGCGCCGTTTCCGCCACATCCTGACGCGGCCCGAGGCGCGCGTCCTCGACATTTGCTGCGGCACCGGCGACATGACGCTCGCGCTGCTGCGCCGCCGTTCCGGCCAGGGAGTGCCGGTGATCGCCGCGGATTTTTCTCCCGCGATGCTGGAGCGCGCCAGGAAGAAACTTCCCGCGCGCCAGACTACGGTCATCGAAGCGGACGCCCTGCATCTTCCCATCGAAAGTGCCTCGCTCGACTTGATCACCACAGCCTTCGGCTTCCGCAACCTCGCGAATTATCAGGATGGCCTCGCCGAGTTTTTCCGCGCGCTGGCTCCCGGCGGCGAAGTGGGCATCCTCGACTTCAGCGAACCCGGCGGCGTGATGGGCAAGCTTTATGCGTTTTACTTTCGCCGCATCCTGCCCGCCATTGGCTCGCGTCTCTCCGGACAGGGTGACGCTTACGCGTATCTGCCGCAATCGGTCGCCAATTTTCCGTCGCCGCCGGCCATGCTCGACTTGATGCGCCAGGCGGGCTTCACCCAGGTTTCGTGGACGCCGTACAGCTTCGGAATCGCCGGACTGTGGCGCGGCATCAAACCCGCGTGAAACTCAGGGCGTCGCCGGAGTAGGCTAAAAGAAGACGAGTTAGGCCGGCAGATCGACCAGAAAATGAGCGCGGAGTAATCAACCATGATCGCAAGCGCGGAATGGAAACAGGGATCGCTGTACGACGGGAAGTCGCAGAGCGGGCACGTCGTGCATTTTGACACAGGTGCGGATCATGCAGCCGGGCTCAGCCCCATGGAAGCTGTGCTCACGGCCCTCTGCGGCTGCACTTCGGTGGACGTCGTCAGCATCCTTCAGAAAAAGCGTGAGCCGTTGGCGGGACTCATCGTGACTGCCGATGCTGAGCAGTCCGCCGAGCCGCCA
>Ga0210391_10001886_pt1 | contig 18613 bp, 14 predicted proteins | sample IncBWC12OmetaG_FD_160573 | JGI IMG/M metagenome (GOLD analysis project Ga0210391, IMG submission 160573) | Forest soil microbial communities from Barre Woods Harvard Forest LTER site, Petersham, Massachusetts, United States - Inc-BW-C-12-O ... | reverse complement strand
GGGTGAGAGCCGAGGCATGGTCAAACGTGCCGTGGGCGCCATCGTCGATTGGAGCGGACGCCGGCCGATCGTCGTGCTCTTTCTCGCCCTCTGCCTTCTCGCCTCTAGCTGGCGATTCGCGCTGATCGTCCTCGCCAATCCGCACACCGACCTGCGCGAGCTCCTGCCGAGCGAGAGCCCAGGGCTCAAAGCATTCGAGCATCAGCTCGGGCGCGTCGGCGGGGGCGCCAACTTGCTCGTCATCGCCGAGTCGCCCGACCGCCGGCAGAACGAGCGCTTCGTCGACGACCTGTCGGTGCGCCTTGCGGAGCTCGTCAAGGCCGAAGAAACCGGCCGAGAGACGCCGCGCCTCGTCGGCTACGTCGAGAACGGCACGAAGGACGTCCACGCGTTCTTCGAGTCCAACAAATGGCTTTACGCCGACCAGAACGATCTCGAGCACGCGTACGACACACTCGATTTCCAGATCGCGGTGCGGAGCGGTCTCGTCTCGGATCTCGACGACGACTCGCCCGGCAAGCCCGGCGCGGGCGCGGGCGGGGGCGGGGGCCAGGGGAACGCGCCCGCGGAAGGCGGAAAGAAGCCCGCGCTCGGCCTCGACGAATACCGCGATCGCTGGGAAGCCAAAGCGAAGACGCACGACGATTTCCCATCCGGCTACTTCGAGACGGTCGACGGCACGATGATCGGCGTGCGCATCGTCTCGCGGACGAGCGGCACCGGCGACGCGGGGGGCGACATCCTCCTCCACCGCGTGCAGCGGATCGTGGCCGACATGCGGCCCGACACGTACCAGCCGCAAATGAAGGTGGGGTATGCGGGCGACATCCCCAATGCCGCCGCCGAGAAGGACTCGATCGTGAGCCAGGCCGCGTGGGCCACGGGGATCGCCTTCGTGCTGATCCTCGTGGGCGTCGTCTGGTTTTATCGCTCGCCGTGGCCGCTCGTCGTCATCGGTCTGCCTGCGATCCTCGGCGTGGGGTGCGCGTACGCGTTCGCGTATTTCCGATTCGGGTACGTGAACACGACCGGGATGTTCCTGGGCGCGATCATCCTGGGCAACGGAATCAACTATCCCATCGTGCTTCTGTCGCGGTACCGCGAGTTTCGCGTCAGCGGCAAAGACGCGGCGACGGCGCGGAGGGAGGCCGTGCAGAACTCGCTCCGCGCGGAGCTCGTCGGCGCGTGCGTCGGCGCGATCGCGTACGGATCGCTCACGGTCACGCACTTTCGCGGATTCAATCAATTCGGGTGGATCGGGTTCTTCGGGATGCTGCTCGTGTGGATCACGATGATCCCGTGCGTACCGGCGCTCATCGTGGTCATCGAATGGGTGCAATCGAAGCTTCCGGCCGGCATGCGCGAACGGCCGCTGTCCGCGTCGTCGGATGGCTCCGACGGGTCCGGCCCGCTCATTCGCTGGATCGCCCACGCGACCGAGCGCGCACCGCGCGTGTTCTTGCTGTCGGCGCTCGCCATCACGGTGGTGGCGCTATGGCGGGTTCCCGGATTCCTTCGCGATCCCTGGGAATACAACTTCGACCATCTCGGCTCGCGCGGGACGAAGCGAGGCGGCGCGGGGGAGTGGTCGGTCAAGTCGGAGAAAGTCTTCGGCGGCAAGATGAACGTATCGGGCGCGCTGATGCTCGCCGACACGGCGGAGCAAGTGCCGATGCTCAAGGCGCAGATTCTCGCGAACGACGCCGCGGACCCGAAAGGGCGCCTCATCGCGGAGGTCGCCACCGTCTCCGATCTCTTGCCCGGGACGCCCGCGGAACAAGAGAAGAAGCTCGCGACGCTCGATCGCATACGCGACCGCCTCACGCCCGCCGTGCTCGACGGCCTGCCGGAGGACGAGCGCAAGCGAGTCCTCGACCTGCGCCCGCCGGAGTCGCTCCACGAGCTCGCCCCGCGCGATCTGCCGCCGCTCCTCCGCCGTCGCTTCGAAGAGAACGACGGACGCGTCGGCACGGTGTTCTACGTGAAGTACGGCAACCGGGTCGCGCTGGCCGACGGGCACAACCTCGTGCGCATCGCGAAGTCGACCGACAACGTGCGCCTCCCCGACGGAACCGTGGTGCAGACGGCGAGCCGGTCGACGATCTTCGCGGAGATGCTCCGGTCGATGTCGGTCGACGGGCCTCGCGCGACGGTGGCGTCGCTCCTCGGCGTGTCGATCGTGGTGCTGCTGGCGACCCGCAACGTGCGCGGCGCCTTTGCGGTGCTCCTCGCGCTCGTCATGGGCGTGTCGTGGCTGCTCGGCGGCGCCGCGTGGTCCGGCGACAAGCTGAACTACGTGAACTTCATCACGCTGCCGATCACGTTCGGCATCGGCTGCGAGTACCCGTTCAACGTCTACGATCGCTCGCGCCTCCTGGGCGGCGACGTGACGTCCGCCGTGCGCCGGGTCGGTGGCGCGGTCGCGCTCTGCAGCTACACGACCGTCGTCGGCTACGGATCGATGCTCTTCGCGGACTTCCAGGCGCTCCAGTCGTTCGGCAAGCTCGCCGTGAGCGGCGAGATCGCGTGCTTGTGCGGGGCCCTCTTGATGCTGCCGTCGCTCCTCCACACGCTCGGGCGGCGCGGTTTCATGCGAAGAGATTCGCACCCCGCGCAATGACGTCATCCTTCGCCCAGGCGAGGAATCGCTCGACCTCGCCCCGAACCAGGCGAAACCGCATGTCGGCCGGGTGAATCGCGATGCGCGCCGGGAAGACGGCGCGGGCCCATCTCGCAGCACGGCAGTACGCCACGGTCGACAGCAGGCGCCCGGGCGAACGCGTGGCCCAGTTGAGGACGACGCTCGCTCGCGCGCGCCCGCCCAGCGGGTCGTAAACGTGGGTGTGGTCTTCGGTGAAGCGATACCCGCGCGCGGCGAGCAGCGGCAGAAGCCACGCGGGCATCGACCACGCAGGCGCGACGAATCCATCGATCGAAAGGCCCGCCCGGTGCAAAACGCGCTCGCCTTCTTCGATGCGCGCGCGGCCCACCGGCTCGCTCACGTCGCTCATCTCGGCCTCACCGCCGGAGACGACCCGCTGCGCCACGAGCCACTCGAGGTGCCCGCCGCCGCTCGTCCCCGTGTAGCGCTCGGCGCTCTGGTGAAAGAAGCCGTGGAGATACATTTCGTGCGCGTCCGCTTGGAGGGCACGCAGACGCGCGCAGAAGTCGGCGTCCCGCTCGAGCGGCGCGGCGCGATGGAAATTGGGGACGACGAGAAGGGCGGGCTTGATGCCCGCGGCGTGGCAGAGCGCGAGGGCGACTTCGACTTCGCGCGACCAGGCAGGCGAAACGTCGTGGATCGAGACGTGGACGGGCATGGCGCGAGCTCTTCCGTATGCCTTAGGGGAGATCGTTGCCATGGCAACGATCTCCGATTTCTCGGACGGCGGCCGCGCGGGTCCGGGGTGGCGTGTCGCCGATCGCCCCGCCAGCCCGGTCGTGTCGCAGGTCCGCGTACGTCGCGAGCACCTGCTCGAAGTGCTGCGCGAGGGTCGGCGCACGTCCGGCGGCTTCGAGCGCTCGTAACCGGAGCTCGCACGGGTCGCGCGCGAGGAGCCGCTCGATCGCCGTCGCGCACGCCTCGGCGTCCAGGCTTTCGTAGACCTCCCCGCACGCTGCATCGACGCTCTCGCGGGCGCCGCCCGCATCGGGGACGACCACCGGGAGCCCGCACGCAACCGCCTCGGCAACGCCGAGACCGAAGGTTTCGTACGGGCAGCCGTGGACCAGCACGTCGGCGCTCGCGAGCGCCGCGGCGAGCCTGCGCCGGTCTTTCTCGAAGCCCGGAAAGCGAACGCCGGGAGGAGCCATGAGCTGCAGACGCTCGCGTTCGGGTCCGTCGCCGAACAGCACCAGCACGGCGGGTCGCTGCTTGCGAACGCGGGCGAACGCGTCGAGGACGACATCCCACCGTTTTTCGAACGCGAAGCGTCCGACGCCGATAAGGAGGGTTGCATGGGGGTCTGCGCCCTCGAGCCACTCATGGCGGCTGGCCTGACTGCGCGCGCTCGGCGTGAACATCTCCACGTCGACGCCGAAGGGGGCCAGCACGACGTTCGGAACCCCCGCCGTACGGAGGCGCTCCGCTTGCGTCCGACTGGCCACGAACGTGGCCTCGAACGGCGCGAGCAACGCGCGGACCCCCACCCGAAGCGGTTCCGCGACAACTTGCCCCAATCGCGGCCCGAGTGCGGCGGCCAAGGCCGGCTCCACGTACGTACCCAAGTGGTCCGCGTGCCAGAAAGCCGTGCGAATCTGGCTGGTTCGCCGCCCACAGGCAACGACCGCCGCCGCCCCGAGGTAGGGGGAGTGCGCTTCCAGCACATCCGGGTCCTCCTCGCGGACGCGTCGCCGAACTTTATCGAATCGGCCGAGGAGGTGGTAGGTGTGGTCGTAGGGGAGTGCCGGGCCCGCCAACCGAACAACGCGCGCCCGGCCCGGCGCGGCGCTTGCGCATAGGAGCGCATCCTCATCGCGGGGACCTGGCGCAATCACCACGTGATCGTGACCCAACTGGCACAGAAAGTGACCTCGGATCGTCAGATGGCTTCGGACTCCACCACCCCTTTCCGAATAAAACTCCGTCACGTCAACGATCTTCAAGCCGTTTCTCCTGCGGAAAGCGCGGCGAAGAAACCCGTTACGCTTTGGCCGCCTGCGGCAAATTCCGCCTCTGCGACCTCGCATGCGTCCGGCGCGCCGGGCGTATCGCCGTTTGCCGCGCTTGCCGCGCGCCACGGAAGGCCGCTTCGCGTGGCCATCCTAAGCGACTTCACGCGCATCCCGTACGCCAACGGTGCAGTCTTTCAGACACGGTTCCTGTATCAAGAATTGCGACGGTGTGGTCATGAGGTCACAGTCATCGGACCGCACGACCCCGACGCCAAACCGGAAGAGCTGGCTCCCGGTACCGTGGCGCTGCCGAGCGTTCCCCTGCGCGCCTACCCCGGCGTTCGCATCCCGCTGCCGCTCGCCCCGTGGATCTTCGACCCCAAGCGCTGGAACTTCGATATCTGCTTCGCGCAGACGACGACCCTTCTGCTCCAGTTCGGAACGTGGCTCCGCCAGATGAAGGGCGTGCCGCTGATTTGCGTGAACACGACGCATCTGGCCGCATCGTACGATGCGCTCTTGCCGGAGAAGCTCTCGAAGAACGAGCTCTTTCAGGCGAGCCTGCTCTTCGCGTTCACACGTCCGTTCGAGCGGCTATTTTCGGGCATCTACAACCAGAGCGACGGCCTCGTCGTCCTGAGCGAGGGCCTCCGCACGTATTGGCGTGAGCGCGGGGTCACGGTGCCGATCCACGTCATTCCGCGGACCGTCCAGCCGGACGTCTTCGATCAGCCCCTGAAGGCGGATCCGTATCTCGACCTCATCGATCGCCAGGGCCTTCCGCAGCGTGGACCGCGCTTGATCTGCGCAGGGCGCCTCACGCGCGAGAAGTCGCAAGAGCGTGTCATCCGAATCTTTGCGCGCCATGTCCTGCCGCAGGAGCCGGACGCGACCCTTTCGATCGTGGGCGACGGGCCCGACATGGAGCATTTGAGGGCGACCGCCGCGTCGCTCGGCGTGGGAGCGCGCGTCATCTTCACCGGTGAAGTTCCTTGGACGACGATGCCCGATTTCTATCGTTATGCGGACATCTTCACGCACGCCTCGCTGAGCGAAACGTACGGCAACGTTCTCGGCGAAGGCCTGTGGTGCGGGACGCCGACCGTGGCCTTCGCGGACGGGATGGGCGTGTCGGCCCAGATTCAGGACCGCGAGAACGGGGTTCTCTTCGCACCGGGAGCGGGCGCGGAAGGAGAAGAGGCGGCGGACGCGGCGTACGGCCGGGCCGTGGTGTCGCTCATTCGCGATCCGGAGGAGCGCGCCCGGCTCGGCAAGGCGGCGGCGAAGCGGGCGCGCGAGCGCTGCTCGCCCCTCGCGGTGCAGCAGCGGCTGGCGGACGCGTTCACGAATGCGCAGGACCACGCGGTGGCGTGCGGGATTCATCCCGTCGCGAAGCAGCCGAAAGTCACGCAATGGCTGACGACGCTGCGGCACGCGCGTCCGTGGACGACCTTCAACGGGATCATTTACCTGAGCGGCCATCTGCGGCCGGCGCGGGCGAGCCAGCGACGCAACGCCGTGGCGCATCCGCACATCGGGGCGTAACGCGCGCGCACCGCATCCTCGGTGCGGTGCGTGCGGCCGCGTTTGCGGGTCGTGCGCGCGCTAGGGGTGCGCGCGGGCCCAATCCACGACGTCGCGCACGCCTTCGTCGAGAGGGATGCGCGGCTGCCAGCCGAGCTCCGTGGCGGCGCGCGTCAGGTCGGCGAACGTCGCGTCGACGTCGCCCGGCGGGACGGGCGCGCGCTCGACCACGGGGGATTGGCCCGTGGTCCGCCCGATGAGCGCGATGAGCGCGTCGAGATCGACCGGGGCGCCCGACCCGAGGTTGTACGCGCGGAATCCACCCGGCGCGCGATCGAGAGCGGCGAGAACGCCGCGCACGATGTCGGCGACGTGCGTGAAGTCGCGGCGCATAGAGCCGTCGCCGAAGAGCGTGATCGGCTTGCCGGCGAGGATGGACCGCGTGAAGAGCGTGATGGCCATCTCGGGCCGCTGCCGCGGTCCGTAGACCGTGAAGAAGCGGAGCGCCGCGCAGGGCATGGAGGGCGCTTGCCGCGACAGCGTCTCGACGAGGAGCTCGGCGGCGCGCTTGCTCGCCGCGTACGGGGACTCGGGCGTCAACGCAGGGGCGGATTCGTGGGCCGGCAAAGGGGTCGAATTTCCGTAGACCGACGAGCTCGAGGCGAAGACGAACCGGCGGACGCCGGTCTTGCGCGCGAGCTCATGGACCGTGGCGGATCCTTCGACGTTCACGCGCGTGTACCGCGCCGGGTCCGCAAACGAGGGCCGCACGCCGGCGAGCCCCGCGAGGTGAATCACCGCGCTGGCGCCTTCCATGGCCGCTTCCATCGCGGTCCCATCGGTCACGCATGCGGTCAGGATGCGAATCGCGGGATACTCGGCGCGGAGGTCGGCCGCGTTGCGTTCCTTGCAGGCCAGCGGATACGGCGCGTCGGAGAAGTCGTCCACGACCGTGACTCGGTCGCCGCGCGCGAGAAGGGCGCGGCACACGTGGTAGCCGATGAATCCGACGCCGCCCGTCACGAGAACGCCGTTGTCGGAATTCGCCTTGTCAGAATTCACCATGGTCGCCGCTCCTCGCCTCCGTCGACCGGAATAGCCACCACCCGCCCTCGTGCGCGTCGAGCGTCAGCGCGAGGGGAACCTCGGGCTCTGGCGCCTCCGGGCGGGTCCTCATGAGGACATAGTCCCAGTCCGCCAGACGATAGGCCGGCCAGTCGACTTCCCGCAAATCGCTCTCGCTGTACGTATCCGGCAACCGGAGCGCGGGGTCGGCCGCGCGCGGATAGACGGCGGACCCCTGGTGAAACCAAAGGTCGCTGACGACGACGTCGCGATCGACGAGCACCAGCTTGTCGTAATGAACGAAGGGGTGCGCGGTGAATACCCGGCTATTCGGGTCGACCGGGAGATTCAGGATCGTGGCGTGCGCGGGAATCCGCGCGAGCACGTCGTGAAACCCCGTGGCTTCGGCCTGGAACAGATACGATGCGCGGAGCGCGACGGCGACCATCGCGAAAGCCGCCGCCGGCGCGCACGCGTCGAACGCGCGCCCCAGCGCGGTGCCGAGGGCGTCGCGGCGTACGCCCATCAGCGCCAGGAGCAGGAGCACCGGGACGAGCCGGCCGTCGACGAACCCGAACCACCCGATCGAATACGGGAAGGCCAGGAACGCGACGGCGAGCCCCGCGAGAGCGACGAGGAGCGCTCGCGCGTGGGACGCCGAGTCGGCCGTGGCGCGATCGAGCGGCGCGTCGAGGGGCCCTGGCGACAGCGACTGGACGGTGCGAACGACGGCGGCACCGAGCACAGCCCAGAGGACCAGCCCCACCGCGACGTCGACCCCCGTCCGCGTGAGGAGCGTGGGCGTCACGAGGAGACTGAGCTTGTCCGCCGCGCTCTGGTAGTGCGGCGCGAACTCGGCGTTCGGCAGGGCGACGGAGCCGGGCGGCACCGAGCCTGCGCGCTCGCGCCAAGCAACCCACGCGGCGAGGGCCAGCGCCGGCGCGAACGCGCGGAGACGGAGGATGCGCCGCAAGCGGTGGCCCGTCGCGATCGCCGCGAGGCCCGCGAGCGCCAGAAAGAGAACGAACGCGTGCCCGTGCGCGACGAAGACGAACGGCGCAAAGGCCGCGATGGCCATCTCGCGCCGGGACGCCGACGCGTCGTTGCGGTCGGTCGCCGCAAGGAGCTCGAGCCAGAGCGTGAGCGCAACGACGAGGACCGCGACGCCCAGCAAGTAGCTCGCGAAGCCGAGGAGCGTCATGAACCCGAAGCCGAGCGCCAGCCCGTAGAAGGCGGCGGTCGGGCTTTGGTCGCCGTGAAGGTGCCTTCGTGCGAAAAGGAGAGCCGCGGGCGTGGCGACGAGAGGCAGCGTGGCCATCGCGCGAATCGCGCCGAGGGGACCGAAGGGGACGACGAAAGCCTCGCCCAGAGATCGAAACAGCGAGTACGGCCCCAGGTGCGGCGCGTAGACGAAGAAGCGCTGGTCGAAGGGGGATCCCGCGTAGCGGTGCCGCAGCGCAATGAGCCCGGCATGCGCCGGCAGGTCCTGGAAGGGCAGAGCGTCGAACGCCCAGAACACGAGCGCGCCGGCCACGAGTAGACCGACGAGGCCGAGCCACGGGGCGTTCGCGCGCTTCAGAAGGGCAGGGCCGGCCATGGCGCCGACCATTTAGCCGACCCCGGCCTGAAGTCGGCGCCCAAGTTGGCCGTCCTTCGTTCGCTGCGGTTCAATGCGGCCGGCGCTTGAATAGGATCACGTTCGACCCGCATCGGCTTCTCGGCTGGCTGGGGGTGCGGTGGCTCGAAGCGCCACGCGGCACCGTGCGGACAGTGCTGCATTGGGCCTCCGAGCGCACCGGGCTGCCGGCGATCGTCGTCGCCGCCGTGATCCTGGTCACCGCGCTGCGGGTCTTCAAGCGCAGCTTCCGCCTCGCGGTCGAGCTCGCGCTCGCCGTGGTGCTGCTGATGGCCGCGACCCGATTCGGTTGGATCGCCTGGTAGCGCCACCGGGTGGCGCACCGGCGGCACCGGCTCGTTTCGAAGCGTCAGGACGCTGCGCTGGCCGTGTTCGTGCCGAGCTCGCGCTTGAGTTCCCCGCTCTGGTGCATCTCGGTCACGATGTCGCAGCCGCCGACGAACTTGCCGTCGACGTAGAGCTGCGGAAACGTCGGCCAGTTCGAGTATTCCTTCAAACCCTGGCGGACTTCCGCGTCGGCCAGGATGTTGAAGGTCTCGAAAGGCACGCCTTCTTTCTTGAGAATCTGCACGACGGTGTTCGAGAAGCCGCACGCAGGGAACTGCTTGGTCCCCTTCATGAAGAGAACCACCTTGTGGCTTCGGATGAGGCCTTCGAGCCGGGTACGCAAGTCTTCACTCATTCGTGCAAATCTCCCATCGGTCGGTCATTTCGAGTCAGGTTGGAGGGCGGGTCGTCAGCGCGAGCGCGTGAATCGGCCCTTCCATCAGCTCACCGAGCGCCGCGTAGACCAGCTGATGCTGCGCAACGCGCGACTTTCCTTCGAATTCCCGTGCCACGACGAGCGCCTGGAAGTGGTCTTTCGTGCCCGTGAGATCGGTGATCTCGACGCGGGCCCCGGGGAATGCGGCGAGAAGGCGCGCCTGGACGACTTCCGAACTCGGCATGGTCTGGCTCTGGGAACTAATGCCCGCGGGCGGATTGTCAACAAGGGACGCTCGGTGTAGCCGGGTTGGCTTCGATGGACCGCGCGCAAGTCTGGCCTGATTTTCGCGCAGAGTGGATCGTTCACGAGGACGCGGACCTCCTCGTGATCGACAAGCCCGCGGGGGTCTCTTCGCAGGCGGCCGACGCCGACCGGCCGGACGACATCGTCACCCGTTTGCAGCGGTTTCTCCTCGCCCGCGCGCCCGCGCGCGCAGGCGCACCCGGGCGCGCGGAGGCGGAGGGCGACGCCTACCTCGGCGTGCACCAGCGGCTCGATCGCGATACGAGCGGGCTTCTCGTGTACGCCCGGAGGCGTGGGGCCAACGCGTCGCTCGCCGCGCAGTTCGAACAGAGGCGCGTCCAGAAGACGTACGTCGCGTGCGTGACCGGATGGCCCGCGCGCCGCGACCGGGTCACGCTCCGCGATCGCGTGGCTCCGGGGCACGGCGACCGGATGGCCGTGGTCGGGCCGCGCGATCGGCAAGGCAAGGAAGCGGTCACGGAGGTGTCCGTTCTCGCGCGGCGCGGCGAGCGGGCCCTCTTGCGTCTCGAGCTCGATACGGGGCGAACGCACCAGGCGAGGGTCCAGCTCGCGCATGCCGGCGCCCCGATTGGCGGCGACGTGCTTTACGGCGGAGCTGCCGCGCCGCGGCTCTTGCTTCACGCGTCCGGGCTTGCGCTGCAGCACCCTGGGACGGACGCGCGTGTGCGCTTCGAGGCGAAGCCACCGCCCGAGTTCGACGCGTGGCTCGCGCAGGGAAGCCTCGGCGACGCGATTTACGACGACGACGCGGCGCTCGGCCGCGCGCTCGAACGCGCGCTCGAACGGCGGTGGGGCCTCGGGCGCAGCGCGGGTTCGACCCGAGCGACGACGGCCTTCCGCCTCGTGAACGAAGACGGAGACGCGCTGCCGCGGCTCGCGGTCGACGCCTACGATCGCTGGCTCGTCGCCCAGCTCTACGGCGATGACGGCCCGTGGGCGGATCGCGCGCGGCGCGAACGGCTCCTCGATCGGCTGGCCTCGCTCGGGTTCGACGGCGTGTATCTCAAGACGAGGCCCAAGCAGGCCAATCTGCTCGTCGACACGCGACGCGCGGAATTCGCTCCGGCGGATCCGGTGCGCGGGACCGCCGCCCCCTTCGAGTTTGCGGCGCTCGAAGAGGGAATGCCCCTCCTCGTTCGCCTCGGCGACGGCCTTTCGACGGGCGTTTTTCTCGACCAAAGGGCCAATCGACGGCGCGTGCGCGAAACCGTGGCGGGGCTCTCCGTTCTCAACTTGTTCGCATACACGTGTGCGTTCAGCCTCGCGGCGGCGATGGGCGGCGCGCGCCGGATCGTGAGCGTCGACGCGTCGGTCGCCGCGCTCGAACGCGGGCGAGCCAACGTCCTGAACGCCGGGGCCCTCTCCGACGCCGCGCATGCGTTCGTCGCGGACGACGCATTCACGTGGCTCTCGCGCGCGGCCCGGGCCGGCGAGCGCTTCGACCTGGTCCTTCTGGATCCGCCCAGCTATTCGACGACGAGGCGCGGGCGCTTCGTCGCGGAAAGCGACTACGGCGCGTTGGCCGCCTCTGCGCTCGCGCTGGTGGCGCCGGGCGGAAGACTGCTCGCGTGCACGAACCATCGACGTATCTCGATCGCGCGCTTTCGCCGGATGCTGTTCGATGCGGGTCGGGCCGCCAAACGGCGCGTCGCGCAAGCCAAGGACCTCGCCGCGGGCTCCGACTTCTTGCCCGCACCCGGCGAAGAGCCGCACATGAAGAGCGTGCTCGTCACACTCGAGGACTAAGTCCGTCCTCGCCGCGGACTTGCGGAGGGCGACGGCGCTCGCGACGTTCTCGTCCGCGGGCCGGGCGGCTCCGTATCGGCGGCCGCGGGAGGCGGCATTTCGTGCGCTTTGTCGCCGATCGGATCCGTGGACCCGTGGGGCGAGCGCGCCCGCTTGAAGTCGCGCCAGCAAGTCGGGCAACGCCACTCGAGGCGGACCGTCCCGTCGCTCTGTTTCGTTCGGGTTAGCCGCCAGCCGAACTGCGCGCTAATCAGCGTGTAGTTCGTATTGGTTTCCGGTGCGCCCTTGCCACAGCCCACGCACGTTTGCACGTGGGCGTAGACTCGCACGGTCGCGCACGAGCCGCCAAGTCGTTCGCGGCGCGTCCGATGCCGAAAAAGCGCAGCGCCGGCGACGGTTCCGTGCTCGCCGCGGGCCCCGCACCGGACACGCCGGTGACCAGCTCGCGCCAGCCGGCGCCGTGCCGGGTTGCTCGCTTCGATGATCACAGAAGATCATGACATCCGCGCACAGCAAGCTCGGCCTCGCCCGCGTTTCGGCGCCCGCGGAGCGCCCTGGCTTCAGCGCCCGCGAAAGGAGGGCTTGCGCTTTTGGGTGAACGCGAGAAGGCCTTCCTTGGCGTCGTAGGAACCGAAGACTCGCCGCGCCATCTCGCGTTCGGTGGCCATGCCTTGCTCGAGGCTCCCGCCGTCTCCGCTCTGCACGGCGCGTTTGATGTCACCGATCGCAGAGGCGGCCCGATACGGCGGGCAGAACGTGCGCGCATAGTCGACGACGTTGCGAACGAACGCGTCCGCCGTGTCTGCCGCCCACACCTTGTGCACGAGTCCGAGGGCGAGCGCGCGGTCGGGTCCGACGGTCTCGCCTTCAATGAGGAGCTCCATCGCGCGGCCCTTGCCGAGGAGACGCGTCAGGCGTTGGGTTCCGCCGACGCCCGGCACGAGCCCGAGCGCTGCTTGAGGCATCCCGATCTGAAGCGCCCCGGCGCGCGCAATGCGAATGTCGCACGCCAGCGCGATTTCGAAGCCTCCCGCGAGGCAATGGCCGTTGATGGCGGCAATGACGAGCTTCGGCGTGTTCTCGAGTCGAGCGAGCGTCTCGCTCGCATGCAGGCCAAAGTAGTAGGTGAAGCTCTCGTCCGCCTCTTTCAGCATGTTCACGTTGGCGCCGGCGCAGAAGTACTTCTCGCCGTATCCCGAGAGGACGATTGCGTGGACGTCATCGTCGAACCGCGCTTCGAGAATGGATGCGTCGAGCTCTTTCAGCGTCTCGTGCGTGTAGGCATTTACGGGCGGGTCGGTGAGCGTCAGGAGCGCGACACCTTTGTCTGTCGCGTAATTCACCAGAGTTCCCATTTTGCCTCTCGATTCGGGTCCGTCTGCCAGAGAAAGCGGCCGTCTCGGTCGCTCGGCAAACGCGTAACCGCGACCTTACCGCGGAGGAAGCCGACGAGAAGACTGGCACTCCACCTTGCGAGTCCTAAGCTCTATACCATGATCCTGGCGCGCGAATCGGTCTCGGGTCAGCGGCAAGCAAAGCCGGCCCGCGTGCTGGGCAGCGCACTGGCGGTGGGCGCGTGGTTACTTGCGGCCCTCGTGGTGCAGAGCACGGTAGGCGCCGATCTCGCGCACAGCGTTCACGACGACGAAGAGCGCCTCGAGCTCCACATTCGCGGCCGGCACGAGCCGCCGGCCAACGTCGCCACGCCCCCGCGTACGAACGAGGAGTCGATCGACCCCTGGGAGCTCGTGAGCGTTTGACGAGCAGGCCTGTGCTAAACGGGCCTTTGCATGGATGGAGAAGAGCTGCGCCTGGCCATCAAGCGCCTCCTCGTGAAGGAGCTCAACCTCGAAGGCCGGGACCCCGAGGCGATCGACGATGACTCGCCGCTGTTCGGTTCGGCCGGCGCGGCCGGCGCGGGCTTGGGCCTCGACTCGCTCGACGCCTTGCAGCTTGCGATGAGCCTCGAAGAGACGTTCGGCGTTCGCATTCCGGACGGCGAAGAAGCGCGAAGCATCTTCCGGAGCGTGCGAGCCATCGCGGACCACGTGTCGCAGAGCCGCGCGCCGCGCGCGTGATCCCTCCGCGCCGGGGAGCCGGGTTCTGGGGACCTGAGGTTCGGGAACCTGGGCTTCGGGAGCCCGGGTTGTGGGTGACCGGGCTCGGGCTCGTGACGCCCCTCGGCGTGGGCGTCGACGCCACGTGGAACGGCCTCGTGCGGGGCGAGCGCGCCATCGCGCCCATCACGCTCTTCGACGCGAGCGGCCAGCGCGTGAGCCTGGGCGCGCAAGTGGGGGAATTGCCGGCCGTGACGGCGAAGAGCGCGGGGGCCACGCGGACAGTCGTCTCGCGGACGAGCGTGATGGCGGTCGTGGCCGCCGAAGAGGCGATTCGCATGGCGAAGCTCGACATGCGAGCGCGCCGGGTCGGGCTGGTCGTCGCCACGACGACCGGCGGGATGCTCGAGACCGAACGCCTCCTGGCCGCGATGCACGCCGATGCGGGGCTCCGGCGGTTGCACGCGGAAATGCGCTGCCATCCGATTACGGCCACGGCGGACCTGCTCGAAGAGAAGCTCGGTCCTTTCGTCCGCGCGCGCACGATCGCGAGCGCCTGCTCGAGCGGCGCCAACGCGCTTCTCGTGGCCGCGGCCTGGCTTCGCGCGGGCGAGGTGGACGCGGTCCTCGCCGGCGGTGCCGACAGTCTCTGCCGCCTGACGCTGACCGGATTCAACGCGCTCGGCGCGATCGATCCGGGGCCTTGCCGTCCGTTCGACCGCGACCGCAAAGGAACGACGCTGGGCGAAGGCGCCGGCTTCGTCGTCCTGGAAGGGCCGGAGCGCGCGCGCGCGCGAAAGGCGACGCCCGTCGCGGTGCTCGCCGGGTGGGCCGCCGGCTCCGAGGCGCACCACATCACGAACCCGGAGCCCGGCGGTTCGCTCGCGGCGGGCCTGATGGCCCGCGCGCTCGATCGCGCGGGCCTGTCGGCAGCGGACCTCGATTACGTCAACGCGCACGGGACGGGCACGCTGCACAACGACGCGATGGAAGCGTCGGCGCTCGCGCGGGCGCTTGGCCCGGAGGTCGCGCGTGTCGCCGTGTCGAGCAGCAAAGGGCAGATCGGCCATACGTTGGGGGCCGCCGGTGCGATCGAAGCGGCGATCACGGCGCTCGTCGTGGCGCGCGCGACGCTCGTGCCGACCGCGGGCCTCGAAACGCCCGATCCGGCTCTGCGCCTCGTGCATGTTCCTCGCGTGGGGCGGCGCGTGCCGCGCGTTCGCGCGGCCTTGTCGAATGCGTTCGGATTCGGGGGCATGGATACGGTGCTTGCGTTCTCGGAGGTCCGGGAGGACGGACCGCCTCGCGCGCTCCCCTCGACCGCGCGCGCCGGCGTCGCGGACCCACCCCGCCTCGACATCCCGGTGATCACGGGCGCGGCGACCTTCGGACCGGAGGGCCTCTTCGGCGTGGCCGCCTGCGCGACTGCACTGGATGCGGGCGGCCCAAGAGGCACGCCTGTCGACGCCGACGCGTACCTCGACCCCGATCGCGCGCGCCGGTTCGACCGCGCCGCCCGTGTCGCGACCGTCGCCGCCGCGCACGCGCTTGCCGAGGCCGGCGTCGAAGCAGGCGACTGCGGGATCGCGCTCGGAACCGCGTTCGGCGCCGTCGAGGCGTCCGCCGCGTTTCTGCATCGGGCGTTCGAAAAAGGTCCGCGTTTGGCCGCGCCCGCCGCGTTTCCCAATCTCGTCCCGAGCGCTCCGGTCGGGCATGCCTCCATTTATCTCGGGGCGCACGGTCCCTCGCTGGCAACCGCCGATCTCGGAGCCAGTGGCGAGAGCGCGTTCTTCCATGCGCTCGACCTGGTCCGCGCAGGCGAATCGGACCGCTTCGTCGCGGGCGCGATCGACCTCGCGAGCGACATCGTCGATCGCGCCCTGGGGCCGCTGTTCTGCGAGGGCGCGGTCCGGCGACGCGACGAGGCGGGGGTCGTCGTCGTGGAGTCCGAGCGGGCTGCCCGCGCGCGCGGCGCACGCATTCTCGCGCGCGTGGCGCGATCGTTCGAATGGCGAGGCGGCGACGTCGACGCCGCGCGAGCCGTCGGCGCGCCGGGAGGCGACGGCGCCGAGGTGATCCTGGTACGGGCGACGCCGGCAGCGGCGGCGTTCGTCGCCCGCACCGCCTGGGCGCACGCCCCGCGCCACACATGCGCTCCGCGTCTCGGCGAAGTCGACGTCGCGGGCGAGGCGCACGGCGCCAAGACGCTCGCGGTGGCGGCGGCGCGCGTCGGCGCGGGCCACGCGCGAGAATCACTGTTCGTCGCCCACTGGCCCGACCGCGGCTACGCCGTGGTGCTGGTCGCGGTATGACGGCCGCCGCGCGCGCTCCGCGATCCCGGACGACGCCGTGGTGGATGGGAATCCTCGCCTGCGATCTCGGGTGCGCTCCGCCGCCGGTGCCGCTTTGGGTGCATCCGACGCCGGCGGAGTGGCGCGAGGCGTCCACCGGGCTCGATCACTTGCGCGCCGAGCTGCCGGCGACCCCGTACACGGTTCTCGTATCGACGACGCTGCGCGATCCGCGAAGCGGCCGCGTGCTCGACGGGCGCGGCGCGCTCGCGGTGGCACCGGGGCTCGGCCTGCGCATGATCCTCGTCGGCGTGGCGGGCGCAACGCTCCTCGACGCGTGGGTGACGCCGAGCGCCTGGCGCATCGCCGTCCCCCCGGCCTCGATCGTCCGCCGCGGCGGGCCGACCGCACCGGCGACGCTCCCGGTTGCGTTCTTGCGGTGGTGGTTTCTCGCGCGCTTCGCCGGCGGGCTCTTTGCGTCGCGCGTACGGCCCGACGAGCGGCTCTGGCTCGTGCGCGACGGAGACGCGGTGGTCGAACTCCGCCTCGGGCGATGCGGGCACGGCACGCAGCTCCTCGCGCGAAGGCGCACGGCCGATGCGGGCGAGAGCGAGTCGGTGGTCGAGTGCCGTGCGGGCGCCGTCCCGAGCACCGGCGACACCGTAGGTTATGCGGATGCGAGGAGCGGGCTCGAAGTGACCTTCGCCGTCGAAGGGGTCGCGTCCCAGCCGCCTGATCCCGCGGCCTTTCGCGATCCGGATGACCCTTCGCTCGGAGCGGCGCCGTGACGGCCATCGCCATCGCGGCGTGGGGCGCCGTCTCGGCGCTCGGAGAAGGCCCGCCCGCGGTGCGCGCCGGGGAGGCGGGCGCGCCCGCGCGAACGGCGATCGCGCGCGACGAAGAGCTCGCGCGCGCGGGCCTCGCACGCCCATTCGCCGCGCGCGTGCCTGCCGTCGAAAGTGCACGGGATGACGACGCGTTCGTGCTTCTCGAGCGAGCCCTCGCGGGATGCATGGCGGACCTCGACGTTCGCCGTCCGGCCTGGCGCAGCGAGCGGGTGGGGCTCGTCCTCGGCACGTCGAGCGGCGCGATGCGCGCGGCCGTCGCGCTCTTCGCTTCGCCCGAGCGAGCCGGTGCGCGCGAGAGTGAAGCCGCCACGTATTATGGACCCGTCGCGCGCGCGGTTCGCCGGCTCGGCGTCGCGGTGGATCCCTGCGTCGTCGTGCTCGGCGCGTGCGCGTCGTCCGCGCTGGCGATCGGCCTCGGCGCGCGTTGGCTCGAGCGGGACGAGGCCGGCGCACGGTGCGATATCGTCCTGGCCGGCGGTTTCGATGCGGTGACCGTATTCGTCGCTGCGGGCTTCGAAGTCCTCCGCGCCACGACCGCGTCGCCGCCGCCGCGGCCCTTTCAGAACGGTCGGGACGGCATGGCGCTAGGCGACGGGGCGGCCGTCCTCGCCCTTGCGCGCGACGGAGCGCGCTCACCGGGCTCGTACGTGCTCGGATTCGGCGCCTCGTCGGACGCGGTTCACCTTACGGCGCCCGATCGTGAAGGCGCCGGTCTGGCCCGTGCGGCCCGCCGTGCGCTCGACGAAGCGGGCGATCCGGTCCTCGCTCTCGTGAGCGCGCACGCGACGGCGACCCCGTTCAACGACGCCGCCGAGTTCAAAGCGATGGAGCGGGCGCTGGGCCCGGAGGCGGCCCGGCGCGTGCCGGTCCACGCCTTCAAGGCCTCCATCGGGCACACTCTCGGCGCCGGCGGCGCGCTCGAGCTCCTCTCGATCCTCGATGCGATCGACCGCGGCGTGTTGCCCGCGTCCGCAGGCCGCGAAGACGCGGACGCGGCCGACGCAAACGCGGCGAACGAAACCGAGACCCCGGCGCGCCTTCTCGCGCGGTCCACCCCGGCGCCCGTCACGACTGCGCTCAAGCTCTCCTCGGCGTTCGGGGGGGCCAACGCCGCGTTGGTCGTCGGCGCTCCGGAGACCGCAGGGGTTCGCGCGTCGGCGCGCGGAGCCGGCCCTCGTACCGTGCGGGCACGCGGCCCCGCGTGGCTGCAAGGGGGTGTGCACATCGAGCGGGTCCCGCCGCTCGAGTCGCTCGCGTCGCGCACGCGATTGCCCCTCGAGCGCGTCGGTCGCGGCGACGACCTCGTGCTCCTTGCGCTCGCCGCCGTCGCGGAGCTCGAAGCGCAGTGCGGACCGCTCGAGGGCGCCGGCGTCATCGTCGGCACCGCGCTCGCGACCCTCGAGACCAACGCGCTCTTCGCTGCCCGTCTGCGCGAACGCGGCCCGCTCGCCGCCGAACCGCGTCGCTTCCCGTACACCTCTCCCAACGCGGTGGCGGGCGAGTGCTCGATCGCCTTCGGGCTGACGGGGCCATGCTTCTCGGTCGGCGGAGGCCTCTATGCGGGACTCGAAGGTCTCGCGTGCGCCGCCGTTCTGGTCGAGTCGGGCGATGCGCCGCGCATGATCGCGGTCGCCGTCGACCAGGCGGGGCCCATGACGCGGACTCTCTCCGGTGAGTCCATCACCTCCGGCGCCGTCGCGTTTCTTCTGACGTCACCGGCCGCCGTCTCGCGCGCCGCGCCGCGTGCCCGCATCGGCGCCGTCACCCTTCGCCGCGGACTTGCCGTCGCCGACCCCGCCGAG
>Ga0210391_10001885_pt1 | contig 18617 bp, 15 predicted proteins | sample IncBWC12OmetaG_FD_160573 | JGI IMG/M metagenome (GOLD analysis project Ga0210391, IMG submission 160573) | Forest soil microbial communities from Barre Woods Harvard Forest LTER site, Petersham, Massachusetts, United States - Inc-BW-C-12-O ... | reverse complement strand
CTTGGCAAGCTCCGTGGAATGCATCCCGTTGAGGCTACAAATCGACGGTGTGGAGCTTGTTGTGCGCGTGTTTTCCCTATAACCCTCGCGACCTGTCCACGAACATTCTCAGGATCAAAAATGCGCGTTAGCGGACTGAACGCCTAAGAGGCTGATCTGGTGAGCGTCGCAACGTTAGGCCATGATCACAGGTCCTTCATATAATCTCCATCAATATACCGAAACGGATATGATACCCATCGAATCATGCGCAACGGTATCCGCGAACTGAGCATGATATGTTCCGTTGGAGGAAATAACCTGATACGACAGTCCCGCCCCGGGATCACCAGCCGCCAACGATACCCCCGAGACACAGCAACCGACGTCTCCATTGGATAAAGCAATCTCGCCGAGGTTTGGAGCGGCGTATCCGAACATGATTTCGTTGACGTGCAATGTCTTGATACTTGGACCGTTAACGGTCGCACCAATGGCTCCCGTATCTGCGATATTCACTCCCGCCGGAGATGCGTCAAGACAGTTGTTTGGACAGTGGCCGATCTCGACATATGATACGAGTCCCCAACTCGTTTTAGAACCTGAAAGGTTGACCTGAAAAGTTGTTGATCCTCCGTGGATGTTATAGGCAATGGCGCATCCGACGTAAACTTGAGAGCCGGTGACGTTCAGAGGAAGGTTGGGACAGGTACGAAACGTATCCCCTTGCGTGTCTGTCACATTTCTGAGAATCACGCTGTTTGAGAATTGAAAGAACACAATTACTGCGTTCCCGGAGACTAATGTATCTGGCCCCAGCCTCATGGGGTTGTTGCGTTGCTGCCCGCTGTCGGCAGCGTTAGAGACGATTGTTGGGGACGTCTTCCGGGACACTGTATCATTTTCAGGATTCTCGCCGTCTCTCGCGTCGATGCCACAACCCTGAGCAAAGCAAGCAACCGCAATTATCAAAACTAAAAATGTCACGATTAAAACGTTCTGTTTCATCCCCGTAAATAATCCATCCGTCAACAATAAGAGCCCCTTTCACGACAGATTCACACTTCAAGTGCGTTACGATCTGTTTTCCCGTCCCCTCTTTCCTTTTTTGCCACCCCCGAGCGAAATGCCGTATGCATTCTCGGGCCCGTCGATCAACCGCCAGCTTTCTCCTCCGTCCGAGCACGTGTGCGTTTAGTTCTAGCTGAGAATCAGCCGCCAGAATAGAACAAATTCTATCAAGACATGCGGGAACAGTGTGGGGTCGGGATGACATGCAACCGCAAACCCGGCGTTCAGTTCCAGGCATAGGTATTCATAATGGAAAATGAAGCGTCCCCCGCCACCGTCGCGCGATAATCGCCGCCAACGCCAACGTCTGCGAAATACCACTGCTCCCCAGTCCTCGCGTTTCCCTGAATCTCTTCAAGCCGAGAATGTTGTAGAGCCGGGTCTGTGGAGACGGAAAAATCCGCCAAGGGAAACGAAAACCCGTCGCCCGTTGCTTTCAGGAAAGCTTCCTTACGCGTCCAGCAGGCAAAGAAGCCGGGTACGCGGAGATGTTCGGGCAATGCTTGAAGTCCAGCGCGTTCGCGAAGCGAGAAGAATCGTTCGGCCAGCGAAATGGTGTCGACGTCACCGCGGATTCTTTCGATGTCGACGCCCAGGCGGTGCTCGCTGCCAACAGCGATCAGCGCTACGCCCGCCGAGTGCGATACGTTGAACTGCAGCGAGCGTGGATTCTGCTCAGCTGCAAGATGAGGCTTGCCGCCGGTCAGGTACTCGAAACGAACCTCGGCCGCCGGGATTTGGATGTAGCCGGCCAGAACCTGCCGAAGGGCAGAGCGACAGCGGCCGAAGTGAAGACGATCTTTCTCGAAATGAAATCGGCCGGCACGCAAGATCTCGTCAGCAGACAGCAGTTTGGTCTCGGCGCCTGCTCCAGCCGGTTCGTCAAGATTCACGCACCAGAGGTCAACGCGCCCGGCAGGAAATGTCATTGCCGATGGGGCTTGGGACCATGAATCGCAAGGCGTGCGCTTTAGTCGTTGCTTCTGATCACCGGCAATCGTACTGACTTCCCTCACTTTCTTAGATCCTGATGATTGCTATCATCGTGGTCTATAACGGTCGCGTCACCGAGATTCCGCCCCGCACATTGTAAAGCGCGTCGCGCCAGTCTTCTTGCAAATCGTTCCGGGCGAGTCCGCCTGCTGTCCCGAATTCCGGTTTCCAGAAACTGGAGATGCTCGTGGATGTACCCGTTGGCTGCATTCCATTCCGCTATCGGATTGCTCATCCTCCGTTTGGCCAGGAGGCACAGCTGTCGGATCTGCGGCCTTCCGGACGGCTGTCCCAACCTCCCCCTAAGCGGCCCACCGCCATGCGTAACACCCAGCGCGAAACAGTCGTCTTTAGTCGAAAGAAACGACCCCTAGCTCTACTTACAGTGTGTTTCACGAACCAACCTTTCGGATTTGAATTCAATTCCTAGCTGACAAAACCTCCGCGTCCGTTCTGAAGCGATAAATCCACGCATCGGTTCCGACGATTTCTTGCCAGCCGGGGTCAGGGACATCTGGTCCAGAGAGCGCGAGGACGGCGCGAGCGCCGGAAAGGCGAAATTTCTCAATTACCTCAGCGCGGCGCTCTGCCGTCAGCTTTTTCCAAAACACAAAAGAGTAGTCCTGATCCGCCTGTTCAGCCTCGATGTGCTCAAACTTCGTATGGTCCCAAGGATCCCGCGTCCACGGAAGGGAACCAAATTCCGCCACAATCCGAAGGCCCGAGATGTAAGCCCAATGACAGCGAAAAGGTGGATAACGTTCATCGATAAGAGCGACGGCATCACCACCTTGGAGCCCATAAGAAGATAAAGCCGTCGCCAGTTTCCATTGAGAATCACGGCTATGGTCATCTTGTTGAGATACAGATCTAACAGTCGAAGCATGACAAACGGCCAACTCCGTTGCCGCGCCACCCGTATAAAGAATGAAAAGAAATGTTGCTAGGAGTTGTCTTGACTTACTCGCCGCATTTAGTAGTGGCAACAGCGGAAGCAAACTCGCAACAAGACAAAAAGGACTTATATAGCGATCCTCAACATGTACTCCCAGATAAATAATGACGCCAAGGCCGGCGGGCAGAAACATTGGCCAGAATGCTTTTGCCTTGGCGCACAAACAAGTACGCCACTCCCTTTTCATTACAATTATTAGTAAAGCCAGGAGCAGCATCGGCAAAAACGGATTTCTCTTGACAATGCCAACCAGAAAATAACAATTTCTGGCGATCGCGATGGCATGAAGCTTCGGACTATAGAAACCGCTGAAGCCTCGATACCAATAGGAGATATTGTTGTAGGGAGGATATGTCGTCTTGAAGGGCGTGCCAAACTCGAAGACAGGAAGGTCACTTATTAGCTGTCGCGTGGGGTTAAGTGGGGCACCAAATACTGGAGGGCCCCCTTGCCAATTCGTCCAGTGCGGCATGTGATTTACATGAAATGCATAATTGAGCGCACCAGACGCTCCGAGCGTTAGCTTGCCGTACGAGATTGAGATACCGACTACATAAGGTACGACAATAAACAAAAACAATGTAAGCGATATAGAAAGGAGCCGCAGCGAAAGTTTCTTAGACCACCATAGCAACAGAAGGACTAGAACAAATACTGCGTCCAATGAGAGAAACACGCTTTTTGCCCAATATCCTGCACCCAATATCACACCTAGTCCAATCGCACGAACTGCACTCGGTTTACTGACAACGGACAGTACTTGCGCCACCGCAAGAATGAAGAGAGTGGTAACCAGAAGATCTGGACAAACACTCGATGCTCTATCGAGACATAGGGCGCAGCTCAAGAAAGCGCAAGAAGACACCCAAAGGAAAAAAGATCGATCCTGCAGAACCGCAAGAGAGGGATCATAGAACTCGAGGGCATCGCGTATGAGATAACGCCAGGCCCCATATGCCATGAGGAAAATAAGCCAGTTGAGGAGGTTAATAGCATTCCACTCGCCCTCGACCGTATGAGGGAAAATCGCTCGTATCAGGGCAATCAGAACCGGATAGCCCGGATTCCACATCGGATCGAAGACGCCCTTCCACTCAAGGGCAGATACTGAACGACTTACGTTAAGATAGCTGATCCAGTCGCCCAGGTACTGAGTTCTACCATAGATCGCTTCGAAGGCGCCGAGCGTGCCAACAACCAGCCACGACATAGCTCGGTTAACATCAGGTCGATTCAATGAACGTCTCCCGGGTCTATTATTTGTAAGTTAGGACTTTTTCTGGCTCCCTGGGCGAAAGTAGACTACATTGTAGCTCACATCCGACAAGGCCTGCTATCCTCAGCAGTGAAACACATGCCGGTTTACACCTCAATCGCAAGAATTGCGCTGCTACTAACGATAATCGGAATTTTAAGCGCAGGACTCTGGCCGTTTAACTTCAAACCTCGCAATCGTGTGAATGCATCGCCCGAAGGCGGTCTCCACATTGATCGTTATGGCCAGCTATTCAGCACCGAAACATGGCAGATTGACCATTCGACCAACCAGTTTTCTGTTGAGTTCTGGTTCCAACCGGCGGCAGCTGGGTATGGTTACGACTCGTCAGTGCTCTCGTTCAGCCATAACGGAAACCTCGATTTCGCGATCGGGCAGTCAGGCCCGGATCTCTATACAGCAGTGTTGAGTCCCGACGCCAACGGCGATGCCGTGTTCCGTAAGCTCTGGTTGGACGGAGCCTGCGCGACAAGCCGCCCATTATTTGTCACCGTGACTTCCTCTAATGAAGGGGTATCCGTTTACTTAAACGGACATCCGAGTCGATCGTTTTCAGTTACTTCTCTGCCCGGAACTTTCTCTGGCGTGTTGATGCTTGGGCACACGCCCCGCGGAGATCAGCCGTGGTCGGGCGACTTATTGGGCGCAGCTTTCTACGATAGAGAATTGAATGCCAGTGAAGTAATGAGTCAAGTAGAACAATGGCGGGCAAGATATACGCAGGACTTGGCGCAGCAGGATGGCGTTTTCGCGTTATACGATTTTCGGGCGACCACTAGCGACCGCATTCGCAGCTTGGCGCGCTATGGTCCGGATCTTATCATTCCCCCGGTCTTCTGCGTTCTAAACAAACACGTTCTCGGATGGCCGAAAACCTGGAATCGCTCGACAGCTGAAGATGTCGTGGAGAATATCGCGGGATTTGTTCCAGTAGGGTTTTTGTTCGTAATTGTCTGCAACCACACATCTCGTAAACCAGGGTACAGAGCCTTGGCTATAGCGATTTCGATCGCGGCTCTCCTTAGTCTTGCGATCGAATTGCTGCAAGTATATCTGCCCTCCCGAGATTCTTCCTTGTGTGACCTGCTGACTAACATCCTAGGGGGAGCCCTGGGAGGCGCTTTAGGGCTCGCGGTTGCTTCCTGGAGAAAAAGCGCGTTCCGTCAGATTGCGCTGTGACCACTTCTAGCAGTCAATAGAGATCCGCATTAGCCTAGAAGCCACGCTTCATGGCTAAATATGGGATGAGAAGAATCTCGGCGAGCCCGGGAAGAGGATCAGCGCAACTGAACACGGCATCCACGCTGCAGGCTCTTAAAGATCTCACATAGGCTTGCCAATTAAGATTCCCAGTAAGAATCTCCAAGAATGCAACTGGTAGATCAGTTGTCATCCTCACCCAACCTATTCCGGGCTGCCCCACCGAACTTCGAAACGGTATTCCGGCTTGGTCCGCATAGAGCATATAACTGAAATCGACTCCCGCAGCTGCACCGAGGCTGTGATAACCCCACGTTCTGGCATTTACATCGAGTAGTTTATATCGCGAATCTCTTGGGTCGAGCTTAAACTCCAATTCGACTAAACCGTAATAGTTGATCGCTCGCAAGAATCGCTGAGACAATTCCTCCAAGATCGGTACATCGATCGTTTCGACATGAGTGCTGGATCTTCCGAACTGTGGTGGATGCTGTCGTTTACGTCTTGCCACCATGCTACCCAATGCCACACTATTGCTAAAGAATGCGCAGTAAGCGAACTGTTGAGACCCGCCACCAGGAATCACCTCCTGTACCATAACCTCTCCGGGGCCAACCAGTTCGACGGCTTTGGCAAAGAGCATTCTCAGTTCTTCATGGCTATTGGCACACCAAGCCTTGGCCTTAGTCGCATAAACAAAATGCTCCTTGATTGCCGGCTTGATTGCGAAGGGGGGTGATATTGAATCGAGTTTAGACAGTTGATCGCTATCGTCCAAGTACCACGTGCGGGGTATTGGGATTTCCAGCTCCTCCGCGAGATGGTAAGTGTTCCGTTTATCCCAAGCCCACCTCACACTGTCCCACTCACCTGTAGGCACTCTAAACATTCTGCCGAGTTCCAATCGGTTTCTTGAAAATGCCGCAACCAACTCATCCCGCGTTGGATAGAGGACCCAACCTTGCAGATTCAGCCGACATCCCAGATCGAGCAGACCGTCCACTGTCTTTCGATCATCGCGCAAATCAGGTAACGTCGCAAATTTCGTACAATATCGGGAGAACCGGGAGATCGATCGTTCATCATCTACCACGCAGACCGGAACACCATGACGTCCTAGGCTTCGAACAATTCCAAGGCCTTGATAATCACCACCGACAACCACAGCTCCCACCATTCCTCCGGCCTTAGGTGAGCAATTGAGTAAGGAAATCGAGTTTTGGCTATTTTCCAATCTGTTTCTTTCGATCGTTCTTGCCGGCGACAAAATCAACCAACTCGTTGGCGGCAAACTGGGCTCCGGAAACGAAGCCGAGTAGGGGACCGAAACTCCACGCGGCCGGTTTTCCGAGGAAGTGTAACCCTGGGATCGAGGACTCCAGACCGCGACCGAGCACTGGATAGCCGTTCTCGGTTCTCAGCTTGATTTGAAGTGGTCGAGGTAGGAATTCATATCGTGAGAGATCTACACGGAACCCGGTTGCTAAAATCGCATGGTCTACTAGGCGCTCAGCGCCGTCGTCCAGTGTAAGGCGAAGGCGGCTCGCTACAGGAGCGGCAGAGGCCACCTCACGACCAAGCGTGATCGGCACTCCAGACAGACGCGGACGCAACCAGCCGGAGCCTGCAGGCCTAATTGCTCGCTGAGCGGCCCGATCTTGAACTTCTCGAGGCAGGAGTCGGAACAAATGAGGAACCGATACGATACGGCTGAGGCCCGCTGGTCCTACGTCCCGGTCAGAATATAGGACCCAAGAAATTGGCCCCAGGTGATGTAACCGATAGTGGATTCCGACCCAATTCAGCGCCGACCGCCTTGCTATAACTTCCGTATCGGCTCCGGCCTCATGCAACAGTGCAGCAGATTCAAGAGCGCTCTGCCCTCCTCCAATGACGGCAACGCGACATCCTTTGAAGCGTCCGAAATCTCGATGCTCTGAGGAGTGTGTAACAAGTTCTGACGGAATCGCATCAAATGTTGAAGGCCGCCACAGGAAATTGCCAATTCCTGCAGCAACAACTACTCTTCGTGACGTAACTTTTTCGCCGTCCGCCAAAGTTAACTGAAAGCCCTGCGAGAGAGCCTGGATGTCAGTTACATTCCGCTTCTCCACTTCGGGTATTAACTGACGCTGATACCAGCGGCCGTAGTCGACGAAGCGATTGAGAGGTATGGGCGCAGACAGATGATTGCTCGTTGCGAGACTGTAAGCATCCAGGGTCATTTTCTTATCAGGGTCTGCTATATGTGAGGCTCCCCAATTAGACCGCAGGAACATCCCGGCGGGCATCCGATTATCCCAGAATGACATCGGATCGCCAAACACGCGGGTCTGCACGCCGGCGGACTTTAAATAGGCCGCTGCAGACATGCCGTATGGACCGGCACCAACAACAGTAACGTCACAATCTGACACGTTGCTCCTCAAGATTTTAGGCTGTAGGCTTTGATTGATTGCGATTTGCCTCGTCGAACGAACAAACCCCTGCAGGTTCTCATACTGAACTACAAACTCTCTCGGGAAGCTTGTAAATGAGTCGATCGCCTTCAAGAGTCGCGAATGCGAGCCGAGCTCTCTCATGGCCTGCCCCTTCGATCAGCCATTTACCTCCATCTTTGGTGACCGTCATTTTATTTCTTTGCCGCCACCAACGATTAACTTCGCCAGGAAGTGCAAACCAAACATTCCGTTCACTGCGCAACGTTTTCAGGTATTGCAACAGAGACCTATAAGTGTTTTGGGCGCGCTCGGAGATAATGTAATCAGGATGAATGATAAAACTAATAAGTCCATGTTTGTTTAGAATCATTTCAGTCTGCTGCTTCCATAATTCCAAAGAATGAAGACTCAGTACATGAAACAGCGAATGGTCTTGCGTTGTAGTCACCGGTAGTTCAAGGATGTCACCGACGAAGTAAGGCATCACGGTACAACATCCGCCTCGCTGCGGGTCCAAGTGAGCGACATTAGGGACGGACATGTCATATTCAAAATCAAGCAAGTGGTACCAATCTTGGTTGCGATAGAGTATTGCAGAACGAAAACCCGTTGCATCGTATTCCCGAGCATACCGATTGATCTTTCGAGCGCGCTTTGTAAATTCATTTTTGTCTTGAAACAGCCTGCCATCATGATCGAGATCTTGGACGTTTACCTCAAAACCTCTGCTCTTGATGCTTTCCAAAAGTTCTCGCTCGACGGTGTAACGCTTTTCCGGCACGATCTGGAACGACGCTGGAATGTCAAAAGAGTCATCCATGTCCATGAGCTGAGAGATGTACTGCTTGCCAGGCTCGGCCTCCACATCGTGGGTCATAATTGAGCACGCGTCGGCACCATCCGGCCAGAACCAAACGAATGGAATTTCTTTTAGCCCTTTTGACTCGAGCAAGAGTGACAAAACTGTCTTGAACAGATCATCAACGGTGCTATCTACAGGCCAGCGAGGAAAAGGGATATCATTCCAATCACTCAAATGAATTCGGTGAAGGTATTTTCGAACTCCCAATGGCAACAATGGACGAATTGAATAGTATATGTGCCACACGAGTCTCTGGCTTCGCGTACCGTGACGGCCGGATTTACGCGAAATATAGCGTTCGGCGCGGAGATTCTCTACGATCTCCCCAAGATTAAATGGCAGGTAAACAGTGGAACCGTCGACGGACGTATCGCCAAAAGCATCGTACAGAGGTTTGTCGGCGCGTTGACTAAGAAATCCTGCGGTCGAACGACCATAGCAGATCGTATTGGGACCAAAACAGAAAAACCCAGGGTCCTTAGACAAAACTCCCCTCGTCACAAAGTCCAGAGACAAATCGGCGCAACGAAAATACTGGTCTACCGCCGAGAACATTTAGCTGAGATCCATTTCTCTGTGATGCACGATTCTCTTGTTCAGCCCGGTGCAATCTATCGATTACAGCTGCATGCTAGCTGGACAACGCCAACAGATCGGAGACAGCGCCTTTCCGCCAGGGACCGAGTAGCGTGTGAGATAGCGTGGCTTACATCTGCATTCAAGCGGTCAACCAATGTGCCTATAAAGAAGTCGTCCAGCCGCGGGAAGCGCAGAGGCCGGCATGAGTGCAAATATTCTCTGGGCAGCTTTGAATTCCCATCGCCTTGGACTCGCGGTAATACTAGCCGGATACCTCCAGTACATCAAAGTGCTTCTCGTTGCGCCCCAACGCTCTTTGAAAGCGACAAGTCCTGAGTTTTTGCAGTCAGTACGCCCCATATCCAATTCCGCGAATCCACATGCTTTCGCTTCCTGTATCGCTTTCCAGAGAAGGAAAGGAATTCCACCCAACTTGTGATATTTCGAATCGGAACCACCGTACTTATAAATCATGGAGTTTTTGGTCGACAAGGTAACGATGCCCGCGATGGGACGGCCATTTCTGGATGCTATGCGAATCTTCATCGCATCGCCCAAACAAGCAGCTAAATTTCGAAACCATGAAATTGGTTGCGGCGGAATACGATGACGGTGCTGAGTAAGCGTGAGCAAAAGGTAGAATTGTCCGATGAGGACCTCAGATCTGCCTTCTGTGTAATCCAGATTCTCGTGCGCCGCCCTTCGAATCTTCCTTTGAATGCAGTTCTTATGAAAACTGCGAAGAATGGTATCGAGATCCATATCGAGCGAGAGCTTGTGGTGGTAGAAAGCGTCGCTTGTGCGAAACCGTGCGGGCACCGCAAGTTCGCCGCCGACAGGTCGAAGATCCACATATCTCCACTTTTTGTTATCGACTTCCTCCTGCAGACAAGAAAGCAAGGATTCAAAATGCGCGGCCCCATCCATTAGCACCGCGGCATGATCAGAGAAAGGCACTGAAACCAATCTGCATCCGGTGAGCCAACTGTCTATGCGACAAAAGGCCTGTCCGTTAACCAGCTCCGTTCCAGGAGCAGACGTAGTATATACGACCGGCTTGTAGCCATAGGTCCGACGCAAAGCCTCAAGCCAGCCACGAGTGTGAAATACGGATGCATCAGGGCAGCGATCAAGAAATCGGGGCCAGCGCGGGTCGTTACACGGATCCACGTGATATAGACACATAGGGAGAGACTGGACCGGCGAATTTCGCGGCATACGTCGCCGCGAGCAAGTTGAGTCTCGTTTAATCGTAGTACCTTCAAACAATTCGGCACTGATGACCGTGGTAACCTTTGGGGGCACTACGTTCATTGCTACACTCGAAACTTTGGAGATCTGATGCTTGTTATCCTACTTCCCCTGAATTATTTAGCATGGGTATGGCTTTTCTCAAGAAGAGGGAACTACGACAGGCGCGAACTCGCGATCACTAGCGCTGCTTGGTGGACGCTGTCACTTGTCGCGTTGACAGAGACTCTGTCCGTATCGGGCCGTCTTCGCCTGCCTTGGCTAGCTATAGGTTGGATATTCGCGACTGTCGCGACTCCCGCAGTAGGCCGATGCTTGACGGTACCGACAATCGAACAACGCTCCCTGCAACAGAAAGTGGCAGTAGTTTTGGGAGGGCTAGGACGGGCAGATTGGTGGATGATTTCCGCTTCAGGATTCATCTGGATTTGCGTCGGGCTTGCAGCTTTGATAAGTCCTCCCAATGGCTCCGACCAACTGCAATATCACTTACCTCGAGTGGTCCAGTGGGCTGAGCGACACTCGGTCGCTTTTTTTCCGACTCATTATTACGCTCAGCTTTTCGCGCCTCCGTTAGCCGAATGGATGATGTTACACTCCTATATTCTTTCTGGCGGAGACCGCTTCGTTGGTCTAGTTCAGTGGCTAGCATTTTCCGGAAGCGCCATCTGTGCGAGTCTTATCGCACGCGAATTGGGTAGCGCCATTCGAGGACAGATAGTTGCAGCGGTCTTCTGTATGACTCTGCCCCAGGGCATTCTGGGCGCATCGGGAGCCAAAAATGACTGGGTATTAAGCTTTTGGCTAGCGGCGATGGTTTGGTTTCTACTGCGCGCCCGCACCGATCTCGGTTTTCTGAATTCTTGTAACATTGGCATCGCGATGGGAGCGACGGTCCTTAGCAAAGGGACTGCTTACCCCTTTGCTCCATTTATCGTCTTGGCATGCTTGATACCACTCATACGTCTCGACTGGAAGACAGTTGTAAAGCGTGCTCCCATCGTCTTTGGCCTAGTTTTATTGCTGAACGGGCCACAATGGGCAAGGAATCACAGTTTGGGTGGATCATTCTTTGGTCTTGCAGCGCCCGATGTAGCCGGTCACGATAAATACACGATCGATCGAATCGATGTCTCGAATACCATCGCCAATGTTCTACGCGAAGCGACAACGCATCTGGGATCGCCCAGCGATGCTCTGAATCAGCATGCCACGAAGGTGGTGCGGGCTCTAATTGCCGGTATGAATGTTGATCCGGATGATCCCGGCGCCACCAACTATTCACACTTTTTCATTCCGCATTCAAGCCGAGAAGAGTATGACGCTGGCAATCCATTGCACCTTATAGTTGCAGCAGCTATCTTCTTCCTGATCTTCATAGGTTGGCGCCGTTCTGGGCCAACCGTCGTTCTCTTAGCACTTGGAATTTTCAGTAGCTTCGTTTTCTATTGTGCTCTATTCAGATGGGAGATCTGGTGCCCTCGTTTGCATCTTCCACTCTTCGTCGTCGCAGCTGGACTAATCGCCGCTGTTTCTTGTCAACACTATCCAAAACTTGTACTGTCAGTGGCTTTCATTTTTTTGCTCACCGCATTTTTGCCTGCTCTTTGTAATGACTCTCGACCGCTGCTTTTCTCTGGGAACTTTCGACACCCCGAGGGAAAAAGCATTTTTCTTCGCAGCCGAGCAGACCTATATTTCACAGAGGAACGCTCGTTGGCAGCAACCTATATTCCTGCCGCCAACGCTATACATGCAGAGTCGTGCGCCGATATCGGACTCGATGCCAGTCTCCAACCCAATTCCCATGACTATGCTCTCGTTGCCCTAGCGAGAGGGCCGGACCGCAAGTCTCAATTTCGTTATGTTGGCGTGTACAACCTTTCGACAAAGTTTAGTACGGCATCCGATCTCCGCACGCCTTGTATTGTTGTATGTTTTGGCTGCCGTGATCATGGCGCAAAATGGTCCGAATACTCTACCGTCCTACCTCGAACGCTGACTTTTGGAGATCTGGTGATGTTTACCGGCGATCCCCAGCAGTCGGGTAAGCCTTAAAACCTTTGTCTAGCTATTGGTTCGAGGCCGTTGCAGTTCTCTGCCTCAGTACAAATTCCACTTCGGGAAACGCTGTCGTGGGCCCTTCCAGCAATGGCGCAGCCTTGCCGAGTAGATTTTTGTTGAAAAAAGACACCACGTAAGAATTGATGATACTCATAGCCCGACGCGGATCAATAGGGCCAGCTTCGGTATAAAAACGGAGTCGGCTGTAGAGAGGAAAGTCGCTAAAATTTAAGTGTTGAGTTCCCTTAATGGTTAGGAGATATCCAGTATAAGACTGCATCATCTGCCTATACTCAATCAGGTCGAAGTTCGCCTCAGCGTGCTGCTCTGGGGTACGGGCAGCCGCGGCCTCATCCGGTGCAGTCCCTTCGGCCAAAATCAGGAACGGCTGAGGAATACTATCCGCATCTGCAATGGCAAAGGAATATCCATCCAAATCCACGCCAGCCCTGAATCGCTGATCAGTACGACAGGCTTGAGCCGCAGTCGTACCGCCAAAAGAAAAGCCGATGATGCCGGCGCGATCCATATCTAAGCGTCCATAAAACTTGCTGTAAATGTCGTTTGCGTTCAGCCGAATAAGTTGGTCTAACACAAAGCTTGCATCGCCAACTCGGACAGCCAAGCTATGTTTCAGCCTTGGCAGAGTTTCTTGCAGTGTGCGCGGCGAAGAAACATCCAGCCAATGATCGCCCGGGTGGCGGAGAACTGTTCCATCGGCCCAGACAGTTATAGGAGTGTCATAGGGATCGTCTACACATGCAACCACGTAGCCGTGACTCGCAAGATCCTGCACCAAAAAAAGATCTTCGAGCCGGTTGCCATTAAAAGAATGCGAATAGATTATTATCGGATAGCGCTGCTCAGATCGAGCGATCTTCGCATTGACAACAGATCGAGTTCGAACTTTCGCCAGTTGGGGCTTGAATCGAGTTGCCAGCCCCGCCAAGGTATACGTTGACCGCTGGTCCTCAGCCGATGGCTCTGCAGGATAAAACATCTGTACGACCAACTGCCGTCGGGCAGGTTCGCCGGTCGAGTTGCTTGCTACTGGTTGGCCTTGCTCAAACTCCAACGTAACTGTCCCCACTTGGTAACGACCTGTTAAAGCAGGAAACTCAAAAATAGGAAAACTACTAGCCGCGACTGTGGAAGCTGCAAAGCAAAGGAATGAGAACACCGCCAGTATTCGGAGTAATCTACTTGTTAAACGAGAAGAAAAGACAATAACTGCAATAATTAATGCAATGCCAATATAGGCGGCCAGCATGTGCCAGCGATAGCCTTCAACGTACAGTTGAGTTCCTGCCAATGCACACAAAATTAGCGGTAGGAAGATTAGCCATTTAGTTTTTCTTGCAGAGAGGGCAAGCAGCAATACCGTACCGAGCGTTCCGGCAAGAACTAGAGAGAACTCGAGTGGCTGCATTTAGCAATTACTTCACTGGTTACTTGTGTCGTGGATCATCGATTGCGCTGTAACCGGCGCCTTTTTCACCTTGGAGGCATTTGAAATACCCCGCATTCCGGCGAAAATCTTCCGCTTGAGCGAGAACGCCAGAGGAAGCCAGCGATAGGCACCGGCCAATTTCAGCCGGAACTCCAGCCGCCAATCCGTGGGATCGACTCGGACCCGACTGATAACGAACTCGTCGCCTCTCGAAAATGCCCAGCCAGGGAGGGTTGTGAACACATACTCGTAACCGGCTTCCCTACAAATTTCGACAAGTCGCTCATTGAAATCTCCGAACGGAAAGCTGAAGAACGAAACTTTGCGATTCAGTATCTGCTCGAGCTTGGAGCGCGAATTGACTATCTCTTCCCGAGCTCTTGCCTCTTCGATCCGGGTGAGCATGGGATGAGTCAAAGTGTGTGAACCGATGGTTACGAGCGCTTCGGGCAGATTGAGCAACTGTTGCTGCGACATCACGCGTTCGGAACAGTCAGCGGGACCAAATGTCTTGCCTAGAGCCTCGGGGATGACAAACATTATGGAACATATATTTCGTTTTTGGAGTTCGGGAAAAGCCACGTCTATGAAGTTTTCAAACGCATCATCGAAGGTGATCGCCGAGTGGCGCACTCCAGGAAGCAACCTGACGTTACTCGTTATGGCAAGTGGTTTCGTCCAACTAAGCACGGAGTCTAACTGGCTGGCAAATTGCGCCCGCTGCTCCAGAGGCACAGAATGGTAGTAGAGCACCACACACAAGCCTTTAGGTTTCCGGCCAACCAGTCGGAACGCACAATCAGCCAGAAAAGACACGATGAATACAATGAAACTGATCGCGCATTTCAATATTCGTGTGAGAGTGATTTTTGAACTACCCATAACAAGACGTTCTTGGCTAAGTTTTATATGTAACCCTGCTTGAGCAAACCTATTGCACCCAGGAATCGAAACTGTGTCCTTTGACAGTTCGGGCAGTCATGGTATTTAGATAGGCCAGAATCTTGTCGAACGCAAGAAGCTCGCCGAGATCTTCAATATCGATCTCCAATTCAAACTCTTCTTCAATCATCGCAAAAAGAGTGACACTCGCCACTGAGTCCCACGCGCTTACCGTATCCGCGGAGGCTACGGCAATTTGATCTCCACTGAGATTGGGAAACACGGCAGCAAAACATCTAACTAATCGCGGCTGAATCTCATCCATGCGAAGTCTCCAGAACCTGCTGAAAGACCACGGCTTGTTTCTTTTCAAACTGTTCTTTGGAAAGAACGCATCCCCCGGTAGGAGTAACACCTAAAAGCTCCCCAAGAAAATCACACAATGGACCATTTTTCTCAGTAGGCTCAAAATCAAAAATAATTGTGCTTGCGTTAGTAAGGTTAAACAGCTTTTCTATGCAGCGATATTCTATGTGCCGTCCGAAAGCCCGGCAGCTCATCACCCAGGTGTCGAGGAAGAATGCCTTGTCCTTCATTCGACCAGTCAAAACTGCGATTTTACCCAGCGGCCCATATTTATCCTGGTAGGCGGTGATCATGAGGATCGTATCCGGACCCTTCAGGTAACGCTGCCATTCCACTTCATTTTGTCGCTTACCATTGAGGTTGAATTGATTCGTTTTGTTCACTAACTCAAGCGCCCGCGGATCGAGTGGATCCTTGGAGCAAGTGAAGGTCACTTTCGCTTCAACCTGAGCGAGAAAATCCGAAGGTACCGATCCATACCCGCCATTCGCATCTGAATGAATTGAAGAGCTCCGAATGCTTTCGCGACGAATCCTATCTTCCTCCGATATTGTGCTCTTTCCGAAGAGATCGCGGAGCCGTTGCAAGAGATCGTAAATGGCTTGGGGATCATTCTTTGGGAACAATATGCATTCGACTTCTGGATGCGACGCCTTTACCTCTGCTAATTCCATTGCGCTATCGTCGATGAACACGGTGGCATCGGCTCCGATATTCCACGTTTTAAGTATGCGGGTCACGGATTCCGACTTGGGCTGCCAATGAGCTTCTATAGGGAAAAGAACATTTCGCGGAAGCACCAAATCCGGCCTCTGCAAGGCTTCCTCAACAAATCGCTCTTCGTTCTTGCTAGCTGCTGCAATTAGAACACCCGACTCGGACAGCGCGTGAAGAAGTCGCTGATACGCACCATGCATATGACTTCGGTTGGCCAAATCCCACGATACTCCCGCAGAACCGACCTCTCCCAAAATACCGCTCCACAACGTGTCGTCCAGATCTGTAATCAACCCTTTCTTTGGCGACGGACTTTGTACCAAAGTAGTGACGAGCCTCGCCAAAGTCGATGAATACGATAGTTTGTATGGAAACCCAGAAATTAGTTCTGACTTTACATCGAACCGATCAGAAAGCGAAGACAAGCGGTCCAGAGCTTGCGCATTAACGACCCGCACGTTCGATATTCGGCTCACGTCCAGACTCAGCTGTGATACACAGACGCTCAGCTCGAGCTCGATTGTATTGGCTTCCCCACTTGGTGAAAATGAGATCGGCGGCAACGGTAGAGTAGGAAAACAAACCACGATTGGGATTTCGCGCGCGATACGATCAATGCTTGTCAGAAACTGGGAAGCATGCAATTTTATGTTAGCGATGATGTCGGGAAAATCACCTGGAGCCCAACCTCCCAGGTTTCGCAGGCCCAACCTCGGATCCAAGTCGCTCCACTCCATCACCACAATACCTAGATCCAAGCTTGATCCGTCAGTCTTTTTTAGATTGCCCCAAAAGTCGCCATACAGACCAGTTGCGATCTTCACGTGCTGTTTGGGAAGCACGAGCCGCAGCTCAGCCGCAAGGAATGTCTGGAAATGCAAAGGAGTGAAGCCGCAAACGAGAGACACCCTAAGCGTCTCTGCATCCGCGGAGTACTTTTTGCCAACGATCTCTAAAGCTTCAATAAGTTTCATGTACTAAGTAGTTTCGGCGTTGTGAGAACAATATTACGGCCACAGCGTAGCGTCGCCATCGAATTGGCTCGCGTACCACGCACTCTCACTGAGCAACTTTTCTTGTATTGCTTTGTCTCGTGCCCTGAAGAAAAAGGGGCACGAGGGATATTGGCGAGAATAAGGGTTCCACGTCATCACTGCATCGCGAATAACGGACGGAAAACCCATCAACTCAAGTACGTGGCTCCCATTCTCAACGGCAGATTTATGCGCAGCCACGATCAACGATCGAACAATTTCGGGCATGTCTTTTTCTACCAATAGATCAGCGACAATAGAGCGATGTAACGCTACCTTTTCATCAACATCATCGCGGACTATGGCGTAACCGACCAACCGATCCCCGGCATATGCGCAGAGTGCCCGCGCAGGTCTCCGATTCTCTGGCGGACAAAAGTGCCAACGCTGAACCTCGGCTGATCGCCTTGCCATAAGTCGTCGCGTGTCGTAGGCCTGACTCGAGCAGAACTGGTCGAATTCGCTTCCCAGTTCGTCGATACTTCGGATCTCTGTCCTATACTGTTCCTTTCGGAGCCGTGGTTTCCTGCCTCGAACAGTACTCTCAGCTTTCAACAGAAGGGCGCAGACGCCACTAACGGGTGTTTTGATACTCATAGGCAGTCCTATTTTCTTCGATACGGCTTTCGAAAACTGACCAGCATTCAGTACCCAGAATAATACAGTTTCATAATTGCGCTGCGGTACTTGCGTCGCTCTTAAAGCTGTCATTATTTTCCCAGCTGAAGGCGTTGCAGTAGTGTTAAGGAGGAGGTCAACGTCCTTCTGCCGAAGAAAAGAAGTCATCAGCAAGTGACTTGAAGCACGGTACGCCGGGTCCACCGCAAAACGACATGTGGCGGAAGCGATTAGTGTTTTCTCTTCGTAGTCATATAAGAGTGGAATACCTCCCAGAAATCCAACCACTTCTCCGGAAGCTTCGAGAACCCATCCAATGCGCGCTGGAGCATTGCCATCATGGATGGCCGGATTGCTCCGCCACAAGCGTTCCCAGTTTTCGATCGAATCGGGGCCCTGTCCATGGCGTTTTCCCAATGCCGACACACTTGGAAAGTCCGAGAACTGCGCCTCGCGCACAGAAATCCTCTGGCCCAGATTCTTGCGGGTGCCAGAAGAAATATTGAAAGATAGAGCCGGAGAATCTTCGTTCCTTGCCCGAATCCTTTTCAGAACTGCGTTTGTCAGTTTATTTCCCATTCCTGGCATGACGCTTTTAGCGGACCAACACTGGGTTGTTCACAGAAGCGACATCCACGTTTATGAATTTCTTCTGTAGGAATGCTCGATGCCATAATTCCAAAGAAACCAAAGAGAGAATCTCTTTGGGATAGTTGTGCAGGCGGAGATCTTCGTCGATTAATTGCTCAATGCAGGATCGTTTGAAGTATCCGCGGGAAACCGTATTGCTATCCAATAGAATATCTCGCACCCAATCCTTCAGCTCCGTTCTCATCCACCGCTCGTAAGGAACAGGAAAGCCCACCTTCTTGCGATGCA
>Ga0210391_10001883_pt1 | contig 18622 bp, 15 predicted proteins | sample IncBWC12OmetaG_FD_160573 | JGI IMG/M metagenome (GOLD analysis project Ga0210391, IMG submission 160573) | Forest soil microbial communities from Barre Woods Harvard Forest LTER site, Petersham, Massachusetts, United States - Inc-BW-C-12-O ... | reverse complement strand
CTGTTTGCAGCGATCAACCGCCATCCCGCCCGCCAATTGTCGCCCCAGACATGAATCACTTTGTCGAGGGAGCGCGCGGCGACGAATCCGCCGAACGTGCCGCCCGTGTGGACCAGGGTGATGGCGAGTCCTTTGTAGCGGTTAAACCACCGATTGATGGCGGTTTGCGAGACGAGCACGCCTCCCGTCATCGCGCCGAGGCCGATCATCACGCCGTACACCAGGTCGGTCTGCAAGCTCGTGCGGACGACGGACGACATCAGGAGCGCACCCCCCGCCACCACGCTGCAGCCGAGCGCGGCGGTGAAGCGCACGCCCTTTCTCACGATGAGGATGGCGATCAGCGGAGCCGGAACTCCGATCATCAGCTGGTAGATGGCGTAAGCGAGGCCGAGCTGCGTGCGGTCCCAGTGCAGCGCCTCCGCCATGTAGGTGTTGACGACACTGGCGCCGTAGAGAGGGAACGCAAAATTCGCGAACAGGATAATCCAGAAAACCGCCAGCAGCTTCCAGCCATAGAAGTCGGACTGTCGCGTCATCGCCCCCACCGTGCGTGCGCGTGCATGTGTCGCTCTTGATTATTGAAGCTCTTCGGCCGTGACCCAGTTGCCGTGGACCTGATTGCGCAAGCGGAGCGGCAGGTGCGCCGTGGCGATCGGGCCTTTGTCGAGGTGTTCGGCTTCAAAGACGAGCAGGTCGGAAAGCTGCGTATCGTGCAGATCCGCGATGAGCGCGAGATAGCCTTCATGACCCGGCGTGCGCGACGGAATGTGAACTTCTTCCTGGATCGTTACCGGACGCGTGGGGTGCCACGATTTCAGCTTGCCGCTCTTGATTTCGAGCCGACTCAGCGTATTAAAACCCGCGCCTACGGGTCCCGCGACGATTGGCGCGCCGACCGCGGGGTCGAAGCGCTCGTAGTAGCCGATGGAGTAGTCCTTCATGTGGTCCTTGTTGGCGATGCGCGGGAAATCGCCGGCGGGCGCGAGCTTGTATTCCTCGAATGTGTCGCCCGGTTTGGACATGTCGAAACTCCAGCGAACCACTTTGCCGTAGGCAAAGTCCTCGGCGGTGGGATGAATGTGGGAAGCCTGCTGGATGAACGGGAACGGAGCGTACTTGCCGATGCCGAAATCGAGGTGGACAAATTTCCCCTCGGTGTGCGCGTTCATGAAATGAAACGCGGAGCATGCGGGATGCCTGAACCAGCGCATCTGATCGACGTGACCGTCGCGCGGCATGATGCCGACGAAGGCGTCGAGCGAGGGATCGTTCACCCAGTGAACGCCTCCCGCTTTCATGCGGTCGAGGTCAGCGGTGGTGGGGAAGACGGGGAAGACCACGTGTTCCTTCGAGACCGCGAAGTCGTGCATCAACGAAACGTAAGGAACCTGGAACCACTCCTCTTTGACGAGCTGGCCTTCCTTGTCGGCGACGCAGTAGGAAACGTCGCGCGTCGCGAGGCCGCTCGCTTCGTAGCCGAAAAAGTGCAGCTCCTGCGTGTCATCATCGAGCCGCGTGTGCGCGGTCATGGTCTGGCTCTTCAGCTTCCCCCCGTAGTTGAATACGCCAACCGTCTCGAGCGTTTCCGGATGAACTTCGACGGCGTGGCCGTCTTCTTTGAGCGTCAACAATTTGCCGCCATGGAAAATCGGGGTCGTATTGTTCACGCAGCGGTTGATACCCTTTACGCTGGGATCGTCGGTGTAGGGATTGCGGTAGAGGCCGAATAGGCCGCGCCGGGCCTTGCGGTCGGCCTTCAGGCGGTCGGTCATGATGTACTTCATCTTGAAATCGATGTGGCCGTTCTCGAATTTGAAGGCGCTGATCATGCCGTCGCCGCTCAGGTAGGTGTCGTGGCCAAGCATCGGGGGATATTGCGGGTCGGGGATCGTGCGATACCAGCTGCCATTGATTTCGGCCGGCAGGTTTCCTTCGATCACCAGGTCATAGATGTCGCATTCCGTACGCATCGGCGCATTAAAGCCGGCGTAATCGAAAGAGTCCGGGAACCTCGTTGTCATGACGACTTCACCCCCCAAGAGAATCGGTGCAGTATGAACCTTTCTTCCTCTTCTCGTATCACCTTCGCGACGAGGCTGTCAATCGGTCGGTCGCGACGTCCTGGCACAGCATGCGGACCTTCGCCGTTACGATAACGAACGATCGTGCTGCCGGGCGTTCCGCGGCCGGCGGGCCGGTGCTACCATACGCATCAACTTAGATTCCCATGATGGGGTCCTTTGATGCCTGACGGAGCCGACAAACCGGCCGCGCCCCGAGGCGTGATCTCAGCCTCTTCGCAGCTGATTGAGCGGAAGCTTGCCACCATCCTTTCCGCCGACGTCGCAGAATTCAGCCGCCTGATGAGCGAGGACGAAGAACAGACTCTGCGCGTCTTTCGCGGACACAAGAAAATCTTCGAGGCACTGGTCGCCACGCATCACGGGCGCGTTTTCAACACTGCCGGCGATGCCATCCTTGCCGAGTTCGCGAGCGCCGTCGAAGCGGTGCGCTGCGCGACCGATGTGCAATCGGCGCTGCGCACGCGCAACGACGCATTCCCACCGTCGCGTCAGGTGCGCTTCCGCATCGGCGTCAATTTGGGCGACGTGATGATTCAGGGGCAGGACCTGCTGGGCGACGGCGTGAATCTCGCTGCACGCCTGCAGACGGCGGCCGAGCCGGGCGGCATCTGCATTTCCGGCAGCGTGCACGACCAGATTCGCAATAAGCTGTCGCTCGCATTTCAATCGCTGGGCGAACGCAATTACAAAAACATTCCGCAGCCGGTTCGTACGTTCGCCATCTCCGAGTCAGAGGGCGGCATCGTGCTGCCGAGCGCGAAACCGCGCGCCTCATGGAAGCATCCGGCAATTTGGGCGATCGCGGGGGTATTGCTCGCCACTGGCGTCGGTTACGGTGCTTACGCGTTGTTTCAGCACGGAAAGCTGCCGAGTGCGACACCGACGCGTTCATCGTCGGCCATTCCCGCGTCTCCGAGTATTGCGTTCGACAGTCCCGCGCCGGTGATTCCGGCAACGGTCCCGCCGCCTGCGCCGGAGGTCGTGCCGGGATCGACCGGGAGCGCTCATGCACCGGTTGCGCACAAGGTCGATGCGAAACCCGCTAGAGCGCTCACGCCGCCAGCCAAGCAAGCGGGCGCCGCGAGCGAGGCTAATCTCATTGCGAAGACAGGATCTGCAAAGGGCGCGGATACGGCTGCTCCGTCTCCGGCACCGTCAAAGTCTGACAGCGAGCCGACGGCCGCACCTCCGCCCAGGCCTGCAGCGGCGTCACCGAATTCACCCGCTTTGATCGAAGTCGAACCGGCGCCCGAACCTGCCGCGCCCGTGACGCACGTTCGCAACGGCGCACGCCCCGCCGCGAGTTCCCGCGCGAGCGCGGGCCCCTTCGACGGCGTTTACGCCGGGCAGGTTTGCTACGAAAAAGTCGCGGCGCTGCCCCACCACTGTTATCACGCATCCGGAAACGTGAGCGGTAACAAGATATCGGGACGCTGGCTGATCGAGCAGGGGCCGCTGACGATGTTCATGGAAGGCAGGGTCGCGCCGAACGGGGACGTCACGATCCAGATGCACAGCGATCAAGCCGATGGCACTCGCGTGGCGACGATCAATTTAGCCGGCAGCATTCGCAACGGCACGATTCTGGCGGACGGTAAGTTCCTGAGGGGCCGTCCCGCCAGCATCGACTGGCATCTTCAAAGATAAGTTCGTTGCCTTGACGCGGCCCGATGAGTCAACGTGGGAGGCGCCTTTTTCTCGGAGTCCAGGGAACTCAGGCAACGATCCGGCTTGAAAAACCTCCGTCTCACGCGAATGGCAGCTCCAGGACGTCCGCAACGGCACCCGCAACGGAGGGAGCACGGCGCTGATGAAGCCCACCGTCGCGAAATTGACGCTCGACGATGTCGTGTCCATCGCCGCATACACGTCATCGCTTCATCCTTGATTCACCGCTGCCGAGTGCGTTCCGGCTCGCGCGGGATCAAGGCGGAGCCGGGCTTGGGCGGCGGCTCGAGGAGCAGCTGGTCGAAATCGTCGCCCGGGAGCAGGAAGCGTCCTGAGAGTGCCGAGTATCGGCCGGACGCGAGCTGGACGCACATTTCGGCACACCGCGCGAGGCCCGGGGCAGGGTCGGCGGTGGCCTTCAAATTTTTCAGGTATTGCACCATGTGCGGCACCCACTTTTGCGCGTCCGGCGATTGAATCGTGTACTCGGTCATATCCGTGTACACCGTTCCGGGCTCGATGGAGAAAACGCTGACGCCGAATTCCTTCGCTTCCGCTGCGGCGTGTTCGGAAAGCCGAATCTGGCTCGATTTCGCCACGGCGTAGCCTGTGAGTTTCGGAGCGAACCATTGGCCGCCGAGCGCGGATACGTTCACGACCGCGCCCTTGTGTCGTGCGACCATTCCCGGCATCACCGCGTGCATGAAAAGCAGCGTGCCGCGGACGATCACGGCTTGCGCCCCCCACCACTCATCGGGATCGTTCGTCCAGACGGGCCCGAACGGACCGGTGACGCCGGCGTTGTTCACAAGAATCGTGGGCGGGCCAAATTGTTCCTCGGCCGCGCCGACCACGCGGGTCACGTCTGCGCGATTCGTTACGTCGCCGGCGGCCGCGAACGCGCGACCACCGGCCCGTTCCATCAACGCTACGGTTTCATCGAGCTGATTCCTGGAACGCGCCGTGACGGTGACGGCGGCGCCCGCTGCGGCGAGTCCCTGCGCGATGGCACGCCCGAATCCGCGGCCGCCACCGGTGACGATCGCGGACTCGCCCACGAGCGAAATGGGATGGCTGCCGGCCACCTTCGCCGCGCTCACTGAATCGGTTTCCCCGTCACGGGATGGAGGTAGTGGTAGGCGACGAGTTCATTTTCAGGCCAGAAACTCGCGCTCCGCGCAATCAGCTCGTCGGGACCATGGGGATCTTCCGGAAATGTTTTTGAAAATGGAGGGACGGCGTAGCCGGGCTTCACTTTGCCCCACCCTTGATCGTACGGCGCGTAGAAAAACACGTTGTAGTTCAGCACGCCGATTTTCCAGACGCCGTCTTCTTTCTGATACGTGTTCTCGTAAACGCCTGCTTCCCAGAACGCGGGGAAAATCTGGGGCACGCTTTCGTGGCTTCCGCCCTGCATGAAACAGCGGTAACGCGCCTGGGCGGACCGGCGATCCGGCGCAATCGTGATCACGTCCTGCAGCAGAAGATGATCGAGCAGCAGCCCATGCACGGGGCCATTTTTCCCGGAAGCGAATCGTGTGCCGAGCCGTCCGCAATACAACCGGCGCACGCCGGCCTTGCCCCGGAAGACGCCGCCGAGAAAATAGGTCTCCCCTTGCTCGGAGAACAGGTCCACGACCTCCTCATACTTGCACTTGTCCATGAAGTAGCCGTAGGCGTGCTGGAGCCGGCGTATCGCCAGCTCATCTTCGGTGCGGCCGAGGCGGCTTTCGAGTTCGCCCATGCGCTTCTCGAGCGCCTGCATTTTTTCGTCGGTCACGAGTCTCCGCTTCGGGACACCGTCAACGCCGGACGGTCGTCTTCTTGTCTGCGCGCAGAATCCAGTTACCGCGGGGAATGCGGTCCATCTGAAAGAGGTCCGAAGTGCGCGCGTACCACCCGGTGCCGTGCATGCGCCCGATCAGCTTGAGGCTCGGCGTGTCAATGTAATGCTTCGCCGGATCGATCACCAGATCATCGCGAACGTGCATCGCCAGCACTCTACCCAACACCAGGCCGTTGTCCGGTCCGAGTTCCACGATCTGCATCAGCGCACATTCCATCGATACGGGACTCGCGGCAATCCGTGGCGGCTTGACATGAACGGAGGGAACGGTTTCGAGCTCCGCTTCGATCGTCTCGCTGATTGCGGGCTCAAACTCGATCGCCGTGATGTTCATGGCTTCGGCCATGTCTTCTGAGACGAGATTCACCACGAACTCTTTAGTCTTTCGAATATTTCGTCGCGTATCCTTCGCGCGGCCCGGCTCATGGCTCCCGATGCCGATCCCGACCACCGGCGGATCGCCTGCGAAAACGTTGAAGAACGAAAAAGGAGCCGCGTTCAGTTGGCCGTCCGCATTTAGGCTGGAGATCCACGCGATCGGGCGCGGTGTTACGGTTGAAACTAGAAGTTTGTAGCCCTCCCGGGGAGGGATTTTGCCGAAATCAAACAGCATGCGAGTCTCCTGCGGAAGATCCCTACCGCTTCTTACGCTTCGCTGATGAACTTTGTCACCAGGCACGCCTCAAGGCCCTCGATGCCTTCTTCCGAGCCGTGGCCGCTTTCCTTCACACCGCCGAATGGCGATTCCGGCACGGAAATCGCGAATGTATTCACGCCGACCATGCCGGCTTCGAGTTGTTCGCCCACCAGCTTCGCGCGATGCGCGGAATTGGTGAACGCAAAGGCCGCCAGCCCGTACGGCAGGCGATTGGCCTGCTGGATCACCGCGTCGTAATCGGAAAACGAATTGATCACTGCGACCGGTCCGAAGGGTTCCTCGTTCATGATACGCGCCGTGTTCGGGACGTCCGACAAGACCGTGGGCGCGTAAAAATATCCGGGGTTTTTCACCCGCGCGCCGCCTGCTTGCAGCTTCGCGCCGGATTTTCTCGCGTCGTCGACGAGCGACTCGATCGCCGCAAGCCGCCGCGCGTGAACCAGCGGGCCCATTTTGTACTTCTCCTCGATGCCGTCGCCGACCGGCAGTGCCTTGGCACGCGCCGCGAATCCCTCAACGAACGTGTTGTAGATTTTTTCGTGCACGTAGAACCGCGTCGGCGAGACGCACACCTGGCCGGCGTTGCGATATTTTGCCGTCACGCACGCATCGATCACTTTCTCGACGTCCACATCGTCGAAGACCACCACCGGCGCGTGGCCTCCCAGCTCCATCGTGGTGCGCTTCATGCCCTCGGCAGCCAGCTTCATGAGCTGCTTGCCCACGGGAATCGAGCCAGTGAACGAAATCTTTCGCACGATGGGCGACGCCAGCAGATATTCGGAGATTTCCGACGGCACGCCATAAACGATGGAGAGCACGCCCGCCGGCAGCCCTGCCTCCACGAGACAGCGCGCGACGGCCAGCCCAGCGGCCGGCGTTTCCTCCGCCGGCTTCAGGATGCACGAGCACCCCGCGCCCAGCGCCGCGCCGATTTTTCGCGCCGGGTTGCCGATCGGAAAATTCCACGGCGCGAACGCGGCGACTACGCCCACGGGTTCCTTCACGATCGCCAGACGAGTTCCTGGGGCGCGCTGCGGCAGCACGCGGCCGTAGGCGCGCCGGCCCTCTTCGGCGAACCACTCGAAAATATTCGCGGACATCTGAACTTCGACGCGCGTCTCGTGTATCGACTTGCCCGATTCGGTGGTGGCGACGCGGGCGATTTCCTCTGCACGCTCGCGCATCAGGTCCGCCCCGCGCTTCAGGATTTTGCCCCGCTGGTCGGGGAAAATCGCGCGCCACACCTTGAATCCGCGCTCCGCTTCGGCAAGGGCGCGGTCCAGATCCGCCCGGGACGCGTGCGGCAGGTGACCGATCACCTCCTCGGTGGCCGGATTGATCACCTCTGACGTCTTTCGCCCATCGCCTGCTAACCATTCGCCGCCGATGAAAAGGCTCAAATCCGCGTACATCGATGCCAGTTGTGTCGCCATCTGTGCGCTCCTGGACTGGATTTCGCGATAGTTTCACGTTCGCGCGAGCCGCGTCAAGTTTGCACCTGCGTCCATCATTTGCATGGCTTGGCCCGGTGATCGGAACCGATACTGGGCTGCAACCGTCGAAGGGAGACCTGGCACCCTAAGAAGTGAGCTTGGGCCGCGGAAAGCAGGCGCGGCTGATTTAGAATAGGCGCGCTTGCCTTCCGCCACTCAACTCGACCGCCTTCACGTCGTCCTCGTCTCCACGCGCAACCCGCTGAACATCGGCGCGGCCGCACGGGCGATGAGCAATTTCGGCGTTCTCCGCTTGCGCGTGGTGAATCCCTACGCGCCGGCCTTCCGTGAGGCGAAATCCGCGGTCGGTGCAGCCGACGTGCTTGCCAGTGCCGAGCAATTCAAAACGGTGGCCGAAGCCGTCGCCGATTGCACGCTCGTCGTCGGCACTACCGCCGTCGGCAGACGAAATTTGCACCATCCGCTCCGGCGATTGGAGGAAGGCGCCCGTCTGATTCGCCGGCGCCTCGTCAGAAGCGGGGTCGCGCTGCTTTTCGGCTCCGAAAAAGTTGGGCTCTCCAATGACGATCTCAGCCACTGCCACTGGGTGATGCGCGTTCCCACCGTGGAAGGAAACATCTCCATGAATCTCGGCCAGGCCGTCGCGGTCTGCCTCTACGAAGTGATTCGCGACGCGAAGTCTCCGCGCATTTCTGAGAAGCTGGCGCCTGCCTCTGCCGCGGAACTCGAGCGAATCACCACGCTGCTGCTCGACGCGCTCGACCTCAGCGGTTTTACCAGCCTTCGCCGCGTGGCGGATTCCGACGAACGGATTCGCCGCCTCGTGCGCCGGCTGAATCTCCCGGCGCGGGACGCCGTGATCTGGCTGGGCATGCTCCGCCAGATGGCATGGAAATTGCGCAATCCCGACCACGATCCCAAAGTCGGCAAGCACTGACACGTACATCATTGCGCATCCCGGGCCGCGCTCTGCCGCCCCGTGCCTGGCCCGGTGGTAAAGTTGAATCAAGGAATCAGTCCGATGTTCAAAGCAATTCCCGATTTCCCGCCGCCGAAAAAGCTGCTGCACTATGTCTGCTTTTTCTGCCTGTTCGTTTGGGGAGGCTCGGCCACGGTCGTCGCCAGTCACGTCGGCAGCATGGCCGCGTGGTTTGAATCGACACGCCAGCTGGCCCTGCTGAGCTTCTTCGGGCTGCTCACTTTCGGGTTCTTCTACATCCAGTACGCCGCCGTCGAGCGATTCGTCGGCAGGGAATTGAACCAAAAGCTCGGCCACCTTCAGGTTTCCGGCGGCACAGCGCTCTTCCTCGTCGGCGTCGTAGGAGATGTCGCAGCGCTCGTCTCGAATCATCCGCAGTTTGCCGCCCTCGGACTGGGAGACACGATTCTGGTAGTGATCTGCATCCTGGGCGAAGGCGCGTTCCTGGTGAACGTCGTGATGACGTTCGTTCTGGCGAAGGATTCGGTCGCGGCGGCGCACCCCGTGATTCCCATTTCGCGTCCGGCCACTACGCGCGCCGGCTCGCCGATCGCGGCGGTAGAGAAAATCGCTTCGCGCTTCGATTGGTCGAGCTCGCCCGCCATGATCTTCGGTGTGGCGGCCGCATTTTTCATTCTCGCGGGAATATTTCTGATCGAAGAATCCCCGACGCGCATGCCCCTGGTTAAGGACGGCGCCATCATCTACGTCTCGCCGGGATATTTGTGGCTTCCGCTGGCAGTTCCATTCGCAGCTTTCGCGGTGGCCTACTGGCTGATCGAAATTTTCACCGGCTGGAGGTTCGACCGCTCCGCCACGCGCATGAATTTCCTGTGCACGGTCCTCGCCGCGATCGACGCAATCCGCATCTACTGGGCATGGTCGGTCACCACGTCGACCGCAGGGGCGCCGCCGCCGGGCGTCGCAGATTGTTTCGGCGTCTTCGCCTTCCTTGCCCTCGCCGCCGGCGCGCTCCTCTGGAACATCTGGGCGGCCCAGAACGCACCAGCGCGGGCCGCTTCGCTACAAACCCACTGAGTTTTTTCCCACCGGGCGCTGCTGATACAATTCCCGCGAGGGGCTTCCGATGAAATTCCCATTCCGCCGGGCGCTGGCCGCCGGCGTTTTGTTCGTGTCATTTGCATTTCCTCATCCCGCCGCGGCGCAGTCGGTCGCGGGGCCATGGGAGGGTACGGTGGTCGTCGACAGCATGACCATTCCGTTCCGTATCGATATCACCGGCAAAGCCAACAAGCTCGAGGCCGCGTTCATCAATGGCGACGAGCGCGTCACATCCTCGCGGGGCATGCAGGTGAAGGACGCCGTCGAGCTCGACTTCGATCAGTACGCCGAAACGCTCCGCGGAAATCTGGAAGGTGGCAGATTGAAAGGCATCATCGCTGGTAAATTCGGGCCGGGGCCGCGCAGCGACCTTCCGTTCGAAGCGCACCGCTACGTTCCCGAGCCCAATCCGCCGGCGGGCACCGTGCCTGAGATCGCCGGCCTGTGGGAAATCGAGGTGAAGAGTCCGAAAGGTGAAGATGCCTGGCGCTTCATCGTGCGGCAGACGGGCGCGGATGTTTCCGCCGCAATTCTGCGCGTGGACGGAGATACCGGCGCGCTCACCGGCCGCTTTCGCGACGGGAAATTCACCCTTAGCCACTTTTCGGGCGAGCGTCCCTACCTGCTGGAAGCCGCGCTGCAATCCGACGGAAGCTTGGCGATCACGCTGCACGATCACACCGGCGTGCGCCTACTCGCTGCCTATCGTCCGGCCGATGCGCGGACCAAGGGATTGCCGGAACCAACCGATCCAGCGCAACAGACGCGAGTGGCGGACGCGACGAAACCCTTCGAATTCAGCTTTCCCGACATTTCCGGCCGTACGGTTTCGAACACCGATGCGCGTTTCCTCGGCAAAGTGGTGCTCGTGAACATCACCGGCAGCTGGTGCCCCAATTGCCACGACGAAGCGCCGTTCCTCGCGCAGCTGTACGACAAATACCGCACCCGCGGCCTCGAAATCGTCGCGCTCGATTTCGAAGAGCCGGAGCAGATTGCCGATCTCACCCGCCTGCGCTGGTTCGTCCAGCATTATGGAATTCACTACACGGTTCTCGTTGGCGGCGACCCCGACGGCGTGGACAAGAAAATTCCGCAGCTCATCCATCTGAACTCCTGGCCGACCACGGTCTTCATCGGTCGCGATGGCCGGGTGAAAAGCGTCCACGCCGGCTTCGCCAGCCCCGCCAGCGGAGATTTTAACGGGCGGCTGAAAGCCGAATTCAGCGCCCGCGTCGAAGCCCTGCTCGCGGAGCCGGTGGCGTCGCAGTAGGCGATCGTTTTGTCGGTGCCCTCCATGCCGGTTCTGCGCCCCTGCAGTGACTCTTTGTTTTTCTTCTAGTCTTCCCATTTCGATAATGGTTCAATGCAGCCGAAAAGTTTTCGGGGGGACATGCCAATGGGGAGGAAGTTCGTTCGCATTTCCGCGGTCCGATGCTGCGGAGCGCTCGTGATGCTCGTCGCGTCGCCGCCGCTCGTGGCGCAGAACATGCAGATCGGCAACAGCCGCAACGTCGCCACGTTCACCGACGCGCAGGCCACCCAGGGAAAAGATCTCTACGCGAAGAACTGCGCCAGCTGTCACGGCACGAGTCTGGGCGGCAGCGAATTCGCCAGCCCGCTTCGCGGCGCCTCCTTTACCATGAATTGGGGTGGCAAAACCGCCGACGAGCTCTTCACCTTCATCAATACGAAAATGCCGCCCGCCAGTCCAGGTTCGCTCGGACCCGAGGCAGCCGCGCAGCTTTTCGCCTTCCTCCTGCAAACCAACGGCGTGCAAGCCGGCGACAAAGAGTTCCCCACAGAGCCTGCAGCGCAGGGCGCGATGACCATCCCGCGCGGCGCCACGCAGCGCAACGCCCCGATGATGCCGCTTTCGCCGCTCGCGCCGCCGATGACGCCGGTGGTGCTGCCGAATCCCCTCCGGAAGATTTCGCGGGTTACCGACGCGCTGCTCGATCATCCGCCGCCGGGCGATTGGCTCCTCTGGCGCCGCACCTACGACGATTTTGGATTCAGCCCGCTCAAACAAATTAACAGATCCAACGTCAGCGATCTGCGCGTGGCGTGGGCCTGGTCTCTGCCCAACGGCCAGAACGAAGCCACGCCGCTTGAGCACGATGGCGTGCTCTTCGTCGACAGTTATGGCGACAGGGTACAGGCGCTCAACGCCGTGACCGGCGATCTGCTCTGGCAATATTCGCGCCCGCTTCCGAGCGACGCGCGCCTCAGCGTGAAGCGCAACGTCTCGCTTTATGGCGACAGGCTTTATGTGCCCACGTCGGACGATCACCTCGTCGCCCTCGACGTGAGGACCGGCGAAGTGGTCTGGGACTCCGCGCTCGCCGATTACACCAAGGGATACCAGACCACCGGCGGCCCGCTGGTCGCCAAGGGAAAAGTGATGCAGGGCGTCGCCGGCCAGGCGCCCGGCGGAAATTTCATCATCGCGCTCGACGCCGACACCGGGAAGGAAACCTGGCGTTTCCACTCGATCGCACAATCCGGCGAGCCCGGCGACAGCTGGAACGATCTGCCGAATGAGAAACGCAACGGTGCCTCCGTCTGGACCGCCGGCAGCTACGATCCGGAGCTCAATCTCGCGTTCTTCGGCGTCGGGCAGACCTACGACACCGGTCCCGTGCTGCATCGCGTGGACAAGCCTGGAGTTTCCAACGACGGCCTCTTCACCGATTGCACGCTCGCGTTCAATCCCGATACCGGCAAGCTCGTCTGGTATTTCCAGCACGTGCACAACGACCAGTGGGATCTGGACTGGGCGTTCGAACAACAGTTGATGCATCTGCCCGGCGAAGACAATGGCAAGAAGATGGTCGTCACCTCCGGCAAGATGGGAATTTACGAGGGCATGGATGCAGCAACCGGGAAATACATTTTCTCGAAAGACCTCGGCATTCAGAACGTGGTCGCTTCGATCGATCCGAAAACCGGAGAGAAGACGATCAATCCCGATGTTGTCATCGGCGACGGCAAGCCGCACACGATCTGCCCGCATCCCGGCGGCGGCCGCAACTGGATCGCGGGGTCGTATAATCCGGACACGAAAACGGTCTACGTTCCCATGGTCGAATCCTGCATGGACTTGATTCCCGCGCCCGCCGGCCAGCGCGGCAATCTTTCTTCCGGAGTGAATTGGTTCATCCGCATGCGGCCCGACAATACCGATGGAAAAATCGGCCGCGTGGAAGCACTCAATCTCGACACGAAAAAACCGGTCTGGATCGATCGCCAGCGCGCCCCGCAATCCACCTGCACGCTCGACACGGCAGGAGGTGTCGTTTTTGCCGGCGCTCTGGATCGCTATTTCACGGCGTACGACGATTCCACCGGAGAGATACTCTGGACGATCCGCCTCAACGATATGCCCAGCTCGTGTCCCATCACGTTCAGCGTCGATGGCAAACAATATCTCGCCGTGGTGGTGGGTGCGGGCGGCGCGCAAAGCTTCACCTTCCCGGTGCTGGTGCCCGAAATCCATCTTCCGCCCGACCACGGTGCGGAAATCTGGGTGTTCGAACTGCCGGAGAAAAAGCCAGTCGCGAAACCGAAGAACTAGGAACGCATCCGCAGCCGTCGTCAACGCATGTGGATTGCAATGCTTTACCACCACTGCCTGCGGACGAACCCCGCGCGCCCGCTCCGGGCATGTGCACCGAAAGAATCCTTCTCCACCGCACCCGGCATAGAAATTCCAGCCAACCTGATGGAGGGCAGCCCCGAAATGCCGCCATCCATCCATAAATCGCGCCGTGAAACACTATTTCAAAATTTTAATGTGCCCATTTCCAGTCAAAAAGCGCCCATAACTGCATGTAAAAGCGAGCAATATCCTCATATTTCCGTTTTCGATTATTTCAATTCGTATTTTGCGTTTGTCGTTTTCCGTTCAAGTCCGCAAACTATCGAAGACTTTAAAGTGTAGCGTAACGATCTCGTTTTTCACGTGGAGACGGGATTTTCCCACCAGCCGGTTTCGGTTGGTGGCGCTGTGGGTCCGGCCGTGGATCTCGTTGAGATTCCAACGACGCCTCACGGCCCGACAATTCCACTTTGAAAAAGGAGATGAACCATGTCGGCCATTGATTCGGGAGCTCTTCGGCAGCACGGTATCGGTCTAGAACGTTCGACCCAGCGCACCATCCCAACCTCGCCACCGTCCAGGCCATCGGCTCCGCTCGCCTTTGCTTTGATCGAGGAAGACGCTTCGTCCAAAGGCAAGCGTGTAGCCCGCACCGGGCTTGCGCTGGGAGTTCAAATTCTCATCGTCGGCACCATGCTGCTGGCGCCGCTCCTCGTCACCGAAGCCATCGACCTGCACCAGTTCGACAAAACCATCTTGATCGCGCCGCCTCCACCGGCAGCTCCCGCTCCGCCGGTGGTGCACGCGCAAGCCGTAGCGCCCAAGATGTCGATTCTTCATGCGCAACTCACAGCGCCGATGATCATCCCGAAAAAGATCGTCGAGACCGCGTCCGACATCGGCGGAGCCGCACCTTCGATCTCCGACGCAAGCGGGGTCGCGGGTGGCACAGGCGACGTCCTCGGCGCGTCCCTAGCCGCGGTCGCGCCGCCTCCATCCGCTCCCGAGCGTCCCAAAGGTCCGATCCGCATCAGCTCCGGCATGCGGCAACCGCGACTTCTCGTCGCTCCGCCGGTTGTGTATTCACCCGTCGCCCGAGTGGCCCGCGTCCAGGGCACCGTCACACTGGAAGCCATCATCGATGAGCGTGGCGACGTTACGGAAGTGCGCGCCATCAGCGGTCCCGCACTGCTCTACCAGTCAGCCATCACGGCGGTCGCCGGCCGCAAGTACGAGCCGACCTATCTCGACGGTCAAGCCGTCGCCATCCGCCTCGACGTCACTGTCACCTTCCACCTGAGCTAAGCTGTTCAAGGCTTTCACGAGAGTTCCGCGCACGGGCGTGGCAGCCAAAAGCTGCCGCGCCGGCGCAAACGTCGCTGCCACTTCACCGAAACGCCGCCAAGAAACTTCCGAGCGCTGAAACGCACTCCTCCGGCCGATCGATATAAATCTCATGACCTTCGCCGGCGATGCGTACGATTTCGCCTTGCGCCATCGCCGCGGCGATACGCTCCTGCTCCGCCATCGGCGTCGCTGCGCTTCGCGTGGGTGCCAGCACCAGCGCCGGCACGCGCACCTGTGCCAGCAACGGTGTCACGTCCGCCGTCGAAACCACGCGGCTGTATCCCACGAGCGATTCCGTGCCCGCCCGCGCAAATTGCTGGATCGACCATTCCGTTCGCGCTTCATCCCCGCGCGGCGCTGTTCCCGGCTGCGACAACAATTTACGCGCCCAGCCCTCCGACCCCATTTGGGTCAGCGCGCCTTGCCAGGTATCGTGTCCCAGCGCCAGGAATTTCTGTTCCGCCGGTCCGATCGTCGTCGGCGTCCCGCATAGCGCGAGCGACCGAACGCGCGACGGGTGCGTGGCTACATAGCCGATCGCGAGCATTCCGCCGGTCGATTCGCCCAGCAGATGCACGTCGCGTAAATCAAGCGCATCGCAGAACGTCGCGAGATCCGCTACCAGCCCGTCGAACGACCACGGATACGCCTCGCCCGGATCGGCCGAACCGCCGTGCCCGCGCAGATCGCGCCGGATCACGCGATACTCTCCCGCCAGCATCGGCACCCAGTGCCGCCAGAATTGGGAATTCCGCCCGAAGCCATGCTGGATGAGAATCGTCTGCCGCGCCGCCCACGGCGCGGTGAAATCGTCATCCTCGTAGTACGTCACGTACCCATTCGTTTGGATTTTCGGCATTTTGTCGGCTATCGCGGAGTGTTCGGAGCTTAGTTTGTCGGTGCCGCGGCTGCGGGAGTCGTTGTTCGCGGCGGCAAATCGTCGAAAATTTCGCGCTTGGCGAACTTCCACTTCCCGTCCTCGCGCTTCAGCACGTCCTCATAATGTCCCGCGCCGGCCACGACGGACTTGCAATCGCGAGTCGCGATCGTTTCCCAATAAGCCTGATCGGTCGCCGTATCTTTGTCGATGTGCAGCGAAAGATTCGTCACCACGTGCATGGTCCGCGGCGTCCCTTTCGGTACCGGACACGCCGAGGGTGCGGTCGGCACGGCCTGGCCGCCAGCCGCTGGCGCCTTGGTGAAAAATTCCGTGATCGCCGCCGGCCCGGTCCGCCGAATCGCCCCGCCCTGCATGATCAACTCGCCGTCCTGCGCAAAAAACGATCCGTACACCACCCAATTTGCCGAATCCAGCGCCCGCGGATAATCGCCCATCAGCAATTGCTCGATCTCCTGCCGGTCCGCGATCGACTGCATTCGCGCCGCCGCATCATTCTTGTTCTGCCCATGCGCCCGGCCCGCCGTTCCGAAAACAAAAATCGCCATGCCCGCAAACAGAACCGTTCTCCGCACCACCGATTGGAAATCCATCTCGCCCCCCCGCGTGTGAATCCTGTCTTGCCGTGGCCGGAAACCGGCCCTCGCGCCCGGAGCATACTCCAAATCCGCGTGCGGAAAACAGTTCGTCGGTCGGCGGCGCCTGGGAGAGCGACCTGCGGCGCCCCGCCCATAAAAGCGGGTGACCGGCCTTCGTCGGATGAGGCTGGTGCGCTTCTGGTCGCATTGTTTCCCTCTGCGTATTCATTGCCTCTGCGGTGAGCGTTTTCCGCCCCTGGTTCTGCTGAAGTACAATCCTGCGTGGCGGGATTCCGTCGGAGGTTATCACCATGAATCTGCAAAACGCGGTGGCATTAATTACAGGCGGCAGCAGCGGCATAGGACGCGCCATCGCGCAGACCCTCGCCTCAGCCGGAGCCCGCGTCGCCATCACTGGCCGCGACGCCCGCCGCCTCACGGAGACGGCCGCCGCGTTCGATGTCCACGCGATCTGTGCCGACGTTACCAAGGAAGCCGACGTCGACCGCACCTACCGAGAAGTCCTCGAGAAATTCGGCGATCTCGACATCCTCGTCAACAACGCAGGCTTCGGCGTCTTCAAAAACCTGGTCGAAATGGACCTCGCCGACTTCCAGTCCCTGTTCGCCACCAACGTAACCGGCGCCATGCTCATGGCCCGCGGCGCCGCGCGCCATTTCATAGCCCGTCAGCGCGGAAACATCGTCAACATCTCGAGCACCGCCGGCCTCAAGGGCGCCGCCCGAGGCACGGCCTACTACGCCAGCAAGTTCGCCCTCCGCGGCATGACTGAATGCTGGCGCGACGAACTCCGCAAGCACAATGTCCGCGTCATGCTCGTCAACCCCAGCGAAGTCCTCACGAATTTCTCCACGATCGCCGGTTTCGAACAAAAACAAAACGAGACCAAGCTCCGCCCCGAAGACATCGCCCACATGGTGAAAGCCATCCTCGAAATGGACGACCGCGGCTTCACGCCCGAACTATCGGTCTTCGCCACAAACCCCAGAAATTGATTGCGGTTCTCCGTCGGATGGGTCTGGAAGAGGAAGGGCTGTGCCTCCGTCGGAAGGCAAATCACACGGGCGCAGGCGCCGGCTCCCCGGTTGCGCCTGGTGCCGGCGGTTCGGGCCAGAGCAACGACGCCAGCGGCGAATATCGCGGCGCGAAAAAATAAATCGCATATGCCGGGAAAAACACGATGATCGGTACGCAGATCAGCGCGATCGCAAACAGTAGAACCACCAGGGCCATCAACCCGAAAATAACCGCTGCCGAAATCGTGTACGGGTTCCAATTCCATCCAGCTGCATGCCCGCCGAGCAGCCCCAGGCCTCCCACTCCGCCGAAGATGAAAAGCAACACCACGAGCGCAATGACCGCGCCGATTCCGAAAACGATCGTGGCCGCGATCGTCAGCCCGATTTTTATCCCGAGGTAGGCGGCATAGCTGCCCGACTCGCCTCGAAGCCCTGGCCAAAGCCTGCGCCACCCTTCCATCACGGAACAGTTTTCCAGTGCCATTGGCGGGACCACAAAATCCTTGGTCAGTACGCCGACTACCGCGGCGAACACAATCAAGGCAAACAAGATCAAGAACAGGACCAGTCCGCCGAGCACGAGTCCTGGCACATGTTCACCTGCGTGCGTGAACCAGCCCGCGGCGTAGGCGCACGCCGCCGGAACGCCGATGACGATCAGCAGAACCGCGAGAACTGCAAGCATGAACAGGAGACGCCACAGAAAAAGACGGAAGCCGGGTTGCGTGCGTCGGGTCCATCCGCGGCGGACGTGGCATTCCCGGGCCACCACGCTGTCGAATAGAACGAATTGCATCACGCTGCTGATATATGTGAAGACCACCAGAAGAACAATCGTCACCGCAATCAACGCCACGACCAGTCCGGCAAATCGTGCGGAGTGATGGGTGAACAGAGCCGGGAAATCGCCACGGGGAGGCTGTGGCGATCCCTGGTTCTGTGTATCCGCCGGCCAACTGAAGTTGCAACCGCCGAAGGAACTCATCTCGCCAGCGAGAAGCCCCACGAAAGCCAATCGTACCCATTGGCCGAAGCGGAATGGCCCCAGCAGCATCTGCTTGGCATGCTGGAACGCCGGCTGTATCACGTCACCCGCGGAAATCGGCAAACACGCACCTCGATCGGTTGGATTGTTCGGTCGACAGAAAATACAGCGACGCTCCGAAGAGAGCAACTACATCATCGCTGGCTTCTCTGCTGCGGTCGGCTTCGGTCATGCGCGAGCCAGGCGACGATTTGATCCGCCCCGGGACTCGATACACGCTCGCGCTTGCAGGCGCCTCGCCGTGTACTAAGATAGTCACGTGAAAAGCAGGACCGGTGTTTCTGACGCCGCGGCCGGTTTCCAGGACGGGGGGCCCTCCGGCGGTCATCGGCTCGCTTTACAGGAGGAACCACGAT